>Ga0335082_10004355_pt1 | contig 15424 bp, 13 predicted proteins | sample Lox_Sample_41_FD_206718 | JGI IMG/M metagenome (GOLD analysis project Ga0335082, IMG submission 206718) | Soil microbial communities from Loxahatchee National Wildlife Refuge, Florida, United States - Lox_Sample_4.1 | ecosystem: Environmental > Terrestrial > Soil > Wetlands | place: USA...
GCCGGACCCCTGCCGGGCCCGCCGAGACCTCAGAACCCACAGGAGCGGGGAGAACAGTAAGACTTCCAGCCAACCCTTGGAGATTGCCAGGGATGCCCGTGTGAGCCGGCGTGAGTTGTAGATTCAGTCGCACGCCGGGAACCACCAGCATCTGTCCCACGGCCATCGAAGTGCCAGTCGGGGGATCCTGACCTGCCGCGGTTCCACTGAGTGCCAGGCACCCGACCAGGAGGATAAGCCCGTACCGCCTAAGAGTTGATACAAAGGTCTTTGTTTTGTTGTTGTCCAGCATCACTCTTCTCCTCGCCTAGCTGTCCCAGCTGCCCGTAGCCGTGCTGTTTTCGTAGGTTGATCTGAAGTTCGGGAGGAGATTACGCCACCAATTTGGGGCCCAAGCACTGTCAAAAGTGACAGTCACTGACACTGTCATAAGTAACAGGTCCGAAACGGCTCCCGCGGTGGTGAACTCGCCTCACCACCACAAAGGGACTGCATGGAGACGCCAGTTCAAGCCGCGCCCGCCACCATCGAGACGACCGCCGCGGGCACTCGTCGCTTCCACACCATGATCAAAGCGGTCGGCTCCATCTGCAATCTCGATTGCACCTACTGCTTCTATCTGCACAAAGAGCAGTTGCTGGGAAGCGATTCCAAGTTCCAGATGTCGGACGAGATCCTGGAAACCCACGTTCGCCAATACATCGAAGGACAGACCGGGCCCCAGGTCGTATTCAGTTGGCAGGGTGGAGAGCCGACTTTGAGAGGACTCCCTTTCTTCGAGAAGGTGGCCGCGTTACAGCGCAGGTACAAGCGCCCCGGCCAGAGCATCGAAAACGATCTGCAGACCAACGGCACCTTGCTCAGCGAAGACTGGGCGCGATTTTTGAAGCAGCACAACTACCTTGTCGGCCTTAGCATTGATGGTCCTGGCGAACTCCACGATGCCTACCGCGTAACGAAAGACGGCAAGCCGACGTTCCAGAAAGTGTTTGCGGCCGTCGACTTGTTGCACAAGCACCAGGTCCCGTTCAATTCCCTGACCGTGGTGAACCGCATCAATTCCCAGCGTCCGCTGGATGTGTATCGCTTCCTGCGACGTGAGGTTCGTCCCAGACAGATGCAGTTCATTCCCTGCGTCGAACCTAAGGTGTTCCGCACCATCGCTCCACAGAAGTGGGATACGTCGCAAATGCCAAAGCTCGGCTCTAACGGTGCGCGTCCGGGAAACCCGGATTCGGTCGTCACGGATTGGTCGGTCGATCCCGACGAGTGGGGCATCTTTCTGTGCAAGATCTGGGACGAATGGTACAACCGGGATTTCGGCAAGGTCTTCGTCCATCTCTTCGAGGATGCGGTCAAGCAATGGATGGGCCAGCCGTCGGCGCTTTGCATCTTCAACCAGTTCTGTGGAAAGGGATTGGCCATCGAGCACGACGGCAGCGTGTATTCCTGCGACCACTACGTCTATCCCGAGTACAAGCTGGGAAACATCAAGGAAACGCCCGAGAGCGAGATGGCTTTCTCGCAAGAACAGGAGAAGTTCGGGATCGACAAGTTCAACTCCCTACCGCTGTACTGCCGGAACTGCACCTACCTGTCTGTCTGCAATGGGGAGTGCCCCAAGAACCGATTCATCCGCACGCCGGAGGGACAACTCGGCCTGAACTACTTGTGCAGCGGCCTCATGAGGTTCTGGAAGCATGTGGATCCGTACATGGGCGAGATCATCAAGCGTGTGAAGGCCAGTAGTGCCAGCGCGCTGACCAGGTGACATCTTGCACCATTAACGGTCGGATCACACCCCCGATCGGGTATTGACCGCGGAAGCTCCGTGCCTCAGGGCTTGAAACCCCATTCTTTGAGCCTCTTTGACGCGGTGCCATACGGGCCGAGTTGGTACACGGCTGCGCCCGCGGGCGAGAATGTGAACGGCTCAAACGATTCGGCAAGCATTTTGTCGAGGTAGTCTTTCGGGGCGACACCGATACTGACGTGCGGATTGAAATGCTCGCCGGACATCTTCGGCACAAAAGTCGAAACGTATTGGATGAATGCGGCGTTGGTGGCGGGATCGTCCATCGGTGCGGTGAACGCCTCGATGGGGCCGATTTTAACCGTGAATGGCGCCACGGCGGCAATCAGGTCCGCTTGCAGCTTGAGCAATTCCGCCGTCGGCTTCGCACAAATCCCGGCAACGCCAACCGGACCAGCCGGCGCATAGTAGTACTTGAAGGCCTCAAGCTTGATGGCATTCACATTGGCGAAGGCCAATACCTTCTCGACAGCAGCGTAGACCTGGTCCAGATCCGCCGTGCGAACGAAACGCTGGATCAGCGTGATGTGCGGCCGGTGTGCCTCATCCAGGGCAAAGCCTTTCGGAAAGACCGACAGCAGGCGGTCGTTATTGGCCGTGGCATGCTTGAGCATGATGGCGTCCGGTTCCAGCAGGATGTCGATGGCGGTAACCTCAGGTTGCGACGGGTAGACCTGCTTCCAATCGTCCTTCACGCTGACGACGGTCCAGCCATTCTTCTTCGCGTATTCGTCCAGCTCGGGTGGGAAATGTACAAGTTTGACATCGGGCAAACCACGGGCCGGGCCGTAGGCGAAATCGCGCACCGCATCATCGTGCAGGACCAATAACTCGAAGCGCGCGCCGCTGCCGGCCTGCGTGTATTGCAACATCTGCTGGTCACCCGTGGAATTCCCGAACGCGGCGATGGGACGGCGGCCGATGTGTTGATTGATGCCCACGGCCTTGCCGCCATTGTTGTCGTTGAAGTTCAACTCCGGGAGGCGTACCAGCGCCGGTTTGCCATCGCGCATTTCAAACTTCGTTTTGACGCTGCTACCGACAACCTGTTCCGGCGGGATACCGTACACCCGCTCCGCCCACGGGCGCATGAACTCGATGCCGCCGCCGGAAACGATGTAGGTCTTGAACCCGTTCGCGCGCAGGTAAGCAAGCAGTTCGAGCATGGGTTGAAAGACCATGTCGGTGTAGAGCTTGCCCGTTTTCGGATGTCTCGCTGTGGCGATCCAGTCCTTTACGATCTGCTCGAACTCCACCGTGGTCATGCCCGTGTGGGTGGCCATGATGAGTTCCATGAGTGCACGCTCACCGCCGGCGGCCACGGTCTTCATGTCACCCTTGAGAAGCGACGCGAACGGCTCCTGGGTCTTCCATTCAGGATGCTGGGGGGCGAGGGCTTTCACTCGGTCAAGTACGAAGGCCAATTGCACGGGAAGAGGCTGCTCGCACCAGAGGGTGCCGTCGTTGTCGAAGGTGGCAATGCGTTCCGCCACCGGCACGAAATCAGGCGAGTCGGGGGTTGTGACCTTCGCGACGAACTCGAGGATGGACTTTTTCGCCGCGCCGTCGTTCCATGAAGGAAGCGGATCGGCGGCGAACGCTGCGTTGGTGAGCAGAAGCAGGACGAACAGAAACCTGGTAATTGACCGTTTCATAGTGCCTCCTGCTCGTGAACCGACTTTCTTACCCCGCTATGACGGGGCTTGGGCAGATCTTTTTTGCATCGCGGTCAATGCTCCCCTAGTACTTGGGGCGGCCCTCGCGGGCCGCCCTGCCGGTTTGAGCCTCGACTACTGCGCTTGTTGCTTCTTCATGGCGTCCTCGATCTTCGCTTTTAGAGCATCGAGGTTGAAGCTTGCACCCTTCTGCATAGGCGGGAACTCGAGACCCGTCTGGGCCAGCTTTCCAACTTCCTGCTGGACAAACACGAAACGCCAGAATTCGTACGCGAACCAATTGTAGTAATTGATTGAGCCGGTCATTCCAGTTCGCTCGAACGGATCCAGGCGCAAGTTGACCAGGATTGGCCAATCGGTATGGACCGTACCGCCGAACCAGCCGCCCGGCTGGTCGATGAAGCGATACTTGAAGTCGTCGATGCGCACGGCTCCAAGCGTGTTTTCGGCGAAGTAGAAATACTCATGCCGCGACGATGGCGCCTTGCCCGTGAGCAGGGCCATCTGGTTGTAGCCGTCGAGATGCACCTTGTAGTTCGCGCCGTTAAGTTCTTTACCCTTCTTCAACTCCTCGACGATCTTAGGATCGCCCGCTGCGGCAACGAATGTAGGAAACCAGTCGAGGCTGGCGAAGATGCCGTTTTCGACCTTGCCGGCCGGGATGTGCCCTGGCCAGCTGACGATCGCTGGCACGCGGACACCGCCCTCCATGATCGTTCCTTTGCCCGCTGCGAACGGGGTCTGTCCGCCATCGGGCCAGGTAAAGTTCTCGGTGCCATTGTCGGTGGTAAACAGAATGATGGTGTTGTCATCGACACCCATGTCCTTGAGCTTCTGCATGGTCGCGCCCACGATGTCATCAACCTGTGCCATTCCGGCTTCCTCGATGGTCCAGCCGTTCTCGGGCGTGCGCATCGCCTCGTATTTCGGCGATAAGTGGGTAACAGCGTGCATACGGGTGGGATTGAGCCAGAGGAAGAAGGGCTTGTTCTCAGCTTTAGCTTTATCGAGCCACTTGAAGGCCATGTCCTGGAACTCGTCGTCCACCGTCTCCATCCGTTTCGGACACATCTCCCCGCCGTCCTCGATTCTTTGCTTGCCGACCTTGCCCCAGCGCGGCTGATCGGTAGGGTCATCAACGTTGGTGGCCCAACTGTGGACAACGTTGCGCGGGCCCACTGTGTTCTTCAACGCTGGCGGGTAGTTCGGATGGCACGGATCTTCCATCGCGTCGAGGTGGTAGAGGTAACCAAAGAACTCGTCGAAACCGTGGACCGTGGGCAGGAATTCGTTCTTGTCACCCAAGTGGTTCTTACCAAACTGCCCCGTGGCATAGCCCATGGCCTTAAGCGTTGTGGCAAGAGTGACCGCCTGGGCAGGAATGCCGATAGCTGCGCCCGCTTGGCCGACCGTCGTCATACCGGTGCGGATTGGAAGCTCCCCGGTAATGAATGCTGCGCGACCTGCCGTGCAGCTTGCCTCGGCGTAATAGTCCGTAAAGCGCATGCCTTGCGCCGCGAGCTTATCGAGATTGGGCGTTCTGCCCGCCATCATCCCTTGGTGGTAAGCGCCGATGTTCCAGTAGCCGACATCGTCACCCATGATCACGACGATGTTGGGTTGCTTGGCGGACTGCACGGGTTTCGGTTGTTGTGCCATCAACGGGCCCCCCGCCGCCAACAACCAGAGAGAGACCAACCACGGAATTCGTTTCCGACTGCCCATCATGCTTTCCTCCTAACAGAATGAACTCTCGCAGCGGGCCATGCGCTGTTGCGGGTCCGCAGCAGGGCGAGAGCCGAGGTCGATACACGGCTCTACCCGACCCTAATCACCGTGGTGCGCAACTGACACTGGCAAAACTGCCAGACGCGCTTGCAGGAGAGTTGACCTTTCAGTGCTATTGGCCGAGATGTGCGAGGGCGAAGCGCAGAGGGGCGCTGGATACTTCAATAAGGCCCCGATAAGGCTGGTACATCTCGAGGATCAGGAAGATCGCGCCAGAAACCGACAACCCGGAAATGAACATGGCAGTTGTAACGGTCGCGTTGCGAGGCGAGAAGAGGCCGAAGCTAAAAAAAAGCGCGATGAGCCAGAACACCAGGACTACGAGCATGGGCTTGGAGACCGAGGCGGTCTCCTGTTCGTACATCAACCAGCGGGTATGGCCGAGATCCATCGTCATACTGAGCGCTTGGGCTTTGAGCGAACGTTGCTTGTCGTCCGTGGGCGAGAGCGCGTGGATCCTTTCACCCAGATCTTCCGCTCCAAGCCTCGGCTCTGTCCGTACAGAGGTCTGCCTGCGTTCCCGCGGCCACATCTTATCGAGACGGTCGACAACGGCAGCGCGCAGCGAATCGCGCGCTTCCTTGGCGTCCGGCCCATAATGCGCCAGCACGCGGTCCAGCAAGACGACCTTCGCGGACAGCTCCGTTTCTTCGGCGCTCTGCATGTCATAGAAGGTCTTGGCCGATGAGACCAGCAAGCCGAGAACGAGTGCAGCCATGGTTGCGACCAGCCCCATTCCTAGCTTCACGCCATCTTTCGAATCAGAACTCAAATGATCCGCGGGTAAGACGCCGCGAACAAAGCCGCCGAGCACCGCACCGCCAAACACACACGCAAACACGATTAAGCTGATTCCGAAGGAACTCACGGTCTTCTCCTTAACGGGTGAGGCCGGCACGATTCACTTTGCTTCTGCGTGGGCGTAGCAGTCTCCGCGATCCTTCTATCCCGCAAATTCGTCATCACGCCGCAGCGCCGCGGGTGTCCTGGAACAAGGCCGCCTTGCCACCTGCCAGCATCCGCTTGGCATCCAGCAGGCCGTAAAGCTGGATCAGTTTGGCCACCAGGCCGGTCCAGCCGGTTTGGTGACTAGCCCCGAGTCCCGCGCCATTGTCTCCGTGGAAGTATTCGTAAAACAGGACGTGGTCGCGCCAATGGGGATCACTCTGGAATTTCTCCGTGCCGCCATAGACGGGTCGACGGCCATGCTCATCGCAAGTGAAGATCCGGGTGAGCCGGTCGGCGATCTCCTTGCTCACCTCGAACAGGTTCATCATCTTTCCTGAACCCGTTGGACATTCGATCTTGAAGTTGTCGCCGTAGTAGAGATAGAAGTTCACCAGCGCCCGGATGATGATCGCGTTCACCGGCATCCAGATCGGGCCCCGCCAATTGGAGTTGCCGCCGAACATCCCGGTGTTCGACTCAGCCGGCAGGTAGTCCACGCGGTATTCCTGGCCGCCCACGTTCAAGACGTACGGGTGCTGTTCGTGGAACTTGGAGAGCGAACGGATGCCGTAGGGGCTCAGGAACTCGTTCTCGTCGAGCATCTTGGTCAGGATCCGGCGGAGCCGCTCCGGGTTGACCAGGGCCATGATCCCGCGCTCGGCTACCCCGAGATGGCCCGGGCCCATCGGGTGGATGGTATCCAAGAGTTCGGGCATCCGGCGTAGGCGCCCCAGAATGTTGGCGTACGCCTGCGGGACACGCTCGCGCATAGACCGATCGATTACCGTCGTGGCGCAGAGGGGCAGGAGACCCACCAGAGAGCGCACTTTGAGCCTCTGCGAGCTGCCATCGGGGAGCCGCAGCAGGTCGTAGTAGAAGCCGTCTTCCTCATCCCACATGCCATCCTGACCGGGCCGGTTCATGGCCGCACCGATGTAGTAGAAGTGTTCGGCGAACTTCATGATCATGGGCTCGTAGTCAGGGTCGTGGAGGGCGATTTCGAACGCGAGTTCCAGCATGCTCTGGCTGAACAGAACCATCCAGGCCGTGCCGTCCGCCTGCTCCAGGTGGCCGCCGGTGGGCAGCGGAGCGCTGCGGTCGAAAATCCCGATGTTGTCGAGGCCGAGGAATCCGCCCTCGAAGACGTTCTTACCGAAGCGGTCCTTGCGGTTCACCCACCAGGTGAAGTTCAGCATTAGCTTGTTGAACGTCGACTTGAGGAACCTCACGTCTGTCTCGCCCCGCAGGATCTGCTCGGTGCGGTGCAGAAAGAGAGTGGCAAGAGCGTGGACCGGAGGGTTCACGTCGCTGAAGTTCCACTCGTAGGCGGGCATCTGGCCATTGGGGTTGAGGTAGGTGACGCGGAGCAATAACTCCATTTGCTGTTTGGCGAAGTCGGGATCAACGATCGAGAGCGGAAGCGTGTGGAACGCCAGGTCCCAAGCAGCGTACCAGGGGTACTCCCACTTGTCGGGCATGGAGATGATGTCCTGGTTCAGCATGTGGAACCACTCCCAGTTCCGGGAAGCTCTATATCCGGTATGGAGCGGGTTGGACTTGTGCTCGTTCAGCCAGTTTTCACCATCGAAGAAGTAGAACTGCTTGCTCCAAAGCATGCCGGCAATGGCCTGACGCATCACCCTGGCCTGGTCTTCACTCACCGATGGAGGCGTGACCGACTTGTAAAACTCGTCGGCTTCACGCAGTCGCTCCGCGAAGACTTCATCGAATTGCTTCCCGAAGGGCTTGTCCTTCCGGTCCGGAGCACTGCTGGAGAGCCGCAAGCGGATCACTTTGGTCTGACCGGCGCCTACCTTCATCTGGTAGTGCGCTGCGACCTTAGTGCCCGTCTGGCCTGGGTTCACCGTGTCCTGTTTGCCCTGCACCACACAGTCGTTGATGCCGTCCTTGACGTACGCGCTTTCGTTCTTTGTCCCGAAAAGCCGCTGGTGGTTGGTTTCGTTCTCGGTGAAGAGCAGCGGCACATCGCCTTCGCAGAAAAAGACGTACTCGCCCAAAGCCGAATGCGTCACCGCGACCGCACTGGTGCCCGCCTCGGCCTCGATCTGCTCGAGGAGCGGCTTCTTCGCGGCCCGGTTGGAGGCGGCGATCCACGCTGACCAGTCGTCACGGAACCAAAGGGTCGGCAATAGATGCAGTTCTGCCGTGTCCGGCCCTCGGTTGGCAACCGTGATCCGCACCAGGATGTCTTCCGGACCGTCTTTGGCGTACTCGACGAAGACGTCGAAGTATCGATCGTCGTTGAAGACGCCGGTGTCGAGCAATTCGTACTCAAAATCGTTCCGAGTCCGACGACGGTTGGTCTCTACCAGGTCGGCGTAGGGATAGGCCGCCTGCGGGTACTTGTAGAGATACTTCATGTAGGAATGCGTAGGAGTGCTGTCCAGGTAGAAGTAATACTCTTTGACGTCCTCGCCATGGTTTCCTTCGCTGTTGGTAAGGCCGAAGAGACGCTCCTTCAGGATGGGGTCTTTGCCGTTCCACAGGGCCAGCGCGAAGCAGAGGTGCTGCTTGTCATCGGAGATGCCGGCAATGCCGTCCTCGCCCCAGCGGTAGGCACGCGAGCGGGCATGATCGTGGGTGAAGAAATTCCAGGCGTCACCGCCCTCGCTATAGTCCTCACGGACTGTTCCCCACTGGCGCTCACTGAGATAAGGACCCCACTTCTTCCAATCGGACGTGCCCTTGCGGGCTTCTTGCAAGCGGCTTTCCTCTTGTGTCATGGCGGACTCCCTGAATCCTGCTGCTGCAACTCGCTGTTAAGCGCAGGCTAATCCGCCTGTAACAGCCGGATGGCTGTCAATAGTTACAGGGTCAACAATTACAGCTAAAGCAACTTGGCAGAACTGGTGACCTACTTATAGGAGAGTGATTTGCGGGCGTGGGCCATGACTTCAAGTCCATGACAGCCATCAGCACAAAGCTTTCACCGCTGCCCGGACACAGAGCCTGCTCTGTGGCATGATTCCAGCATGGACAAACAATCAATCCGAATCTTGGCTTGGGTCGGGATTGTACTGGCCGTCTTGTTGGCGCTGTTTCTAATGAAGAGGCTTCCATAACGTTACGTACGTACGTTACGTAGGCGTTGATGATCGAGCACCCGGCTCCGGAGCGGCCAATTGTGTGCTAGGGTCGCTCAAGAACGCCCAGGCGCAGCTCGGGCACTCGCAACTGTCAACCACACTCCAGGTCTATACCCTGCCCTTGCCCGCTCATCAGCGGGAAGCCGTCGAGAATCTTTCGCGAATGGTGACGAATGGTGACGAGCTGGGCCAACTCGCGAAGGAACTGCCGATGCCTACCACGCGGATTCAGTGATTTAGGGCAGAAAAATGGTAGGCACGTGGGGACTCGAACCCCAGACCTCTACCGTGTCAAGGTAGCGCTCTAACCAACTGAGCTACGCGCCTACGCAGACTGGACCCAGCCATTTTACCGGCCTGCGGACGGGGTCGCAACCGCGGCATCCTGCTCATTGGGCGGCGTTGCAGTTGCATCGCGCGGCGGGAGGGGCGAGAATCGCAGGCATGCAGGAAGGCCGCAAGCCCGCGCGCGGTCCGCATCCGGCGCCCGCAGCCGCGTTCGTCCCCGGCACCGTGGTGCTGGTCACCCTGAACACGCCGCGGGAGAAGTTCTGGGGCGCGGTGCTGGACGTCAATCCCGCCGGCGTCAGCCTGCGCGGCATCGACCTGAACTCGTTCGACGACTTCGCCGGCATGGCGCGCGCCGGCGATCCGGTCAGCGCCTCGGCCGTCTTCTTCCCCATGCACCGGGTGGAGCGCATGGAGCTCGACGTCCGCAACGGCGACATCCCCTCCCTGCGCGAGCGCTTCGAGGTCAAGGTCGGGCGCGACCTGGCCGAGTTCTTCGGCCCCGAGATCGATCCCGACGAGGGCCCCTTTTGATCCGCCAGCTCTGGACCGTCGCCAACCAGCTCACCATGCTGCGGTTGGTCTTCATCCCGTTCATCATCATCAACGTCATCGACAACCACTACCGCTGGGCGCTGGTGCTGTTCGTGCTGGCCGGCCTCAGCGACGGGCTCGACGGCACGCTGGCCCGCGTGCTCAAACAAAAGACCGTGCTCGGCCAGTACCTTGACCCCATCGCCGACAAGCTGCTGCTGAGCTCCCTCTTCCTGGTGCTCTCGCTGCTGCACAAGATCGAATGGAAGTTCACCATCCTGGTCTTCAGCCGCGACATCTGCATCATCGCCACCTGCGCGGTGCTCTACGCCACCACCACGCTGCGCACCTTCGCACCCAGCGTCTTCGGCAAGGTGAACACGATCGCGCAGATCCTCGGGCTGTTCTTCGTGCTGCTGCGGGAGATCGACGGCGCCACCTGGGTGCAGATCGGGCGCACCATCGGATTGTGGTCCACCCTGGTGTTCACCCTGATCTCGGGGATCCACTACATCATCATCACCGGGCAGCGCCTGCACACCCACGACAAGGCCGCCGCGGCGAGATGAGGCAGTGCGGCGCTTCAGCGCCGCGTTTTCGGCGCCAAGAGAGATCGGCGCTTTAGCCCCCGAGGTTCCTCAGGGGCTAAAGCCATGCAGTCTATGTCCCATTTGACGCGGGCCTGAAGGCCCGCACTACCTCAGCCCGCGCTGGCGGAACGATCTACTTCAGCGAAGCTGTCGCCGTCCCCACGTCGGCGAACGAGAATGCGTTCGACACGTCCGAGTATTCCTTGCCGTCCACCTCGACATACGGATACACGAAGTAATTGCGCGGCTCGCCGGCCTGCTTGGGGCTGAGCATGATGTCGCGTCCCAGGGAGAACTGCACGCGGTTCACGTCGTGGTCGCCGAAGAAGTAGTCTTTCTTCGCCTTGTCCTTCCAGGCCTCGGAGATGTCGACCGGCACCCAGCCGAACTGCGCGTCGTAGAACTCGGCCCAGCAGTGGTAGCCGGCGATCTCGCCGGAGTGCTTGGCGGCGGGCAGCGGGAACCCGATCTCGAAGCGCGCCGGGATCCCCTGCGAGCGTGCCAGCGAGATGAAGACCGAGTGGAAGTCGGTGCAGTTGCCGCGTTTGGAATCGCAGGCCCACTCGGAGTCGCCGCGTCCCCAGCCCGTGCCCGTCTTGTCGTAGCGCATGGTGTCGAAGACGTAGTCGTACATGGCCCGCGCCTTCTCCATGGGGGTGGTCTTGCCCTGCACCTGCTGGACGGCGATGTCGGCCAGCCGGCCCGTGGTCGGCACTAGTTTGTCCGGGCCGAGATACTCGCGTGTCTCCTTCGCCGACGCCTTCAGCAGCTTGGGCTGCACGCCCTCGCGCGGCAGGCCGATCCGCTCGTGGCGCACCACGTCGTACTCCACCTCGAACTTGTATTCCGGCTTGGCGGCCTTGGGCGCGGCGGCGTAGTAGATGGCGTCGCCGTACTTGGGCTCGCGCGTCTGCTTGATGGGCAGGTCGCCCTTGATGGAGGTGACCTTCACTTCCTGGAAGTCGTCGGATTGCGCGTGCGGGAACCAGACCTGGACCTTCTGCCCGGGCTGGACGTTGCGCACGGTGAAACCGTAGTGGAAGGTGAAGTGGCGGGTCTGCTGGGCGATCGCCGGCAGCGACAGGAACAACACAGCAATAATAAGGATGGTCTTGCGCATGGCTCGCGGCTCCTCGATTGGTTGACGGTTACGGGAAACGACCGGACCGGCCCTTCAGGCGGGAACTACCGTCAAGTGAAGCCGCGGAACATGGTGAAACAGATGCCCCCAGTGCGGGAGAGGATACACGAAAATCGGGTTCTCGCGCATGCCGTCACGCTGGAGGCTCGATCAGTAGAACCCCTTCGAACCGGGTCCAGTAGCCGTCTGGCTCCGTTCCATCCGGTCCGCTGTGCAAGAAGCCCTCATCGTCCACGGAGGTGATATCAGTTGACCATACAACATTGTCATCAAACGTGATGTGAAGGCGTTGGCCAATGTTAGCTCGAAGAACGGTCTGCACCTCTTCGCGGGTCATGCGCTGGCTCCGTTCGGAGTATCTTAACCCCCAAAGAGACCATGCCTTCGGTTGACCCCCTTTCTCCCCCACCCCTAGAATCGTGAGTCCGTCCATATTGCATGCCCCTGCACTTATTCAACACGCTCTCCGGCAAAGTCGAGGAGTTCCGGCCGCTGGAGGACAACCTGGTCCGCATGTACGCCTGCGGGCCGACGGTCTACGATTTCGCCCACATCGGCAATTTCCGCACCTTCATCGCCATCGACCTGCTGCGCCGCTTCCTGCGCCAGAGCGGCTACCAGCTGCGCCACGTCATGAACATCACCGACGTGGACGACCGCATCATCGCCAACGCCGCCAGGCTCGGGCTCACCGTCCGCCAGTACACCGAGAAGTACGAGAATGCCTTCCTGGAGGACTCGCGCTTCCTCAACATCGAGAAGCCGGAGCTGGTGGTGCGCGCCACCGAGCACATCGACGACATGGCGCACTACGTAGCGCGGCTCGCCGCGAAGGACATCGCCTACAAGACCGACGAGGGCTCTTACTACTTCCGCATCGCCAGGTTTCCCGAGTACGGCAAGCTGTCGAAGAAGGATTTCGAGAAGAACATCGAGGGCGCGCGCGTCGATTCCGACCGCTTCGACAAGGAGGAGGCGCGCGACTTCGCGGTGTGGAAGGCGCCCAAGCCCGGCGAAGCCAAGTGGGACACCGAGATAGGTCCCGGCCGTCCCGGCTGGCACCTCGAATGTTCGGTGATGAGCATGAAGTATCTGGGCGAGAGCTTCGACCTGCACGCCGGCGGCGAGGACTTGATCTTCCCTCACCACGAGAACGAGATCGCGCAGTCGGAGGCGCTCACCCACAAGCCCTTCTCCCATTTCTGGTTCCACGTGCGCTTCCTGCTCATCGAGAGCGACAAGATGTCGAAATCGCTGGGGAACTTCCACACCCTGCGCGACCTGATCCTGATGGGCCAGAAGCCCTCGACCATCCGCTTCCTGCTCACGTCGGTGCCATACCGCAACCAGCTGAACTTCACCTCTGACGGGGTGAAGCAGGCGGCAAGCTCGGTGGAGCGGCTGCGGAACTTCAAGCGTCGGCTGGATGGCGCATCGTTCCCCGCCGGCTCCAATCCGAAGATGAAGGAGCTGGCGGAGAAGACCACCGCCGAGATGCGCGCCGCCATGGAAGACGACTTGAACACCGCCCGCGCACAGGCGGCCATCTTCGACCTGGTGCGCGACGCCAACGCGGCCGCCGATGCCGGCGAGTTGAAGAAAGACGACGTCGCCCCGCTGCTGGCCGCCCTTGGCCGCTTCGACGAGATCTTCGCCGTCCTGCACGACGACGACCTGGAGAAGATGCGCGCCGTCTACGACTGGGCCGAGCGCGAAGGCAAGCTGGACAAAGCTTCTCCGGAATTCCTCGCCGCGGTCAAGTCGGCCGCCACCAGCGATGCCGACATCGACAAGCTGATCGCCGACATGCAGTCCGCCCGCAGATCGAAAGACTTTGCCCGCGCCGACGCCATCCGCAAGCAGCTTAATGACGCCGGCATCATCGTCGAGATCACCAAGGACGGCGCGCGCTGGAAAAGGAAATGACGCGGTTTTGCGCGTCTGAGCCCGCAGGCGTCATCCTGCGCGAAGCGAAGGATTCTCGTAGCTTACGTCCCTGGCCTATTTCTTCCCGTGCAGCTTGATGGAAGCGACCGCCTCCGCCGCAGCCTTCGCTCCCCCGCAGCAGGATGTCTCAAAGCCGTCCGGCATCAGCGCCTTCGCCAGCTTCGCGCCCCACTGCACTTCCCTGATCTGCAGATCGCTCAGCCCGGCCTCCAGCGCATAGCGGATGTACTCGCCCATCTGGCTGGCGCCACTGATGCATCCGGTGTAAGCGGCGACGTCGCGCGCGATGTCCTCCGGCAACTGCTTCAGCAGAACGATGTCGCTCACCGCCACACGCCCGCCCGGCTTCAGCACGCGCGCCATCTCGCGGAACACCGCCGGCTTGTCGGGGCTCAGGTTAATGACGCAGTTGCTGATGACGTAATCCACCGACCCGTCCTCCACCGGCAGCTTCTCGATGAATCCCTTGCGGAACTCGACATTGGCCGCGCCCAGCTTCTCGGCGTTGACCCGGGCCCGCGCCAGCATGTCGTCGGTCATGTCTACGCCGATCACCCGGCCGGTGGGTCCCACCTTGCGCCACGCCAGGAAGGCGTCGAACCCGGCGCCGGCGCCCAGGTCGAGCACCGTCATGCCCGGCTGCACCTCGCTCAGGGCCAGCGGATTTCCGCATCCCAGGCCGAGGTTCGCGCCCTCGCCCAGCGCCACCTCCTCCGGGCTGTAGCCGATGGCGATGGCCGTGCTGGCGGTACCGCACCCGCAGCCGGACTGCTCGCCGCGTGCGATCGAACCGTACCTCTGCTGCACGGCCTCGATGATGGCGTCCTTTTCCATGACGTTCTCCTCTCAGTCTCCGGGGCCCCCACCCTTTCGCGCCGCTTTTGCGCGACCGGGTGGGATTCACCGTTTGCGTTCCCCTTCCGTTTGCGCCGCCGCGAAACCGCAGCAGCCGCCACGCTCGATGCAGGCATTCATCAGCCGCAGCCCATCCAGCAGTCTGTTGCGTGATCCTTCGGGGATGGCGTTGACGATGGCCGTGGTGCGCTCCTGCATCAGGCGGTCGATGCGCTGCCGCACCTTGCGCCCTTCGCCGGTGATCTCGACCACGGCCGCGCGTCCGTCCCTCTGTCCGCCCCTCACTCGCCGGACCAGGCCAAGCTTCTCCAGCCGCTCCAGCACCCGGGTCATGGCGCTGGGGCTGATGCCCGACGCCTGCGCCAGATCGGAGATCCGCGAGCCCTCCTGACGCACCAGGGTGCGCAGGATCGAGCATTGCCGCGCGGTCAGGCCCTCGCAGCAGACCTCGTCCGGCCCCACCCGCCCCAGCAACTTGGCCAGCCGCTCCAGCTCCTGGTACCAGCCGCCGATGTCGGTGCTCCGCGTCATGAGCCCAGGATAGGGCAATATGATTGCATGTGTCAAGCAATTATTTGACCCCAGTCATACAATCGTGCCCCTCATGAACTTCGCCAAGGCCACCCGGCGCTACGAGAAGTGGCTCGCCGGCCACACCCGCTTGCTCAAGGACGACCTCGCGCTCAAGCACCAGCGCATGGCGGAGGGGCCATTCCCCTTCCTGCGAGCCACCTTCT
>Ga0335082_10004356_pt1 | contig 15423 bp, 13 predicted proteins | sample Lox_Sample_41_FD_206718 | JGI IMG/M metagenome (GOLD analysis project Ga0335082, IMG submission 206718) | Soil microbial communities from Loxahatchee National Wildlife Refuge, Florida, United States - Lox_Sample_4.1 | ecosystem: Environmental > Terrestrial > Soil > Wetlands | place: USA...
TGGCCTTGGCGCGCTGCGCGTCGGCGGCGGCCTGCTGCTGCTGGCTGACGCCGAGGGCGTGTTGCTTCATCGCCACCTGCTCGGCGGTGGCGCGCGCCAGCTCGAGCGATGCGCGCGCCGCCTCCACTTGGCGCTGCAGCGAGTCGAGGCGCGCCCTCGCGCCTTCGTAGGTCGTGCGGACCTGGTCGAACTCCTCGACGGATACGATGCCCTGCGGCAGGAGCTGTTTGTTGCGCTCGAACAACAGCCGGGCGTTCTCCGCATCGGCTTGCGCCGCGACGCGTTGGGCTTCGGCCGAGGCCAGCGTGGCTTCCGCTTGATGGATCTGCTCCGCGGTCTGCTGCTCCTGCAGCCGCAGCGCCGCCTCGCTCTCCTTGACCTGTGACGCCAGCCCCTCGGCGCTGTAGGTGTAGTAGGCGCTGTCGGCGCGCAGCTCGTCGGGCGCGATCAGCGCGAGGAGCTGGTCGCGCTTGACGCTATCGCCCTCACGGACCAGCAGCCGCTCGATGCGACCAGCCACCTGGGGGCTGATGATCACCTCGTTGGTCGTCACGATCCCGGTCAGCACGAGCGCAGCCGCACGCAACTCGAACGTGTAGTATCCGACACCGGCGACCAAACCCACGAGCGCCAGCCCAATCATCAACGGCTTGCGCTTCATTCGATCCTCACCTTGCCTGGAACCACCGTTCCACCATCAGTCGTTCTCCGACCCTTCAATCTCGGTAATGCCGCCCCATCAAGCAGGCGGAGGCTTTCTATTGGCGGGCCGACGGAACTACGTCAACCACGAGCCACAAAGTAATGGCCCATCGTTCGTGACACCCGCAGTCGACGACCTCGGATTCCCCGGGTATGTCGATCGCGAGCCGGCCCGGGCGTCGATACGGCAGGACTACCCGCGACCCGGCTGGCGGATGGAACCGCGGCGTGGAAGAATACTCTCACATAGATCGAGCACAGCGCAGGAAGGAGTGAAGGATGAGTCGGGTACGGGTCCTGGTTGGAACACGCAAAGGCGCGTTCGTTCTGGAGTCGGACGGAGAGCGGGATCGCTGGGACATCAGTGGTCCCCACTTTGCCGGCTGGGAGGTCTATCACGTCAAGGGATCACCCGCCGACCCGAATCGACTGTACGCCTCGCAGAGCAGCAGCTGGTTCGGCCAGGTGATTCCGCGCTCCGACGACGGCGGCAAGACCTGGGAGCCGGTGGGGAACAAGTTTGCGTACGACGGCGTCACCGGCACGCACCAGTGGTACGACGGCACCCCCCACCCCTGGGAATTCAAGCGTGTCTGGCATCTGGAGCCCTCTGCTACCGATCCGGACACCGTCTACGCCGGGGTTGAAGACGCCGCCTTGTTTCGCACCGCCGACGGCGGCCAGACGTGGCAGGAGCTTCCGGGCCTGCGCGGCCACGGCTCCGGACCCGCCTGGCAACCAGGTGCCGGCGGGATGTGCCTGCACACGATCCTACTGGATCCGAACCATCCCGAACGGATCTTTATCGCCATCTCGTCTGCCGGCACATTCCGCACCGACGATGCCGGCAAGACGTGGCGACCGATGAACCGCGGACTGCGATCCGAACAACTCCCAAACCCAACTGCCGAGGTCGGGCACTGCGTACATCGGATCGCGATGCACCGCTCGCGTCCGGACGTGTTGTTCATGCAGAAGCACTGGGACGTCATGCGCAGCGACGACGCCGGCGAGTCGTGGCAGGAGGTCAGCGGCAACCTGCCGACCGACTTCGGGTTCCCGATCGACGTGCACGCACACGAGCCGGAGACCATCTACGTCGTCCCGATCAAGAGCGACTCGGAGCACTATCCGCCCGAGGGCAAGCTGCGCGTGTACCGCAGCCGCACCGGTGGGCACGAGTGGGAGGCACTGACGAAGGGCTTGCCGCAGCGCGACTGTTACGTGAACGTGTTGCGTGACGCGATGGCCGTCGACGGGCTCGATGCGTGCGGCGTGTACTTCGGTACCACCGGCGGGCAGGTCTACGCGTCCGCCGATGCCGGCGACAGCTGGGCGCCGATCGTCCGCGACCTGCCACCCGTGCTGTCCGTCGAGGTGCAGACGCTGTCATGAGACCTAACCCCCTAGCCCCCTTCCCTGCGAGGGAAGGGGGAACCTCTGATTCTTTTCTTGCCCCCCTCTCCGCTTCGGGACTGTCGATAAACGCTGGGAATGCCCCTCGATACGCCGCCCAAAGCGGGCGGCGACTCGGGGTGAACGGTTTTGCTCCTGAAAAAGCAAAGCCCTGTCCGTTCGTCCCGAGTAGGCCCCGTCTTTTCCGGGGCCGTACCGAGGGACTCCTCGGCGAAAATCGACAGTCCCCTTCGGAGAGGGGACGGGGGAGAGGTTCCTCGCGCCGGAATGCCACCTCGAAGTCGGGACACACCCCATGATTCGAGTCATGCTCCCGGCACATCTGCGCAAGCTGGCGCGCGTCGACCGTGAGGTGCAGCTCGACGTCGAAGGACAAATCACCCAGCGCTCTGTCCTCGACGCGCTCGAGGCGCGCTATCCGATGCTGCGCGGGACGATCCGCGATCATGTCACGCAACGGCGCCGGCCGTTCGTGCGATTCTTCGCCTGCGAGGAAGATCTCTCCCACGAGTCGCCGGACACCCCGCTGCCGGATCCGATCGCGTTGGGACGCGAGCCGTTTCTGATCCTCGGCGCCATGGCCGGCGGGTGACGCACCGGCGCGCTGCCTGGCGCAGGCCTACGCCCGAGGGTCTCGACCGTCTCCTGAGCGACGCCGCGCCGTGCGGGAATCGTCAGCGCGCCCGCGTCTCCGGCGCAGCAGCGCCAATCCCACCGGCAACATCCACGGCCAACCGGTCGACCTCGGCGATGTCGCGATCTGACATCCATCGTCGTCCTTGAAGGCGGGCCGCGGGGTGGCCGTCGAGGCCGTGCGAGTGGCCGTTGCCACAGCGGTATGTGTTGGTGTCTCCGGGGGCGGCTCGGTGGCAGTCCGTGACGGTGTGAGACTGAACGTCGCGGTCGGGGTTGCGGTTGTGGAGGCCGTCGCGCTGGCGGTCTGGGTCGATGTGGCGGTCGCCACGGCTGTGTGGGTGATCGTTGCGGTGGCGGTGTGGCTCGGTGTCGCGGTATCGCTGACCGTCTGAGTCGCCGTCAGCGTCGGCGTCGGCGGCACCGTTTCGGTGGCGGTCGCCGTTTCCGTCGTCGTGTCTGTTGCGGTCGATGTCGCCGTCGCGGTTTGGGTCGTGGTGGTCGTCGGCGTTTCCGTGGGGGGCACGGTTTCGGTCACGGTCGAGGTCGCGGTCGTGGTGTCCGTTGCCGTCGGTGTCGCGGTCGCGCTCGGCGTTTCGGTTTCCGTGGGAGTCTCGCTGCTGGTCGGCGTTTCCGTTGCTGTCGCGGTCGCCGTCTCGGTGGCGGTCTCGGTTGGAGTCTTGGTGTCGGTGGGGGTCGCGGTGACGCTGGGCGTCGTCGTCTCGCTCGGGGTGGCGGTTGGTGTATCCGTATCCGTTGCCGTCGGCGTGTTCGTCGCGGTCGGCGTGTCGCTGGCGGTCGACGTCGGCGTTGCGGTGTGAGTCGGCGTGTCAGTGGGAGTTTCGGTGGCCGTTGGCGTATCGGTGGGTGTCGGCGTCAGCGTCGGTGTGTCGGTAGGGGTATCCGTCGTCGTCGGGGTCGCGGTGATCGTCGACGTCTGAGTGATGGTCGGGGTCTCCGTCGGCGTCTCGGTGTCCACGGGCGTCGCGGTCGGAGGCGGCGTGAGCGTGGGGGTGGCGCTCGGAGAGATGGTCAGCGTCGCCGAAGGCGGAGGGGTGTCGGTTTGCGTCGGTGTCGACGTCGGGGTCAAGGTCGGTGGCGCGAAGCGAGCGCCGAAGACCCCGGAGAGGCTGCCGTCGCCCCCGAGCCAGACCGCGGTGAAGTCGCCGTTCGGTGCTGAAGCGACGGCGCTACGCGCCTCCCCGCCGTTCGTCACCCCAAACTCCTCTCCGTCCGGAAGCCCGTCGCTTTGATACCGGCGCGCCGCGATACCATAGATTGGACCAGGCAGCTGCCCGGGTATCGGTATCGTCCCCCACGTCACGATGAAGTCACCTGCTGCATCCGTGGCGACATCCGGAAAGAACTGATAGCCGGTGGTGTAACTGTTCACCTGGAACTCGGTGCCGACGGGTTCCCCGTCACCGGCGAAGCGCTGGCCGAAGATACCGGTGGCTTGACCGTCCTCACCATTGGTGTTTTCCCACACCACGACGAAGTCCCCGTCCGCAGCCGCCGAGACTTGCGGAAAGGCATCGGGACTCGTGGTATAGCTATTGACTTGGAACTCGGTGCCGAATGGCGTTCCGTCGCTAGCGAACCGTTGTCCAAAGATCCCACCGTTTGCCCAGACGATCACGAAGTTGCCCGTCGCGTCCGCCGTCACCGACTGGAACCCGCCGCTTGCGCTCACCAGGAACTCCGTGCCCTGCTCGGCGCCGCTGCTGTCGAAGCGCTGCGCATAGATGCCGGTTCCGACGCCGAATTGGCCGGACTCGTTCCACACGACGATGAAGTCGCCTTCGTCATCCGCCGCAACCACCGGCGCGTACGCACTCCCGTGCTGCGACGGGATATAAAATTCCGTCCCCAGCGGAGCACCATTGTTGGAATAGCGCTGGCCGCCCACCGATTGGACAGTGGTGCCGGGTCCGAACCCGCTGTACACGACGATGAAATTCCCCTGCCCATCGGCGACGACATCGGGCCCGAAATGGCTCGGGGCAAAGATGTTCTGGTACGTGTTGACCTGGAATTCGAGGCCGGCGCGCGCGCCGTCGTTCGAATAGCGTTGGGCGAACACGTCGATGAACGACGGGTTGCTTGCATTCTGCGCGCTGTTCCAGGTCACGAAGAAGTCGCCGTTCGGTGCCACAGCCACACCGTGGCCCAGCCGGTCGTTCGAGCCCCAGTTCTGGTACGAGAAGGTGTACGTGTTGACTTGAAACGGTCCGCCGACCGGGCTCACTTGCCCCACGCTCAATGCGGGTAGCAACGTGATCAGGAGCAGCGAAAGGAAAAGGGCGCACGCGCGCGCGCTATCCGTTCTCGACATGTCTGTTCCCCCCAGAGAGTCTCGGTTGGGCGACCCTCCGACTACTTTGCCCTTTGCGGGCATCGCGCATTTATGCGAGCCGGCGGAGCCCTGTCAAGCCGCGCCACGCAGCTGGCGCACAGCGCCGGCCTCAGCCCCTACCATTTCCTGCGCATCTTCAAGGGCGTCACCGGCATCACCCCGCATCAGTGGCTGCTGCGCGCGCGCCTGCGTAAAGCCGCGCACGTGTTGGTCACCGCCGCGGAGGCGGTAACCAACATCGCTCTCGACGTCGGCTTCGAAGACCTGTCGAACTTCATCCACAGCTTTCGCGCCGAGTTCGGCGTCTCGCCGCGACAGTATCGCGCCATGGCCGAGCTTGGTCTCTGGCGGGCCCGACATCGGTGATGGTTGCCGCGTCGAGGCAAGAACCGTTGTTCTCCGGCGCACCAGGACTTCGAACCGACTAGCGTTATCGGATAATATGCGCGGACACCCGGAGGAAAACGCGTGTCAAAGAACCTCGCTATTCTAGGACAGTACAGTGCTCGCATGGCCGCCGGAGATTATGCCGCGGTCTACGAAGTCTTCGCGCCGGATTTCTTCAGCCATGTCACGCCGCGGGTCAGCCCCGAAGCGGTGGGCACCGACATCCGGCCGCAGGAGCAGAAATTCTGGGAATCGGCGCGGCAGGCGTTCAGCGACATGCAGTTCACGGTCGATCTGCTGATCGAGTCCGGCGACCTGGTGGTTTCGAACTGGACGCTGACCGGCATGCACAATGGTGCGCCGTATTACGGCATCCCACCCTCCGGCAAGCGGATCACCATCAACGGCACGGCGATTCTCCGCATGCGCGACGGCAAGGTGGTCGAGCACTGGGGAGGGCCGCACTGCATGAATGGAATCGGGTTGTCGACCCAGGTCACGGCGCACGGCGGGCAACAGCAGCCGTAGGCTGGCTTCAGGTACGCCGGCGGCGGGCGTCTTCCGCCGCCAGTCCCGCTACCCGGTGCGCTTCAGCGCCGGTGCGGCAACGCAGGCAGGTCGGGACATGGTGGCGGCGGCGGCCGGTTCGGAACGGGCGGCGGCATGTCGGGCTTGGCCGGGCACTGCGGCGGCGGTGGCGGCCGGTCCGGCGGGCGCGGCAGGTCGATCGGCGGCGGCCGGTCCGGGAGCGGTGGTGGGAGAGGCGGCGGCGGCGGGCGTTCCGGCCGTCCGGGCGGCGGGCCTTCGACACGGCCCAACGGTTGAGGTGGTCGTCCCGCCCCTGGCGGCGGTGGGCCGCCCGGACCGTGTGGTGCGTCGCCGGCCGCGTTCGCATCCGGTCCGCCGCCGGCCGGCCGGCCCGGCACAGCGCTGTCGCTCCCCGGCGGCAACGGCGGTGGCGGCGGCGGTAGATCAATGGCTGGCCCGGCGCCTTGCAGGATCATGGTCCCGTCGGGTCGCACACCGGCGGTGACATAGATGCGACCGGAGAGTGCGGTAGACTCGGCCGACGCGGGCACACGCAGATGCCACGGACCGATGTCAATCCATCCCGTCTGGGCAGCCGGGCGTGCGAACCCTTCGATCCGCATGGCGCGCGGCTGCCCGCCGAAGGGTACCGCGGGTAGCGCGGCCACCTCGTCACCGATCAAGCGCGACCCCAGTTGGCGACCGACGACAGTGACTTCCTGTCCCACCACAACGGCGGGCGGTGAGGAAGCCCCCCCCATCTCGACTGTGGTGCCGGCAACCTCGAAGTGCCCGCTGCCGACCTTGGTGACCGGCCCGGTCAAGCGCTCCGCTTCCGCGCTCGTCATGTCGACCCGGCTGGCTTCGATCGTCCCATCCGGCCGGCGCAATCCGCTGACACGCACGAGGTTCCCGAGCACAAAGTCGCCGGCTGCGGCGTGAACGTCGACGCCGTCGCTGCGCCGCCGCGTAGCCGCCGCCAGGTCGATGGTCTGCCCGAGCACGCGCAGTCGGCTCTGTGCGTCATCGACCTCTTCGATTGCACCCACCACGATGTGATTCATGGCGATGCGGCTCGCCTGCACGTCATCGCCGGTGCCGGCCGCGACCACCTCGACGACCTGCCCGATTGCCAGGTCCTGGGCCCCCGCGACGTGTCCGTCGATGTGCACCGGCGTGGTGGCGTCGTAGTGGACCTCGACTCCACCCACGCAGATGCTGGCGAAGCCGGTGATCGTTCCGATGATGCCCGTCTCGGCGCCGGCGGAGATGCCCGTCCCTCCGATGCCGCCTTCGTCATCGCCACGCAAGCCCGTGCCGCCGATGCCGCCCTCGCCGCCACCCCGCCGGCCGGTGCCGCCGATACCGCCCTCGGCATCACCGCGCCGACCCGTTCCACCGATGCCGCCTTCGCCGTTACCGTGCGACGCGCAGCGATTCTCTCCCAACAGTGGGCGGCTCGGCAGCGCCGCCAGCAGTGCCACGACCAGCAGCGCGACTCGGCACCAGCCCGGACGCTCACTGCTCGTCATCGGCAGGGGGCTCCTCCTCGTGCGACTCGTCCTGGGTGTAGAAGTACGCGCCGAAGGTCACGCGTCGCGTGGCTTCCGCTTTGCCCGAGTCGCGGCGCTGCAGGGCCATGGCGCGGGCGTTGACTTCGCGCAGCGCCTGCATACCAAGCTCGCGCGCCACGGCGCGCACCTCCTCGGCAGCTTCGGGCGTGAGGTGGTTGTAGAACGCGGCCCGCTCGAGCAGTGGCTCGCCGCTGCCGAGCAGGTTGTGCACCGCCGCCGCGACGTGGTCGTGCACGTTGCGACCGAAGTAATACGCCATCTCGTCGGAGCCCTCCGGTGGAACGAAGGCATCGACCTTGAGGCGCACACACTCCGCGGCGTCAACCTCGGCGATGCCGAGTCGTAGCCACTCGTCGAGCACCGCACGCGGGCGGATGTCGGTGCTCACCGATCGCACCAGCATCTCGAAGCTCGGGCCGGCATCGGCGACGCGCGGCAACGGTCGTGGGGCGCCCCTCGCATCGCGATACTCCTCCAGTGTCGTCCAGCGTGCGATCAGTTGCGACGTCATCGAGGCCCGCCGCGGCGACAGGAATTCGGGCGCCCGCAACCGACGCAGCCGCTTGACGTCCTTGCGGTGTACGCCGGTCAACAAGTGTACGCGGCTGTCGGTCTGCCGCTTGCCCGGCACGGGAAACTCGCGCGACGCTACGCCGATGTACTGCTCGCGCAAGATCTCCGCTGCGAGCGGGAACAAGATGCCGCGGCTGATGAGCAACCGCACCAGTGGTCGCAGCACGCGGCGCAACGCCGCAATGAGCGCTTCCGGATGCTTCGTTTCAACCGATCCCTTCTCCATCACGCCCCTGACCGAGGTGGGCAAATCTACCACAGCGTCACCTAGAAAAAACGCTTGACGTGGGAATTTTTCCCGCTTATACATTTCTTCGTGGGTAAGTTTCCCACTCAAATCCGCTGCCGCACGGACGGGCCCCCGCGCGGTTCCGGCGGAACGAAAAATTAGGCGTGCCTGCCGGCGCCAAGCGCAGCGACCGCAGGCCTTGACGGGAAAGGGGGGGAACCAATGAAGGAGCACCTCAGCACACGAACTCGCCCTTACACTCTCGCACTGCTGGTGAGTGCCGCGGTGGCAGCCGGATCACCCATGCTCGCCGTCTCGCAGCAGCAGCCGCCGCCGCCGCAGCCACTGGCGCACCTCACGACAGAGGAGCGTAACCGCTTCAACAACGGAGTGGAGGAGTTCGTGCAAATCGAAACCATTGAAGAAGGGCTCGGCCCCGTGTTCAACGGCCGCAGCTGCGCCGAATGTCACAACCGGCCAACCATCGGTGGAGCGAGCAACACGTTCGTCACCCGTTTTGGGCGTTACACGAACGGCCAGTTCGATCCGATGACCGAGTTTGGCGGCTCGCTGATCCAGGTCAACGGCATCACCACCGACACCTGCTCCGCCAGCGGTGAGGTCGTTCCGCCGGAAGCGAGCGTGAGCACCCGACGCGAGACGCAGCCCCTGTTCGGTCTGGGGCTCATTGATGCCATTCCCGACCAGCGCATCCTCCGATTCGCGGATCCCGACGATCGGAACCACGACGGGATCAGCGGCCGGCCCAACCTGCTCAACGGCCACGTCGGCAAGTTCGGCTGGAAGGCACAGGTTGCCACCGTGCACGAGTTCGCCGGCGACGCCTATCTGAACGAGATGGGGATCACGAACCCGCAGTTTCCAACGGAATCCAGCCCCCAAGGCGGACCCGTCGTCTGCGACACGGTGCAGGATCCCGAAGACGACGGCTCGGGCGTGCAGGCGTTCACCGATTTCATGTCGCTGCTGGCACCGCTGCCGCGCGCACCCGTGTCCGGCCTTGCCGCGACAGGGCGGACCGTCTTTCGGCACCTCAAGTGCCAGGCTTGCCATCGTGCCTCGATGATCACCGGCCCCAATCCGGTGCGCGCTCTGAACCGGCGCCGAGCACGCTTGTTTTCGGATCTCCTGCTGCACGACATGGGCCCGCAGCTCGCCGACGGCATCGCGCAAGGGCAGGCCACGGGCAGCGAGTTCCGCACGGCGCCCTTGTGGGGCGTCGGGCAGACCCCGCCGTACCTGCACGACGGGCGGGCTCCGACGCTGGAGGCCGCCATCGCCGCGCACGGCGGCGAAGCGCAGGCGGCACGTGACCTGTTCATCGCGCTGCCGCGAGCCGCGCAGGATGCGTTGATCGCATATCTACGCACCCTGTAGACCGCCACGACGATGCCCTCGTCCACTGACTTCGACCGCGTCGCGCCGCGATGCTGCGATCGCTTGCATGCAAGCACCGGTAGAGTAGAAGGCCCGGATGCGCTCCCGGTCCCCCCGCGCCGTGCTCACCAACCTCTTCCTCTTCCTGGCATGCCCGGCGTTCGCCACCGAATCGCTGTCGACGCGCGTCGAGGTCGGTCTCGGCTTCCACTACAGTCGCGGTCACTATGGAACGTCCCAAGTCACGGAGATCGACTACGTCCCGTTGACCGCTCGCCTCGACGTCAACCAGTGGAGCGCCAAGCTCACCCTGCCCTACCTCCACATCAGCGGCAACAACAGCGTCGTCGAGGGCCCTAACGGACCGCTTGCTCTGTCGGGCGGCAGCGCCGACGGCCTCGGCGACCTGTTGGTGGCGGGAACGTATACGTTCTTCCCCTTCGCCTACTGGGCCCCGTTCATCGAGTTCGGCCCACTCCTGAAGATCCCCACTGCCGACCCGGACAAGGGGCTCGGAACCGGTGCCCCCGATGTCACCACCGAGGCGGTGGCGGCGCGCACCTACGATCGCCTCACTCCGTTTGCCGGCTTGGGCTATCGCTACGTGGGGAACGCCCCGACCACCAGACTCCACGACGGGTTCCTGGCGTCGGGCGGCGCGCTGTATCGCCTGGTCGACCACGTCGATGCGGGCTGCTTCGTCTCCTGGCGCCAGACGGCCACCCCGACGACCGGTGACGTGCTCGACGTGGTGCCGTTCGCCACAGTGCGGATCACGCCGCACTGGTTGGTGGACTCCTACGTCACCGCGGGCCTGGCCAGCGGCAGCCCCGATGTCGGCACCGGGGTACAGGTCCGCTATCGCTACGACAGCGATCCCTGATCGCGCCAGCCGTCCACCAGGGTCTGGATGTCGACGGAAGTGCGCCGACCTCGCCGGCAGAGGCCTTCACTTCGCCGCAGGCGCAGGAACGATCGGACGATCAGCGACAATGTGCCAGTTGCCGGCGCGCTTGCGCCAAATGTCGACGTAGCATCCCTGAAGCGGCGGCAAGCTTTGCCCTTGCGCATCGTGTGCGCCGCTCAGCTCGGCCTCACCCAGGCGATCGAACCGGCACGCCAGCTCGGAAAGGATCTCGCCAAGAAGAAGGAGTCGCGGCATCATACCGACAGCACACGGGAGGTACGACGATGCAATTGAATCCCTATCTCACCTTCGACGGCCAATGCGAGGCCGCGTTCAAGTTCTATGAGCGGTGTCTCGGCGGCAAGATCGAATTCATGCTCACCCACGGCGATTCGCCCATGGCGGCGCAAACGCCTCCAGAATGGCGCAACAAGATCATGCACGCCCGATTCGTCGTTGGCGACAAGGTCTTGATGGGTTCCGACGCACCGCCCGAGCGCTACCACAGGCCGCAAGGCTTCTCCGTGTCGCTGAGCATCGACGACCCGACGGAAGCGGAGCGGATCTTTCACGCCTTGGCGGAAAGAGGCGCGGTGCAGATGCCGATCCAGGAGACCTTCTGGGCGATCCGGTTCGGGACGCTTGTCGATCGCTTCGGGATCCCGTGGATGGTCAACTGCGAGCGGCCGGCCTAGCGCTGCCGCACGCGACCGAGGCGACTGCTCGACGATTGACGACGACCATCTCGCCCACTTGAATTGAGCACGGAAGTGCTCAAGGGTAGGCCTGCAGCGGTCTGGAGAAAGGATACCGCAATGGCCGAACCCGCATCCCCGCAGGAACCGGCAGCCCTCGGATTCGATCCGGACGCGCTGCGCGCGAAGTATCGCGCCGAGCGTGACAAGCGCCTGCGCGCCGACGGCAACGACCAGTACCTCGAGGTGAAGGGCGCGTTCGCCCGCTTCGTCGACGATCCCTACGTCGAGCCCGGGTTCACCCGCGCGCCGCTCACGGACGAGGTCGAGGTGGTGGTGGTCGGCGGCGGCTTCGGGGGGTTGCTGGCCGCAGCGCGTCTGCGCGAGGCCGGCATCGAGGACATCCGGATCATCGAGAAGGCCGGCGACTTCGGCGGCACCTGGTACTGGAACCGCTACCCGGGCGCGATGTGCGACGTCGAGTCGTACATCTACTTGCCCCTGCTCGAAGAGTTCGACTACGTGCCCAGCGAGAAGTACGCGCGTGCCCCCGAGATCCTGGCCCACAGCCAGGCGATCGGCCGCAAGTACGACCTCTACCGCCGCGCCTGCTTCCAGACGGAAGTGACCGAGATGCGCTGGGACGCGGACAGTGCCCGCTGGATCGTCTCGACGAATCGCGGCGACAGGATGAAGGCCCGTTACGTGGTCATGTCCAACGGGCCGCTCAATCGACCCAAGCTCCCCGGGATCCCGGGGATCGAGTCCTTCGCGGGCCACTCGTTCCACACCAGCCGCTGGGACTACGCGTACACCGGCGGCGATTCCAACGGTAACTTGACCGGTCTGCGCGCCAAGCGCGTCGGCATCATCGGCACCGGGGCCACGGCGGTGCAATGCGTGCCGCACCTCGGCGCCGCCGCCGAGCATCTGTACGTCTTCCAACGCACGCCATCGTCGATCGATGTGCGCGCCAACCGTCCCACCGATCCGCAGTGGGCGAAGAGCCTGCAACCCGGTTGGCACCAGCAGCGCATGGACAACTTCAACATCCTCGTCACCGGCGGATTCCAGGAAGAAGACCTGGTCAGCGACGGCTGGACCGACATCATCCGCAAGCTGCTCGTCATGGTGCGGAAGGATGAGGGCGGCGCCGTCTCCCGCGACGGCATCGCCAAGACCATGGAGCTGGCGGACTTCCAGAAGATGGAGCAGATCCGCGCCCGCGTCGACTCGATTGTGCGCGACCAGCAAACCGCGGAGACTCTCAAGCCCTACTACCGGCAGTTCTGCAAGCGTCCCTGTTTCCATGACGAGTACCTCGACACCTTCAACCGGCCGAACGTCACGCTCGTCGACACGAAGGGCAAAGGCGTCGAGCGGATCACCAAGCAGGGTGTCGTCGTTGCGGGCGTGGAGTACGCGCTCGATTGCCTGATCTACGCCACCGGCTTCGAAGTCGGGACGGACTACACGCGTCGCGCCGGCTACGAGATGTATGGGCGGGACGGGTTGAGCCTGACCGAGAAATGGGCGAGCGGTGTGGCGACGCTGCACGGCATGCACTCCCGCGGCTTCCCGAATTGTTTCATCATGGGGCCGCAGCAGACCGGCTTCACGGTGAACTATCCGCACATGCTGAACGAGCAGAGCAAGCACATCACCTACATCGTCAAGCATGCCATCGACCACGACGTCCGCACCGTCGAGGTTTCGGAAGAGGCCGAGCAGGAGTGGGTCGACACCATCATCAGGCTGGCGGTCCTCGCCCAGGAATTTCTCGAGAACTGTACCCCCGGTTACTACAACAACGAAGGCAAGCCGGGCGAGCGCGCCGGTCAGAACGGTTTCTACGGCGGCGGCTCGGTGGAGTTCTTCCGCATCCTGCAAGAGTGGCGCGCCGCGGGTGAGCTGAAGGGGTTAGAGTTGCTCCGAGCTGATGGCTGACCGCTGAGGGCAGACAGCTTGCGTAAGCGAGGCGCGCCGCATTGACCGGCGCGATGTGTCACGTTACTGTGGCACATATGAAGACGACCACTATCCGCGAATTGAAACATGCCACTTCGACCGTGCTGGGCTGGGTTGCCGCAGGTGAGACGGTGGAGGTCCGCCGCCGCAACCACCCAGTGGCGGTTCTGTCGCCACCGAAACGTGCCGGTCGCATCGTGAGGCCCGACTTCGTGGCGCGCTTGCGGAAGGTGTACGGATCCACCGTTCTGCCGGGAACTGGTACGGCAATCGTTTCCGAGTCGCGCGGCGCCAGGTGAGCAGCTACGTCGACACCGGCCTCCTCTGCTCCCTGTACGCGCCCGACGCGCACACTCGACGCGCCGTCGCATACATGCGCCGGCATACCTTGGCGCTGCCGTTCACCTGGCTCCATCAACTCGAGTTGCGCAATGCGCTGCGGCTGCGCCTCTTTCGACGAGAGATCAGCGTAGCCCAGCGCGACGCCTCGCTGAACATGGTACTCGCCGATGTTGCCGCCGGCGTACTCGAGGTGGTATCGCCCCCGCTGACAGAGGTTATGGCCGAAGCCGAGCGCCTGGGCGCCACTCATTCGGAAAAGCTCGGGACACGCAGTCTTGACATCTTGCACGTTGCCAGCGCCTTGGTGCTGAGGGCAACGTCGTTCGTCACCTACGATCGGCGCCAAGCCGCATTGGCGCGAGCGTCGGGGCTGAAGGTGCCTCGATAACGTCGCGGCACTCACGCGGGGTTCGGCGCCGGCACTCGCGCCAACCTGCCGCCAGCGATCGATCCCCACACAATGAAGTGACGATCCGAGATGACCTCGATCGCCAAGTGGGAGAGCGCCGCCGCCTTCAGTTGCGCCTCGACTTCCCCGGGCCGGTACGCGGCGAGCAGCGAGTTGTAGAAATCGGTGCGCAACACCGCTGGTTCACCGGCCGCGTAGCGTTCCACCAGTGCACGCGCGTCCGCTCGGCTGGTCGGGCGCATCAGGTCCATGATGAAGACCCGCGTGGCCGGCCCGCACCAGCGTCGGAGCGTCGACCACAGCACCGCCGGATCCGCCAGGTGATGCAGCAGGCTGTTGGAGAACAGCAGATCGTACGACTGCCGCGGCGGCGCGCCATCCGGCAACCGCGCCTCTCGGAACTCGATCCGATCGTGCAGGCGCGCGGCAACCGCGGCCGCCCGCCCGGCCGCGATCATCGCCGGCGAGCCGTCGATCGCGTCGACGCGCCACGTGGGAAAGGCACGTAGGAAGCGCAACGAGATGTCGCCCGGGCCGCAGCCGAGGTCGAGCGCAACCCCGCGCTCATGCAGTGGCGCGAGACGCAGTTGCAGCAGCTCGATGAAGCGTTGATGCGGCGCTTCGAAGTCCGCTGCCGCATACGCACCGACCTGCTCGGGCTCGAGCATCAGCTCGGGTTCGGGTGTCCGCTCCACGACCGCGAATTGTGCTCGGAGCGACCGGAGCGCGCAAGGTCCCCCCTCCGGTGGCTCCGTGGGGACCTTGCGGCAGGGGGATCGCTTGAGAATCCCCGCTGGGCTATCGTCTGCCGATCACGAAAGGAGATTCACATGAATCACAACGACGCAATCCGGCTGTTCGCCAAGACCCTGCAGAACCTCGAGCAGTGGATGGACAAGGCCACCGCGCACGCCAAGGCCAAGTCCTTCGAGGTCGACGTGCTCGCCCAGGCGCGCCTGGCGCCGGATCAATACCCGTTCGTCCAGCAGGTGCAGTCCGCCTGCGACCAGGCGAAGTACGCGGCCGCCTACCTCGGCGGCAAGCCGGCACCATCGCACCCGGATACGGAAAAGACGTTCGCCGAGCTGCGGCAACGGATCCAGAAGTGTCTCAGCTTCCTCCAGACCGTTCAGCCGAGCGACTTCGCCGCTGCCGAGGAACGCAAGGTGTCGCCGCCGTGGCTCGGCGGCAAGTGGCTGCGCGGCGACGACTACCTGGTGCACGTCGCCATCCCGAACTTCTTCTTCCATGCGACGACGGCGTACGCGATCCTCCGCCACAACGGCGTCGATCTCGGCAAGATGGA
>Ga0335082_10004359_pt1 | contig 15419 bp, 15 predicted proteins | sample Lox_Sample_41_FD_206718 | JGI IMG/M metagenome (GOLD analysis project Ga0335082, IMG submission 206718) | Soil microbial communities from Loxahatchee National Wildlife Refuge, Florida, United States - Lox_Sample_4.1 | ecosystem: Environmental > Terrestrial > Soil > Wetlands | place: USA...
TACCGCTGCTGTTCTCCACCATGTTCCCGAGCTGGTTCGCGGGCGTCGCCGACGCGGCCATCATCATCGGCGCGCTGGTCCCGGCGGCCATCATGTCCATCGCCGCGGCGAACCTGTTCACCCGGACGATCTACAAGGAGCTCTTCCGGCCCTACGCCAGCGCGGCCGAGGAGACCCGGGTGGCGCGGCTGGCCTCGCTGCTGATGAAGGTCGGCGCGCTGGGCTTCGCGCTCGAGCTGAACAAGACGTTCTCGATCAACCTGCAGCTGCTCGGCGGGATCTGGATCCTGCAGACGTTCCCGTCCGTCGTGATCGGCCTGTTCACCCGCTGGTTCCACCGCGCCGCGCTGATCATCGGCTGGATGGCGGGGATGGCCTACGGAACGGTCCAGGCGTATCGCACCTCCGGCGGGGGCCAGGCGCACTTCGGCGCGACCGCCGCGCCCGTGTTCGGACACACCACCTACATCGCGATCACCGCGCTTCTTCTGAACCTGGCCGTGGCGGCCGTGCTGAGCGTGGTGTTCAAGTGGTTCGGCCTGCAGGACGGGTACGACGAGACCAGGCCTGCGGATTACATTGCCGACCCGGTTCCGGCGCCTGCGCCCGCGCGCGGGAGCGCGCGCGGGCGTGCGCGAGAGGCCGCGCCTGCGGCTGCGGCTGCGGCTGGCCATGCGCCTGCGGCTGCGGCTGCCCATGCGGCTGCGGCTGCACCTGCGGCTGCGGCTGGCCATGCGGCTGCGGCTGCGGCTGCGCGTGCGCCGGAGGCTGCGCGTGCGCCGGAGGCTGCGCCCGCGGCCAAGCCCGCGGCCAGGGGCAAGCCTCCGTGGGACCCCGCCGTTCCATGGTCGCTAGGCCTGGCTCCCGAGGAGGCGACTGTGGCTAGGGGGGCGACTGCAGGTGCGGGGGCCACTGCTGCTACGGGGGCGGCTGCGCCTGGGAAGACTGCTGCTGCTCCGGATGATGATGCGACGGTCGTGTTCGATATCCCGGCCTCACTCACGGGCCGCCTGCGCTCCCAGGGGCGTCTGCTGAGACGAAAGTGACCACAAGACCGGCACGGCATCGCGGCCGGAGTCTGGGCTAGACCATGGATCGCGGTCGGCCCCCTGCAGGACGCCGGGCCGACCGTATCAGGTCATACGGCGGTGGATGCCGCGTTGGGGCGGCTCCTTCAGAGTGAGCGTGCCGGGGGGCACCGTGCGCCCCTGGCGTCACCTGCGGCCCGGGCGTCCCGGGCCGGGCGGCGGGCGGCGGCTCCCGGGCCGGCTCGATGCGGGATGACGCTGTCGTGGTTGTCTGCGCGCCGTCCGGGCCGGCGCGGTGGTGCCGGCGCGTGCCGCGGTGCTGGTGCGCGGCGTGGTGCACGTGCAGGCTGCCGGCCCGTGCGGCCCGTGCGGCCCGTGCGGCCCGTGCGGCCCGGGGGGCCCGAGGGCGACTCGGACGGCGGTCACGTCATGATCTGGGTCACCTGGCGCCAGCACCGCGCACAGGCCGTCGCCTGCCTGGTCCTGTTCGCCGTGCTGGCGGCGCTCGCCATGGGTTTCGGCATCCAGATTCGGACGGCGTTCCGTTCCGACGGCCTGCCCGGGTGCCTGGCGAGTAGCGGCGGGGCCGGCTGCGCGGCGGCGCTCACGTCGTTCGTGGACAGGTTCGCCCGCGGTGCCAGCAGCACGATCATCGGCGTGCCGCTCACCGCGATCCCCGGGCTGCTCGGGGTCGCGGTGGGCGCGCCGCTGCTCGGCCGGGAGCTAGAACGGGGCACCTGGCGGCTGGCCTGGAGCCAGACGGTGCCGCGGACCAGGTGGCTGGTGACCAAGCTGGGGCTGGTCACCGGCGGCCTGGTGGTCTTCGGCGCGGCGGTCAGCGCGGTCATAGCCTGGTACCACGAGCCGCTGGACCGGGTCACCTCCCGGGTCCAGCCTGGCCCGTTCACCGGCGGCGGCTTGACGTTCACGGCCTCGCTGCTGTGCGCGTTCGGCCTCGCGGTGCTGGCCGGGCTACTGCTTCGGAACACCATCGCGGCCATGGTGGCCGGGTACGTCGCCTGGGAGATCCCCACCACCGTGGCGCTCCTGCTGGGCGGCCCCATCCGCATCCCGGCGCCGGCCGTCATGCGGATCGGATGCGCGGCCGGGTGCCCCGGCGCCACGGCCGCCTCCGTACCGCCGGTCACCGGCCACCTCGGCGACTACGTGCTCAGCGTGACACGCAGCGGGGGCGAGCTCGTCGTCACCTACCTGCCCGCCAGCCGGTTCTGGACCGAGCAGCTCATCCAGGGTGGCCTGTACCTGGCGGTCGCCGTCATCACCTTGGGCGCGGCCACCTGGCTGCTGCGCCGGCGCACCACCTGAAAGGGGGTTCGCGGTGGCTCCGGATCACGTGCTCGTGCTCATCGTGGCCGGCGTGCTGTTCGCCGCATGGGACGGCTTCTGCCTATGGGACCTGGCCCGGGCGAAAGAGGGGCGTGTCCTGCCCAAGCCGGCATGGGCGATCATCATCCTGATCTCGTTCCCGTTGGGCGGCATCTTCTACATCTGCTTTGGCCACGAATGGACGTGACGTTCTACAGCGGCGGTACCGCCGGGCCGTGCGCCAGCCGGTGAGCCCGGAGTACCTGGAGCTCGTCACCGGCTGGGTCACGAAGCGCTGGGGCGCTCGGGTTCAACTGTCCGGGATCGGCATGAAATCACCTGGGTGGGCAGATTTCGCGCCGATGAGGGGAACCGATCGGGGGGCGAGGATCGTCACACCAGATGGCGGAGCCGCCGGATCGCCGGGGCGGCCCAGCTGTGACCGGATTGCGGGGGACAGGCATAACTCGCCCGGCACCGGATAAGACTATTCATACCCATCCGTCACCCAGTCGCCTCCGAATCCCACCAAGAGCACACAGTAACCTCGATGAGCAGCGTAGACAGGGCGATATTCATGCGTCTGGCGCACGTACGAGCCGCGGTACTGAGCCTGCTCGCCGGCGGGTTCCTGACCCTCGGCGTGCTCACGGGCTGGCCGGGCGCCGCACGGGCGGGCACGATGAAGGCCAGCGCGGCCTCGCCGAGCGCGAGCACGTCCGCCCGCACGAGCACCACTGCCAGCGCGAGCACCACTGCCAGCGCGGGCACGTCCGCCGGCGCCAGCGCGAACACCGACACTAAGTGCGAGGTGCTGCCGGCGGCGAGCACGCCCACCCCGCACCCGTCGACCTCCAGCCCGTCGCCGTCACCGTCGCCGTCACCGTCGCCTTCCGGCTCGTCCACGTCGGCTTCCGCCTCTCCGACCGCCCCGGCGCCGGGCAACACATCGAGCAAGACGCCGGGGTCACCCCCGCCGACGAGCGTGACCCCGAACCCGAGCCCGGGTTCGGGCTCGCCATCGTCGGCATCGGCGTCGACGTCGGCCACGAGCTCGCCGTCCGCGACGGGTTCGGCGTCTGCGTCGTCGTCGCGGAGCTCAGCGGCGGCCACCGTCTCCGCCTCCCTCGACGCGGTCATCGCGGCGAGCCCCAGCAGCAGCTCCAGCAGCAGCGCGAGCGCGAGCCCGGCGAACCAGCCCGAACTCTGCGTGAGTGTCCAGCGCTCGCAGACCAGCATCCACCGCGGCCAGCAGGCGGCCTACGTCGTGCGGGTCTCGACCGAGAACAACGGTTCGGCATCCGACGTGACGGTGGCCCTCACCGCCCAGCCGTCGGGCCAGAAGCCCACGTTCACCAGCGGCTGCGCCACCGGCGCGGGGACCGCCAGCTGCGGGGTCAGCTCCGTGTCGGACAAGCAGCCGGTCTCGCTCAAGGCGCAGATCCCGGTCGCGGCCGGCGCCACCTCGGTCACCTCGGTGAAGCTGACCGCCACGGCCAGCATCGTCACGACGCAGAGCTGGACGCCGCCGTCGGCCGCCGAAACGGTCGCCGTCACCGCCGCTTCGGCCTCCCCGGCCAAGTCTCCGGCGAGTTCGTCGCCGGCCGTCGTCTCGCCCGGGGCCGCGCTGCCGCTCGGCCCGATCCCGAACCTCAACGGCGTCTTCAGCCAGCTCATTAAGCCCGGCAACGCCGCCGGCCTGTTCCCCGCGATCAACCCGTCGGCCACGCCTAGTCCTTCGCCGGGGAGCCCGGCACCGGGCAGCCAGCGCAGGCCCGCCCCCGATTCCTCGGCCATCGCCTTCGTCCAGCCGGGGCTCACCGGTCAGGTGGCGGGGCTGATCGCGCTGGCGGTAGCCGTCATGCTCACGGTGACCCGGCTATCCCTGCGCAAGCGGTTCCGGTCGCGCAAGCAGGGCGGCTGACCGCCCCGCCCCGGCCCGGGCCGGGGCGGGAACTAGCGGGACTAAAGGTTTTGCCGCCGGTGCGCGACTACATAATCATGGTGCGCTCGGTGAACTCCGGCCCGGCCCGGCCGGCCCGGCCGACGGAGGTGCGGCATGGACGATAGCGGTGAGCCCAGGATCCCGCAGCGTCACGTGGCCGAGCTGAGCGCCTTCTTCACGGCGCACGACCGGTGGCTGTTCGGCCACGCGTGCGTGCGGACCCGCGGTGACCGCGAGTTCGCCGCGGACCTGGTGCAGGACACGTTCGAGGCGGCGGCGCGGGCCTGGGCGACGCTGCGCGGGCATGCCGAGGGCCGGCAGCGGGCCTGGCTGCTCGGTACGCTGGCGAACAAGGACATCAGCGATTTCCGCCGCAAGCAGGCGTTCCGCCGCAGGCAGCCCGACATCCAGGCCAGGTACCAGCCCGCCGCGGCGGACACCGCGGCGCAGGCGCTCAGCGCGATCGCGCTGGAACGGGCGCGGGAGATCATCGGGGAGATGCCGCCGAGGCAGCAGGAGATCGCGGTGATGCGATGGCAGAACCGGATGAAGACCGCCGAGATCGCCGCCGCGCTCGGTGTCGCCGAGGGTACCGTGCACGCGCATCTGCACACGGCCCGGGGCAAACTGGTCGCGGGGCTGGAACGGTACTATCCGTTCGGCCGGGACGACGGGAAGGGAGCGGCGTCATGACCGCCGGCTCGGGGGCACCGCGGGACGGAGCACCGCGGGACGAGGCACCGCGGGACGGGGCACCGCGGGACGGGGCCGACCTGTTCGTGGCCGACTTCTATCCGAAACTGGGCGAGTACCTCGCGGAGCAGCACGCCGCCGGGTACGACGCCGGGCCCGGACGGGCTCGCTTCCGGGCCTGGCTCGGCGGGCACGCGGAAGGGGCGGCCGGAGCCGACCCGGTCCGGGACTACCTGAAGCAGATCGGCAAGATACCCGGGCTCACCCTCGAGCAGGAGGCCGAACTGGCCCAGCGGATCGAGGCGGGCCTGGCCGCCGAGCGCAAGCTGGCCGAGGACGGCGACCGCCTGAACCCGGGCGAGCGCATCGACCTGGAATGGGTCGCCGAGGTCGGCACCCGGGCCAGGAACCACCTGCTGGAGGCCAACCTGCGCCTGGTGGTGGCGCTGGCCAGGCGCTTCACCGGCCGGGGTATGCCGTTCCTGGACCTGATCCAGGAGGGCAACCTGGGCCTGATCCGCGCGGTGGAGAAGTTCGACTACACCAAGGGCTACCGGTTCTCCACGTACGCCACCTGGTGGATCCGGCAGGCGATCACCCGGGCGCTGGCCGCCGGAAAGCCGCGGCAGCCCCCGGCCGGAGAGCCGCCCGCCGGGCCGGAGCGGTGAGCGGGCTGCGGGTGGCCGTGGCCGGCGGCGGCCTCGGCGGCCTCTGCCTGGCCCAGGGCCTGCTGAAGGCCGGCGTCGACGTCACGGTCTACGAGCGGGACGCGCAGCTGGCCGCCCGGCGGCAGGGCTACCGGCTGCACGTGGACGCGCGGGCCGGAGCGGCCCTCGAGCAGTGCCTGCCGGTCGGCTCTCTCCGGTTGTTCCAGGCCACCTGCGGCGACGCGAGCACGCGGCTGACGGTGGTGAGCGAGCGGCTGCGCGTGCTGAACGAGCAGCGCCGGACCGGGTCCGCCGACCCGTACGCGCCCGCCACGCTGTCCACGTCGGTCAACCGCCAGACGCTGCGCGAGGTGCTGGCCGCCGGGCTTGACGGCAGGCTCGTCTTCGGCTGCGAGCTGACCGGCTACGAGCTGACCCGCTACGAGCCGGCCGGCGGCCGGGACGGCCGGGACGGCGTGCGGCTGCATTTTGCCGACGGACGCCAGGCCGAGGCGGACCTGCTGGTCGGCGCGGACGGCGTCGGCTCGGCGGTGCGCCGCCAGTACCTGCCCGCCGCCGCGCCGGCCGATACCGGCAAGCGCTGCGTCTACGGCACGATCCCGCTCGGGCCCGCCGAGGCGGACCGGCTGCCGTCGGCGCTGCGGGACGGCTTCACCGCGGTGATCGGCGGCCAGATCGGCATGGCGACCGGGCTGGTCCGCTTCCGGCAGCGGCCCGAGCAGGCGGCGCCGTGGCTGTCTCCCGCCGGGGACTACCTGATGTGGGCGATGGCGGGGAACGGAAGAAGGTTCGGGGTGGCGGACGAGCGGCTGACGGCCATGTCGCCGGCCGAGTTGCACGCGCTGACCGCGAGGCTGATCAGGAGCTGGCACCCGGACCTGCGCGCGCTGCACGCGCGAGCCGCCGTGGACGAGACGTTCCTGGTCAGGATCCGCACCTCACCGCCGGTGCCGCCGTGGCCGCCCAGCCGGGTCACCGTGCTCGGCGACGCCATCCACGCGATGAGCCCGGCGCGCGGTTCGGGGGCCAATACGGCGCTGCAGGACGCGGCGCTGCTCTGCCGCACGCTGACCGGAACCGCGGGAAACGGAGCCCGAACGGACCTGGCCGGGAGCGGAACCATCCGGGCCGGGAGCGGAACCACCAGGAACGGCGGCGACCTGATCGCGGCCGTCGGCGAGTACGAGCGGCAGATGCGCGACTACGGCTACGCCGCCGTGGCCGCCTCCAGCGCGGCGGAGGCCGAAACCGGCGCGCGGCACAACCGGCTCATGTTCTGGCTCTACCGCCGGATGACCGGCGCGCACGCCTGAGGCGCGCGCGGCCGCCGGCCGGGCGGGCTACTTGCCGCTCACCCGCTCCACCGACGGGCGGACCTGCTGCATCGCGCTGGCCAGGGCGCTGGCGTTCATCGTCGGCGAGACGACCTCGCCGAAGCTGTCGTTGTCGAACCAGGCGCACATGGCCACGCTGTTCGACCCGGTCCCGTCCTGGACACACGCCGCCTTGCCGCCGAGCGCGCCCGCGGTGACCACCTTGGCCCCGCGGAACTGCTGGGTGAAGCTGGTGATCGAGGCGGCCGGGTCGGCGTTCGCCAGGTGCCCGCCGATGAACATGATGATCTGCGCGGTGTTGCCGGCCGACGCCTTGCCCGACTCGTAGACCGCCGACACCACGTTGCTGGCCTGGCCCGAGCTCATGGCGATGACCTTCTGCTTGAGCGCGGCCACGTCGGCCTGGTGCTCCAGGTCCACGGTGCGCGCGAAGGCACCGATCTTGGCCGGGGTGGTCATGGTGTGCGCGGGGCCGCTGTGCGACGGGAACTCGAACTTGATGACGCCGACGATCGCGGCCGCGGCCACCACGATCACGCCGCCCAGGCCCAGCCAGAGGCGGTGATCGTTGCTGCCGCCGCGGCGGCGGCCGATCCGGCGCTTGGCCGCGGCCAGCTTGGCGTCCGCGCGCTCGAACTCGGCTTCCCGGTCGCCGAACAGGCCGGTGTATTCCTCGTCCGCGTCGTCCCGCCAGAAGTCCTGGTACGACTCGAGGTGGTCGTCGGCCGCGGGCTGGGCCGGCCAGGAGGAGGTGATCTCCGGGCCGTCCAGGCCGTGACCCGGGCGCACCGTCCCGGTACCCGGGCGGCTCGCGCCCGGCGTCTTCGGACTCGGGGCCTGCGGGGCTTCGGGGGCACTGGGAGCGGTCAAGACCTGGGTCGCCGCCGAGGTCCCGCCGCGCGGGCTGGCCGCGGGCGCGGCCGGGCGGGTGGCGGGGTCCCGCAGGGAGTCGACCCGGGTGCCGTTGGGCGGGGTGAGCAGGCCGACCGGCGCGGCCGGCGCGCTGAGGAAGCCGGCGCCCGGAGCCGCCGGAGCCGCCGGGCCCGGCTGGGGACGCCCGGCACTCATCTGCGGACCCTGCGGGTTCTGCGGAGCCTGCGGGCCCGATCCGTCCCGGCGGGGCTGGCCGTAGCCGGGAGCCCGGTCCGGGGCCGGCGCATAGCCGGACTGCTGGCCGAACGCGGGACCTGGACCTGAGGGCTCCCCCCGGCGCTGGGGGCCGCTGCCGGGGCCCTGCGGGCCGCCGGGCGTCTGGGGGTAGGCGGGGGCGCTGCGCCGCAGCTCCTGATACCAGGATTCGTCGTCGAGCGGCTCGACGTAGCCGGGCTCACCCGGCGCCGGTTCGTCGTAGCGCAGCTCGCCGTAGGTCATGCCGACCAGCCGCGGGTCCGGCGATCGCGACGGGCGCACGTCGTCCAGGGCCCGGTCGTCCAGGCGCGGACTGGAGTACCACTCCTCCGGATACGAGGTGCTGCTGCTCCGGGGGGAGCCACCGCGCAGTTCCGGCTGCGGGCCAGTGTCAGGCAGGGCCGCCTGGGCGCCGGTTACCGGCCAGATGTCCTGGCCGCTACCGGGCGGCGGCGAGAACGACTGGGGCTGATAGCCCGAACCCGGATAGCCAGGTGCCTGGTAGGCGGGCGGAGCGGGGTCGCGGACCTCCGGTACCTGGTACCCGGGAACGCCGCCGGACGGGCCCGCCGGCCGGTAGCCGACCCCGCCGAAGTCCCGCGGCGTTCCGCCGTTCCCGTGACCGGCCCCGTGGTTGCCGGCCCCGTGGTTGCCGGCCGGGAACACGGAGCTGCCGTACGGGGCCTTCGGGCCCTCGTAGGAGGGGTCGGAGTACCCCGGGTCGCCGTAGCCGAAGTCGTCCATGGCCGGCTGCTGGTACGCCGGGCTCGTGCCGTAGGCGGACTCGAGCACGTCACGCGACTCCGGGTCCAGCTGCCGGAAGCCGTAGGGCCAGGAGATCTCGGGCCCGAACGGCGCCTCGCGCCGTCCCGACCCCAGGACGTCCTGCGGTTCGCTTCTCGCCCCCGATCCGTAGCGGCCCTGGCTGCCCAGGGTCTCATCGGAATGGGGACGCTGCGCCGATGGCCACTCACTGCCATCGTTAGCGGGCGAACCGCTCCTCATATACCGGGTCACTCCCCTGTTGTTCTGTCGTACAGCAGGTCAATGATCTCTAGCATCATCGCGACAAACGAGACACTCTGCTACCTACTTGGATAATTTGCGAGGCCGCGAGCCGCGATACGAAGACACACGCTACTGCCCGGCCGGCCCCGGCACGGGGTATTCCAGGGTTTACGGCAAGTCGCGCCGCCGCTCGTTTGCTTAAGGTAATCGCTATGTGACATTAAGTGATATATATGCGCACGGGCAGAGACCGGGCATCCCGCCGCCCTTGACGCCGGGTAGCGCCGGCGTACGATGGCGGTACCCTGCCGACGGTATACAAAGTTATTTACGGGGTTTCGCGTTTGCGTAACGCTCAGGCCCGGAAGCGAGCGCGCCGTGCAGCACGAGCTCACTGTCTGGTCCCGCGGGATCATCATGGACAAGGAGGCGCGCGACGTCTCCACCTGTATCGCCACCGCCGCGCGCAAGCTCGGCTACTACGCCGAGAACGTGAGCGACTACGTGGACGACCCGGATCGCACCAACTGCCTGGTGCGCCGGTACGCGCGCTTCGCCGACGAGCCGATCCTGGACCGGTTCGTCTACGAGAACCCCAATCCCGACTGGGTGGTGCTGGTCGAGGAGACGATCATCAAGGCGGTCAACTTCTTCCGCAGGACGCCGCCCGCCCGCGGCGTGCTGGTCGTCAACTCCGCTCGTGATCCCGGGTACCTGCTCAAGTTCCTGCCCGAGCCGATGCTGGCCAAGCTGGACAAGCTCGTCGTGGTCGACGCGACCGGGCTGGCCGAGCAGCGCGGCAGCAGCCCGTGGATGTTCGTGCGCGACCTGTCCGAGCTGGCCTTCGACCGGATGTCCACCGAGGGCGCGGTGGAGCGGCTGGCCGTCGGCCGGGGCATCGCCGCGCCGCTGATCGGCGCGCTGGTGGCGGCGACCGGGGTGCTGCCGGTCGACGCGGTGGCCGAGGAGGTCGCCGACCGCGACGCCATGCTCCGCGGTGCCGGGCAGCACGCGGTCGTCCAGTACGCCACCGCCTGAACCTGCTAGTTCCTGGGGAGGATCTCATGTCCGTTCGCGGCACCCACGTACCCGAACACCTCAGGCTGCCGATCGCGGGCGTCACGCCGCCGCCCACCGAGTCCGAAGGCCAGCGGCTGTTCCCGACCGGCAACTTCCGGTTCTACCGGCCGGTGTACCGGGACAAGACACCGCCGTGCAACCACGCCTGCCCGACCGGCGAGCAGATCCAGAAGTACCTGGATCACGTCAAGCACGATCGCTACCTGGACGGTTACCTCACGATTCTCGAGGACAACCCGATGCCCGCGGTCACCGGCCGGGTCTGCTACCACCCCTGCGAGACCGTCTGCAACCGGGCCGCGCACGACGAGCCGATCGGCATCCGCGGGGTGGAGCGGTTCCTCGGCGACTTCGGGCTGAAGCTCGCGGACAACCCGGTCAAACCGGGCCTGCCGCCGCTGAACGGCAAGACGGTGGCGATCGTGGGCTCGGGTCCCGGCGGCCTGGGCTGCGCCTACCACCTGCGCCGCCGGGGCTACGCCAGCGTCATCTTCGAGGCGCTGGACCAGCCGGGCGGCATGCTGCGGGCCGGGATCCCGGCCTGGCACCTGCCCGGGGAGATCCTGGACGCGGAGATCGCCAGGCTGCTGGACCTGGGCGGCATCGAGATCCGCTGCGGCGTCCGGGTGGGCGGCGACCCGGACGGGGTGACGCTCGGCCATCTCCGGACCACCTATGACGCGGTGTTCCTGGCCCTCGGCCAGGATGTCGGCCGGCCGCTCGGCGCGGACGGCGCGCAGGCCCGGGGGGTGATCGGCGCGATGGAGTTCCTGCGCGAGGCCGGCCTGGGCCGCCCGGTCACGGTCGGCGCCAGCGTCCTGGTGATCGGCGGGGGCAACACCGCCTCCGACGCCGCCCGCTCCGCGATCAGGCTGGGGGGCGGTAACGCCACGGTCGTCTCCCTGGAGGCCGAGGACGAGCTGCTCATCCAGCCCGAGGACCTGGCCCAGGCCCGGGACGAGGGCGTGCTCTTCCGGCCGCGGACCGCCCTGGTCAGCGTGCTGACCGGCGAGGACGGCAACGTTCGCGGCGCCGTGCTGGCCGGCGCCCGCCTGGCCAGGGACGAGAACGGCGCCGTCAGGCCGCGGATCACCGCGGGCACCGGGTTCGAGGTGCCGTGCGACACGATCCTGGTCGCGATCGGGCAGGTGCAGGTGCTCGACTGGCTCCCCGCGCACTACACCGAGGACGGGCTGGTCAAGGCCGACGAATTCGGCCGCGTGCCGGACGAGGAGGCCGCGGTGTTCGCGGGCGGCGACGTGCGGCGCGGGCCGTCCATGGTGGTGGACGCGCTGGGCGACGGCAAGCGCGCGGCCCGGGACATCGACCGGGTGCTCCGCGCCGAGCCGCTGCGCCCCGAGGACCCGGTGGAGGTCATGCCGTACGAGAAGCTGAACCCCGCCTATTTCCGGCACGCGCCGCGCACCGAGGCCCCGCTGGCCCCGGCCGGGACGCGCCGGGCCAGCCAGGTCACCGAGGTCACCCTGGCTTACAGCCGGGAACAGGCGGTCGCCGAGGCGGACCGCTGCATGTCCTGCGGCGTCTGCAACGGCTGCGACAACTGCTACATCGTGTGCCCCGACGTCAGCGTGATGCGGGACACCCGGCAGAACGGGCACTACTCGATCCGCACCCGCTACTGCAAGGGCTGCCTGGTCTGCGTGCAGGAGTGCCCCACCGGCGCCCTGGAGCGGGTGCCGGAGCTCGACTTCGACGAGCCAGGTGACGTGGTCCGGATGGAAACCGCGTTCGCGCCGTACGAGGGCGCGCACGCCGAGCAGGCCCCGTTCACCCGCCGGCTCATCGAGGACGCGATCGCCGAGTACGACAGGTCACGATCAATTGATCCGAACGGGCCGGGTGATACGCCATGACCAGCGTGCCTGTGAACCTGGTGCCGCCGCCGCCGCGGCTGCGGCGGGCCATCCGGACGCCGGCGGGAGAGACGTTCCTGCGCGGCCTGGCGGGCACCCGGGTGCGGCAGAACGGGTGCGCGGCGGCCGCCTACGCGGCGCTGTACGCGAACGTGGACGTGATCACCGCCTACCCGATCCGGCCGTACACGGCGATCATGATGAACCTGGCGCAGTTCGTCGCGGACGGGATCCTGGACGCCGAGTACCTGCACGCCGACGGGGAGCACTCGCAGTTCTCCGCCGCGTTCGGCGCGGGTTCCTGCGGTGCCCGCGCCTACACCGGCTCGTCCGGGGTCGGCGTCACCTACGGCTACGAGATGTACTCGATCATCTCCGGGGCGCGGATCCCGATCCAGATGGCGATCGCCGACCGGACCCTGGACCCGCCCGGCGACTTCGGCTCGGAGCACACCGACGCCCTGTGCACCAGGGACATGGGCTGGCTGATGGGCTGGGCCGCGACCCCGCAGGAGGTCTTCGACAAGTCGCTGCTCGCGTACGCCATCGGCGAGGACCCGCGGGTGCTGCTGCCGCAGATGGTGGTGCAGGACGGCTACTTCGTGTCGCACATCGCGGGCGAGGTGGAGATGCCGGCGGCCGCGCAGGTCGACGGGTTCCTGCCCCCGTACCAGCTGCCGTTCCCGCTGGACCCGCGGCGGCCGGTCTCGCACGGGCCGCAGATCCACCCCGAGCAGGGGCCGCCGCTGCAGCTGGAGCGGGCCCGGGCGATGGAAGACGCGATCGGCGTGATCCGGCAGAAGACCGACGAGTTCGCCCGGGTCTTCGGCCGCCGGTACCCGCACTTCGTCGAGTCGTACCGGCTCGAGGACGCCGATATCGCGCTGGTCATCTCGGGCGGGCACGCGGTCACCTGCCGGGCCGCGGTCAACCGGATGCGCGCGCAGGGGATCAAGATCGGCATGGCCCGGCTGCTGTGGGTCCGGCCGTTCCCCGGCGACGACCTGCGCGAGGCGCTGGCCGGGGTCAAGGCGGTCGGGGTGGTGGAGACCAACCTCGGCCTGGGCGGCGCCAGCTACGGCGGCATCCTCTCGCTGGACGTGACCACCGCGCTGTACCACCTGGACGGGCCGCGTCCGCTGGTGACGTCGTTCATGGCCGGCCTGGGCGGCGAGACCGTGCCGATGGCCGAATTCGACTGGATGGCCGGCAAGCTCGGCCAGGCCATCGAGCGCGGCCGGGTGGAGAAGGCCGCCCACTGGGTCGGCTTCGAGGACTAGGGGGTTTCGAGATGACGCACGAAGTAGTCCGCCAGACGCTTCCGCTGCTCGATGAGGAAGACGGGCGTGACCTTTATTACCTGCCCGACCTGCCGGAGGAGGACCCGTACGCGGCCGGGCACCGGACGTGCGCGGGCTGCGGGCCGGCCATCCAGTACCGGTGGGTGCTCAAGGCGGCCGGCCAGGACACCGTGGTGGCCGGCCCCACCGGGTGCATGTACGTGGCCAACTCCACCTACCTGTGCACGCCGTACACGGTGCCGTGGGCGCACACCCCGATCGCCAGCGGCGGCTCGTTCACCTCCGGCATGGCGGCCGGATACGAGGCGATGATCAGGAAGGGCCGGTACCCGGGCCCGTACCCGAACATCCTGGTGATGGCGGGCGACGGTTCGGCCGCCGACATCGGCATCGGGTCGATCTCCGGCGCGCTGTACCGCAACCACGACGCGCTGTTCGTCTGCTACGACAACGAGTGCTACGCCAACACCGGCATCCAGACCTCGCCGACCACGCCGTACGCGGGCATGACCACGTTCACGCCGTACGGCACCGCGATCCCCGAGGGCAAGAAGCTGCCACCGAAGAACCTGGCCAAGATGATGGCCGAGGGGCACCCGCACTGCTACGTGGCCACCACGACCGTCGGCTACCCCGTCGACCTGATCAACAAGACCCGCAAGGGCCTCAACCACGTGGGCGCCGCCTTCCTGCACTGCTACACGCCGTGCCAGAAGGGCTGGGTCTACCAGACCTCGATGACGGTCGAGCTGGGCCGGCGGGTCGTGGAGTCCGGGCTCTGGCCGGTCTGGGAGTACGACCCGGCCGAGCGGGCCTACCGCTACTTCCACCCGCCCGTCCAGCGGCCGGTGACCGACTACCTGGCCATGCAGGGCCGGTTCGGGCACATGCTGGCCGAGCACGTGGCGAGGGTGCAGGCGGGCGCCAACCGCAACTGGGAACTCATCGGCATGGACGTGCCGCAGGCCCTGCGCGACCTGGAAGATCCAGCGCGCCACCAGCGCCTGCACGACGAGGAGTACTCGATGCCCGTCAACCGCGGCATCGGCGCGTGAGCGATGTGGCAGGTGCTGTTCGACGGCGGGCGGCAGCAGCGGTACCTGCCGGACCGGCAGGCCGTGCTCAGGTACGTGCTCGGCGTCGGGCCGCACGCGGCCAGCCCCCGGTTCGACGTGTACGCCGAGGCCGACCGGGTCCGGCTCGCCGACGGCTCGGACGGCGGCCGCCGGTTCGCCCTGGTGGAGGTGATCGACCTGGCCCGGCCGGGCGAGATCGAGCGGTTGCGTCGGGAGCTCAATGAATAGCGTGCCCGGGCCGCCGCACGGAAGGATAATCCCGCTCACACCAGGGGTGTCTCGTCCCGCCGGGGAACGGCGGGCCATGCTGCGGGAGGCGGTGACCCAGGTCGTTCGGCACCTCGTGGTACGGGCCGTGCCTGTCTCGCGGCGGGTCCCGCTGTTCGAGCAGGCCGCCGGCCTGCTCGACGAGGCCGGCTGGGGCCTGGACGAGCTGGTCGCCGCCGCCGAGCCGGGACCGGCCCAGGATGACCTGCTGCGGACGCTCGGGCTGGAGGAGCCGTGTACGAGCTGAGGCTGCCGCTCGCGCCGTACCGGTTCGTCTGGCGGGACGAGCCGGCGGTCGACGCGGAGAAGGACGCTACCGACGCGTACACCGAGGAGCGCTACACGCACGCCGATGGGACGCGCACGATCATCCGCGAGTACCGGGCCGACGGGTCGTACCACCTCATGTCCGACCGGGGCGAGATCGAGCTGATCGACAACGCCAGCGATCCGTACGCCGCCGACCCGGTGAGCGTGGTCAGGCTCCCCTAGCTGGGTGACCTGGGCTGGTGGTAGGCCTGCCGGGTCCGCTCGGTGTGCTTGCGGGCCAGGGCCTGGGCCTGCGCCGGGTCGCCCGCTTCGATGACGTCGATCATCTCCGCGTGCTCGGCCCAGGACCCGTGCCCGCGCGCCGGGGCCACCATCCGGTAGTACCACTGCACCCGGCGGCCGACGATGTCGGCCAGCTCGG
>Ga0335082_10004360_pt1 | contig 15419 bp, 14 predicted proteins | sample Lox_Sample_41_FD_206718 | JGI IMG/M metagenome (GOLD analysis project Ga0335082, IMG submission 206718) | Soil microbial communities from Loxahatchee National Wildlife Refuge, Florida, United States - Lox_Sample_4.1 | ecosystem: Environmental > Terrestrial > Soil > Wetlands | place: USA...
CGAGCGGCCGGAGCCGGCCTTCCTGATCGCCAAGCCGTTCCAGCCGGCGACAGTGTCGGCCGTGCTGAGCCAGGCGCTGTTCTTCGAGCGCAACGCGCGACGCAGGGAGCGCAAGGCGAGCTGATTTTCCGGCGCGCAAATTCTTTTGCGCATCGGAGTGAATAATATGCTGCGGCGAACGGAGAAGAACGCCGAACTTCGCCGCCGGGAAAATCAGGAAGAAGAAGAACTTCTACGGCGCGCGCGGGGTTTTGCGCGCCAGCGCATAGCCGAGCATGACCGCTTCGACCAGCATGGCGATCTGCATGTCGCGCGGGTGGCTCAGTGCCGGTGCGCGAGATGTGGCGGGTCGGCCGAGCGCCAGCCACCAGATCGCGGCGATCAGCGCCGCCGCGCTGTAGATGGCGGCGACGATCAGTTCGGCCTCGAGCGGGCCGAAATGCATTTGCAAAGCAAGCGTCCCCGCAACGGTAAAGTGGTACACGGCGACAATCGCAAAAGCCGCCACCGCCGCCGCGATCAAGGCGCGGCGCAGCAGTCGGCTGAACAGATGGTCGGCGACCGCGCCTGCGACCTGATCGATTTGCATGGAACTAGCGCCGGTTAGCGAGGCCGACCAGAAACCCGAGGCCGGCCGCCGCAGCCAGCATCAGCAGCGGGCGCTGCTCGACTTCGTCGGTCAATTTGTGAAACGCGCCGCTGCCGATTTTGCTCGCTTCGTCGGCAAGCGATTGGCCGGCTTCGGACGCGCTTTCGCGCACCCGATTCATAATGCGGTGCAGCGCCTCGTTGACGAATTCGCCGATGTCGCCCGACGCTCCGGAAATTTCGCGGCCCGCGCCGCTCGTCAGCCGACGCAGCCGCTTTTCCAGATCGCCGATCAGGTCCTCGATGGCCGCGATTTCCTCGGCGGTCGCCGATTTCGCTGTACGTGTAGACATTGCTGTTTCTCTACTTCATGTTGTTCATGTCGATGAAATTCGCTGAGGCAGAACGTCGGGTCGGCGATAATTGTTCCAAAGTGGTCGAATGCGCCAAAACGTCTTGTCGCGACGAAGCCAAGTGAGCCAAGAATTGTTTCAGCGCATGCAACTCTTCTCTATGTTTCACGTTGACGTAATCAACCGCATTTCAATGCGGGCGCGCAGTGGGAAATGATGAGGTGCGTGGTCGCCTCGTTTATTGACAGATGCGCCGCGGGCTGTGTTCACTAGGCTTTCCATTCCAGCGTCATCGGTCGCGTCGCATGCCGGCCGACGGCGATGGGCGAAATGACCAACGACTTCATGTGAATGATCACCGCCATGGCGCAGAACCTGTCGGGGGCGGCAGACACGGAGCGAGCGAGGCTGCAACGGGAATGCCAGCGCCTTGAGGCGCAGGTCGCTGCACTTGGCCAGGAGCTCAGTCTGCTGCGCGCGCGCTTCGGCCGTTACGAGACGGCGCTTCGCGGCTCGCAAATCACCGTGTACACGCAAGATCGCGATCTGCGTTACACGTCGGTCAGCAATCCCATGCTGGGGCGGACGGTCGATGAGATTCTCGGCCGTACCGACGGCGATATCCTGCCGGGCGATGGCGGCGCGGCGGTGATCGCGCTCAAGCGCGAGGCATTGGCGAGCGGTCAGTCGAAGCGTATCGAATTCTCGTTCGAAGACGGTTCCGGCCTGCGCTGGAACGATCTGCACATCGAGCCGCTGCACAACGAAGCCGGCGGCATCATCGGCCTGACTTGCGCCTCTGTCGACGTCACCGAGCGCAAGGAGGCCGAGGCGCATTTGCGACTGCTGATGCGCGAATTGACCCATCGTTCGAAAAATCTGCTCGCGGTCATTCAGGCGATGGCGCGGCAGACCGCACGTCATGCCGGCTCGATCGACGGTTTTCTCAACCAGTTCGCCGCGCGGCTGCAGGCACTCGCCGCTTCGCATGATCTCTTGGTACGCGAAAGTTGGCACGGCGCGTCGTTGCGGGAAATCATCGAGGCGCAGCTCGCCGCGCATTTCGCCGGCGGCGAGGGGCAGGTTGAAATCAACGGCGAGCCGGTCACGCTCAAGCCGGAAGCTGCGCAGAATTTGGGCTTGGCCCTGCACGAACTAGCGGTCAATGCCGCGAAATTCGGCGCGTTGTCGGTGCCCGGCGGGCGCGTGGCGATCGATTGGTCGCTGCGCAACAATGCCGTCGACCTGAATTGGCGCGAGCACGACGGGCCGAAAGTCAAAATGAGGCGCAAGAAAGGATTCGGCAGCATGGTCATTGAGCGCAATCTTGCGCGATCGCTCGACGCTCATGTGGACATGATGTTCGATCCGGACGGCCTGCGTTGCCACATCGTCATTCCCGCGACCCAGATTCTGTCGGCGCTGTAGGCGCCGGCCACGGAACAATTGGCGCTGCATTACGTTATTGAGCGACATCGACAAAACGGGAGTTTGACATGAACAAGCGTCTCAGCGCTGTTGCCGGCCTCGTGGTTGCCGGCATGTTGGCGTTGCCGGCATCGTCCATGGCGCAAGCGCCGCAGAGGGCCAAGGCCGGCACCTTGACGTGCGATATTTCGGCAGGGATTGGCTTGATCATCACTTCGAAAAAGGAAGTGACCTGCATGTTCACACCGTCGCAACCGGGGCCGCGCGAGGTCTACACCGGATCGATTACAAAATTCGGCCTCGACATCGGCGCGACCGCCGGCGGCGAGATGGTGTGGGCGGTCTTTGCCCCGACCGACCGCCATTTCGGTGCCTTGGCCGGCCACTACGGTGGCGCGACGGCGGAAGCGACGGTCGGCGCGGGCCTTGGCGCCAACGTTCTCATCGGCGGCTCGAACCGAACGATAGCCTTGCAGCCGGTCTCGGTGCAGGGCCAGGCGGGGCTTAATCTGGCGGTCGGTGTCGCCGGTCTCGATCTGCGGCCGGCGCGCTGAGCACAGCGCATCGTCAAAAAGCTTGCGGCCGCTCCAAGAGAGCGGCCGCTGCCTTTGTCGGGACAGCTGACGATTACATGCCCTTCATCGCGTCCTGTACCAGCGAATTGTCGACGTGCTTGCTGACATCGAACTTCTTCGGGATCATCTTCAGCTCGGCCAGACTGTCGATGTTGCTCTGCAAAGCCTTCTCATTCACGAGACCGTGCGGATCGTGATAGAAGTCCTTCCCCGGCAATAGCGCCCATTGTGCAAAGGCAGCTTCGGGCCTTTGCGTCAGATCGGCCATGATCTTGAGCACGCGCTCGCGATTCTTCGGATCGTGCACCACGCCGATGCCGTGCACATAATCGGCGAGAAATTTCACCAGAACGTCACGATGCTGCTTGATGAAATCCTCTTTGGCGCAGAAAAACAGGAACTGCGTGGTGCCCATGCCGTCCTTCTGCTGGAACAGCGGACGGAAGCCGCCGCCGTCCTTCAGCACCTTTGCCCAGAACGGGGCAAGGAAGGCGCCGACCTGGATCTTGTTGGCCTTGGTCATCGCCTCCATGGCGCCGAAACTCGCCTCGATGATGCGCACATCCTTGTCGGGGGTTAATCCGTTATTCCGCAGCACCGCTCGTGCCGCCATGTCGACCGCGCCGCCGAAGGCATTGACCCCGATGGTCTGGCCCTTGAGGTCCTTCACCGATTTAATCGGCGAGTCGGCGGTCACCGCATAGATCGTGGAGAAGCTCGGTCCGTCCTGCGCGACATCGGCGATGCCCTTGATCGGTAGATTGGCGTTCAGGATCCCGGTGGCGAAGGTCGAGAACGCCAGCACCCCGACGTCGACCTGATCGGCGGCCAGTGCCTGCAATACCAGCGAGGAGCCTTTGAAACGAATGAAGTCGATCGTGTAATCCTTGCCGAAATATTTGGTCTGGTCCGGCATCCTGAAGATGATCGGCGCAAGATGCGTCGGAATGGTGTCGTAACTGACCCGCAATTTGAACGGCTCGGCGGACGCCGGCGCCATTGCACAGAGCGCGCAGGCCGCAAGTGCAGCCAATAACCCGCGTGTCATGATCGATCGTATCATCGGTTGTCCTCCCACCTTTGTTGACCGCAAATTCGCCAACTACCTCGCAATCGGCGAACCGGCGCCGGCTGGCTTTTTGCGCCGGCCCCCGACTTTAGCGGGTTTTGCGGCCGCGGCATGCAATAAATCTCGGTCGGTCCGTCGCCTTAGGCGGCTGCGACGACCGTCGTCTCGGCGTGCCAAATCAGCAAGCGGGCGCGTAGCCAGGCGAATCCCTGGATGAAGACCATGCCGGTAAGCAGCGTCGCCAGCAGCCCGGCAAAGACCTTGTCGGATTGCGCAAAGCGCACGGCGTGGATCATGTAGCCGCCGAGGCCGTCGCCGCCCGTGAGCATCTCGGTCACCACGGCGATGATCATGGCGAGTGGGAGGGCTACCTGCAGCCCGCTGATGATTTGCGGCGCGGCGGCCGGGATAACGACCTTCCAGAACAGTGCGTGCTGCCGCGTGCCAAGCGTGCGCGCCGACCACAGGAAATACTTGTCGACAGTCGCGGTTCCGAGGAAAGTCGCGCTGACGATCGGTACCACGCAGGTAAAAGCGATCATCAAAATCTTTGACTCGTCGCCGAGTCCGAACCAGAGAATGAAAATCGGCAAGAAGCTGATCTTCGGGATCGGAAAGGCGACTGAAACCAGCGGCTCCATGATCCGCCTTGCGATCGCCGACATCGACATTAGCGCTCCGGCCGCGATGCCGGATACGGCGGCAAGCCCGAACCCGACGATGGTGAGGGTACCGGTCGCCAAGACCGCGTGGGGAATTTCACCGCTGAGCAGGTCGAACCAGCCGCGCACCAGAACTTTGCTCAGGGGTGGCAACAGAAAATTGTTGAACAGGCCGGTGCGCGTGGTGATCTCCCACAGGATCAGCACGACCACGAGCGAGAGGTTGCGCCCGAGGCCGCGCCGCAGCCCATTCGTCTGGGTCCGCGCCGTCATCAATCACGCCAACTCAGGAGCATGCCGCTCAACCACAGGAACAGGCGGTCTGCGGTAAATCCAATGATCGTCACCGCCAGCACTGCGGCGAACATGCCGGCATAGTCGCCGTCCTCGCCGAGCGTGCCGATGAGAAAGCCGAGGCCGCGCTGGCCGATGAGAAATTCCGCACTCACCATCAGTGTGAACGACAGCGCCAGCGCGATGCGCAAGCCGCTCATGACTTCCGGGAGCGCGGCGGGCAGCACGACCTTCCACGGGATCAGCCAGCGCGGCGTGCCGAGGCTCCAGGCCGACCAGACCAATTGTTTGTTGATACCGCGCGCCGCGTTGTAGGTGGTCACCACGATCGGCAGCAGGCAGCCAAGGAACACAGCGGCGACCTTGGCGGAATCGCCGATGCCCAGCCACAGAATGAACAAGGGGATCAACGCCGATTTCGGCAGCGGAAAGGTCGCCCGCAGCAGCGGTTCGAGAATATTGCGTACCCAGCGACTCTCGGCCATCAGCACGCCGGAGACGATACCGAAAAAAGCGGCGAGGAAGAAGCCGCTCGACTGGCGGAAGAGCGACAATTCGGCGTGCTCGAGCAGATGCCCCTTGGTGGCGAGGCGCACGAAGGCGAGCAGCGTGTCGCCCAGCGACGGAAATATCGACGGATTGAGCAGGCCGGCGCGCGCCGCAAGCTCCCACAGCGCGAGGCCGGCAAAGATCGGCAGATAGAAAATCGACACGCGCAGCGCCTTGCTCATAGGCTGCGCCCCTCTTCGGCGATGCTGCGCACCACCTCGTCGCGCAGCATGTCCCAAAGCTCGTCGGCCTTGGCGTCGATGGCGGCACGGCTGGCCTCGGGCCCGAGTCCGGTCTCGACGATGGTCTTGATGCGGCCGGGCCGCGCGCTCATAACCACCACGCGCTGCGACAGAAACACCGCCTCGCGCACATCGTGGGTGACGAAGACGACGGTCTTGCGGAAGCGCTGCCACAACTCGCGCAGTTCTTCCTGCATGATCTTGCGCGTCTGCGCATCGAGCGCGCCGAATGGCTCGTCCATCAGCAGGATGGACGGCTCGCAAGCCAGCATGCGCGCGATGGCGACCCGTTGCTGCATGCCGCCGGACAGGCGATTGGGAAAGGTGTGCTCGAAACCGGAAAGTTTCACCATGTCGATGAAGGCTTGCGCGGTGCGCTGGCGCTCCGTTTTGCCAACGCCGCGCTCGGCCAAGACGATGCCCCGGTCGGGGCCAGGGCCGCGGATAGCGGCGCCTTGGACGCGGATTTCGCCGGCGGAGCAGGGTACAAAGCCACCGATCATGTGCAGCAGCGTGGACTTGCCGCAGCCACTCGGCCCGATGATGGAGACGAATTCGCCCTCGGCGATCGACAGCGCGATACGGTCGATGGCGGTCAGGTCGCGGCCGTTTCCCAGGGCATAGGTCTTGCTGACGCCGTCAATGTCGATGAGCGCCATCGCGCCTTGTTCTCCCCCGCCGCGGCGTTCGCTATTTTTCGGCATTGTGCCGCAGTGGCGCGGGGGATTCCAGAGCGTCCGGTCAGATCGGCCCGCGCGCTTCGTTGCCGTAGGGCCGGATGCTGTCGGCGACCGAGTCGGCGATATGCTCCTTGGAGATCATGCCGACAACGTTCTTGGCACGCGGCAAATAGCCGCTGCCTTTGGTGACGATGGATAGAGCTGAATTACGCCGCCACATGCGTTGTACCACGTCGAACACCACGTCCTCGGCGCGCGAGACGGTGAAATTCTTCTGTGCGATGTCGCCGAGCTTGACGCCGGAAAACGCGCCCTCGAGGCCGCGGCGCAATTCGGTATTGACGCGCAGCACGCCGACAATGCGGTCGTCCTTGGTCACCACGATATGGCGGAAGCCGCCGGATGGAGTCTGCCGCAGGAAGGCGGCGAAATCGGTTTCCTCCGGCAGCAGCACGACGTCCTGGTCCATCACCTCTTCGGCGTGGCGCACCAGGAACATATTGGCGTGCAGCGCCTTGGGGATCAGGTGGCCGCGGGCGACCAGCTTGATGGTGTAGATGTTCTCGCGCGACAGCAGGCGGCGGATGCCGATGGCGATCGCCACCGCGATGATGATCGGCATGATGATGTCGTAGTCGAGCGTCATCTCGAAGATCATGGTCACCGCGGTCATTGCCGCGCCGGTGCCGCCGCCGACCATCGCCGCCATGCCGATGATGGCGCATTTGACCGGATCGACGCCGTGCACCGGGCCGAGCGCGGTGACGATGCTGCCGAAGGCGCCACCGAGCGTCGCGCCCATGAACAGCGACGGCGAAAAGATGCCGCCCGACGCGCCGGAACCGAGGCTTACCGACGTTGCGAACAGCTTGGCGGCAAACAGGCCGAGCAGCAGCGCAATGCCGGCAAGATTGTCGGTCAGAATCGCCTGGATGGTGGCGTAGCCGACGCCGGCAACGTAGTAGTGGCCCTGATAGATCAGCAACGTGTACATCAGGCCGCCGACCATCAGCATGCCGATGACGTGGCGCAGATAGGGATTTCGGATTTTCGGGAACAGGTCCTCGGCGAACACCAGACCGCGGATGAAGGCGGTGGCCGCGAGCCCGATCAGGAGGCCGAGCAGCGCAAACATGATCAAAGCGGGGAGCGGCGCCTGCTCGTTTTGCAGGGCGAGCGCCGCCGGCACGGAAAACGCCGGTTGCAGACCGAGGAACAAGCGGCCGACGAAGGTGGCGGTGCCGGTCGCCAGCGCGACGGGCAGGAAGGTGCGCGCACTCAGTTCCGGCAGCATCAACTCGATGGCGAACATCACGCCGCCGATCGGCGTGTTGAAGGTCGCGGCGATGCCGGCGCCGGCGCCGGCGGCGACCAGCGTGATACGTTGCCACGGCATCATCTGGATGAGCTGGCCGAGCGAGGAGCCGAGGGTGGCGCCGATCTGGATGATCGGGCCTTCGCGGCCGACCGCCGCACCGCTGCCGATGGAGATCGCCGAGGCGAGCGACTTGATCGCCGCCACCACCGGTCGGATTTTGCCCTCTTTATAATAGATCGCATCGAGCACTTCTGGCACGCCGTGGCCGCGTGCTTCGGGCGCGAAATTGTTGACCAGAAACACCACGATCAAACCGCCAAGCGCCGGCACAATGACGATCCAGGCGCCCCACGGGCTTGCCGGGATGAACTGGTTGGCGTCGTAGGCGATCGAGATATGGCCGTTGAAGCTAATGTTGACGATCAGCGCGATCAGAGCGCGGAAAAACACGGCGCCGAAGCCGGTCACGCAGCCGACGATAAGCGCCAGAACCGAGAGGGTGAAAAGGCCGATGCTGGTCGGGTGTTCCTGAGAATCCATGGAGATCGCAAACTGTGAAACGGAATAGCCGGACCTGGCGCTGGCGCGCCCATGTAACAAGCACTGGTCGACTATGAATGTTTGACCGCGAGGGGACTCGCGATGTCGAGTGATGAAGAGGAACTACTCCACATCGGCCGCGCGGGCAAGTCCGTGCGGCCGCCATCGGCGATTGGTCGGGCGAAGCCTTCAGCCGAAGGTGAAGGCGTCGTGATAGGCGCCCTGCACCTGGCCGCCCGGCACCGGGCCGCCGCCTGGGACGTGCACCATGTTGCCGATGATGGCGCAGGTTGAGCCATGCAGGCCGTGGCGCGGGATCGCCATCGGCGTGCCGGCTTCCCACGTATCCATCTTCGGATCGTAGATTTCGTTGGTGCCAAACACCTTGCCGGTCGCTTCGCCGCCGAACACGACGATCTTGCCGTTGATATAGGCGCAGGACGGGCCTGAGCGCGCGGTCGGCAACGGTGCGCGAAACGACCACGAGTCGCTCTTCGGATCGTAGACGGCGTTCAGGCTGGTGTTGAAATCGTAGCTGTCCATGCGGCCCGCGATGGCGTGGATTTTGCCGTCGACCACCGCGACGCCCATGTGGTCGCGCTGGCCGACGAAAGGCTGCGTGCCGGTGGAGCCGCGCATGGCGGCGCGGTCGGAATATTTATTGGTTTCCGGATCGTAGACCTCGTGCCATTCGACCGAGCGCACGTCGCGGCCGCCGAGCAGATGGATCTTGCCGTCGAGCACGATCGCCGAGACCGCGCCGCGCGGGCGCGAAATCGGCGCGATCGGCGCCCACTGGTCGGTCGCCGTGTCGTAGACGAAGCATTTGGAATGCGGGCAGCGGTTCTGCTCGACGAAGCCGCCGAAGGTGTAGATTTTCGTGCCGATCGACACACCGGCGACGTGGTTGCACGGATGCGGGAAGGGCGCTTTCAGCGACCAGGCCTTGCTCACCGGATCGTAGACCTGATGGAACGGCTGATCGACGCGGTGTTTAGCATAACCGGCGATGGAATGGATTTTGCCGCCGCACTCGATCACGGCGTGCTCGCCGGTCGGGATCGGCATGCGCGGCTGCTCGACCCAGCGGCCCGGATTGGCGGCCTTCGGCGCGACGCTGGTCATGTAGCGCTGCTTCTCGACCGTCTTGGGGATGTCGGTGACGGTCTTGTCGTTCAATCCGAGAAAGAGCGGGAGTTCTTCTGCCATGGCAACCTCAATTTTCGGAACCCATCTACACTACTAAGCTAGACGCTCGATTGCGAAGCAAGATTGCGGCGTCTCGCACCATGTCTTTCAGCAGATCAGCTGCGGGACGCACGTCCTCGATTAGCCCGGCGGCTTCGCCAACCCACACGCCGGTATTGTCGGGATCACCGCTCTGCATCGCCGAAACGTATCGCCGCATTTCGCGATCGATCACGTGAGGTTCGACGAGCTCCGATTCCCGGCCATGCCAGTCTTGGACAAATCGTGTTTTCATCACGCGAGCCGTGAATGAAGCGGGCCATTCGAGTTTGCGGACGATGTCGACCACCCTCGTTCGTATGGTGGCATCGCCGTCGGCGGAGGCGGCCCTTTTTTGAAAGGCGGGATTGACCAAAGCCTCGGAACTCGCCCAAAACCGCGACCCGATCAGCGCGCCTTCGGCGCCAAGCAGTAGCGCCGCCGCCAACCCTCGACCATCGGCGATCCCGCCGGCCGCGACTAGGACCGTCTCCGGCGCCGCCCTGGCGAGATAATTGGCAACCTCCGGAACCAGCGTAAACGTTGCGCGACTGAAGCCGTGCCCACCGGCTTCCGCCCCCTGCGCTACAACAATATCGGCGCCGGCCGCGACCGCTTCGCGCGCGTGCTCCATGCATTGGACCTGGCAGATCAGTTTGGCTCCGGATTCCTTTATCGAGCGCGCAAATGGCATTGGCGTCCCGAAGGACAGCATCAAGGCTGCCGGACCATGCGCCAGCACAAGATCGAGCAGTTGGGGGCGTCTGGCCAACGACCAGGTTATAAAGCCGCAGCCGACGCGCGCGTTTCCGGCCTCGGCAAATTCGCGTTCGAGCCATTCGGCATCGCCATATCCCCCACCAAGAAGGCCAAGGCCGCCGGCTCCGGTTATTGCCGCGGCAAGCCTTCCACCTGCCGCGAATGCCATCGGTGCAGATATGATCGGGTGCTCGATATCGAGGATTTCGTTTAATCGAGTGCGCAATGCCATTTGTCATTGCTCCCAACAGCTAAGTCCTGAAGTCGGATCAGGCGCCGGCATAACTCGGCACGGCCTCCCGCAATAGTTGGCGCGTCAGCTCGACGCCCTCTCGCGCGACGTCGTAGGGCGAGCGCGCCCACTGCTCCGGATTCGGCGCTTCGTAACTGAGATAGCCGGTGTAGCCTTTTTCCGCCAACAGCCCGAGCATCTCCTTCCATTTCACCACGCCCTTGCCGGGCGGCAGCCGGTCGGTCGGCCGGCGCACGCCGGTGACCGGATTGGGCGACAGGTCCGAATACTGGAAGCAGTAGATCTTCTCGGCCGGCACGGTCTCGAAGCCGCGCCCGCCGGCGCCGGAACGCGTAAAGTGGTAGGCGTCGATCAGGTAGCCGCAGTTCGGCTTGTTGGCGCCTTCGATCAACTCGGTCAGCACGGCGAGGCTGTTGAGCACGTCGTGCTGCGAGTTGAATTCGATCGCCAGCTTCAATTTGTATTCGGCGGCGATGTCGCCGGCATCTTTAAGAAATTTGATGGCGTCCTTGATCGGACCCTGGACCTGCCCCGGCGCGCTCATCAGCGTGTCGCAGCCGAGCGCGACTGCGTTCTCGCAGGACTCGCGGAACACCTTGAACAGCCGTTTGTTCTCCTCGCCGGTGGCGAACAGCCAGCCGTATTCGACGCCGAGCACGCCGACTGGAATGCCGGCCTTTTTGATCAGATCCAGCACCTGCGCGTTGCTCATGCCGGCGTCGAAGCAGCGCTTGAAATCGGTGCGGCGCAATTCGACGGCATCGAAGCCGCCGACCTTGGCCGCGTCGAGCGCGGTGGCGAGCGGCGTGGTGTCGATCGTCCACATATGCAGGGCGAGCCGCCCGAACTTGTCCGTCATATGTCGTCACTTTCCTTCATACTGCAGAATATAAAGCCCGGCGTTGGTGTCGGTCAGATACATCAAACCATTCGGATCGACAAAAACGTCGCAGGACTGGATCACCTTGGCCGGGTTCGGCCGCTGGTCGACGATGCGCTCCGGCGGCGGCGGCACGAAGTAGCCGAGTTCTTTCGGCTCGAAGGCGTTGCGGAGGTCGTACACGCGCAGGCCGGCATTGTGATAGGTGGCGAAGATCGTATCCTCGCTCTGCAAGGCGCCGGGGCGGTTCTCATGCAGATTGTGCGGGCCGAACTTCGCGCCTTTGTTGCAGAAATCCTCTTCTGCCGGCGTCGGCAGCGTGGCGATCGATACCGGATTGGCCGGCTCGCGGACGTCGATGACCCAGGTATAGGCGAGGCCGTTGGCGCAATTGGCCGAGGTCGCTTCGTCGGCGAGCACCAGCAATTTGCGGCCGGGGAGGGGCAGCGGCGTGTGTGCGCCGCCGCCGAAGGGCGGCGCGTAATTGCGATGGCTCAGCAGCTTCGGATTGGCCGGATCGCTCAGATCGTGAACGGTGTAGCCGCCGTCGCGCCAGGCGGCATAGCCGATGTTGCCGGCGCTGATGAGATGATGCAGCGCCGTGCGCTTGCCGAACGAAGCGGGCGGCGTTTCGCCGCCGGCGCGGTGCATGCCGGGCAGCCACCATTTTCCGGCGAGCGTGGGTTTCGCCGGGTCCGCCACGTCGACCACTGCCAGCACGTGATCGATGAAGCCATCGAAATGTACCGACACGTAGGCGTAGCGGCCGCCGACCCACCAGATGCGATGGGCGCCAAGCCCGGCCGTATTCAAGAATCCAATTTCGCGCGGTGACGCCGGCTGTGATACGTCGAAGACCCGCACGCCGGCGCCGAAGGGTTGTTCGGTTTGCACCGAGTCAGCGAGCGACTTGCCGTAATAGTCGGCTTGGCTCGCATATTGCTGCATCGCCCAGATGTTCGGGCCGTTGACCGCGAGCAATATGTCGCCGTGAATTTGCAGATGGTGCGATCGGGTATTCTTCGGCGCGGCGATAAAGTTGACCGTCTTCGGATGCAGCGGGTCGCGTACGTCCACCACGGAATAGCCGTCGCTGAACATGTGGCCGATGAAGGCATGGCCCTTGTGCAGGATGACCTGCACGCCGTCGGGTCGCCCGCCCTGATCGCAGCGCGACACGAAGCGAATATTCTTGGCGGAAGCGCCGGGTGGGAAAGCGGTCATCGGCAAACAGTATCAAAGGATCGATCGGAAGTGGCGGGGCCCGGCCCGGCATCGCGCCGGACCGGGCCCCTCAGCTTTGCGCCGTCGGCGATTAGCCGGTCGGCGGCGCGATCTCGTCGAGGCCCTTCTGCCGCGCCTCGGGACCGAGCAGGTTGACGCAGAACGCGGCGACGATCAGCAAGGCGGCGATCGATCCGAACACCGCGTTGAGACCATAGCCCTTCTGCAGCCAGGGAATGGCGATGAAGATGCCCGCCGTCGACAGCCGGCCGACGCCTGCTGCCCAGCCGAAGCCGGAGGCGCGCGCGTTGGTCGGGAACACTTCCGAGGCGAAGATCTGCATCGAATTGCCGGCCACCTGGATGAAAAACACCATGATGAAACCGAAGATCAACAACTGCGCTTCGCTGCCCGCATTGGCGAACACGATCGCCATGATGCCCGCGCCGGCAAAGGCGCAGATCGAGGTAATCTTGCGGCCGTATTTATCGAGCGCGTACATCATGAACAGGCTGGCGCAGGGCACCGCGAAGTTCATGACCAGCGTGAACTGCAGCGATTTAGTGATGCTGAAGCCCTTATCGTGCATGATGTTCGGCAGCCAGCCGCCGAGGCCGATGGCGACGCCGAAGAACGCCGAAAAACAGATCATGCCGGCGATCACCCGCATCGGGAACTGCGAGAAGACGACACCGAAAGGGTCGCTTTTAGTGTTGCTCGCGGCATCCGTCGACAACTGTTCCTTCGGTCCTGCGATTCCCAGCTTGCCGAGCACGTCGAGCGCTTCCTTGCCGCGGCCGTGCGTCGCCAGGTAACGCGGCGATTCCGGCAGCACGAAGCGCAGCACCCAGACGATGAGCGCGCCGATGCCGATCACGATCCACACGCCGCGCCAGCCGATCTGGTCGCGGAAGGCCAGCGTGAACAGCGTCGAGATCGGCCACACGCAGGCGCCGCCGATGAAGTGCACGATCGCCAGGATGCGGCCGCGGATGGCCTTGGGCGAATATTCGCCGGCGTAGGCAAAGGCGAGCGGCTGTTCGCCGCCGAGGCCGAGGCCGGCGACGAAGCGTGCCGCCACCAGCCACATCACCGTCGGCGCCAGCGCGCCGAGAATGGTGAAGACGCCGAAGATCAGCAGGTTGAACTGGTAGACCGTCTTGCGGCCGAAGCGGTCGCTGAATTCGCCCTGACCGATGCCGCCAAGGAACATGCCGAACACGGTGGCGCTGCCGATCCAGGCTGCCTCCGCGCCGGTCGCGAACTTGGACGCGATCATGTCCGGGATCAGCGCGCCCAGGACAATCAGGTCTATGACGTCGAAGAAATAACCGGCCGCGATGAGCGCGATCACCTTGACGTGGAGTGGCGATATTTTCGCATCATCCAACGCGTTGCCGACGAATCCCTCAATGGTTTGAGCCACGGCGTTTCCCCCTTAGGTCCGTTTATAATTTGTGCTTATGCGGCACGGAGGTAGCATGATCCACAATCGGACCGTTGCCTAGCCCATTCTCGCCCGAGCGGCACGTTTCAATGTTGATAGCGCGGCGCGATTTCGATTTGTGAAAAGCTCAGCGGTTCCGCGCACTGTCGTGCGGCTTTTGCGGGGATGTCAAAAGCCAAATTTGTGCGCAGCGGCATAAGTGAAGACCGTGTTGCACCGGTTAGATGCCCGAAGGTGTGACAAATCGGAAGGCCGGCGGTGCCTATCAGCAGTTGCCCGGCCGCCACCGGCCAGTCATTTCCAAATACGACAAGGGCGCCGTGGTTGGCATTCTCTTCGCGCCGGCAGTTTCTATGGCGCATCTGCAAGATCTGCGGCCGCAACATTCGACCATCGCAACCGCGTCCGACAGCGGGATTCGTCGCGTCGGCCGCGCCGTGGTCCGCTCCCGATTGGGCTAACGACTAAACAGCAAAGTCGAAGTGCCAAACTCGCTGATGATTCTGATTCTCGACCGGTCGCTTTGGGGCGATGACGCGTCGTGATGAAAGATAACGGCGCATTTTCTTTCGCTCCAAAATTCTATCTAGGCTAGTACGTCGATAGTCGGACAACTGAAATATTATACCGGGGTACCTCGATATAATTTTTCGAATTGTGCAAGTTTATACAGCAAGCAATTGATTTCGGTGAAAATCTTTAAAGATGACGTCAGTCGTCGCGTGAGACATTTGAGTCAGCGTGAGTGGTACGACTTCGGCGCGGGATCCGCGTGGCAATCGCAATCCTGACACGGGCCGACCCGGGAAGGCGTTTTGCGCGAAAGCGTCGAATGCCGATGTGCCCCAACTGTGATTGCGATCCGGCGCGACGCCGGCCGCCGGTTTGAGGGCAAAACATTGCAAGTGGGGATTACCATGAAGTCATCGATCATAAAGCGCTCGATTGTCATCGGCGGAAACAAGACAAGCGTCAGTCTGGAAGATGAGTTCTGGCAAGGGCTGAAGGAGATCGCACAAGGTCAGCACACGACTTTGTCGAACACGGTCGCCGAGATCGACCGCTGCCGCCAGAAGGGCAATCTGTCCTCCGCTATCCGCCTTTTCGTGCTCGACTGGGCGCGCGCGCACGCGTCTGGCGCCGTCAAGGCCGGTGAGGCGGGCGGCGCGCATGTCTAGAGCGGCCGGTTGAACGACGAGCGTACTGAACCGCAGGCTTGATTGCGGCTGGGCGGCGGGCGGCTGTGGACGTTTGACTGCACGCGACCCCGGCATTCGAATAACAAGGATCGCGGTGGAAAGACTTTGGTCGGCTTGGCCGTCTCCGACGAA
>Ga0335082_10004361_pt1 | contig 15418 bp, 15 predicted proteins | sample Lox_Sample_41_FD_206718 | JGI IMG/M metagenome (GOLD analysis project Ga0335082, IMG submission 206718) | Soil microbial communities from Loxahatchee National Wildlife Refuge, Florida, United States - Lox_Sample_4.1 | ecosystem: Environmental > Terrestrial > Soil > Wetlands | place: USA...
GCGAGCTTCGGTCACTTCAACACGCGCGAGCACGCGGGGGCGCTCGTCGCCACGGTGCGAGACACCGCGAGGAGCCCGCGGTCGTGAGTCGCGGCGCCTGAATCGTGTCGACCGTGTCGGTGCCTGCGGAAGATGCGGCGGCGACCGGAGCGGCGGTCCCTTCCGCACTGAAGCTGCCGCGGAGATCGTGCGCCAACGCGTCGACGAACAGAGGGGGGAGCGCTATGGATTCCAGCAACAATGGAGCCGCTGTTCGCGGAGGAGCCCCCGGTGAGAGCAGCCAACCCATCCGGTTGACCGGCTCAGTGCTTGGCGCGCAGCGTCACGTGTGCGCGTTCTTTCACAGCGCTGACGAGGAGTACCGGGTGTTGCTGCCATTCATCATCGAGGGATTCGAGCGCGGTGAGAAGGCCTTCCATATTGTCGATCCGGAGCTGCGGGAGGAACACGTATGGCGGTTGAGGTCGGCGGGCATCGACGTGGGCGCGGCAGAACAGAGCGGCCACTTCGAGCTGCGCAACTGGGCTGATGCGTATTTGCGAGACGGCCATTTCGATCAGGAGCGGATGCTGGCTTTGATCCAGGAGGTGCTCGAAGGCGGCGGACGGCAGGGCTTCGCGCTCACACGCCTGGTTGCCCATATGGAATGGGCTTCGGAGGATCGGTCCGGAGTTGATGATCTAGTCGCGTACGAGACAAGGTTGAACTATATCTTACCCCGGTACAAAGACGCCGTGATATGCACGTACGACCTCGCTAAGTTTGGCGGGAGGATCGTCGTTGACATCATGCGCACGCATCCGATGATCATCATTGGGGGAATTCTCCAAGGGAACCCGTTCTTTGTTCCTCCGGATGAGTTCCTGCTGGAGCTGCGCCAGCGCGGCGCCGCGCAGAATCCATGAGGCTCTTCGACGATCTGTCGAGGACGTGAAGATGGAACAGACGGCCGATGAGCTCAAAACCCTGAGGGCCTGTATCAATGATTTGATCAGCGTGCTCGCCCTTCCCGCTATCTGGAGTGGCGAGGAGCCATCGCGGATTTGTCGTACGCTACTCGACGCGCTACTAGGGATGCTGCGACTGGACTTCGCGTATATCCAGTTGGGTGAGTCGATTGGGGGCGGCGCGCCAATCGAGATGGTCCAGGTGGCGGACCGCCGAAATGTGCCCGCTCAGCCAGAGGAGGTTGGCCGAGCCCTCCAGCCTTGGTTGACGGCCGACCCACCGCCCATGCCTTTGGTGATCCCGAATCCTGTGGGAGAAGGGAAGGTATCGATCGCCGTCCTGCGCCTGAGGCTCCAGGATGACATAGGGGTCCTCGTGGTGGCGTCCACACGAGCGGGTTTTGCAACGCAGACGGAGAGGCTTCTCCTTGATGTCGCCGCGAACCAGGCGGTGATCGGGCTCCAGGAGGCCCGGCGCTTGATCGAACAGAGGCGGATCGCGCAGGAACTCGATCGGTTGTTCAAGGAGCTTCAGGGGAAGAGCCGGCAGCTCGAGGCCGCCAGCCGCCACAAATCGGAGTTCCTGGCCAACATGTCCCACGAGCTCCGGACCCCCCTCACCGCCATCATCGGATTCTCCGAAGTGCTGACGGAGCGCATGTTCGGCGAGCTGAACGACAAGCAGGCCGAGTATCTGCAGGACATCAGCTCCTCCGGCCAGCATTTGCTGTCCCTGATCAACGACGTCCTCGATCTCTCGAAGATTGAGGCGGGCCGGATGGAGCTGGAGCTGGCGGACTTCGACCTGCCGAGCGCCATCGAGAACGCGCTGATCCTGTTGCGGGAGCGGGCGAGCCGGCGGAGGATCACGCTCGAGCCCTCTATCGATGAACGGGTGGGGTCGATTCGGGGCGACGAGCGCAAGGTCAAGCAAGTACTTCTGAACCTCCTGTCCAATGCCTTGAAGTTCACCCCGGAGGGAGGCCGGATCGACGTCTCCGCCCGGCTGCAGGACGGTGCGGCCGAGGTTGCCGTGACCGATACCGGGGTGGGCATCGCGCCGGAGGACCGGGAGGCGGTGTTCGAGGAGTTCCGGCAGGTGGGGACGGCGGACAAGAAGGCGGAGGGCACGGGCCTCGGGCTGGCGCTTTCGCGGAAGTTCATCGAGCTGCACGGCGGCCGGATCTGGGTGGAGAGCGAGGTGGGGAAGGGCTCGACCTTCGGCTTCACGTTGCCGAGCGCATAACCCCACGTTCTGCTTGCTCGAGCGAGGCGAGACGGAGCACTGCGGAGGTGCTCGTCGCCGCGGTGCGAGATATCGCCAGGAGCCGTAACACGCGGGGCCCTTTCGCGCTCTAACAAGGGAGGCGGCCGCGCGGCGAGGGCACCCAGTTCACGGCCGAAAGGAGGCCTCATCCATGAGGCACGCTCACATCGCAGTCTTGGCATCGTTGGCCCTGGCATCGCTCGCCATCCCGCTGCCCGCGGGCGCGACGCCCCAGCTGTTCATGCAGGCCAAGGGCGCTGGTCTGCCCGCCCAGAACTGCCAGTACTGCCACGCCACCGCCATGCCGAAGAAAGAGGGATTCAAGCCCGACGACCTCAACGAAAGGGGCAAGTGGCTGCTCAGCCAGAAAGACAAGGAGCACGCCAAGGAAATCAAGGCCGACTGGCTCAATAACTATACCGGAGCCAAGTGAACGTCATCGCCTTGGCCATCTCCGGATGATGCAAACGCACTATTGTCTCCGCCCCTCTCGGCCCATAGCCTCCGGGCGTATGGCCCGAGACGCTGCGCGACGACAATGACGACGGCGGTCGCGTGGCGGGTGTCGGTACGCGGTGTCGTTCAGGGCGTCGGGTTCCGGCCCTTCGTCTACAAGCTCGCCACCCGGCTGGGCCTCGCCGGGACCGTGCGGAATACCGCGCGTGGCGTCGAGATCGAGGTCGAGGGCGCGCCTGGGGTGCTGGACCGGTTCCTTGACGACCTCGTCGCCGAGGCGCCAGCGCCGGCGCACATCGACGAGGTTCGCGTCGAGGACCTCGAGGCGCGGGGCCAGCGCGACTTCACGATCGAGCGGTCGCACGACGGCGACGGCGTTCTGCCGATCGCTCCCGATATCGCCGCGTGTCCCGCGTGTGTCGCGGAGCTCCTCGACCCGGCCGACCGGCGCTTCGGCTATCCCTTCACGAACTGCACGGCCTGCGGTCCTCGGTTCACCATCGTCCGCGCGGTTCCCTATGACCGGCCGAACACCACGATGGCCGCGTTCACGATGTGCGCCGCGTGTCGGTCCGAGTACGACGACCCGGTCGACCGTCGGTTCCACGCCCAGCCGAACGCCTGTCCGGCGTGTGGTCCACGCCTCCAGCTGGTGGATGCTGACGGGCGACCAGTCGCCGGTGACCCGCTGAGCGAAGCGCGGCGCCGGCTGGCGTCGGGGCGGATCGTCGCCCTCAAGGGCATCGGGGGCTTTCACCTCGCGTGCGACGCGACGGACGACGCCGCGGTACGACGGCTCCGCCGACGCAAGGGGCGGGAAGCCAGGCCGCTGGCCGTCATGGTGCCCGATGCGGAGACGGCCCAGCGCCTGTGCGTCGTTTCGGCCGACGAGCTTGCCCTGCTGCAATCGCCGGCGCGGCCGATCGTGATTCTCGCCGCACGCCCCGGTTCGGGCGTGGCACCGTCGGTCGCGAATGGGCTCGGCACGCTCGGAGTCATGCTGCCATATGCGCCCCTTCATCATCTGCTGTGGCTCGGGGACGAGTCCTGTCCGCCGGTCCTGGTGCTGACCAGCGGGAACCGGAGCGATGAGCCGATCGCGACCGACGACGCCGACGCCCGGACGCGCTTGCGGACGATCGCCGACACCTTCCTGGTGCACGACCGCCCGATCCAGAACCGTTGCGACGACTCGGTGAGCCGCGTCGTCGACGGTCGCGAGCTGCCGGTGCGCCGGGCGCGCGGCCATGCTCCGTTGCCGGTACACCTGCCGTTCGAAACACCGCCGGTGCTGGCGTGCGGTGCCGAGCTGAAGACCACGGTATGCCTGGCCCGCGGCCCGTACGCGTTTCTCTCGCCGCACATCGGGGATCTCGCCAGCTACGAGACCTACGCCTCCTTCGTTGCGACGATCGACCACATGTCCGCCCTGTTCCGTATCCGGCCGGAGGCCGTCGCGCACGACCGGCATCCGGCATACCTCTCGACGGGCTATGCCGCGCGACTCGACGCTGCGCTTCCACGGGTGGCCGTGCAGCATCACCACGCCCACGTGGCGGCGTGCATGGCCGAGCATCGGCTCACCGGACCCGTGATCGGGGTCGCCTTCGACGGGACCGGCTACGGTACCGATGGGCGAATCTGGGGAGGAGAGTTCCTCGTCGCGGAGTACGCCCACTTCGAGCGCGCCGCCCACGTGGCCTACGTCCCGTTGGCGGGCGGAGACCTGGCGGTGCGCGAGCCGTTCCGGATGGCGCTGGCCCACCTCCGCCGCGCGTTCGGCGAATGGGATCCTGATCTCGCTTCCGTGGCGACGGCGAGCGAGGACGAACGACGCATCATCGCACGCCAGATCGAGCGCGAGGTGAACGCGCCGCTCACGTCGAGCGTGGGCCGCCTGTTCGACGCCGTCGCCTCCCTCGTGGGCGTGCGCCATCGGAGCCAGTACGAAGCCCAGGCGGCGGTCGAGCTGGAGGCGCTGGTGGCGCCGGGCGAGCATGGACACTATCCGGTAGAGGTCGACGACAGGGTCGAGCCCGCGGTGATCGATCCGGCGCCGATGATTCGCGGGGTGGTCGGGGATCTCGCCCGTGGCGTCGCCGTCCCGATCATTGCCGCGCGCTTTCACGCGACGGTGGTCGCGACGATCGTGGACGTCGGCCGACGAGTCCGAGATCGAACGGGGCTCCGGCGGGTCGTGCTCGGTGGCGGGGTCTTCCAGAACGTCGTGCTGCTGCGAGACGCCCGGCGTGCTCTTGCCGGAGCGGGGTTCACGGTCTTCAGCCATCACGTCGTGCCACCGAACGACGGGGGCATCGCGCTCGGTCAGGCCGTCGTGGCCGCGCGGCTGCTCGCGAGCGGGAGGACTGCGTGATGTGTCTGGCGATTCCCGGCAAGGTGATCGAGGTGCTCGAGGACCACGGCGGTCTCAGGATGGCCCGCGTCGACTTCGTCGGCACCGTTCGAAGGGTCTGCCTCGAGCACCTGCCCGAGGCTGGGCTCGGCGACTATGTGCTCGTCCATGTCGGATTTGCGCTCAGCCGGGTGGATCCGGAGGAGGCCGAGCGGACGTACCAGTTCCTCGCCGAGCTCGGTCAGCTCGACGAGCTTCGGGCGCCGGAGACGCCGTGAAGTACCTCGACGAGTACCGGGACGGTCGCGTGGCCGCGAAGGTGCTGGGTGAGATCCGCCGCGTGACGACCCGGCCGTGGACCCTGATGGAGGTCTGCGGCGGCCAGACTCACTCGATCGTCAAGCACGGGGTCGACCGCCTGCTCCCGGCCGAGATCGAGCTGGTGCACGGCCCTGGCTGTCCGGTGTGTGTCACACCGCTGGAGCAGATCGACAAGGCGCACGTCATCGCCGCGCGGCCCGGCGTGATCTTCACGTCGTTCGGCGACATGCTGAGGGTCCCGGGTTCACGCACCGATCTCCTGCGGCTGAAGTCGGAGGGCGCCGACGTCAGGATCGTCTACGCGCCGCTCGACGCGGTGCGGATCGCCCGGGATAATCCAGATCGCGAGGTCGTCTTCTTCGCCATCGGCTTCGAGACGACGGCGCCGGCCAACGCACTGGCCGTCGCGCGCGCGAAAGCGCTGGGGATCGGCAACTTCAGCGTGCTCGTCTCGCAGGTGCTGGTGCCCCCCGCCATGACCGCCATCCTCCAATCGCCGGACAACCGGGTCCAGGGCTTCCTCGGCCCCGGCCATGTCTGCACCGTGATGGGGTACGCCGAGTACGAGCCCATCGCGGCGCACTACGGCGTGCCGATCGTGATCACGGGATTCGAGCCGGTCGACCTGCTGGATGGGGTGCTCCGCGCCGTGCGGCTGCTCGAGGCGGGGGAGGCGCGGGTGGAGAACCAGTACTCCCGGGTGGTGAGCCGGGCGGGAAACGTCGCCGCCCGGCGGCTCATGTGGTCGGCGTTCGAGGTGTGTGATCGGAAGTGGCGCGGCGTCGGCACCATTCCGAAATCCGGCCTCAGGCTGCGCGGGGAGTTTCGTCAGTACGACGCCGAGCGCCGTTTCCAGGTCGGAGCCCTGGAGACGCGCGAGCCCGGGGTCTGCATCAGTGGCCAGATCCTGCGCGGGCTCAAGAAGCCGCACGACTGCCCGGCCTTCGGAACCGTGTGCACGCCGGCGTCGCCCCTCGGGGCCACCATGGTCTCCGCCGAAGGTGCGTGCGCCGCCTACTACACGTACGGACGATTTCGCGAGTCGGTGACGACGCCATGAAGAACGCCATACTGAGAAAGTCGCGCGAGAGCGCGGAAGTCAAGGAGCACTTCTTCCGCGCCGAGGCGGACCGGATCGAGATCCTCGTGCACGCGATGGCCGACGGCTTCCGGGCCGGCGCGACGCTCTACGTGATGGGCAACGGCGGCAGCGCCACCGACGCTCAGCACGTTGCGGTGGAGTTCTGCCACCCGATCATCGAGAAGCGGAGGCCGCTGCGCGCCATCGCACTCACGACCGACAGTGCCCTGGTCACGGCCATATCCAACGATTTCGACTTCGCCAAGGTCTTCACCGACCAGCTCAACGTGCTCGCGAGGCCGGGCGACATGGCGCTCGCGATCAGCACCAGCGGGCAGTCGCCGAACCTGATCCAGGCGCTCGAGACGGCCCGTGCGCAGGGCCTCATGACGGTCGCATTCACGGGCAAGGACGGCGGCCGCATGGTGGACCTGGCCGATCACTGCTTCGTGGTGCCGTCGTTCAGCATCCACCGGATCCAGGAGACCCACATGGCGCTCTACCACATCGTCTGGGATCTGGTGCACGTGACGCTCGGAGAGGACGATGTCATCTAGCGGCGGACCGGCCTTCGCGCTGAGCTGTCCCTTGCCGCTGACGGGAAGCGAGCGGGTGCTGCTCGGTCATGGCAGCGGGGGAAAGATGACGGCCGAGCTCATCGCCCGCTATGTCCTGCCGGCCTTTGGCAACCCCTATCTCGATCGCCTCGACGACCAGGCGGTGGTCGAGATCGGTGGGCAGCGTCTGGCATTCACCACCGACTCGTTCGTGGTGCGACCCCTCTTCTTTCCCGGCGGCGACATCGGGACCCTGGCCGTCAACGGCACCGTGAACGACCTCGCCATGGCGGGGGCCCGTCCGCTCTATCTCAGCGCCGGGCTCATCCTCGAGGAGGGCCTCCGGCTCGACGACCTCGGCGCGATCCTGGAGTCGATGCGGGCCGCCTGTCAGCGCGCCGGCGTGCTGCTCGTCACGGGCGACACGAAGGTCGTGAACAAGGGCAGTGGCGACCAGTGCTTCATCAACACCACCGGCATCGGCGTCGTCGAGCACTCCCGGCTGCTCTCGGCCGACCAGGCACGTCCCGGCGATCGCGTGGTGCTCAGCGGAAACATCGGAGACCACGGGATGGCGGTGATGTCGCGCCGGGAGGGGCTGGAGTTCGACACCGTGATCGAGAGCGACACGGCGCCGCTCCACGGGCTCGTCGCCTCCATGCTGGAGGGCGGCTCCGAGCTCCGCTGCCTGCGCGACCCGACGAGGGGGGGGCTCGCCTCGACGCTCAACGAGCTGGCCCTCGCCTCCGGCGTCGGCCTGGAGATCGAGGAGACGCGGATCGCGGTGCGGCCGGCCGTCCACGCCGCGTGTGAACTGCTCGGGCTCGACCCGCTCTACGTCGCGAACGAGGGCAAGCTCGTGGCCATCGTCGGGGAGAGCAGCGCGGAGGCCGTCGTCGGCCGGATGCGGCGACACCCCCTGGGCGTCGACGCGGCGGTCATCGGCGTGGTGACCGAGCAGCATCCCAAGATGGTCGTCATGCGGACACGAATCGGCGGAACCCGGGTTGTGGATCTGCACCCCGGCGAGATCCTGCCGAGAATCTGTTGACGGCGACGCCACTGACGGCGAACCCATGAGCACGCCCCGAGGCTCCGACATCACCGAACCCGCGGTCCTCGACGTCCTCCGGACGATGAAGGACGCGGAGACGGGCAAGGACATCGTGACGCTCGGGCTGGTCCGCGAACTCCACATCCACGACTCCGAGGTGTCGTTCACGCTCGCCTTCACGGGCCAGTCGCCGGCGACCAAGGTCGCGCTCCACAGCGGCGCGTCGAAGCTGGTTTCGCAGATGCCGGGAGTGAGCCGTGTGCAGGTGAGGATGGGATCCGCCGCCGCGGCGCGGCCGACTCAGCCGCCCGGGCCGAGCGCCGGCGCCGAGTTCATCCCGGAGGTGAAGCACACCATCGCGGTGTCCTCGGGCAAGGGCGGCGTCGGCAAGTCCACCGTGGCCGTCAACCTCGCGATCGCGCTCAAACAGACGGGCGCTCAGGTGGGACTGGTGGACGTGGACGTCTACGGACCCGACGTACCGCTCATGATGGGGACGCGGGGCCGGCCCGGGATGTTCGACAACAAGATCATCCCCGTGGAGGCGCATGGCGTCAAGATCATGTCTGTCGGCCTGCTCGTGGCCGAGCGCGAGGCGCTGGTCTGGCGTGGGCCGATGATCCACTCGGCAGTCCAGCAGTTCCTGCGCGACGTGATGTGGGGCGCTCTCGACTACCTGGTCTTCGACATGCCGCCCGGCACGGGGGACGCCCAGCTCTCGCTCTCCCAGGTGGTGCCGCTCTCCGGCGTGGTGATGGTCACCACGCCCCAAGAGGTGGCGCTGCTCGACGTGCGCAAGGCGCTCGCCATGTTCAGGACGCTCAATGTGCCGATCCTGGGGATCGTCGAGAACATGAGCTACTTCGTCGCCCCGGACACAGGCACACGCTACGCGATCTTCGGTGAGGGCGGCGGGGGTCGTGTGGCGGCTGAGTTCGACGTGCCTCTACTCGGGGGGATCCCGCTCGAGATGGAGACGCGCAAGGGCGGCGACGCCGGCATGCCGGTGGTGGTGGGCCAGGCGGCTTCGGCGCAGGCCAAGGCGTTTCGCGACGTCGGCGCCGCCGTGATCGCGGGGGTTGCCGCCGTGTCCGGCCGGAAGCTCCCCACCATCGGATGAGCACCCGCGTCGCGCCGCCACGCGCACGGCCCCTCGAGCAGACCCTGGCCGAGGTGGCCGACGGGGCCTTCGTCACGGACCCGGAAGGGTCGATCATCCTCTGGAACTGCGCCGCCGAGCGGCTCCTCGGCTGGAGCAGGCAGGAGGCGGTCGGGCTGGCGCGCTGGGAGGTACTCGCAGGCGCAGACAGTAACGGTAGTCGGCTGTGCGGCGAGGGCTGCCAGGCCATCCGGGCCGGCTCGGTCGACGATATCCATCGTCTCCAGCTGCAGACGCGCACGAAGGCCGGCCATGCCGTCTGGCTGGATATCATCGCGCTCGAGACTCCGACGTCATCCGGCGGGCGCCCGGCGGTGGTGCACCTGTTTCGCGACGTGACGGCGACGATCAGGGCGCTCGAGCTCATCCCCAGGCAGCCGGCGCCGCCTCCGGACCTGGCGCGCCTGCTGAGCGCGCGGGAGCTCCAGATCCTGTGCATGATGGGGGCCGGCGCGAATACGAGGACGATGGCGGCGCGCTTGCGCGTCAGCCGGGCGACGATCCGGAACCACGTGCCGCACATCCTCGGCAAGCTCGACGTGCACAGCCGGCTCGAAGCGGTCGCCTGGATACATCGCCACCGCCCGGAACCTTCGGGCGGTGAGACGGTGGTGCTGAGACACCAGACGGGCAAGGGAACAGGCAGGAGGCGAGCGTGAAGCGACTCTGGATCCTGCTGGCGATCGTATCGACCTTCGGCTTCACGGTCTTGGGCTGGGTGGGTAGCCGCATCTACCAGCACATGCCTCCCATCCCACACCGAATCGTCACGACCGACGGCCGGGTGGTCGCTTCTGAGGGGGCGATCCGCCGCGGCCAGGCCGTATGGCAGACGATGGGGGGAATGGAGGTGGGCTCGATCTGGGGCCACGGCAGCTACGTGGCGCCCGATTGGAGCGCCGACTGGCTCCATCGCGAGTGCGAGCTGATCCTCGACGACTGGGCCCGGTCCGAGCACGCCCGGCCCTACGCCGACCTGGGAGCGGAGCCGAGAGCCGCGTTGCGCGAACGGCTGCGTCTCACGATGCGCGCCAACCGCTACGACCCGACCACGGAAACGCTGACCATCGAGCCCGTCCGTGCTCGCGCCTTCGAGGCCAACCAGAAGCACTTCGCGGCGGTGTTCCGCGACGGCAAGCCCGAATACGCGATTCCGCGCGGGGCGGTCACCGATCCGGAGCGGCTGCGGCAGCTCTCCGCCTTCTTCTTCTGGACCGCGTGGGCGTCAGCCGCCTCTCGCCCCGGGGACTCGATCTCCTACACGAGCAACTGGCCTCACGAGCCGCTGATCGGCAACGTTCCGACCGGCGAGGCCGTGGTGTGGACCGGGGTGAGCATCCTCCTGCTCCTGGGAGGCATCGGGGCCATCGTGTGGTTCTACGCCGCCATGCCCGCCCCGCCGCCTCCCGACGCGGCTCCCGTCCGTGACCCGCTGGTCGGCCTGAGCGCGACGCCGTCCCAGCGGGCCACCATGAAGTACTTCGTCGTGGTGGCCGCGCTCTTCCTGGTGCAGATCGTGACCGGGGCGGTCGTTGCCCACTACGGGGTGGAAGGGGACGGCTTCTACGGCATCCCGCTGTCCCGATGGCTGCCGTACAGCCTGACGCGGACGTGGCACGTGCAGCTCGGGCTCTTCTGGATCGCGACCTCGTGGCTGGCGGCCGGGCTCTTCATCGGGCCCCTGGTCGGAGGCGTGGAGCCGAAGGGGCAGAGACTGGGCGTGAACGTGCTCTTCGTTGCGCTGGTCGCGGTCGTCATCGGGTCGCTGGTCGGTGAGTCCTTGAGCATCCACGGCCGGCTGTCCGATGCCGCAGCGTTCTACTGGGGACATCAGGGCTGGGAATACCTCGACCTCGGGCGGGTCTGGCAGAGTGGGCTCTTCCTCGGACTCCTGATCTGGTTCGTCCTGATGCTGCGGGTCATCCGGCCAGCCCTGGCCGAACGAGGTGAGCGGCGCAATCTCGTCCTGATGTTCACCCTCTCGGCGGGGGCCATCGCCCTGTTCTATGGCGCGGGCCTCATGTACGGCCGGCATACGCACATCAGCATCGTTGAATATTGGCGCTGGTGGGTGGTCCACCTCTGGGTGGAAGGCTTCTTCGAGGTGTTCGCCACCACGGTCATCGCCTTCCTCTTCGCCCGGCTCGGGCTCCTGTCCGCGGGGCTGGCGGCCCGGGCTTCATTGCTCGCGGCCGCCCTCTACCTGGCGGGCGGCATCATCGGCACTAACCATCACCTGTATTTTTCAGGCACACCCACGGCGGCCCTCGCATTGGGTGCGACGTTCAGCGCTCTCGAAGTGGTGCCGCTGGTGCTGATCGGCTACCAGGCGATGAAGGACTTGAAGGTCTCGCGTCGAACGGAATGGGCGCGCAAGTACCGCTGGCCCATCTACTTCTTCATCGCGGTCGGCTTCTGGAACCTCGTGGGGGCCGGACTCTTCGGCTTCATGATCAACCCGCCGGTCGCGCTCTTCTACATGCAGGGTCTCAACACGACGGCGGTGCACGGCCACGCCGCCCTCTTCGGTGTCTACGGCATGCTGGGCCTGGGTCTCACCCTGATGTGCCTGCGCGCGCTCCAGGCCGACCGAGAGTGGAAGGAAGGGTTGCTCCGGTTCTCCTTCTGGGCGATGAACGGAGGCCTGATGGCCATGATCGTGTTGAGCCTGCTGCCCGTCGGCCTCCTGCAGACCGTGGCGTCGGTCCAGCACGGCTACTGGTATGCCCGCAGCAGCGAGTTCCTTGGCCAAGGGCTCATGCAGACCCTGCGCTGGCTGCGGATGCCGGGGGACACGCTGTTCGCGCTCGGCGCGATCGGCTTCGTGGTCTTCGTCTTCGGTCTGGGCCTCGGATACTCAATCGAGGCAAAGGGGCGACCTGCGGCCGGGCCCGCGGACCGCTCCGCACGACGACCTCGTGCCCCCGAACCGACCGTCAACGCGTAACTGCATCGACCGCGTCGGGAGGGGGGACCTGTACTCGCGCTTTCTTGCGGAGAATGTGGCGGCACTGGAACGGCTCGTTCCTTCCGCACTCAAAATGAGTGGAGGCGGCCCCGCGGCGTGGGGCGCCCAGTTCACAAACGAGAGGAGGCTTCATCCATGAGGCACGCTCAGATCGCGCGCCTGGCGGGATTGCTCCTCGTCCTGCTTCCCGGAGTGGCGGAAGCGCAGGGCGGCGTGCCATTGCCGCATGGCTGGATGGGGACCACGAGCCAGTGGCTGTGGGGCCTCGGCATCGCGTTCGCGGTGCTCGACCTCGTGCTGCTGGCGTTCGCCTGGCGGAGCCTGCGCGCCGGAACGATCACGGGCACGACCCGGGGATGGCTCTTCGTGTCAGTCGGCCTGGTTCCCGCGATGGTCGCCTTTCTTTCCTTCGCCCACGGTCTCGAAACGAGCGCGACGGTGTCGTCGTGCGGCGCGTGTCACACCATGACCCCCTTCGTGCGAGATCTCCAGGACGTCAAGAGCGACACGCTCGCGGCGACGCACTTCAAGAACCGGTACATCCGCGAGAACCAGTGCTACACCTGCCACTCCGACTACGGCGTGGGCGGCACCATCAAGGCGAAGCTCGGGGGGCTCGGCCACGTCTTGCGCTACACGACAGGCCGGTACGAGACACCGATCAAGCTCGCCCAGCCGTTCCCGAACACACGGTGCCTGGCCTGTCACGCGGAATCGCAGAAGTTCCTCAACTCGGCCGGGCACCCGAAGGAGGCGATGCACGACCTGATGGACGGCACGGTCTCGTGCATCGAATGCCACGGCCCCGCCCACCCGGAGCAGAAGAAGGAGGCCCGCCGATGACACCTGCGCCGATCCCGCCCCGGGTGCTGAAGATCGCCGTCGTGCTGTCGGTCGTGTTCGACCTGTTCGCGCTGCTGGTGATGGTCGACACCAGCCCGATCATGTTCACCCTCTTCATGTTCGTGGGACAGCCGCTCTTCGCGGTGGCTCTCGTGCTGCTCCTTGCTGCGCAGCTGGTGGATCTCAGGGCCAGGGGGCTCCTGTAAATGAGGCGCCAGCTCCTGGGATGCTCGTGGAGCGGATGCGCTTCGGCCAGGAGCGCTCGCGGGTGCTCGGTCGCGTCGCCACCGCCGAGCAGCACCTTCACGCCCACCTGATGGAAGCTGGAGCGGGAGACCGGCCGGTCCGGCCCTGATCGCCGGTGGGAGCCTCGAGGCTCGGGATGATGCAAACGCACTATTGTCTCCGCCCCGGCCGACTCATAGAGTGCGGCGCGAGGTCTCGGCCAGAAGAAGGGAGTTCCGTGATGCACGAGTACTCGCTCGCCCTGGCGCTCGTCGAGCGGGTGGAGCGCGAGGCCCGCGCCCGCGGGGCGTCGGCCGTGCATCGCGTGACGGTGCGTGTCGGGCCGCTCTCCGGTGTGGAGCCCGGGCTCCTCGTGACCGCCTACGGCCATCTGCGCGCGGGCACGCTGTGCGCCAGGGCCGAGCTGGATGTGGCCAGCGAGAGCGTGGTCTGGCGGTGTGAGGCCTGCGGCGGCGTGCTGGTCCCGGGCTCCGTCCTTGGTTGCCCCGACTGCGGCCTGCCCGCGCGGCTCGCCGGGGGCGACGCCCTGGTGCTCGAGCGCATCGAGCTGGAGGTGCCTGCCCATGTGTGACACCTGCGGATGCGGTGACACGAAGCTCGTCCCGGTGGAGGTCCAGGAGCGGCTGCTCACGGCCAACGACCGAACGGCCGCCCACAACCGCGCCCACTTCACCCTTCATGGCGTCCTGGCCGTGAACCTCATGGGCTCGCCGGGCGCGGGGAAGACGGCGCTGCTCGAGGCCACAGCCCGGGAGGTGGGAGCGGCGCGCCGGCTGGCGGCCATCACGGGCGACCTCGAGACTGACCGCGACGCGCTCCGCCTGCGGGCCGCCGGCATCCCGGCCGAGTCCATCACCACGGGCTCGGCCTGCCATCTCGACGCGGACATGATTCACCACGCCCTTCACCACGGCGCGGCTGACGGAGCCGACACCCTGTTCATCGAGAATGTGGGCAATCTCGTCTGCCCCGCCATCTACGACCTCGGCCAGGCGGCGATTGTCGTCGCGCTGTCGGTGACCGAGGGCGAGGACAAGCCACTCAAGTATCCGGTGATGTTCCGCACGGCGGACCTCGTGCTTCTCACCAAGGTGGACCTTCTGCCCGCGCTGCCTGATTTCGACCGGGGCGCCCTGCAGGAGGCCCTGGCGCGGGTCATGCCTGCGCCGCGCCTCCTCGAGGTCTCTGCGCGCAGCGGGACGGGGATCGCGGAGTGGGTTGCATTTCTGGAGGCTCGACGCGGGGACGCGGCGGAGCGCGCTGCGTCCCGTGCCACCCGAGAAACGGACCAGTCCGTGATGAGAGGTGCGTGATGGCAGACGTCACGAGGCGAGAAGAGGAGACGATAGGCCAGCACATCGCCCGCTACGGGGTGAGCCGCCGTGACTTCGTGCTCTTCTGCGCAAAGCTCATGGTCGCGGCCCCCTTTGGCCTCTCCCTGACCGGCCACGCCCGCGCCGCGGAGGTGGCGCGCGAGGTCGCGAAGGCGCGCCGGCTGCCCGTGATCTGGCTCCATTTCCAGGACTGCACGGGCTGCACCGAGACGCTGCTGCGCACGTCCGAGCCCGACCTCGGCGAATTGATCTTGCATCTCATCTCCCTCGACTATCACGAGACGCTGATGGCCGCCGCGGGCAAGGCGGCGGAGGCGGCGCTGCGTACGTCGATGAAGGAAAACGCCGGCAAGTACGTCCTCGTGGTCGAGGGCTCGATCCCCCGGAAGGACAAGGGCGTCTACATGAAGATCGCGGGCAAGCCCGCCGTCCTGATGCTCGAGGAGGTGGCGGCGCAGGCGGCGGCCGTCATCGGGATCGGCTCCTGCGCGGCCTGGGGAGGGATTCCTTCGGCCGACCCCGATCCGACCGGCGCGGTCGGCGTCGACGCCATCGTGAAGAACAAGCCAATCGTGAACATTCCCGGGTGCCCCCCCAATCCCTACACGCTCCTGGGCACCGTGCTCCAGTACGCGCGAGCGGGCACGCTCCCGGAGCTGGACGGCGAGAAGCGCCCGAAGTTCGCGTACGACCGCACGATCCACGATCACTGCCCGAGGCGGGCGCACTTCGACGCGGGGAAATTCGCGCGCCAGTTCGGCGACGAGGGCCACCGCCAGGGCTGGTGCCTCTACCATCTCGGTTGCAAGGGCCCCGACACGCACGCCGGCTG
>Ga0335082_10004362_pt1 | contig 15417 bp, 9 predicted proteins | sample Lox_Sample_41_FD_206718 | JGI IMG/M metagenome (GOLD analysis project Ga0335082, IMG submission 206718) | Soil microbial communities from Loxahatchee National Wildlife Refuge, Florida, United States - Lox_Sample_4.1 | ecosystem: Environmental > Terrestrial > Soil > Wetlands | place: USA: Florida...
CGTCGCAGGCGAGTGCCATCGCGATCACGAGAGTTGGCGCGGCCCAGCGCATCGCGCGCAGGATAGCTCGCGCCGTGAGCGGACTACACGGGGCAGGCGACCTGGGCGACGCGCCAGTAGCCGTCGGAGCATTCCAGCGAGACGCCTCCGGTGCACGCGCCGTAGTCACACGTCAGGCCCGGGGACGAGCACGCGCTGCCCTCGCGCGGCCGCGGCTCGGGGCATCCGGACGCCGGCGTCGCGCACTGCCACACCGGATTCGGCCCGCTGACTGGCACCGTTCCGGCGCAGTTGCACTGCCCCTGCGGATACGCGCAGTCCAGGCCCTGCGGCGAGCAGTCCTTGCCCTGGGGCACGTCGGCGTACGTCGCGGGGCACGTGCCCGGCATGCAATGGACGCCGGGCGGCGGCGCGCTCCAGCCAGCGCTCCCCTGGCACGTGACGACGACGTTGCACGCGGGGTTCGGGTCGTCCCCGTACTCGCACGAGATGCCGGACGGCGAGCACGCCGATCCCGCGGTCGGCAGACTCGCGGGGCAACCGCCTCCGCCACCGATGCCCGAGCTGCTCCCGCTCGATGCGCCGCTGCTCGATCCACCGCCGGACCCGCCGCTTCCGGATCCCGCGCCGCTCGATCCTCCCGAGCCCGAGCTCGAGCCCGAGCCGCCGCCATCGCCGCCTGCGTCGTGACCCGTGTCCACCGAGGTGCTTCCGCCACAAGCCATCAGCGCCGCCAGGGCGGCACCCACACAGAGCATCGCGCGCATGTGCCTTCTCCTCCGACCCGATACAGCAATGCCGGTACCACACCCAAATACGCGTGATCCCTGCGTCCCGCGAGGGACCGCGGTGTGCCACCCGGGCGCGCCGGTCAGGGTATCGGGTAAGCTCGGCCCCGATGTTGCGGTCCTCGATCACGGTGCTTCTCCTCCTCGGCGCGTGCGGAGGGTCCGCTGCGCCTCAGCCTCCTTCCACCCCGGAAGCCCCGGCTTCCAGCGCTTCGGCGGCAACCGGCACTTCCACGCCGACCGACGATCCGCCGACCGCAGCGGAAGCCGGTCTGCCTTCGAAGTGCGCCGACGCCTCCTCGGCGGTCTGCACGCCCAGCAGCGACTTCGTGGATCGACTCTGCAACAAGCCTCACCAGGACATCGCGCTCTGGCTCTTCGGAAAGGACACGCCGTTCACGCGCCTGTACCTGCGCGGCAAGATGGACGAGCTCGCGTTCGACGAGGAGGTCCTCGCGCTTCGCTACCGCGCCACGCCGAAGGGCGGGATCCAGGTGGGCAACTCCACCGGCAGCTACGACGTGCTGCGCTGGGACGGGAGCTGCGCGCTGGCCGTCGACGCCGAGATGATCACCAAGTCACGGCCGCCCAAGCCCCGCAACGCGCGGGTGCAATGGCACCGCATCGCCGGGTCGACGCAGGACGCGCTCATCGCGGCCAGCGACGCGGTGAAGCGCGCGCGCGCCAAGCGCGGCAAGGAGTGCCAGGGCGCGATGAGTGGCGACGTGTCGGCCGCGTGCGAAAAGGCCGACGCCTCGCTCGTCTCCGCGGTCGTGGACTACGTGCGCGGCGGCGGGTCGATCCCGACGCCGGACGCTCCCTGAGCACGGGCAATCAGCGGTTGCCGAACGCCGTCGGCGGCAGCGTGCGCAGGTACGACCAGAGCGCGTGCATCTCGGTGTCGTCGAAGTTCTTCCAGCTCTCGACGGGCATGAACGGGTCGAGCTTCCTGCCGCTCTTGCGAACACCCGTCTTCATCAGCTTGTCGAAGTCGTCGAACGTCCAGTCGCCGAGGCCCGTGGCGTCCGGCGTGAGATTGAGCGGCACCGGGATCGACGGTGGTGCGCCGGGGATGGGTCCTCCGCTCAGGTGCTCTTCGCCGTGGCAACCCTTGCACAGCCTCCCGAGGTAGCTGCCGTACGCCGGAGTGGGCTCCGGGGCCGGGGGGGTCTCCACCTTCGCGTGATCGATGCGTCGCGCGACGTCCCAGGGGAACTTGCCCTGCCGATCGAGCACCTTGCCGAGGGTGCCGACCACGGTCGCGCCGTTGGGCCGATCGACGTTGGGAACGCTCCGGATGTACGAGACGATGGCGACGACCTCGGAGTCGGGCAGCCACGAGAGGTCCTGCGACGGCATCAGGCGCACGGTGCAACCGTCCTTCTTGACGCCGTGGCGGATGATGCGCGCGAGCTCGCCGTCCGAGTACGCCGCCCCCAGGCCCGCGCCGGTGATGTTCGGGGCGACCATGTGGCCGACCGGCCCGATGTCGACGACCTTTCCGCCGCCGAGATCGGGGCCGTGGCAATCCCCGATGGCGCAGCCGGCCATCGAGTGGACGAGATGATCGCCGCGCGCGATCACCGCCGGATCGGTCGATCTCGTCAGGTTCGGAATCGGAACGTCGTAGACCTTCGCCATGCTGGCATCGAACGCCGAGCACTGCATGTAGACGTAGCTGCCGCCCCCGAGGGCGAGCAATGCGACCAGAATCCCCAGCACCTTCAGGGCGCGGACTACGATCTTGCGCATGACCTCAAACGCTACGTGAGGTCCAGGCCGCGCGAAAGGGCGAGCTCGCCAGGGCGCTACTTCAGTCCGAGCCGTTCTGCACGTTCGCGGAAAGCCTTGATTTCCTCCGCATACATCGTGAGCGGCGCATCGAACTGCACGCCCACGCGGCGCAGCCAAGGTCCGGCATCGCCCGGGGTGAGCTCCTCGACGCGCACGACGCGAGCCGACGCGTCGCGCGACGTGCCGGGGTCGTCGGCGATGTAGAGCTGGAGCTTCACCTCGTCGCCGACCGCGATCTTGGTGGTGCGCACGAGCAGCAGCGCGCCGGACTCACTGAGATCGCGGATGATCGACGGCCTGTGTTCGCCGTCCGGTCTCTCGAGCGATGCGGGAAAGCACGCGAGGTGACGAACGCCGGCGCGACGTTCCGACGGAGGAGCCGAGTCGGTCATGACTTCGACTTTACCGCAACCGCCGCCGCGCGCGCAGCAAGGCGATGACGCCGAGCGCCACCAGCGCGAGAGGCGAGGAACCCGCGCCGCCGGACGTGCCGGTCGTCGAGCACGAGTTGCCCTGGCCGGCCCGGAGGTTGGCGGGCTGCCCGTAACCGTTGGGGTAACCCGTCGACCCGCTGCTGGAGCCGGGCATCGTGCCGGGTCCCGTCGTCGATCCGCCGTCGGGGCTCGAGGTGCCGGCGTCCGGCGAGACCGTGGCGTTCTCGTCGACCGGCGCGCCACCGGCGACCGCGAAGGCCTGCTGGAAGACCGACTGGAACCCCGACAGCGACGTGTAGATGTGCCCACTGTTGTCGGTGCACGTGATGCCGCCTCGCGAGACGATGCCCACGACGGCTCCGGTCTTCTCGTCGATCGCTGGCCCGCCGGAGTCGCCGTTGCACATAGCCTCGGTGGCCTCGAACTCGTTGCCCCCGAGGGGAGTCATCGACGCCGAGACGGTGCTGCCCACCGCGAGCACCGTCATGTTGTCACGGCGGAAGCGCGTCCCGATCGGCAGGTTCTGGTCGTTGGCCCCGTAGCCCACCGCGCGGACGCTCTCGTTCGCGAGCACCGGCGACGACATGCGGACGCGCAGGGGGGGCGCGACCGTGATGCTCTTGTCGAGGACGATCAGCGCCACGTCGGTGTTGCAGATGGTGGTGTTCTGCGTGTGAAACAGTTGTGACGCATTCGCGTCCGGCGTACCGAGCAGGCTCGGAGTGGCGCCCGCGAAGATGTGGATCGACGCGACCGGCTGGTCGGCACCGATGTCCGGGCCGTCGTCGAGCGAGTTGCCGTTCTGATCGCAGTTGATCGCCTGGTTGTTCACCACGCTGACGCAGTGGCGCGCGGTCAGGACGACGTTGGGAGCGATGAGGGTTCCGGTGCAGAGCTCGAACTGCTGTCCGTCGCCGACCTTGATCGCGACGACGGCGTCGTTCTGGGAGGAGCCGGTGTCCTCGACGCCCCCGTAGATGGCCGAGGCCGTGGACGCCGTGGGCTCGTTCTCACCCGGCCCGGTCGGCGCGGTTCCGCAGGCTGCGAGGAGCAGACAGGCCAGGGGGGCTGTGGTGACCCAGGGAAGGACGATCCAGGGGCGTCTGCCCCCGTCGGTGCCCAATCGACGGAGTTTCGGAGACTTCCGATCTGACACCCGCATCGCAACCAGGTGTCAGTTCACGGCGTATGCCGACTCGTGTCACGGCAAAAGACGCAACTCCACGTCGATTCGACGCCCGGGGCCGCCGGCGCCCGGAAGCGCGAAGAAGGCGGTTCCCAGGTCGCCGCTGAAGCTTCCGCCGCTGAGGGCGAAGACGTCGCCGTGCAAGCCGTCGTGCACCACGTCGCTCGTCACGCGCGCGGCGACGCGGAGACGCGTGGTCGCCCCGCGCGCGGTGAACGCCCGCGGGCCCATGAGGAGCAGCGTTCGCTCGATGCCTCGCCTCAACGCGGGTGAAGGCGCGCCGCCGATCGCGTGCGACACAAGGTGGCCCGAGTCGTCGAGGACGAGCGCCAAGTCCGCGGTGCCGGCCGGTCCGAAGGCCGTGGTGTTCCAGATGCCGTCGGCGCTCGCAGCCTGGGGGAACGCGCGCGTGAAGGTCGTCGCGAGATCGGTCGCGTAGCGGACGCCGACCGCGCCGAAGAGAGCGGGGGGAGGATGGGCCTCTCCGCCCGCCGGCCCTCGTGATCCGACGCGGGACGGCCGATGGGCGCGGACAGCTGCCTCGCCATGGCCCGACTCCTCGGGGGCCTGGTCTTCCGCGCCGTTCTGCGCCTCCTCCTCGGCCGGGGCCGCCTCGTCCACGTCCAGCGTCTCGCCGATCAGAGGGGCCGGGCCGACCTCGAAGCTCTGCGGCGTCGCCACCGTTCCGCTCCGATGGGATAGGCCTGCGAAGACTCCCGCGTGGAGCGCGACGCTCGCGATCGCGAAGACGCTCAGGGGTGGAGTGCGCCGACTCACGTGCCCATTCTGTCACCCGAGAGGGTCGTCGCCTTGGATGTGCCGTGGCGTTTCCGACACTCAGGCGTGCGTTGCGTTTGGACGAACATGCGGTAAGGTGGGATATCCGTATGCAGCGAAAAGCCGGCGTCGTCCTCCCGCTGTTCTCCGTGAGGACGCGTCGGGATTGGGGAATCGGTCAGGTCACCGACCTTCCCGCTTGCGGCGCATGGCTGAAGCGGGGCGGCCAGAGGCTGCTGCAGATCCTGCCGCCGCACGAGCTATCGCGCGGCGAGACCAGCCCCTACGGGGCGCTCACTGCCTTCGGACTCGACCCCATCTACGCAGACGTCGAGGCGGTTCAGGACGTCGACGCTCAGCTCGTCGCGCAGACGCTCGGCGACGAGGGGCGCGCCGCGCTGCACCGCGTTCGATCGTCCGCACGCGTGGACTACGCGACCGTCCGCGACCTCAAGACGCGCGTGCTGCACGCCGCCTTCCAGCGCTTCCACGAGCGCGAGTGGAAGCGCGACACGGCGCGCGCCCGCCGTTTCACCGAGTTCGTCCTGGCCGAGAGGGCATGGCTCGACGACCTGGCGGCGTACGAGACGCTCCGCGAGTCGCACGGGGGCTGGGGCTGGACCACCTGGCCGGAGGACGAGCGCGATCGCTCACCGCAGACCCTGGCCAAGCTGCGTTCCTCACGGTCCGACCGTCTCCTCGAGACGGCCTACGTGCAGTGGACCGTCATTGGCCAGTGGGAGACGGCGCGGGCCCGGATGCGCGAGCTCGGGGTGGAGCTCATGGGCGACCTGCCGTTCGTCGTCTGCGCCGAGAGCGCCGACGTGTGGTCGCACGCGTCGCAGTTCCAGCTCCACATGGATCTCGGCGCGCCTCCGGATGCCTACTCGGCAGAGGGACAGGACTGGGGCTTGCCCGCGTACGACTGGCTCGCCATGGAGGCCGACGATCTCGCGTGGGTGCGCGCGCGCGCCCGACACGCGGCGCGTCTCTACGACCGTTTCCGCCTCGATCACGTGGTCGGCTTCTTCCGTCAGTGGGTGAAGCGGAAGGAGCAGGGTGCCCGCGGCCGGTTCGACCCGGACGGGACCGACGCGCAGGCCTCGCGCGGCAGGCGCGTGCTAGGCGCGATCCTCGAGGAAGTGAACGCGCGCAACGGCATCGAGCCGCCGCGCGTCATCGCCGAGGACCTCGGGGTCATTCCGCCCTTCGTGCGCGAGGTTCTGCGCGAGCTTGGGATGCCCGGGTACCGGGTCCTCCCGTGGGAGAACGACGACGGCGTCTTCCGTGACCCGACGGGCTTCCCCGCGAACAGCGTCGCCTCGTGGAGCACGCACGACACCGCGCCGATCGTCTCGTGGTGGGGGGACCTCTCCCACGGCGACCGGCAGGCTCTCGGAGCGCGCGCGGGCGTGCGGCCCGAGATGGACGAGCGGGCACGGACGCTGGCGCTCCTGCGCGACCTCTACGCGGCGCGATCCGACCTCGCGCTGACCCTGGCGCAGGAGCTCCTCGTGCTGCCGGACCGCATCAACACGCCCGGGACCGTCGGCGAGACCAACTGGACGTGGCGACTGCCTCGGCCCATCGAGGACCTCGAGGCGGACGAGAGCGTGGGCGCGCGCCTCGACGCCGTGCGCGCACTGGTCGACGCGTCGGGCCGCTAGCTGGCAATATACGCGGCATCGAGCCCGGCCACTTCCACCCTCTCGGCGCGACCTGGGACGGGCGCGGCGTCAACTTCGCTCTCTTCAGCGAGCACGCTACCGGCGTGGAGCTCTGCCTGTTCGACGAGGCCGGGGTCGAGACGCGCATCCAGGTGCCCTGGCGCTCGCTCTACGTGTGGCACGCGTACATTCCCGGCCTCAAGCCGGGTCAGCGGTACGGCTGGCGTGTGCACGGGCCCTTCGCGCCGAGCGAGGGCCATCGCTTCAACCCGAGCAAGCTCCTGCTCGACCCGTACGCCCGGGCCGTCGCGGGGAGCGTCGACTATCGCGGCCCGGTCTTCGGCTACCCGCGCGACCGCGGCGCGAGCCCCGACGTGCTCGACGACCGGGACGATGCCGCGTTCAAGCCCAAGGCCGTCGTCGTCGACGACGCTTTCGCCTGGGGGGACGACTGCGCGCCCGGCGTGCCCTGGAACGAGACGCAGCTCTACGAGCTGCACGTGCGCGGCTTCACCAAGCTCCACCCCGGAGTGCCCGACGCCCTGCGCGGGACGTACCTGGGGCTCGCTTCGGATGCGGCGATCGAGCACCTGAAGTCGCTCGGCGTGACGACGGTGGAGCTCATGCCCATCCACCAGCATCTCGACGAGCCGGGCATCGTCGCGCGCGGGATGACGAACTACTGGGGCTACTCGACGCTCGGCTTCTTCGCGCCGGACACGCGCTTCGCGACGCGCGGGGGCGACGCCGTACGCGAGTTCAAGGAGATGGTCAAGCGGCTCCACGCCGCAGGCATCGAGGTTGTGCTCGACGTCGTCTACAACCACACCTGCGAGGGCGACGACGAGGGGCCGACGGTCAGCATGCGCGGGATCGACAACCGCGTGTACTACCGCCTCGCGAGCGACGATCCGAGCGAGTACGTCGACTACTCCGGCTGCGGCAACACGCTCGACGCCACGCACCCGCAGGTCCTCAAGCTCGTCACCGACAGCCTCCGTTACTGGGTCACGGACATGCACGTGGATGGCTTCCGCTTCGACCTCGCGGCGGCGCTGGCGCGAGGCGCGGGCGGGCGGGTCGACGGCCTGAGCGCCTTCTTCGCCGTCGTCCACCAGGACCCCGTGCTCTCGCGCATCAAGCTCATCGCCGAGCCGTGGGACGTCGCCGCCGACGGCTACCAGGTCGGCAACTTCCCGATCCTCTGGAGCGAGTGGAACGGCCGGTTCCGCGACACCGTGCGGTCCTTCTGGCGAGGGGACCGCAAGGTCGTCGCCGACCTCGGGTACCGTATGACCGGCTCGAGCGACCTCTTCGCCGATGACGGCCGGCACCCGCACGCGAGCATCAACCTCGTCACGGCCCACGACGGGCTCACGCTGCGCGACCTCGTGAGCTACGAAAAGAAGCACAACGAGGCGAACGGGGAGGGCAACAAGGACGGCTGGGACGACAATCGCAGCCAGAACTGCGGCGTGGAAGGAGAGACCCGCGACGCGCGCGTGCTCGCGAGCAGGCGCACTCTCGCGCGCAGTCTGATGGCGACGCTCTTCGTGGCGCAAGGCTCGCCGATGATCGAGATGGGCGACGAGCTGTGGCGCACCCAGCGCGGGAACAACAACCCCTACTGCCACGACTCGGAGCTGACCTGGGTCGACTGGACTCCGGGGCCCGACGCGCGTGCGATGCTCGAGCACGTACGCAGGCTCGCGACGCTGCGCAAGGAGCATGGGGTCTTCCGCCGGCGTGATTTCCTCACGGGCAAGGACATCACGTGGCTCCGCCCCGAGGGCGGGGAGATGACGCAGCGAGATTGGCTCGCACCCGAGCGAGCCACACTGGCGTTTCACCTGATCGGGCGAGGGGAGGATGACGGGTTCGTCGTGCTCATGAACGGCGAGCGAACCGCGGTGGCCTTCGCACTTCCGCCCGGCGACTGGCGTGTCGTGCTCGACACGGCGGAGGGCGCGCCGCACGGGCAGGTGATCAACGGCTCGCGTCGCCTGGAGGCGTCCAGTCTCACGCTGCTCGTTGCCGCCTGAAGGCGAGCGCAAAGCCGGCGAGATCACCCGTGGCGGGGTGGCGGAGCATCGCAGCAAGTGCTGCCTTCCCGACCGAGGCGGTCGCGGCGCCGAGCGCGGCGTCGTCGCCGCGAGCGACGTCCAGTGTCGCGAGCAGATCGCCGGTGACGACGAACGCGGCGCGCAGCTCGGTGCGCGCGACGGCGAGCTCGAAGGCGCGTCCGTCGGCCGGCGTGATCTCGGGTGCGAGCTCCAGCGCCGGTGCGATCTCCTGCAGGGCCTTCTTCTGCTTGCGCCCGATGGCCTTCGCCACGCGGCGGGACATCTCCCCGACCAGGTCCTGCTGGTCCGCATCGCCTGCGTCCGCCGCATAGCCGGAGACGACCTGGCGAATGGCGCCGCAGAGCGTCGCGTGCGCGTATGCGCCCGGCAGGTCGTACAGCCACGACGCGCCGAGGGCCGCGCGCACGAGGGGGCCGACGACGAGCGCCGTCTGCAGGGGCTCTTGCTGCGACAGTATCGATTCGGGCACGACGAGCCACGTCGGGTCCTGCCCCAGAACGCGCGGGCGCTTCACGTCGCCGACGACCACCTCGATGCGCGGGAGACCCAGCATCGTCGCCACGCGACCGGCGAGGCCGAGCAGCGGCTGGCCCGCGACGCCCGCCTGCAGTCGCGAGCGCGGCGAGGCCCCGAGCTCCTCGAGCTCGATGCGAGCGAGCTTCCCTTCGGCCCCGGAGAGGGCCGCGGCCACGTCGAGCAGCACGGTCGGCGCGTCCCTCGGGACGACGGCGCTGCGGAGCGTGCCGAGGTCGAGCGCGCGTGGCTCGATCGTCTGCCGGCGGGCGCGCAGCGCCACGTGCGCTCCATCGTCGAGGGCGCCCGCGACGGCGCGCAGCTCGCGCGCGACCATCGCTTCGTCGGTGCGCCCTTCGTCGGAGAGGGCGCGCTCGAGCGACTCGAGCGCCGCCCCCGGGTCCTCGAGCGAGAGAAGCGGGGAGGGGTCGGGCGCGATCATCGGCAAGAGCAGCCCGACCGCCTCGGCGCCGCCGCGCATGTGGACGAGCCCCTTCGCGAGCGAGGCGCGCACCTCGTGCATCCCGGGCGCCAGGGCGAGGGCGACCCGCAGGTGCGCAATCCCTTCGCGCCAGTGGCCGAGCGATTCGATCTCCAGTCGACCGAGTGTCGCGACGCACAGCGGATCGGGGCGTTCGGCTTCCTGGGCGAGAGCGACGACCGCCCCGAGCGATCGCGCCTGGTCGGCAGGAGCGCCCGCGTGAAGGTCCATGAGGGCGGCGACGCGCGCGGGGGTCGGTGCAAGAGCCGCGGCCTGAACGAGCGCCTTCTCGGCCCCAGGAGCGTCCCCCGCATCGCGACGCAGGCTCGCGAGCTCGGCGAGCGCGTCACCCTTGGGGCTCGGCGCGGTCTCCGCCTCGGCGAGCCGCTCGAGCAGCGCCATCGTCTCGTGCCCCGGCGCGCCGGCTGCCCGCCGGGAGGCGAGCAGCTTGCGCAAGGCGTCGACCGAGCTCGGGTCGATGTCGAGCGCGGCGCGCAGCACGCGCTCGGCATCGAGCGGCCGCGCAAGCGTCGTGGCGAACAGGTCGGCGGCCTGGAAGAGTGCAGCGAGGCGTGTGCGTGAATCCCGCGTGCTCGCGGCGAGCTGCTCGAGCGTTTCCACGGCTTCGCCCCAGGCCTGCTGCGCCACGTGCTGCTCGGCGAGCGCTTGCAGCGTCGGGGGATGTCCCGGTGCGACGGCGAGCACGCGGCGCAGCGCATCGATGGCGACGAGTCGATCCGCTGGCTCGCTCGAGGCCACACGGGCCACTTCGGCGCCGAGCCGCGCGACCACGGTGGTGCTCGTCGAACGTTCGAACGCGCCGCGCAGCGCTGCGAGCAGGACGTCGCGTGCGCTACCGTCCTCGCCTCGCACCGCCACGAGCAACCCGAGCGCGGCGAGACTCTCGGGGTCGGCGTCGAGCGCGCGCTCGAGCATCTCGGCCGCGCGCGCCAGCTTCTCGGGACGAGCCCCCAGGCGCGCGTCCTGCGTCGATAGCGTCTGACCGGCTGCGTGCACGAGCAACGTGGCGCGACGTACCGGGTCCGAAGTGAGCTCCGCGCGCGCGAGGTCCGAGGCCACGACGGCCTCTGCGTCCCCCAGCGCCGTCCCCAGACGATGCGCGCCCTCCGCCGCGACCACGGAGCGCGTGTCGACTCTCTGGGCTTCCCTGTATGCCGCCAGGGCCGCCCGCGTGCCCTCGTCGGCGCGTGGCGCGTCCTCCGGTTCCAGGGTGAGAGCCGTCGCGAGGTGGGCCCAGAGCTTCTCGCCGTCGTTCGTCGCCGTCTGGAGCCGCGCGCGGAGCGCCGCGACGACCCGTGCGCGTGCGTCGGCGTCTCCGGCGCGCGCCACGGGGATCGATTGACGGAGGGCTGCGTCGAGCGCCGCGCGGTCCGCCGGCGCGCGACGCAGGATGCGGTCGACGAGAGATGTCGCGTCGCCACTGCCGGGCAGGGTCCATTCGACCATCTGGGCCTCGGCCCAGAGTGCTCCGAGCACCGGCGCATCGGCCGTCAACGACTCTGCTTGCTGCGCGAGCGCGTTGGCCAGGAGCGGTGCGCTCCCGGTGGCGCGGGCGATCCTCTCGAGAGCGCGCAGCGCGTGCGGGGCCGTCGGCACGGTCGACAGGACGCTCTCGACGAGCTTCGTCGCGCGATCCACGTCGCCTCCGTCGTCGAGCAGGGCCAGCGCCAGATCGAATGCTCTCTCGGGGCTCGCCGGGGTCCGGTCGAGGCGTGACGCGAGGGCAGCGTGCAGGTCGCGGACGGCGGCGCCTCTGGCCTCCTTCTCCCCGGCGCGCGCGTGGCGGCGCAGGAGACGCACGTGGCGCTCGGCGAGCCACTCGTCGTCGGGAGCCTCGCGAGTCGCCTGGGCGTAGATGCGCGCGGCGTTCGCGTCGTCGAGCATCTCGAGCTCGCACAGGTCCGCGGCGCGGGAGAGCAGGGAGATCCGCTCGTCCGCCGTCGAAGCGGCGGCCGCGAGCTCGACGAGCGCGTCGCGGACCACTGCGGGATCGCCGACGGCGCCGAGCTCTCGCACGAGCGCGTCGCGCGCCCCAGGGTGCGCCGGATCGATCGCCAGTGCCTCGCGCAGCGACTGCAGCGCGGCCTTGGGCGCGCGCAGCTTCGTACTCTGCAGCTCTGCTCGCGCCATCCAGAGGTCCACCTTCGTGCGATCGTCGGAGGCTTGATCGATGCGGGCGTGCAGGGTCTCGTCCACGCGAGCCCACCGCTCGCCGGCCTCGTGCAGACGCTGCTCGATCCGGCGGGCATCGGCGTGCGCGGGCGTTCGCCCGAGCACGTCGCGCACGATGGTCAGGGCCCGCTCGGCCTCGAGAGGGGGCAGCGTCTCGGCCGCACGCACGCGCAGCGTGTCCGCCATCGTCGGATCGCTGGTCACGGCCGCTTCCTCCATCAGGGAGCGCGACAGCCGGACCGCGTCGCCGGCGAGCGCCGCAACTCGCGCGAGGCCGACGATGGCCCCGCGCCGCCCCGGCTCGAGGCGGAGCACGGTCTCGTAGGTGCTGGCGGCGGCCATCGGGTCGCCCAGCGCCTCTTCCTGCAGCAGCGCGATGGCCTCGAGGTGCGCGATGCGTCGCGCGGGATCGGGCGCGTGCTCGGCACCGTGCGCGTGGACCGCGATACGCGCCTGCGCGCTCGATGCGCCGGCCTCCGTGGGAGGCGTGGAGACCAGGCGCAGCAGACGGTCGAGCGCGTCGACGCTCGCCGGATGGGTCACGAGCGCGGCCCGCACCAGCTCGACGGCGCGAGGGACGTCCCGCTGCCCTTGCGCCAGGCGCGCGGCCTGTAGCAGCGATCGAGCGCGTTCGGCGCCCGGCGTGGCGGCTGCGGCGAGCCGGGTCCATAGCTCGACACGCCTGCCGGTGAGCCCTGCGGCCTCGAGCAGCCTGTCGAGATCGTGCGCGACCGTGGCGTCGCTCGGCGCCAGCTCGAGCGCCCTCTCGAGCCCGGCGATTGCGCCTACGGCATTGCCCGTGGCCTCCTCCAGCAGACCCAGGGACCGGTTCTCGTGCGCCCGCGCCCGTGCGTCCTCGACCAGCGTGAGGCGGGCGCGCCGCACGCGGAGCACCTGGTCGGTGCGGCCGGCCGCCTCGTAGATGGTAGCCAGCTCCTCCAGCGCTCGCCTTCGCACCGCCGCTGCGACGGGAACGCGCGCTGCTGCTCGCTCGAGGAGCGCGATGGCGCCCTCGGTGTCGCCGAGCCGGTGGCGGGCCTGCAGCGCGGCATCGAGCTCGAGTCGTGCGGCGCGCGCCTGATCGCCCTCGAGGCTCGCTTCTTCCGCGAGGAGAGCGACGGTCCACGCGGCGTCGCGGTAGACGGCCGCGTGAGCGACGCATGCCGCGCGCACCGGACCGATGCGCCGGTCGAGCTCCAGCGCGCGCAAGAGAGCCGCCTTCGCGGCGTCGGGCTCGCCCTGCGCGCGATCGAGCAGGCGCGCACGCTCCACGTGGAGCCAGGCCGCGAGCATCGGATCGCCGACGAACGCTTCGGCCATCGTTCCGAGGTGCTTCGCGAGGTCCGCCGCCGCCTTCGGATCCGCAGCGAGCGACGCCTCGAGCCCCCGCAGCGCCGCAGCATGTGCAGGCTGCGCATCGAGCACGCTCTCCCACGCCTCTCGCTGCGCTGGCTGCGGCGCCCCGGACTCCGCGAGCAGGCGCGCGCGTTCGGCGAGCAGGTCGGCGCGCGGCGGGCCTGGCGGACAGTCGGCGATCTCGGCCTCCAGGTGCTCCAGGAGCGCCTTCGCGGCGCCCCGCGCGTGCTCCAGGCGGCGCAGCATCGCGTGCGCCTCCGCCGTGGGAGCCACGCCGATGGATCGACGCGCGTGCTCGGCGGCCTTCGCGGGATCGCCCAGTAGCTCCTCGACGATTGCCCGCTCCAGGTGCGCGCGAGCTACGCCAGTCCGGTCGGCTCGTTCGTCGATCGCCGCGAGCCGCTCGGCGAGGGCTGCATCGAGCCTCTCGCGACGCGTCTTCCCGGTCTCGCTCGCCGCCGGGGCACCGTGCGTCTTCGGTACGCCGGTGCCGTTCGTCCTGGTCGGAGGGGCGAGCGTCTCGATCGCCGCGTTCATCCAGGTCAGCTTCTGCCGGTCGTCGTCCCACACGCGGATGCGCTCCGGGCCGACGGCGGCCTCGTCGACGAGGTCTTCCCACGCGGCCGCGGGCGCGTCGCCGAAGAGATTGCTCAGGAGCGCGCGCACGCCCTCCGCCGAGACCTCGGCGCCGGTGTCGTGCACGTACGCGTCGAGCGCATCGCGCAGCTCGGCGGCCGTCTGGAAGCGTTTCTCGGGATCGCGCTCGAGCGCGCGCGCGAGGGCCGCCGCCAAGGCCGGCGGGTAGTCCTCCACGATCGTCTTCGGGTCCGGCACGTTCGCCTCGCGCACGCGCTTCACGGTCTCGACGTCGCTGTCCTCGCGGAAGAGCCTCCGGTCGAGCGACAGCTCCCAGAGCGTCACGCCGAGGGCGAACACGTCTGCCCTGCGGTCCGCCGGCTTGCCGTGCGCCTGCTCGGGGGCAAGGTACGCGAGCTTGCCCTTGAGCACCCCGAACGCGGTCGACGCCATGCGGTCGCGCGCCTTGGCCAGGCCGAAGTCGATGAGCTTGGGCACCCCGTCGCTCGTGAGGAACACGTTGGACGGGCTCACGTCGCGGTGCACGATCTCCTGCGGCGCGCCCTTCTCGTCGCGCATCTCGTGCGCGTGGTGGAGCGCATCGGCGATGCGGGCGCCGATCCACGCGACGAGCTCGTAGCCGAGCCGGCGCCCCCTCTCGTGCGCGCGCTCCCACGCGTCGAGCAGCGTGTGGCCGCGCAGCACCTCCATCACGAGGAAGTGCCGCCTTCCGTCGTGCCCGAGACCGTGAAGCGCGATGATGTTCGGGTGGGACAGGCGCGAGGCGATGCGCGCCTCGTCCACGAACATCGCGATGAACTCCTTGTTCCGCGAGTGCTCCGGACGGATCACCTTGAGCGCCACCAGGCGCTGCGAGCCCTGGCGCTCTCGCCCGAGCCACACGCTCGCCATGCCTCCCTCGGAGATGGGCGCGAGCACGTCGTAGTCGCCGAGTCGGTTGAAGGGGAGCTGAGGCGACGGTGTCGAAACCATCGGCCGAGATGGTACACCCGGGGCATGCCCGCGGCGGCGGGCTTACGATGTGCGCATGGCATGGCTCCAGCGCATGCGTCGCGCCGAGATCCTCCGTCACCCGTTTCCGCCCGAGTGGCGCGAGATCCTCGCGCGCAACGTGCCTGCCGTCGCGAAGCTCGACGCCGGCGAGCGCGCGACGCTGGAGGACAAGGTGCGCATCTTCCTGGCCGAGAAGAATCTCGAGGGCTGCGGCGGACTCGAGCTGACCGACGAGATGCGCGTGACCATCGCGGCGCAGGCGTGCCTGCTGCTGCTGCACCTCGAGGGCGACGCCGTCTTCCCCACCGTGGAGTCGGTGCTCGTCTATCCGTCCGCCTACAAGGCGCCTCAGGCCCGTCGCGCGGGCGGCGTCGTCCTCGACGACCAGGCGCGCCTCGGCGAGTCGCACTCGCGCGGCGCCATCGTCCTCGCGTGGGACGCCGTGAAGCGCACGGCGCGCGGCGGTCCGAAGAACCTCGTGCTCCACGAGTTCGCGCACGCACTGGACCAGGAGGACGGCCTCGCCGACGGCACGCCCGAGCTACCCGAGGCCG
>Ga0335082_10004363_pt1 | contig 15414 bp, 18 predicted proteins | sample Lox_Sample_41_FD_206718 | JGI IMG/M metagenome (GOLD analysis project Ga0335082, IMG submission 206718) | Soil microbial communities from Loxahatchee National Wildlife Refuge, Florida, United States - Lox_Sample_4.1 | ecosystem: Environmental > Terrestrial > Soil > Wetlands | place: USA...
CGGGGGCGACGGAGATGCCGTGGAAGATGATCTCGGAGCGTGGCAACGAGGTGATCACGTCAAGCGTGATGTCCTTGGCGCCAACCGAGCTGCCGCCGGAGATGAGCACGGCGTCATGGCATGATAGGGCGCGTGCCAGACTGCGCTCCAGCGGGCTGCGCTGGTCGCGCACGATGCCGAAGTCGGTGACCACGGCGCCCGCCTCCGTGGCCATGGCGATCAACGAGTAGGCGTTGATGTTGCGCACCTGCCCCGGTCGCAGCACCGCGGTGGGCGGAACAATTTCGTCTCCCGTCGAGATCAGCGCAACGCGCGGTCGCCGGAACACAGCGACGCGCGTGATGCCCACACCGGTCAAGGCGCCGAGATCGCGGGCCCGCAGTCGCCGGCCGCGCGCAAAGATGGGCGCGCCCTTGGCGATGTCCTCGCCGATGCGCAACACATTTTCCCACGGGGCCACACTGCGATGCGCCTCGACGGTACCGTCGCCCACCTCTTCGGTGTACTCGATCATCACTACCGCGTCCGCACCGGGGGGTAGCATGCCGCCGGTGGCGATGCGCATGGCCTCGCCTTTGTGGAGCGACCGCTTCGCCTCCTGGCCCATTTCCACTGTACCGACCAGCTTGAGGTAGGCCGGGATGCTCGCGGAGGCGCCGAAAGTGTCCGGCGCGCGTACGGCATAGCCGTCCATGTTGGCGCGATGAAAATGCGGCAGGTCGACGGCCGCCACGAGGTCGCGGGCCAGCACGCGGTGCAGTGCGTCCGCGACCCGGACGCTCTCGGTTCCGACGGCGTCGAACGCGCCAATGCGCGCGCGCGCCTCGTCGGTGGTGACGACACGAAAGAACGCCTTCACGGCAGCGCGAGCAAGTCCAGTATGCGCGTCCAGCGATGTCTCGGACTTAGAAGCCCGTAGCGACCAACGGGAGCGGGCCATAGAAGAGACGCCGGCCGCAGGCCCGCCGGCCGCAGGCCGCCGCCCTAGCGTGCGAGCTTGACGTGAGCGAGGCATGGAAGTTCACGGCGCACGCGATCTTGATAGTCGCGATCGATCTCCGCGAAGATGACCATCTCGCGGTCCGTGGCGCGCGCCACCACCGCGCCCCAGGGGTCGACGATCAGTGAGTTTCCGAAGTCCAGGACGCCGCTCGGACTGCGACCGATCTGATCCGGCGCGATCACGTACACTTGATTCTCGATCGCGCGCGCGCGCAACAGCACTTCCCAGTGCGCCGCACCGGTTGGAAAGGTGAACGCCGACGGCACCGTGATGATCTCCGCGCCGCTCAGCATGAGCTGGCGGTACAGCTCCGGAAAGCGCAGGTCGTAGCAGATGCTCATGCCGATGACGCCCAACTCGGTCGGGGCCGTGACCACGGCCTCGCCGCCGACGCGCGTATCCGACTCACGGATGGTGACGTGTTGCGGGATGTCCACGTCGAACAGATGGATCTTCCGATAGCGGGCGACAATCTGGCCGCGCGGGTCGAACAGGACGCTGGTGTTGAAGACCCGCGCCGCACCGCTCTCCTCGAGGATGGATCCGGCCAGGAGATGGAGTTTCAGTTGGCGCGCCAGCTCGCCGAGTCGGTTGGAGCTGGGTCCCGGAATCGGCTCCGCTGCGCTCTGCTCGTCGGCGCGTAGCCCGCGCCAGAGGAAGACCTCGGGCAACACCAGCAGACGAGCAGCATGACGTGCGGCCTCGGCGGCAAACGCCTCCACCTTGTCCAGATTGGCGGTCTTGTCCGACCCGGCACACAGCTGCACGGCGGCGGCGACGTAGCGACGCGTACTCATGGTCAACGCGTTCGAGGCTAGCCAGGGGGTCCGCAAAGGTCAACGGTATGCGTGGCAGCCTTCCCCGTCCCTCCTTCGCTTACCCTTGACCCGCCATTCGGGATTGCCGATTCTTGTTGCAACCTTGCTTATGTGCGTGCTATGAAGCCACCGGGTTTCGAGGCGAAAGGCTCCGAGTGGTAAAGGTACAAACCGGCGGCCAGCGGCACGACCTCCGCTCCAGCTTGAACGGATCGGCCTCCACTATCGGCTTTCCCAGAAACACACAGCCTAACGAAAGGGGGGACAAGCGGTATGGTTCAGGGCACCGTCAAGTGGTTTAATGGTCAGAAGGGGTATGGGTTCATCACCAAGGACGACGGCCAGGACGTCTTCGTCCACTACTCGGCCATTTCGGGACAAGGCTTCCGCTCTCTGGAGGAAGGCCAGCGCGTAGAGTTCGAGATTACGCAAGGTCCCAAGGGTCTCCAAGCTGCCAACGTCTCAAAGATCTGAGCAACGTGGCATAACAACGGCGAGGCCTCGGTTCCTTCGTGGGAACCGAGGCCTTTCTTTTTGGAGGGATTTGACGTTCCGATGACCGCGCCGGTTCTGGCCGCCTGGGGAGTGCACCTGTACACCGCCTTCGGCGCGGTGCTCGGGTTTCTGGCCTTGGAAGCGACGGCCAGCAGCCGTTACGGTTGGGCGTTCTTCCTGATGGCGATCGCCACATTCATCGATTGTACGGACGGGACTCTGGCGCGGCGCATGCGCGTCAAACAGGTGCTGCCACACTTCGATGGCGCGCGGCTCGACGACATCGTCGACTATCTGAACTATGTGGTTGTGCCGCTCGCTTTGGCGTATCACGCCGGGCTGATTCCGCGCGGCGCCGTCGGCCTGTGCATCGGTTCACTGCCGCTGCTCGCCAGCGGCTACGGCTTTTGCCAGATCGATGCAAAGACCGAGGACCATTTCTTCAAAGGCTTCCCCTCGTACTGGAACGTCGTCGTCTTCTACCTCTACGCCCTCGCCTGCCCATTGTGGTTCAACAACGCGATCCTCATCGTGCTGTCCATCCTGGTCTTCGTGCCGATCCGCTATCTCTATCCCAGCAAGAACCCGACGGCGCAGCGAACCACCTACGTCCTCGGTGCAATCTGGGGCGTGTGCATGTTCGTGCTGCTGGCACAGTTCCCTGCGCCATCGCATCGACTCGCCGCACTGTCCCTCTTCTTTCCGATCTACTATTTCGCGATCTCGTTCCACCTGCACTTCCGCACGCCGTGAATGCATCCCTACTTGCTCGACGGCAAGGGGAGTGGGACCACCTTGACGTTCGGATCCGGCTGGAAGTTGCGTTGCGCCTCGGGCAACCATGCCTGGATGTCATGCTGGCGCGTTCCATAACCGGGGTGTGTGGAGAGAAACTCTGGCGGCGGCGAGTTCTTGCCCCCGCTTTCCAGCTTCTCCATCCGTTGCCAGAGCAGCAGCGCCGCCTCAGGATCGTAGCCCGCCTTCGCCATGAGGATCAGTCCGATGTGGTCGGCTTCTGATTCTTGCGTGCGGCTCCACGGCAGCAGCACGCCCACCTGTGCACCGAGACCGTACAGTTGCATGATCGCATTGGCGGTGGTGGGGTTGGTGCCGCCGAGGCCCACCGACAGCGCCGTACCGAGCACCTGCGCACCCATGGCCTGGCTCATGCGTTCGGCGCCGTGATGTGCGATGGCATGCGCCACCTCGTGACCCAGCACTGCCGCCAGGCCGGCGGAGTCCTGCGCCACCGGGAACAGCCCGGTGTACACCGCTACCTTCCCGCCCGGCAACGCAAAAGCATTGACCGTGTCCGGCGCATCGATGACAGTGAACTGCCATTTGTAATCCGGCCGATCCGCCGCGCGCGCGATGCGCTCGCCGACTTCGCGGACGATGGCGTTGATCTTTGGATCGTCGTTGATTTTCGCTTTGGTCAAGACTTGACCGTAGGCGTCCGCACCCAGCTTCGACTCCTGCGATTCGGAGACCAGAATGAGCTGCGACCTGTGCGTGTACGGCGCACTGGCGCATGCCCCCAGGCACAGCACGAGTGTGGTACGGCCTACGGCAGCATGCAGGAAACGTCTCATGGCGTGCCATTCTAGGAAACCTCCGGAGCACGCGAAAGACCTTCGACCGCGTCGTTCAGCCGCGTCGTTGACCGGCGCGCGCACGGTGCTAAACCCAGGGGGCGGAATACGCAGCCAACAGCGCGATTCCGACTCTATCCAGAACCATTCCGGACAGGATGGGCAAATGACTGTGGAGGTGTAAATGAAACTCGAAGGTGCGGTTGCTCTGGTGACCGGCGGGGCGTCGGGACTCGGCGAAGCCACGGTGCGCGCGTTCGTCGCCAAGGGAGCGCGGGCGGCGATTCTCGACCGGCCGAACTCAGCTGGCGAAAAACTCGCCGCTGTATTGGGTGCCGCCAAGGCGCTCTTTGTCCCGGCGGACGTCACCAGTAGCGAGCAGGTCACGCAAGCGATCCAACAAACCGTCAGCAAGTTTGGCGGCGTGCACGTTGCCGTCAACTGTGCCGGTGTGGGGGCAGCGATGAAAACCACCGGCAAACAGGGCCCCATGCCGCTCGAGATGTTCGAGATGGTCATCAAGATCAACCTGATCGGGACTTTCAATGTGATCCGGTTGGCCGCCTCGGAAATGCTGAAGAACACACCCAACGACGACGGCGAACGCGGCGTACTCATCAACACCGCGTCGATCGCTGCTTTCGACGGCCAGATTGGTCAGGCCGCGTACTCGGCGTCGAAAGGCGGCGTCGTTGGGATGACTCTGCCGATTGCACGCGATCTGTCGCGCGACGGCATTCGCTGCGTGACCATTGCACCGGGAACCTTCGACACCCCCATGCTGGCCATGCTACCGGAACCGCAACGACTCGCCCTCGGCGCGCAGATCCCATTTCCCTCACGTCTGGGGCGCCCCGGCGAGTACGCCGCACTCGCCTGCCACATCGTCGAGAACCCCATGCTCAACGGCGAAACGATTCGGCTCGACGGTGCGCTGCGGATGGCACCCAAATAGCGCCTAAATCAGGCCGTCGGAACGTCCGCCGGCTGCGCGCCACGGGAGCAAGGGCAAACATTGCTCTTGCGTAGCGGGTCCCTCACAAGGGATATTGCCAAGAGACGAAAGCCCTCAACGGAAGTCCGCCGTGCGCCACCATCAGTTCCAGCTGGAGATGCCGTTTTCCGCGGCGCGGATCTGGGCGCTGTTTCAACGGTATGACCTGTGGAAGGAATACGCGCCGAGCGTCTTGGAGGTGGAGATCGTGTATCCGGGTGACGCCTCCGGCAATGGCTTGCTGCGCAAGGTGATATATCCCCTGCCGTTCGGGCGCCGCGGCGAGTCGTTCGAGCTGGTCACCAATGTGAAACCCGAACGCGGCTATGACTACCTTATGCTGCGCACCGGGCTGAGCGGGTCGATGGCACTCGAACCGCTGGCGCGGAACCGGACGCGCATTTGCTTTCGCGAGTCGTTCCACATGACAACGCCCGTGCTGCGCCGCTTCGAAGGGCCCATCTACCGTTTCATCAACAAGAAGAACGAGGAGTCGATTCGCGGCGCGGCCACGTGGCTTGCCGCCCATTCCGAGTTCCGTCCGGACTTGGTCGAAGCTGATTAGAGTGCATCATGTCGCTGCGCACGTCACACCTGCTGGCGCTGGTTGCCGCACTTGTGGCGCGGTCGGCGGCTGCGGACGTCTCCTTCGTCACGCGAGCTGACCTCACCGCCGGCGGTTCGCCGGCCGCGGTCGCGACCGGGCACTTCGACGGCGATCGTTTGCCCGATCTGATCGTCGCGGACGCCGGCGGTCTGTCGATCTTCCTGGGCGTCGGACAGGGGGGCTTCTCCAGCCCGCTGGATGTGCGCACGGTAAACGCGCCCGACGCGGTGGCGGTGGCCGATTTCGACGGCGACGGCCGGCTCGACGTCGCGTACGTGAGCCGTTTGGCAGCCGAGGTCCGCGTGCAGCACGGCGACGGCCACACCAGCCTCAGCGCACCGTTGCACTTCCCCACCGGGGCGCGGCCGGCGGCGGTGCTGGCGGCCGATGTGAACGGCGACCATCGCCCGGATCTGCTGGTCGGACACAACGAGGGCGTCTCCGTGCTCCTCAACGACGGCCGGGGCTTCGCAGCGGCCGTGGAAGTGCCGGCCGGAGTTCCGGGGCGAACAATGGTGACTGGTGATTTCACGGGCGACGGAAAGCTCGATCTCGCGCTCCTGGACGAAGACGGCACCAATGTGGCCGTCTTCGGCGGGAACGGCGACGGCGGCTTCTCCCCGCTCACCGGTTCCGAGGCCGGATTGCACCCGCGGCGTGCCGTCGCACAAGACTTCAATGCGGACGGCAAGCTCGACTTGGCGATTCTCGACGATATCGGACTCTCGTTTCTCGCTGGCGACGGCAAAGGCGGTTTCCGTCCTGCCTCGCGAGTCGAGCGCAACCCCGACCTGCGCAGCATCGCCGCCGGCGACTTCAACGGCGACGGCGTCATGGACGTCGCCGTCACCGACGGACTGCACCAAGACGCCCGGCTGTTGTTCGGCAACGGTGCCGGCACGTTCCGTGAGGGACCGGCATCAAGTGTGGGCGCGGGCCCGATCGACCTCCTGGCCGCCGACGTGACCGGAGACGGGTCGCTCGACCTCGTCATTGTGAACCGCATCAGTAATTCGCTCACCATCGTGCAAGGCGATGGCAAGGGCGGGCTCTCAGGACCGCCCATCCTGGATGCCGGCAGCGGCCCGGCGGCTGCTACGGTCGCCGATTTCGACGGCGATGGTCGGCTCGACATCGCCGTCGCGGATGAGGATGCCAACGCCTTGCGGGTGCTGCTGGGGGACGGGCACGCCAACTTCACGCCGCGCACGGTCGTCCCGATCGGACGCGAGCCCCACGCGCTCACCGCGGGTGACTTCGACGGCGACGGCCGGATCGACATTGCGGTGGCGGATTTCGCGGCCGATGATGTGGCCGTCCTTGCCGGCGACGGCAGTGGCGGTTTCGCTTCGCCGCTGTTTGTGGCCGTCGGCATCGGCCCGAGCGCCGTCGTCAGCGCCGACTTCGATCATAACGGACACCTCGATCTTGCTGTCGCCAACAGCATGTCCGACAGCGTCTCGGTCCTTTTCGGCGACGGTCACGGTCGCTTCCCGCAGGTGCAGAACTTTGCCGTGCTGCGGCGGCCCAGTTTCCTGATGACCGGCGAGATGGACAACGATCATCACACCGACCTGATTGCCGGCAACACTCATGACGAGCACGTGTCGATCTTGAAGGGAGGTATCCAGGGCCTGGCGCCGGCGACTGTCGGACAGATGGGTACCAAGGTGCGACCGCTGGTGTCGGATGATTTCAACCAAGATGGGAAGATCGATCTCGCCGTAACCGACGAAGCCGAGGACCGCATTACGATTCTGCTCGGCATCGGCGAGAACGCCTTCGGCGATCCCATCACCTTTCCGGTCGGCCGGCACCCCGTCGCGATCGCCGCCGGCGACTTCAACGGCGACCATCTCGTCGATCTGGCGGTCATCAACCGCGGCTCGCACAGCATCATGCTGCTCATCAACAGCAGCACGCGCAGCGTCGTACGGTCGGTGCCGCTCGCACCGCTCTCACGCGAGTTTCCCCGCAGGCCCTCGGATCCATGGGACGAGTCGACGCACCCCGGCCGGTGGTGAGCCGGCACACACCACGCTTTTGATTCACGGCTGAGCTTGACATAATCTCGGCCGAATGAGTGCGCCCGCGGAACAGGAGTTCACCACCGAGATCGAAGCGTCGGTGCAGCAGTGCTTCGCGACGATCACGGACTTCGAGCGCTACCCCAGTTGGTTCTCGACGGTGAAAGGCACCAAAGTGCTGGAGCGCTATGCCGACGGCCTGGCGAAGCGGGTCGCACTGCGTGTCGACATGAAACTCAAGACCATTGGCTACGTCTTGGAATATGAGTATGACAAGCCGACGGGGCTCACCTGGACCGAGGTCGAGGGTGACCTCGAGTCCATCGAAGGGAGCTACGCGTTCGAAAAGCTGGGGCCCAAGCGCAGCCGCGTGACCTGCCGCCAGGCGGTGAGCATCGGCTTCTGGGTTCCCGGACCGCTGCGCACGCTCCTCGAACGACAGGCGTTGCGGACATCAGTCCTGGAGTTCAAAGCTGCGGCGGAGGGCGCCGCACGGGCCGCCGCCGCGCGGCGCCGGACGAAGAAGTGATCCGCTGCGCTGGAGGCAGCACCCATGGGCTACGAACAGATCACGTACGACGTCGTCAACCGCATCGCCACCATCACGTTGAACCGACCCGACCGGCTCAACGCCTACACCCCGACGATGCGCCGGGAGTTGGCCACCGCCTTCCGGCAGTGTGATGCCGACGACGGAGTGCGGGTGGTCATCGTAACCGGCGCCGGCCGGGGCTTTTGCGCAGGCGCCGACTTGTCGGAGGGGAGCAGCGCGTTCGATCGCTCTGAGCGCGAGCGCTACCAGGAACAGGTCCGCCAGGAACGCGCCGCCGACATTCGCCCCTGGGAGATGACGAAGCCGATCATCGCGGCAATCAATGGCGCCGCCGTCGGTGTCGGGATCACCATGACGCTGCAGTGGGACATTCGCATCGCGGCGGAGAGCGCCAAGATCGCCTTCGCGTTCGTGCGGCGCGGCGTGATGCCGGAGGCGTTGAGCACGTGGATCTTGCCTCGCCTCATCGGGGTCAGCCGGGCCGCAGAGCTGCTGTACTCGGGCCGCACGCTGTCGGCCCGCGAGGCCCTCGAGTTCGGCATCCTCAGTCGCGTTGTCCCGGACGCTGAGCTGCTGCCGACCGTCCGTGCGCTCGCCGAGGACGTGGCCCGCAACGCGGCGCCGGTCTCGGTCGCCATCACCAAGCGGCTCATCTGGCACAACTTGATGGAAACCGATCTGCAACGCGCCGAAGACATTGAAAGCCGTTTGTTCTGGTGGACCGGCACCCAGCCCGACGCCGGCGAGGGCGTACGATCGTTCCTCGAAAAGCGCCCCCCGCAGTGGACTATGAAGCCGAGCAGCGATCTGCCCGACTTCCTGCCGCGACGGAAGTCGTGAGTCGTGCTCGTGAGACGTGAACCGCAAGATCGGGAAGCGCCGCCCCTCAGCGACACGATTTGCGACCTCAGTGCTTGTACGTGCCGATCAACTCGGCCTGAGCCAGGACGTGCCCTTCGATCGCACGCAGGACCTCCGCCTTGGTGGCACGTGGCTTCAGACCGGCCGAACGGTCGAGTGCGTAGAGTTTGAAGAAGTAGCGGTGCGGCTTACCGGGCGGTGGACAGGGACCATTGTAGCCCACCTTGCGAAAGTCGTTGACACCTTGCTTTGCTCCGCCGAGTACAGTCTCGTCCGTTGGGATGCCGGCCGGCAGTTCATTCCTGTCGCCAGGCAGGTCGTATAGAACCCAGTGCACCCAGGTTCCCACGGGCGCATCGGGATCATCCGCTATCAGCGCAAAGCTCTTGGTCGCGGCCGGTGATCCGCTCCAACTCAATGCCGGTGAGCGATCCGGGCCGTCACACGCATATTGCGCCGGAATCGCCGCGTTCGCCTTGAACGCGGAAGAAGAGAGGCCGAAAGACTCTGGCCTGTCCCCTGCCCCAGCATCGCCAGCCCATACACAGGTTGCGAGGACGAGAGACACTGCGATCGCGCGAGATGTCTCACACATTGCTCCGCTATGGAAATTCGCCATGGGAGCGACGTCGGCCTCTAGGGCGCGTTTGATCTGCGCAGCATTCCCACCAGGCCCACCCCGCCGAGAACGGCCACCAGCGTGCCGATCATGATCGGCGACAGCAGCGGGGCGCGCTGCGTTGTGCCGAACAACAAGATGGGACCGAGGATCTCGTCGAACGCCGCGTCAGAAGTCACCGTGAGCATCACGCTACGAATCTGCCGCAGACTGACCCCCGTGAAGTCGGACAAAAGGAAGCGTATTTCATCGCAGTCGTTGAAGCACGAGCGCCCGTTGCTGACTGTTTGCGAGGCCACATGGTTTGCAGCGTCGACCAACGTCAAGGCGTACGAGACGCGCGTCGATCCAACCCCAAGGTCCACACCGACTGGCGTGAAGCGAATACCGAGAAAGTCAGACAGATCGGCGTCCAATCCCGAGCCGCCCTTGTCGTAGAGGAGCCTCAAATTGCCCTTGGCGTTGGGCGTGAGGTTGAAGCACAGGCCAGGCACGGCGGTATCCACCTTCGCATCAACGTGGTCACCGGCGGTTGGAAGCTGGGTCGCTTCCACGGTGAGCTGCCGGACTCCGCCAATCACCCCCATAAGGCCCGAATCGGTTGCCGAGACTGGGACGCCGACCTGATTGGCGATCAGAAACACGCCCGTGTTCTGTGCCTCGGAAAAGTCGTCGATTGGAGAGTCTGTTGCGCCGGCGGGGATGGCCATGACGAGCGGCATCCACAGCGCAATCGCCACCCAGCCGCTTCCGTGCCTCGCCTTCATCCGCCTCTCCTCCATCCTGCCGATCGGCTCCCCCAGGATCGGTGCGGCCATACGCGTCGCCGACCGTACCTGTGGGAGACGCAGAAGGCAAGGGCGAAGCCGACCATTTCACGGCTCCCGCAGCTCCAGCCCCCCAGCGTGGAGCTGCGATCCCCTTGCCTTCTGCGTCAGTGTTTCGGAGTTCGAGTCGGTGTCCTGGTGGCGGGCCTCGGGGTCCCTGTCGGCGTGCGGGTGGCCGTTAGTGTTGCGGTGGACGTCGTTGTTCGCGTCGGCGTCACCGTGGGCGGCCGCGTCCGTGTTGGGGACAGATATGTGATGGTCGGCGTGCACGTCCGCGTCGGTGGCACCGGCGTGCAGGTCGGCATCGCGGTCTTGCTGGGCCTCGGCGTATTCGGCGGCGTCAGGGTCGGGGTGGGTGTGGCTGTCGACACGCAGCGGAACGCGCAGAAGGAATCGCCGTTGCCGTGGAAGGCATCGAGCAACCGCGTCCCGTAGCGCGCACCGCCGGCAAACGAGTAGTTGATGTCGCCGTAGAACGCGTCGACTTGGTAGGCACACGGCGGGTTGTCCACCGTCAGCACGACGGTCTTCCCCGGCGGGATCACGGCGAACTGATAGTCGTAGAGTTCCTGGTTTTCGATGTTGTTATCGAACTTCCGGTAGATCGCCAGCCCGGTCGGGTAGCTGCAGGTGTTTGAGTTGTTCGTAATGGTCGCCACCGTCGGGTTCGAGGTGTCGGTGATCACGGCGGTCAAATCACCGTTCGGGGGAGTGGCGGAGCATCCCGTCTTGGGCGTGAAGGCAGGCGTCGGCACCCTTGTGGGCGTTCCCACGGGGCAGGTCTCCCAGCAGCTGCGCGGATCGATCACCGTCGCACCACTCGGGATGCCGCCCGAGGGCACGGCGGCGGTTGTGGTCAGGAAGATACCGTCGAGGAGATGATTGTGCTCTCGCGGCCACACGTTGATCGTGTGTACCCCGGGCGAACCGATGGCGATCGAAGTCGTGCCGTTCTGCGGGGCGTTCGTCCACACCCATTGTCCGGTGGAATTCTCCGTCAGCGCGCCGACCGCGACGCCATCCACCCCGATGAAGATCGAGTTGCTCGAACCGTCCGCTCCGGAACCACGGATCCACACCCGATACGTACCGGCAGTAAGGAAGTTCAGCATGTAGTCGTAGCGCTCGTAGCTCGCCGGGTTGGCGTTGACGTCGCTGTAGTCGATCTGGTTTTGCGTCGATCCCGTCTGCAGATATGTGGTCCCGTCGGCGTCTGTTGCGATGCCGAGGAAAGAGTAGGGGGCTGCGGGGTTGGCCGAACCGGTGTTGTTCTCGGCGTCGATGTACGTGCCGGTCGCATCGATGTTGCAGGTCGTTGGTGTCGCGCAATGTGCCGTTCTCAGCTGGCAGGTGTCTGGGCCGTCGTTCTCTCCATCGCCGCCGGCGTAGTCCACATACGCTTGGAGATCCGCAGATGGCGACGTGGCCAAGAAGGCGAGGTGGTTTAGCTGATCGACGCTCATGCCATTCAGCGAGCTGCTCGGGTTGATGTAGATGGCTGAGTCACCCGTTCCCCCAGGGGCGGCGTTGTTTACGTCGCCGTTCCATGCCGCGTCGAGCTCGGCCGCCAGCAGGTGCCGATGGTATTGATCGCCGGTGTTGTTCAGGATGCTCAGCGCGTCGGCGACACTGAGGGCGGCATAGTCCTGCGTCGCGTGGATGATGGCCAAGAACTGCGCCGCGGACATGTGGTTGTCGTAGTTCGTCCAGAAGCCCGGGCTACGGAAGACGCTGCACAGGTCTTCCTGGGCACACGGCAGCGTGGCGGTTCTCGTCGGCGTCGTGGAGAAGGTGGCGGTCGCCGTATTCGTCGGTGTCTGCGTGAACGTCTGCGTTGGCGTGATGGTCGGCGTCTTCGTTGCCGTCGCGGTCATTGTTGGTAAGCAAGTGAGTGTCCGCGTCTTGCTGGGTGTTCTGGTCGCGGTGCTGGTCATCGTCGGCGTGTTCGTGGGCGTACGAGTAGGCGTAGCCGTCGCCGTCATCGTCGGCGCGCACGTGAGCGTCGCGGTCACGCTGGGCGTTTGCGTCGTCGTGCTCGTTGCCGTCGGCGTGCTCGTCGACGTCGGGGTACTGGTGGGTGTCCGGGTTGTCGTCGGGGTCATCGTCGGTACGCAAGTGAGCGTCGCTGTTACACTGGGTGTCTTCGTCGCGGTGCTCGTCGCGCTCGGCGTGTTCGTGGGCGTTTGAGTCGGCGTAGCCGTTGCGGTCGGCGTCCTCGTCGCCGTACCGGTTGGCGTCGGGGTCGCCGTTTGGGTCGCCGTCGGCGAGTTTGTGGGGGTGTCGGTCGGGGTCGCCGTCGGGCTATTCGTCGGCGTCACTGTCGGCGTGTCTGTGGATGTGCTGGTTGGCGTCGCCGTCGCCGTGGACGTCGGTGTGGCGGTAGACGTCTGCGTCCTCGTCGCCGTGCTCGTCGATGTCGGTGTCTTCGTGTTGGTCGGCGTGGTGGTCGCCGTCGCGGTGGCCGTTGCCATATTCGTCAGCGTCGGCGTAGCGGTCGGTGTAATCGTCGCCGTTTGGGTCACCGTCGGCGTGTCTGTCGATGTACTGGTTGGCGTCACCGTCGCGGTGGCTGTCGGTGGGGGGGTCGACGTGGGCGTTCTCGTCGCCGTGCTCGTCGCCGTCGGTGTACTGGTCGGCGTCTGAGTGCGCGTGGCCGTGGCCGTCGTGGTGACCGTTGCCGTGTTGGTCGGCGTCGGCGTGGCCGTGAGTGTAATCGTCGCCGTTTGGGTCACCGTCGGCGTGTCTGTCGATGTGCTGGTTGGCGTCACCGTCGCGGTGGCTGTCGGTGTGGCGGTAGACGTGGGCGTTCTCGTCGCCGTGCTCGGCACCGTCGGCGTACTGGTCGGCGTCTGAGTGCGCGTGGTGGTGGCCGTCGCGGTGGCCGTTGCCGTATTCGTCGGCGTCGCGGTCGGCGTAGTCGTCGCGGTTTGTGTTGCCGTCGGCGTGTTTGTCGGTGTGCTGGTCGGCGTCACTGTCGCGGTTGGGGTGCGGGTCGGGGTTGCCGTTGGCGTGTTCGTCCGAGTGGAGGTCCGCGTCGCCGTGGGCGTAAAGGTATTGAACACCTCGGGTGTACCGATGTTGGTTGGCGTCAGCGTCGGCGTGGTCGTTGGCGTCGGCGTCGCACTGCCATACGTCCGGATCCGCTTCAGCTGCAGGTCGCCAGCGCGCAGGGGATCGACTCTGACCTTGATGCTCTTGATTTTCGTGCGGTCAACGTTGGCAAACGAGGCGAACGGAAAATCGATACTTACCGCTGTCGTTACGACAACGTTGAGCGACATCGACGCGCTGTGACCCAAGGTGTCGACGAGGGTCACGGTGATGGGATAACCAGGGGTACCCGGTGTAGTAGGGGGACACGGAGTACCCGATCCAATCGCGGCGCAATCGGCTACTGCCGTCTGCACTTCAATTCCGGTAGCGCCTGAGAAATCGAACGCCAATCCGGCCCCGCCCTTGTCATAGAGCAACTCGGTGAAACCGTCGGCAGTGACCGTGCTGTCATAGGTGAACAGGGCTGCGCTGGCGATGACACCGGCCCTGATGGTTCCCAAATTGGATTGGCTCGTCACCGTCATAGTACGGGAGCCGCCAATGACACTGGCGGTCGGCAGGTTCGAATCGGAGCGCGTGCAGGTGCCAGATCCCACCATGCAGCCGACGCCTGGGGGCCCCATCCCATCATTGTACGCTGTCGATGCCGCGCTACTGAAATCGTCGATAGTGACTTCAGCAAGGCTGGCGGCCGAGTCGACGGCGACGAGCACCAGCAGCAACGAAGGCGCCGCGAGCCCGCGCCAGCGTGCGGCGCTCGTCACGCTGTGGTGACGCAATGTGGCGCAGCTCGCTCGACCCACAACTCCAGCCGCACGCCGTTGTGAGGGTTGCGCGCGAAGAGGTGACACGCGGAACATGATCCGAGACCTCGTCACCCCGCATCCCGTTGCGAGCGGCGGTCGCGTGCGCTGCGCGACCAAGGCAGCCGCCCCTCCCCGTTGCCGAAGCGCAGCGTCATCGCACGAACAATCCTCGGATCGAGATGCGCCACCAACGTCAGCAAGGCTCGCTCATCGACGCCCGACAGCGCCGCGAGTTCCACCGGCGTCAGATCAAGCCCCAGATCCCGGGTCACACCCACAGGCTGCACCAAGAACGCGGTGCGAAACTCTGTATCGGTGAGTAGTCTTCCCAGTACGCGCTCGACCGCTAGTTGGCTCATCCCGGACCTCTCTGCGTTCCCCGCTTCTCCTGGGTGGTCAGCTGAGCAAAGCGGATACCGCCGCCCAGGCTCGCTCAGCGGCAGACGAGAAACCGGTGCTCGCAAGATGAGTTACGTGTGTTGGGCGGCCCGCACGATGAAGCGCGACCCGACGCTTTGACTGGCTGATCACAGCCAGTCTGGCTCACACCGACCGGCTGTTATGGAACGCGCCGCGCCGGTTCGCGGGCACGCCGTGCGCCTGCTGGTGCCCGAGCCGGTCGACGCACACCCTCTCGTTGTTGGCACTGTTGGCACGAGTTGGCACGTCCCTCTCTGGCGCAAGCACGGCGATTCGGTTAGGCTGCCGCGACGTGCCGCAGGGTCACCGGTCCAAACGCATGCTGTATCGTCTGCGCCCCCGTCTGGTAGCGCTCTTCTTTGCGAACTTCTTCCGACTGCTGGTGGTGGCGATCAGTCTGGCGCAGGCCATCATGCTGTGGTGGTTGTGGCCGGGGTTCGCTGACGCTGGTCTTGCAGCTTATCTGCTGCTCCCGGTGGCAATGTACGGCGCCAACTGTGGCCTGATGCGCTGGACGACGGACTGCCGGCGGCGCGGCCAACGCGTCGGCGCAGTTCCCCGTCTGTATTACGCGGGCGCTCTCACCTGTTTGTTTTGCGCCAGCTACCTGGTCGTGCTCGCCGTCCTGTGGGCGCCGGTGCGCGTGTTCTTGGAAGCATTGGCGGTGGAAGCACGACCGACGTATAGTGGAGCGGCCACGGCCTCCGGCATGAATCCCGTCTTCAGGTGGCTGGCGGA
>Ga0335082_10004365_pt1 | contig 15410 bp, 7 predicted proteins | sample Lox_Sample_41_FD_206718 | JGI IMG/M metagenome (GOLD analysis project Ga0335082, IMG submission 206718) | Soil microbial communities from Loxahatchee National Wildlife Refuge, Florida, United States - Lox_Sample_4.1 | ecosystem: Environmental > Terrestrial > Soil > Wetlands | place: USA: Florida...
CTCCCTCGCGGGGCGGCGCCGGCGACTCCCTTCGCCGCTCCCTCGACTCCGCTTCGCCTCCGGCTCCACTACGCTCGGGACGAGCGGCGCATCAGGCGAACACCACGGTCTTGTTCCCGTGGACGATGACGCGGTCCTCGCAGTGCCACCGCACCGCCCGCACCAGCACCCGGCGCTCCAGGTCGCGCCCCAGGGCCTTGAGGTCGTCGAGCGAGTCGCGGTGCGAGACCCGCCCCACGTCCTGCTCGATGATGGGCCCGGCGTCGAGCTCGGCCGTCACGTAGTGCGCGGTGGCCCCCACGATCTTCACGCCGCGCTCGTGGGCCTGGCGGTACGGGTCCGCGCCGGCGAAGGCGGGCAGGAAGCTGTGGTGGATGTTGATGATCCGGTCGGGGAACCGCGCCACGAACGCGGGCGAGACGATCTGCATGTAGCGGGCGAGCACGACGAGGTCGGCGCGGCCCTCCAGCAGCTCCAGCATCCGCGCCTCGGCCGCGGCCCGCGTCGAGGGGACGTTGGGGACGTGGGCGAAGGGGACCCCGAATCCCTCCACCGCCGCGCCCAGCTCGGCGTGGTTCGAGATCACCGCCGTCATGTCGGCGCGCAGGTCTCCGCGCTTCCAGGTCCAGAGCAGCTCCAGGAGCGCGTGGTCGTGCCTCGACACCAGCACCGCGACGCGCTTGCGCTCCGAGGAGAGGGTGAGCCGCCAGTCCATGGCGAAGGGCCTCGCCACGTCGAGCGCGAAGGCGTGCTTCAGGTCCTCGAGCGGGAGGTCGATCCCCGCCGTCTGGAACTCGAGGCGCGTGAAGTAGACGCCCCCCTCGTCCTCCGAGGTGTGCTGGTCGAAGTCGGTGATGTTCGCGCCGTGGCGGAACAGGAAGCTGGAGATCGCCGCGATGATGCCGCGGCGATCGGGGCACTGGACGAGGAGGATGGCGCGGGGGTCGGTCACGGGGGTCGGATAAGGTAGCAGGACGGCCCCTGGATTCAACCGCCGCGGCATTTCCGCACACGTCCCCTCGAACGGGCCGCGCATTGACGCGCGACAAGGTTTGGCAGGGATTGCGGGGGCATGGTCGTAGAGGTTTTCGACGCTTTGACGCCCGAGGGGCCCGGCGATGTCGAGTTTTGCCACGGATCCGGTGCCGGAGGAGCGACCTCCGCGCGGTCCGGTCAGCGCCGACCTGGCGCCCGACCGGCAGCGGGTGCTCGCGCGCCTGGCCCGCGCCATCGCGCCGAGGACGCTCACCGACGTCGGCTTCGAGATCCCCTGGCGCCAGCGGATCTCGACCAAGATCTTCGGGATGATCGGCGTCGCGGCGCTGGTGACCGTCGCCGCGTTCGCGATCGCCGAGTTCGCACTGCAGCGCCACCTCTACCGGCAGATCATGGAGGAGTCGGACCTCCTCACCGCCACCATCGGCAACTCGCTCAAGCGCACCATGCTCGACGACCACCGCGACAAGGCCTACGCGGTGATGGAGGACATCGGCCACCACCCCGGCATCGAGCGGGTGCGCATGCTCGACGAGAGCGGCCGGATGACCTACTCCACCTCGCGCGAGGAGATCGGGCGGGTGGTGGACCGGAGCGCGGAAGGCTGCGCCGGCTGCCACCGCGAGGGCGCGCCATTCACCCGGGTGTCGGCGGCGGACCGGAGCCGCGTCTACCGCAGCGACGGCCACCGCGTGATGGCGGTGATGACGCCGATCTACAACGAGGAGTCCTGCGCCACGGCCTCGTGCCACGCGCACCCGCCGGAGCGGCGCGTGCTCGGCGTCCTCGACGTCGGCATCTCGCTGGCGCGCCTCGACGGGGAGACGCGCGACTTCCGCGTCCGCACCATCGGCGCGGCCGCGGTGGCGGTGGCGGTGCTCGGCCTCGTCTTCTGGTTCTTCGTGCGCGCGCACTTCGTGGCGCCGGTGGCGGCGCTGGTGCAGGGGACGCGGCGCGTGGCCCGGGACCAGTTCGACCTCGAGATCCCGGTCACCTGGAACGGCGAGCTGGGGCTCCTGGCCGCCTCCTTCAACGAGATGACGCGGACGCTGCGCAAGGCGCACGCCGACCTGCACCACCTCATGGAGAACCTGGAGCACCAGGTCCAGGAGCGCACCGAGGCCCTGCGGGCGGCGCAGGACCAGCTGGTGCGCACCGAGAAGCTCTCCTCGCTGGGCAAGCTCTCCGCCTCCATCGCGCACGAGATCAACAACCCGCTCGCCGGGATCCTCACCTTCGCGAAGCTCATCCACCGCACCCTCGACCAGGGCGCGCCCGACGACCAGGTGCGCCGGACCATGATGAAGAACCTCACGCTGGTCGAGCGCGAGACGGAGCGGTGCAGCGCCATCGTCCGCAACCTCCTCGACTTCGCGCGCGAGCGCCCCATGACGCTCAAGGAGGTGAGCGTCAACGCGGTGGCCGACGAGGCCATCCAGCTCCTCGGCAACCAGATCGCCATCCAGGGCGTGAAGCTGGAGAAGCGCCTCGGCGAGGTGCCGATGGTGATCGGCGACTTCGGCCAGCTCCGCCAGGCGTTCGTGAACGTGATCATGAACGCCTGCGAGGCGATGGGGCGCGGCGGCCACCTCGCCGTCCAGACCGGCGTCCTGGACGGGAACCGGGTCGAGGTCGCCTTCCAGGACACCGGCCCGGGCATCACCCCGGAGAACCTCCGCAAGATCTTCGACCCGTTCTTCACCACCAAGGAGAAGGGCACCGGGCTCGGCCTCTCGGTGGTCTACGGCATCGTGGAGCGGCACGGCGGCAAGATCGATATCGACAGCCAGGTCGGCAAGGGGACGCGGGTCGCGATCCGCCTGCCGGCGAAGAAGGCGGACGGGCGCCCCGCATGACCCGGGCGGCGCAGGATGAGGCATGGAGCCGATCTTCGTCTGGTGGATCGGGGAGGAGCGGGAGGATCCCGAGGTGATGGAGCACATGCGCCGCCACCTGGTCCGCGCCTTCGAGCGCCCGGTCATGCGCTGGGACTCGCCGGAGCGCCCGTCGGGCGCATTCGACCCGAAGCGCAAGCAGCACGCCTCGGGGAAGGTGCTGAAGTGGGTCCTGGAGGCGGGCCCCGGGGGCGGGAAGGTCCTGGCCGTCACCGACCGCGACCTCTTCATCCCCATCCTCACCTACGTCTTCGGCGAGGCGCAGCTCGGCGGCGGCGCCGCGGTGGTGTCCACCGCGCGGCTCGCCGAGGAGACCGAGCTGGTCGGGCCGCGGCTGCTCCAGGAGCGGCTCGCCAAGGAGGCGGTCCACGAGCTGGGCCACGCCTTCGGCCTCGTCCACTGCCACACCCACGGCTGCGTCATGGCGCGCTCGGCCGGCGTGCACGACGTGGACGACAAATCGCACGAGCTGTGTCCGGAGTGCCGCGAGCGGCTGGCGGCGCTGAACGGGGGAGGGCTGCCGCCATGAGCAACGACAGGACCCGCATCCTGGTGGTGGACGACGAGGAGATCGTCCGCGAGTCGCTGGGAGGGTGGCTGGAGAAGGACGGGTACACGGTGGCGGTCGCGCAGGACGGTCCGAGCGCGCTGGAGAAGCTCCGCGCCGAGCGGTGGTCGATCCTCATCGTGGACCTGAAGATGCCCGGCATGGACGGGCTCCAGGTGCTGGACGAGGCGAAGAAGATCCAGCCCGACCTGGCGGTGGTGATCATGACCGCCTACGCCACGGTGGACACCGCGGTCGCCGCCATGAAGGCGGGCGCCTACGACTACCTCGTGAAGCCGTTCGATCCCGAGGAGCTGTCGCTGATGATGCAGAAGATCGTCGGGCAGCAGAACCTGGTCCGCGAGAACCTGGTGCTGCGGCAGGCGCTCAAGAAGGAGTACCGGTTCCGGGACCTCCTCTCCAAGAGCCCCGCCATGCAGGGCGTCTTCGAGCTGGCGCGCACCGCGGCCAGGTCGAACTCGACCATCCTGGTGCTGGGCGAGTCGGGCAGCGGCAAGGAGGTGCTGGCGCGCGCCATCCACGCGGAGAGCCCGCGTTCGGGCGGCCCGTTCGTGGAGGTGTCCTGCGCGGCGCTCACCGAGACGCTCCTCGAGTCGGAGCTGTTCGGCCACGAGAAGGGCGCCTTCACCGGCGCGACCGCGCGGCGCAAGGGCAAGTTCGAGGCCGCCACCGGCGGGACGCTGTTCCTCGACGAGGTGGGGGACATCGGCGGGAAGCTGCAGCTCGACCTGCTCCGGGTGCTGGAGGAGCGGAAGTTCCACCGCGTGGGGGGCAACGAGCCCATCGAGGTGGACGTGCGGATCATCGCGGCCACCAACCGGGATCTGAAGAAGGCGGTGGCGGAGGGGCGCTTCCGCGACGACCTCTTCTACCGGCTCAACGTCATCCCCATCGTGATCCCGCCGCTCCGCGATCGCCGCGAGGACATCCCGCTGCTGGTGGACGGCTTCCTGGAGCGGCTGGCGGTCGAGACCAAGAAGCGGGTGGACGGCATCTCGTCCGAGGCGATGTTGGCGCTCATGGCGCACAACTGGCCGGGGAACGTGCGCGAGCTGCGCAACGTGCTGGAGCGCGGCGCGGTGGTCGCCACCGGCCCCATCGTGCAGCTCGGCGACCTCGGGCTCCCCACCAAGTCGGAGTCCGCGACGCACCCCGGCACCGGCCCGCTCGCCTCGCTGGAGGACGTCGAGAAGCGGCACGTGGCGGCCGTGCTGGCGCACACCGGCGGGAACGTGTCGCAGTCGGCCAGGATCCTGGGGATCGACCGGGTGACGCTGTACAACAAGATGCGGCGGTATGGGCTGCGGCGGGATGGTGAAGAGGTCGTGCCGGAGACGGATCCGACTGCGGCGAAGTGACGGGGGCGGCGCCGCCGTCTCACCGGTTGTAATCCAGAAACGGGCGACTCGAGCCTCGCTTCGCCTTCCAGCCCGACGAGCGGCCACGCGACGATTTCCGGGCGCGCTCACACCCGAGGTATGATGCGCCGCTCACGCTGGCTGGCCGGAGCACTCCTATTCCATGAATGATTCCCTGTCCGGCGGCACAAGACCGGGCCTCGTCGCGCTCGGAACTGCCGCGCTCGCGGCACTCGCAGCGGTCCCTCGGCTGGTGACGTGGGCAAACGTGTTCACCGTGCGCGGCGTCCGGTTCGTCGCGGACGGCGACCCGTACTACCACGTGCGCCGCGCGGCGATGATCCTCGACTCAGGGTCTATCGTGTGGCGCGACCCGTGGCTGAACTACCCCGCGGGCGCCGACATCCCGTGGCCCCCGCTCTTCGACCTCCTGCTCGCGGGCACGGCATGGGTGGTGGGACTCGGCCACCCCTCGGCGCAGACTCTTCCCGTCGTCGCTGCGTTCCTGCCCGTGCTCCTCGGCGTCGCCGGGGTCGCGCTCGGCGCCTGGCTCGCTGCCGAGATCTTCGGGTTCGAGGTCGGCGCCGCGACGGCGGTGCTGCTGGCGCTCTCGGCGCCGAACGTCTTCTACAGCCTGCTCGGCCGCCCAGACCAGCACGTGCTCGAAGTACTCCTCCTCACCGCGGTCGTGCTCACGTTCGTTCGTGGGTTGCGCGGGGACCGGCTCCGTCCCGGGCCTGTCCTGCTCCTGGGCGTGACCCTCGCGCTCTCCTTCTGGAACTGGCTCGGGAGCGCGCTCACGCTTGCCGTGCTGGGCGCGTGCTGCGTGGTCGTTGGTATCGCGACGCCGCCGGACCGTCCCTGGTGGGGCCGGCCCGCGAAGCTGCTGGCCGCGGGCGCGGCGACGGCAGCCGTGCTCCTGGCCGTTTCCATCGGGCTCTTCGGTCGTCCAGGTGCCCTCGCCCGCCTGACGATCGGCGGGCTGTCGGGGTTCCAGGTGCTGCTGCCGGCCATCACTGCGGTCGCAGCCGCTTCCATGCTCCTCGTCCGGGCTCGATCGCCCGCCGTCAGGGCGGCGGGACTGGTGTGCATCCCTGCCGCGCTCGTCGCGCTCGCCGTGCTGGGTCTCCCCGCCGTGCGGACGCCGATCCTGAGCGGCCTCTCGGCTGCGAGCCAGGCCAACGCCTGGTATGGCTCGATCGGCGAGTTCATGCCCGTCGTGTTCTCGGGCCTCGTCCCCGTCACTGCCGAGCTGGGGGCCGCGCTCGCCACGTTCGGGCTCGCGCCCGTGCTGGCGTTGATCGGCGTGGTCGAGGGCGTGCGACGGCTGCGTGACGAGCCCGTTCGGCGTCCGGCGATCCTCGTCGCGCTGACCGTCGCCGTGCTCTTCGGGGTCGCGACGCTCGCCATGGCCCGCTTCATGTCGTACGGCTCCGTTCCGCTGGCGATCTTCGCCGCGCTCGGCATCGAGTGGATCCGTCGCCGGGTCGCCGCCTGGCGGCCTCGCTTCGCCCCAATCGCCGCGGTCGCTGCTGGCGCGATCGCCCTTGCACCGACCGCGATTCGCCTCGTGGCCGGAGCGCAGGACATGGCGCAGGGCGCGCTGGAGACCCTGCTGCTTCGTGTCCGCGACGCGCCGGAGCAGGGCGATCGCCGGGCGGTGCTTGTGCCGTGGACGTACGGGCACCACGTTCTCTGGCTGGCTCGGCGTCCCGTCGTGGCCTCGCCGTTCGGCACCGAGGGCGGGGCCGGTGCCATCGCGGACCTGGCGGCGTTTTACACGGAGCTGGACGCCGACGCGGCGGAGCGGCTCCTCCAGCGGCGCGGCGTGCAGTACGTTCTCCTCGAGAAGCCCATGGACGACGTGGCGCTGCTCGCCGGTCATGGCGTCCGGAGCGGCACGGCCGGGGCACAGATCGCCCGGAACGTGGCGCTCGACCAGCTCGACCAGCTCGTCGTCATGCGGCTGTACGAATCCGCAGGCTCCGGCTCCGAGCAGCCGGAACGACGTGCGCTGGACGGATTCAGGCTCGTCGACGAGGAAGATCACGACCAAGTGCCGATGCGGCTGTTCGAGTTCGTCCCCGGTGCCATCGTGACGGTGCGCGGCGGGACGCCCGGAGGTCACGTCGTCGCGACGGTCACGCTGGTCGCGCCGTTCGGGATGGAGGGCGACTGGCGGACGGTGAGCCCGGTCAATGCGCGCGGGGAAGCCGTCGTCCGGTTGCCGTACGCGACAGGGTCGAACGGGCGCATCACGGCGCGTGAGTACGTCTTCACCGACGGGGCCCGGGGCGCACGCGTTAGCGTGACGGAGCAGCAGGTCGTCGGTGGGGCGGCGCTTGCCGTGGAGCTCGCCCGGCGGAAGTAACCCTGTGTACGCGGACTGCGAGAGGATCTCTCGCGGCCGATCGCCTTCGCGCTGAGTCCAGTCTCCCGCTAACGACCCGTTGACGCCCGTCAAGTTCGAGCATGGCCATCAGCACTGCCGGTAATCGCTGGACGGTCGAGCGGTTGCGCATCGTGAGCGAGAAGGCGCCAAGTATTGGTTGACACCTTCGCGCGCGGACTTGTAGCCTCACCGAAAGTATCAGTCGCTCAGGTTTCTTCCGCCGAATTCGCGCAACTGGCGTTTATCGGTAGCTAGGCGTGTCTATTGGGGCGCCTGGGCGCAGTGCGTACGCGCTCGCGGTTCAGAGGGACACCATGCTCCATCACACCCAGAACCCGAATCGTCGGCGCAGGGCGACGGCTGGCGACTCGACGCCCAGCGCGTGCGCTGCACCAAGTGCGAACGGCAGGTCCACTTGGACCCGCTCACTTCCGCACGGGGACCTTCGGGCGGGAGCGGTCGCTGCCCTGGCCATTTCTCTGATTGTCATCGCACCCAAGCGTGCGAGCGCACTAGACTTCTCGATCGCATCCGTCAGTGCGCCGTCAAGCGTGGTGACGGGCTCGGCTTTGCCGGTGACCTTCACATTGGCTTCAGCAGCGACCACGCCACCGACGAGTGCGTCTCCGTGCGTGGGTCTATATCTCTCGGCAGACCCTACGGGCCAACTCAATAACAGTGTCCTCGTAGGTTCTGCATGCGTGCCCATTGCTTCGGGCTCTGGCATGACGACCACCGCCACAACGAATATTCCGCAAGGTCTTGTAACGGGGACCTATTACGTCCAAGCGGTCGCAGACTACACTAACCAGTTCACGACTGAGACATCAAAGGCGAATAACAAGCTACTGGGCAATGCGGTTACAGTTGCCGCTCCGATCGCCACGGCTTTCGCCGAGGACTTCGCAGACAACACCATCGACCTCCTGAAGTGGTCGAGCTTCGCGGATGTTCCCGTAGCGGTGGCCGAAGCGAATCAGGAACTCGAGGTCTTCATGCCGGGCCAGTCGGCGGCATTGTCGCCAGGCACTTCGTTTGCTGGCGGGTATCGAAGCCGATTCAAGCTAACGGGCGATTTCGACGTGCAGGTGGAACTCCGGTTTCTGTTGTGGCCGTACGAAGAGTATTACGGGCCGAACGTCAGCGTCGGACTTGTGGTCGCGGACGGCTCGGGAACCGTTGCTTCTGTTCAGCACAACACATACCTATGGGATTACGACGGCGTGGAGGCGGACTTCAGCCCCGGTGGAACCGCAAGGGCCCAAGGGATGTACTCGAAGCTCCGCCTCACAAGACAGGGCTCCGTCGTTACGGCCTACTACGCTCCGCTACTCCTGTGGCAGCCGCTATACACGGCTAGCGTTAGTTCCGCTGACCTGACCTTGGCGCTTCAGGCGTGGAGCGACGACGCTCACTTCATCGGAGAAGATACCAAGGTTGCGTTCGACAACCTCATCATAAGAGGGACAATTGCTCAGCCGCTTCCCGACTTGTCGATCGCTTCCGTGGCCGCATCGCCGACCGTCGTGGCTCCGGGAGGTGCAGTCGTCATAACCGATACCGTCATAGCCTTCAGCAATGCCCCCGTGGCGCCGACGCAACCCTTTGCCGTTGCTTACTATTTGTCGAGTGATCCGATAATCACTACCAGCGATGTGCTGATTGGCACGCGCACCGTCGCCGGCCTGGGACAGGGACAGTCAAGCAATGGGTCGACGGCGCTGACGATACCCGCAAATCTCGTGGGTACGTTCTACGTGGGCGCGATCGTAGATCCGGGCAATGTGATCGCCGAACCGAAGACGAACAACACGCGATCAGGGAATCAGATAACGATCGACGGCGACGCGCCGACGATCGTCGTATCCGGAATCGCGGACGGCGGGGTCTCGGCGGCCACGCCACTTGTGGTGTGCTGGGATGCCGCTGACCCGAATCTGAGCGGCGTAACGGCGACATTAGACGGGCTCGATCCGACGCCCGGGAGCTCAGTCGGCGCGTGCACCTCAGTGTTCCTCGAGGGGGACCACACTCTGGTCGTCCGAGCAGCGGATTCCGCCGGAAATGTCTCGACCGCGACGGCCGAGTTCTCGCTGGATTTCACGCCGCCGCAGATCATCTGGCAGGCGAGCGTCGTCGACGGGATGTACACGAACAGCACGAGCTTCGTGCCGGCGTACACCGTCGTCGACGTCCATCCCGGGCCTGTCGCTGGGCTCCTTGATGGACAGCCATACGTTCCAGGGAGTCCCATCACCAGCGAGGGAAGCCACCGGCTCGTTCTGACGGCGACGGATCTTGCCAGCAACAGCAGTTCAGCCTCGCTCAGCTTCACGATCGACAGGACTGCACCGACGCTCACTGTCTCTGCTCCAGTCAGTGGGGCGACGCTGATGCCGGGCTCGGTGACCTTCGCCGGTGTCACAGGCGACGCCTCTCCGGTGACCGTCACCGTGAACGGTTCGCCGGTTCCGGTGGGCTCCGGAGGAGCGTTCGCCACCGCTCTCCCGTTGGCGCTAGGTGACCACGACGTCATCGTCATCTCGACCGACGCTGCTGGAAACGCCCAAGCGGTCAGCGTCCGCGTCGCCGTCTGTGATGTCCAGCCGACAGGACCATGCGTTTCAACGTGGATCTGCGCTGCGGGCCAGTGGCAACCAGGCATGTACGCGCCGGCGACGGCGGCCTGCGACGACGGCAACCTCTGCACGCACTCCGACCACTGCGACGGGGCGGGCAACTGCGTTGGAACGCCCGTGTCGTGCAGTTCGGGGACCTGCGTCACGCGCTCGTGCAACGGTACCGCGACCTGCACGACCACATACGTCGCATCGGGTATCGGGTGTGGGGATGCGATGACTCCTTGTGCGTCGAGCTGCGACGGGTCGGGGAACTGCGTCGCTGGCGTTGCGGCCTCACCCGGATCTCCCTGCCCATCATCTGGTCTCGCGACCTGCGCGTCCTTGTGTGACGGCGTCTCCGGACCCTGCCAGCCGGCGGAGTAAAGATCATGCGAATCGGCATTCGGTTGATGGTCCTAGCTCTGGTCGGGCTTGCTATTCACACGCATACGAGCGCGAACGTTTGCGCTACGTACTCGAAGAACTACTTCGCGTCCAACCCCACCACAGACAACCAGAACTGCAACACATGCTGCCCTTACTGGGGGCTGGGAATGCCTCCGTGCGACAAGCCTTGCTGGCTCCGTGCGGACTTTTACTGTACGAGCGATCTACACGACGAGACCTTGCCTCCGCCGGTTCGGGCATGCAGCTGGGACGGAGGCCAAGCCGTCTGCAATCCGGATCCGAGGCTCTGCGGGGGCATCGGAAGCACCGAGGCGACGTGTCTCCCTCCTCCGGACGAGATCTGCGGCAACAACATCGACGACAACTGCAACGGGCTCATCGACGAGAACTGTTGCAACGACTGCAAGTGTCCGGTCGGGGGACAGAATGCGTCGAACCAGGCCTGTCGGAACAGCGCCGGCAGCGATCCGGTCAACCTGTCCAACCGGTCCGTCGTGACCGAGCCATTCACGGACTTCAGCGTCGAGCACATCTCGAAGCTCTCCATCACGCGAACGTACGTCAGCAACGACGCGTCGCTCGTGATCCCGTCCTTCAAGCCTCGCTCGTCGGGACAGTTCGGCCCTGGATGGCACCACGACTGGGAAGCCGATCTCACGTGCTCTGGGAACACCTGCACGGTGGGTCGCGGTCTCGCGCCCGGCTCCCAGTTCGACAAGTCGGGGTCGGCCCTGTCGGCCGACGAGACCGAGACCTGGGACGTCTACAGCCCGAGCAAGATCGTGGGTGTCGTCGGGCACCACGCGGTGCTCGTTGCAAGGCCGACCGGAGAGTGGATCCTCTTTCAACCGGACGGGCGATCGCTTCATTTCGCGTCCGTCTGCGATGCGTGCTCGGGGGATGACGCATCGAGTGCCCGCTGCCTCCCGGTAAGCTCCGGAGGCGTCGCGAGGCTCGTGAAGATCACGGATCGGGTCGGCAATGCAGTGACGGTGACGTACGATCGCCCGGGCGGAATTCTACTCCGGCTCCAGGACGAGCTCGGTCACTCGCTCGAGCTCCATGCGGTTGACGCATGTTCCTCCGGGCTCGCTCGAGAGCTCCGCTACGACGGCTCGCCGGTCGCGACGTACGCCTATGAGGGCGGCAACCTCAAGTCGGCTACGGACCCTGATGGCAACACGCTCCGCTCCTACGCCTACTACCCGGGTGCGGGGGGGCGGCTCCGCGCCGTGCAGAACGAGGCCGGAACGGCGATCGCCGAGTTTCAGTACGACGCCAACTGGCTCGCCACAGGCGTCGTCGATGCCACCTCGAGCGTGTCCATCCAGAACGGTTCGTACATCAGCAGTGGGCCGTACGCCGGGAGCACGACGATTACCGAGTACTTCCATGGAGCGAACGGCGTCACTTCCTCGACAAGCACGCGTCAGTTCAACAGGCTTGCCCAGGCCACAGCTGTGAGCGGCAGCGGGAGTGCTCCACCGGAATACTTGGACTGGACGTACACGGGCACCTTGCGGTGCAGCTCCGACGGCCTCGGCCACGTCACGGCGCAGGACGTTGACGCCCTCGGCCGGGTGGTGCATCGAGTCTCGTTTCCTGGGATGGCCTTCCCCGGTACGGCCAAGCCGGACCCGGGCTGCCCAATCCCAACGCCACTGCCGCCAGACTCGCGCGAGGAGTGGACCGGCTACCGGCTTCAGCAACCGGTCGCCCAGGGTTTCACTGTCTCTCTCGATACCGCGACGCAAACCGTTCGATCCAGCGCGATGACCGGAGGGACGTGCAGGGCTTCCGACGCGGCTGCGTTCGATCCGACCGGTAGCCTTGCGAATCAGCCGAACTGCGTCGGCGAGTACTCGGACTACGATTCGACGTCGAAGTCGATCGATCCGATCGATCCGCTCGATCTGCAGCCGTACGCTTGCGCGCCGACGTCTCTGCCAGCGAACTCAGTTGTTTGTCGCCATATTAGCGTGGGGTACGTTTCCGGCTCCAGCGGACCCGTTATCGAGCGCCATGCCACGTTCTTCAAGTACGACACCCGTGGCCGTGTAATCCGGGCCTTCGGGCCCGTGAATCTGGATCGGGCATCAGCCAGTGACGTCCCTCCGATCGAGGAACGAACCTACTGGCCGGATGACGCCGAGTATTCGAACCGGGGCCGGCTGCATGAACTGAAGAGATATGCCACCCCCTCGTCCGTGCCGCTTGTCACGACGTACGAGTACGACCCCTTCGGTGTCTACCGGATCACCGCGCCGGACAATCTGATCACGATGATCATCAAGGATGGGCGGGGCCGGACGCGCTTCACGATCCTGAGTCGCGGTGCGACGGCGCTTCTGAAATACGAATCGCGCTATTACGATGGTTTCTCGCCCAGGATACAGATCAAGCCGAATGGCGCGGCCGTGCGCTTCGGCTACGACGCCAAGGGGAGGCTCACGACCACCGACTACCTGGCTGGCGATCCCGACGCGCAGGGAGCCACTCCCACGGTGGCACGGACAGAGGCCAACCAGTACGACGATGCGGGCAACCGCATCCACTCGGAGCAGCGCGACGCCCATGGCCTCGTGACCTGGCAGCAGGACAGGGAGTTCGACGTGCAGCACCACGTCGTTCGCGAGGCGAACCCGGCCGCGCCGACCTTTGCGCGTACCTGGGAATACGATCCATCCGGAATCCTCGCTCGCGCGACGGACGAGATCGGGCGTGCCACGGCGTTCACGCTGGACGGTCTGAACCGGACCGCAAGGGTCGGACGATCGGGACTTGATTCCTCCGGCAGCCCGGTTGCCCTCGACGTGGCGGTCTACGGTTACCAGCCCGGGGCTGGCGGGCTCGCGTCGGTCACTGACGGAAATGGCGCAACGGCTACTTACAGCCCGGACGACTTCGGACGCAACCAGCGGCTGTCTACCCCCACCTTGGCGAAGAGCGGGGACGTGCAGACGTTCTACGACGCGCGCGGGAACGTCCTCCAGCGCACCGCGGGAACCGTCACCACGACCCTCACTTACGACGGTTTTGACCGTTTGCTGACGAGCAAGGCGCAGGACTCGGCGAGCGGCGTTTCGATCCAGTACACGTACCGATACGACGAGCAGGATGCGCAGGGCATCGGGACTGGCATTGGCCGGCTGACGTCGATCGTCGAGCCAGACAGGACCGTCACCTACGGCTACGATCCCCTGGGCCGACTCCAAACCGAGTCCATCGCAGAGGCCGGGACCGTGCCGCCGCTCCTGACGAGCTACGCCTACGATGCGGATGGAAGAGTGACGCAACTGTCCTATCCATCCGGGCTCGTGGTCCGGTACGACCGCGATCCCACAACCGGCGACGTCGTCCGAGTCTCGAATGCGTCTGACGGGAGCGCATATGCGGACGCAGTCCAGCACGACCCGCGAGGGAACCTGCTGTCCCTCACCTTCGGCAATGGGCGCACTTTTTCCCAGGTGTTCGATCTGCGGGGTCAGGCTCTGCAGGTAAATAGCGGCCCCGTCTCGCTGGCATACGGGGCCGACGGGTCTGGTGACGTGGTGACGCTTTCGGACAGATCAGAGACGTTGAATGGTTGCAGTCGCGACGCTGTGAGGCAGTTCAAATACGACTTCCTGGACAGACTCGCCGACTCCAAGGGCTTGCTGAGCTACCGCTACGATGCCGCAGGGAATCGCACTTCGGAGGCGGCTGAGGGGATCAGTGCAACGTATACATATACGGCCGATCGCGTGAAAGAGCGGCTCTCCGGAGGAAGGCGCACGCACGCATTCGCTTACGATGGAAGCGGAAACCTGTCTGCGATCGCTGCCTACGATGCGAGCGGTTCAACTGTCACGCAGGCGATGTGTCTCGTGCATGATCCGCTCGCACGGATGGTCGCTGTGGGGAACACGGTTCCTGCAGGCGTGTCGCCGGACTCGACCTCTTGCACGTCCGAATCAGCCATGACCACGGTCCTCGCGAGATTCAAGTACGACGCCCAGAATCGCCGGGTAGCGCGGCAATTGGCATCGGGCGGTTGGACATACGTGGTCTCTGGCGGTCGTGGAGAGCCGATCTCGGAACTATCGCTGCTCAGCGGATCATGGCAGCGGGGTAGAGATTATGTGTGGTTGGATGGACGGCCCATCGTCCAGGTAGAATTCCGAGGAAACGGGGCGGCTGATAACTATTACATCCACTCGGATGCCATAGGGTTACCCCGCGCATTGACAAATCAAATGGGGCAGATGATCTGGAACACGGTATCGAAACCCTATGGTGACATCCTTGAGAAGATGGTTACCGATCCGCTGTCGGGCCGAGTGGTTGTGACGAACCTGCGGCTGCCGGGGCAGTACGACGAGCGGCTCTTCGTGAGCCTTGGGCTCCAGGGGCCGTACTACAACTGGAACAGGTGGTATCTGCCGGGGGTGGGGAGGTATCTGGAGCCGGACCCGATTGCGCTGAATGGGGACTTGAATACCGGGTACGGGATCGATTGGTACGAGTATGCTTGGCAGAACCCAGTCACGTACGTAGACCCAGAGGGCGCGTACGCGGTCGTGCCGCCACCTCCTACGTGGCCCCTCATCCCCGCGGCTGGAGTGGGAGTGGCAATCGGGTGGGGTATCAACCAAATCCCTGGGGTTAGCAACGGAGTCCAAAACTTCCTTGACTGGGCGTTTGGGGCGCCCGGAGACCCGAGGAATCCTTGGTACAGCGGACCGAAACCTGAGCCCGCCCCAAGACCACAGCCAGGACCTGGTCCTGGACCCGGTGGGGGCGGACCAGGTACCGGCGGCGGTTGTCCGCCGCGAGAGCCGTGCTACGACCAGTACTTGAAGGCTACGGCCGATTGCGGCTCTTGGTACACTGATGATACTCAGTACGAGGCGTGTATGTCGCGCGCATGGAAGAACTACATCCGGTGCCTTAATGGCCTTCCCTGGAAGCAAAACCCATAGCACGGGGCTTTGGGCTCACTTCATAGGGCTCTGGAGACGGTTATGAAGGATGAGGAGAATCCGCTTCGCGCAGCTTCCGAATTGGCTCGGGCAGGCAAGCTGAGCGAAGCCATCGCTTGCCTGGAGGCAGTGCTGGCTCGCACTCGTCCGAACGCATCTAGGCCAGCCAATACCCCTATCTTGGCCAAGACCGCAGGGCTCTTCTGCGAGC
>Ga0335082_10004367_pt1 | contig 15409 bp, 15 predicted proteins | sample Lox_Sample_41_FD_206718 | JGI IMG/M metagenome (GOLD analysis project Ga0335082, IMG submission 206718) | Soil microbial communities from Loxahatchee National Wildlife Refuge, Florida, United States - Lox_Sample_4.1 | ecosystem: Environmental > Terrestrial > Soil > Wetlands | place: USA...
TTCCTCCGCGACCGCGTCGGCAAGGCGGCGACCCTCCGCGAGCGGCGCCCCAAGTCGCCGGCCCCGTCCGCCAAGTCCTGAGCGCGGCGGGCTGAGCGTGGCGGCGGCGACTCGACGGACCGCCACTCGCCCGACCGCACCGACCACCGACCCGAGTCCCGCCCCGCGGCCGTCGACGACCCGCCGGCGGGGTTCGTCGTACGTGGCCCTCGGCGCCCGGAGTGGCCGGGCGACCGCTGCACCGTGGCACCGGCCCCGCCTCGACCCGGATCTCGTCGAGGAGCGTGACCTCTCGACACGCGGCTACCGGTTCATCGCTGGGGTCGACGAGGTCGGTCGCGGCTGCCTCGCCGGGCCCGTGTTCGCCGGGGCGGTGATCCTCCCCGCCGACTGGATCCCCGACGGCCTCCGCGACTCGAAGATGCTCAAGCTCGAGGATCGCGAGCGCCTCGCCGTCGAGATCGCCGCCCACGCGGTGAGCTGGGCCGTGGCCGCGGTCGAGCCGGCCGTCATCGACCGGATCAACATCCTCCAGGCGACGCTCCTCGCCACTCACCTCGCGGCGAGCCGTCTCGCCGTCCGGCCCGACGCGCTCCTCCTGGACGGGACGCTCCACCTGACCGACGTGTCGATCCACCAGCGCGTCATCATCGACGGAGACCGGCTGTGCGCCTCGATCGCGGCCGCCTCGGTCGTGGCCAAGGTGGCCCGCGACCGGCTCATGGTCGAGCTCGACGCCCGCTACCCCGGCTACGACCTCGCCCACAACAAGGGCTACGCGGCCCCCGAGCACCGGGCCGGCCTCCGAGCCCTCGGCACGACGCCCATCCACCGCCTGACCTTCGCCTCGTGCGCGGAGGTGGAGCAGACGAGCCTGTGGGCGCCGGTCGGTCCGGGCCTGCCCGAAGAGGGCGACTGACCGCTCGCGGGATCGCACCGCCGCGTCCTCCCGGTCGCCCGCGTCCCGTGGGTCGGCTCGTGAGCCTGCCGGACGGCCTCCTCCCGTTGGCCCGCGTCCCGGTACCGGCTTGTGAGCCGAAAAAGCGTCGCCTAGTCACCAGGCGGGTGATAAACGGCGATCAGACCCGTTCCGAACCTCACTCGGCCTCCCGCTGCGTCATGATCGAGCGTGGACGGGGATCGTCGAGGGATGGGGCACGCGGTTAGTAGTCGCGTGACGGGTACATGCCATGCATCCGGCGTGCGGACGCGGGTACCAGTCGCCACGCGGGTATGACGCGTCGGCGTCCTCGCTCCGCCCGTCGGCACACGACCCGAGAAAGCCCGCGTGAAGCCCGGCTGACGATGATCGGGCGATGCCGAGCGACGCCAGACACCGGGGCGACGAGGCCGAGGCGGCCGTCGCAGCGCTGCTCGAGGAAGCCGGCTGGCCGATCCTCGGCCGGAACGTCCGGATCGGCCGGGACGAGCTCGACATCGTCGCCGTCGACCCTGGCCCACCACCGACGATGGTGTTCGTCGAGGTGCGCTGGCGGGCGCGGCGCGACTTCGGTCTGCCGGAGGAGACGTTCGACCACCGCAAGCGCCAGCGCATCCGCCGGGCGATCGCCGGGCTGCGGGAGATCGGGCGGCTACCGGACGGGACGGCCCTGCCGGCTCTCCCGGTCCGAGTCGACCTCGTCGTCGTGGAGCCGCCGGCGCACAGGGGCGATCCGTCGCGGATCCGTCACCATCGGGCGGCTCTCGGCCGCTGACCGGACCGAAGAGGACCCTGTGCTACACTCCGCCGGCCGCTGAAGCGGCATGCCCGCGAGGCGACTCGCGGAGCCCACACGCGCGACCGTTCCAGCCGGGGCGGTGCCGCTCGACGATCGGGGACGATCGCCGAACGGTCCCGGCGGCCAGGTCCGCGGAGGTCATAACCCGATCGGAGGTCTCGACTCGTGCCCACCGTCTCGATGCGGCAGCTCCTGGAAGCCGGCATCCACTTCGGCCACCAGACACGCCGCTGGAATCCCAAGATGCGCCCGTTCATCTACGCGGAGCGCAACGGGATCCACATCATCGACCTCGCCCAGACCGTCAAGCGGCTCGACGTCGCCCTTGAGGCCGTCCGCGAGACGGTCGCCCGCGGCGAGACCGTCCTCTTCGTCGGGACGAAGAAGCAGGCCCAGGAGCCGATCGCCCAGGAGGCGGCTCGGGCCGGCCAGATGTACGTCAACAAGCGCTGGCTCGGCGGCATGCTGACGAACTTCGTCACGATCAAGAAGCGGATCGGCCTGCTCGAGCAGCTCGAGGCCCGCCAGCAGGCCGGCGACTTCGAACGGATGACGAAGAAGGAGGCGGCCAAGCTTACCGAGGAGCTGGCCAAGCTCAACATGACCCTCGGCGGCATCCGCAAGATGAAGCGGCTGCCGGGGATCATCTTCATCGTCGACCCCCATCGCGAGCGGATCGCGGTCACCGAGGCGCTCAAGCTCGAGATCCCGATCGTCGGGACTGGCGACACGAACGTCGACCCCGATGAGCTCGACTACATCATCCCGGCCAACGACGACGCGATCCGGGCCATCCGGCTCGTCTGCTCGCTCGTCGCCGACGCCTGCCTCGAGGGCGCCAGGGAGCGGGCCAACCGGCTCGCCGCCGAGCCCGAGGAGACGATCGAGCCGGCCATCGTCGAGGTCGAGGAGTTCGACGATGCCGCGGCCGACCAGTACGTCGCCGCCCTCGCCGGCGGTGCCGCCCTCACGTTCGAGCCCGACGAGGAGGACCTCCTGCCCGGCGTGCGCCGGCCGGCCGACGTCGTCGAGGCCGTCCCGGCCGAGGCCTCGGCCGACGAGATCGCCGCGGAGCTCGCTCGCGAGGCCGCCGAGAAGGAGGAGGCGAACGACGCTCCGCTTCCGCCGGCACCGGCTGCACCGGCGGCCCGCTGACCCGGCATCACCCGGCGCCCTGACATCGCCCGACGCTCTCTGGCGTCGAGTGCCAGCCACACGATCGATCCACCCGGCGGCCCGGCGGCCGCCCGACCACGAACAGGGAGAACCACACGAGGATGGCGGATATCTCAGCGGCCGCGGTGAAGCAGCTCCGTGAGCTCACCGGCGCCGGGTTCATGGACTGCAAGCGTGCGCTCGAGGAAGCCGGCGGCGACGTCGATGCGGCGGTGACCCTTCTTCGTGCCCGTGGCCAGGCCGCGGCGGCGAAGCGGGCCGACCGGGAAGCGCGGGAAGGCCTGGTCGGCAGCTACATCCACACCGGCGGCAAGATCGGGGTCCTCATCGAGGTCAACTGCGAGACCGACTTCGTCGCCCGGACGGACCAGTTCCAGAAGCTCGTCCGCGATCTTGCCGTCCAGGTCGCCGGCCTCCACGCCGAATATATCGACGCCGACGCCATCCCAGCCGAGGTCCTCGAGGCCAAGCGGGCCGAGCTCCTCGCCGACCCGGCCACCGCGAGCAAGCCCGAGCACATCCGCGGCCAGATCGCCGACGGCCAGCTCAAGAAGTGGTACGCCCAGGTGTGCCTCCTCGACCAGCCGTTCCGCGACACCGAGATGACGGTCCGCGAGCTCATCACCGACGCCATCTCGACGACAGGTGAGAACATCAAGGTGCGACGCTTCGTCCGCTTCGAGCTCGGAGAGGAGCAGTGACCCAGGCCGGCACCGCGACCGCGCCCGTCGACGGGACCCAGCTGCGCTATCGGAGGATCCTCCTCAAGCTGTCCGGGGAGGCGCTCCTCGGCGACCGCCCGTACGGCGTGGACCCCAAGTTCTGCGCGTTCATCGCCCGCCAGGTGGCGGAGGTCCGGGGCCTCGGCGTCGAGGTCGGCATCGTCGTCGGTGGCGGCAACATCTTCCGCGGCCTGGCCGCGGCGGCGACCGGGATGGACCGGGCGACCGGCGATTACATCGGCATGCTCGCCACGGTGATGAACGGCCTCGCCCTCCAGGATGCCCTCGAGCGGGCCGGGGTCCAGACCCGGGTCATGAGCGCCATCGCGATGAACGAGGTCGCCGAGCCGTACATCCGGCGACGGGCCGTCCGCCACCTCGAGAAGGGCCGGGTCGTGATCCTCGTCGCCGGGACCGGCAACCCGTACTTCACGACCGACACGGCGGCCGCCCTGCGCGCAGTCGAGATCGGGGCTGAGGTCATCCTCAAGGCCACCAAGGTCGACGGCGTGTACGACGCTGACCCGCTCACCCATCCCGACGCCCGGCGCTACGACCGCCTCGAATACGCCGATCTCCTTCGCGACCAGCTCCGGGTGCTCGATGCCACGGCGGTCAGCCTGTGCATGGAGAACGACCTGCCGATCGTCGTGTTCGACCTCAACAAGCCGGAGAACATCCGGCGGGTCGCGGCTGGGGAGCAGGTCGGGACCCTCATCTCCGGCGGATCCGCCCGGGGATCGGGCTCGTGAGCGCCGAGGCCCTGGCCGGCGCCGAGCGCAAGATGGCCCGCGCCGTCGAGGTCATGGAGCGGGACTTCGCCGGCATCCGGACGGGTCGCGCCTCGACCTCGCTCGTCGAGCGCATCCATGTCGATTACTACGGGACCCAGACGCCGCTCAACCAGCTCGCCGGGATCAGCGTTCCCGAGGCGCACCAGATCGTCATCCAGCCGTGGGACCGGGCGGTCCTCGGGGCGATCGAAAAAGCGATCCAGAAGAGTGACATCGGGCTCGTCCCGAACGTCGATGGGACGGTGGTGCGGCTCAACATCCCCCCGCTCACCGAGGAACGGCGGCGCGACATCGTCCGTGTGGTCCACAAGCGGATGGAGGAGGCCCGGGTGGAGATCCGCAACCTCCGCCGCGAGGCGGCCGATCACCTCAAGAAGGAAGAGCGCGACGGCGAGCTCGGGACCGACCAGTCCCACAAGGAGCTCGACGCCCTCCAGCGGCTGACCGATCGCTACATCGCCGAGGTCGACCAGCTTGGCGGCCACAAGGAGCAGGAGGTCCTCGAGGTCTAGTGGCCGGCCCGGAGGCGCGCAGCCCGCTCGAGCGCCCGACCGACGCGCCGCCGATCGCCCACGCGCCCGTCCACGGGGCGACCCAGGCGGCCGTCCTCGACGCGGCCGCCGCCCCGGATGCCGGGACTGCGGAGAGCAGCGGCCCCGAGGACCGGCCGGCTGATCTCCCCCGCCACGTCGCGATCATCATGGACGGCAACCGGCGCTGGGCCCGGGAGCGCGGGCTGTCCGAGCTCGAGGGTCACGCCGCCGGCGTCGAGGCGATCAGGGAGCTCCTCCGCCACGCCGTCCGGCGAGGCGTGCCGGTCCTGACCCTCTACGCGTTCAGCCGCGAGAACTGGGCCCGCTCCGACGACGAGGTGATGGGCCTCTTCGCCCTCCTCGAGGGGGCGATCCGCGATGAGACCGACGAGCTCCGCGAGCAGGGCGTCCGGATCCGCCTCCTCGGACGCGTCGAGGAGCTCCCGCTCGATACCCGGAGCTCGATCGAGGGAGCCCTGGCGGAGACGTCGGGTGGAGAGCGGCTCCTTCTCAACGTCGCCTTCAACTACGCCGGCCGGACCGAGCTCGTGGATGCCGTCCGGCGGGTCGCCGCGAGCGGGATCGAGCCCTCGGCGATCGACGAGTCGACGATCTCAGCCGCCCTCTACACGGCCGGCCTGCCCGACCCGGACCTCGTGATCCGGACCGGGGGCGAGCATCGCCTCTCGAATTTCCTCATTTGGCAGTCGGCCTACGCCGAGCTGTACCTGTGCGACCTCCTCTGGCCGGACTTCGGCCCGCAGGCCTTCGACGAGGCGCTCGCCGAGTTCGCCCGCCGGACGCGCCGGTTCGGTCGCTGAGGCCGGGACCGGCGAGTGCAGCAGCGAGCGGTCAGCGCCCTCCTCTTCGTTCCGCCCCTCCTCATCGTCCTCGTCCTCGGCATGCCGTGGATCGCCCTCGGCCTGGGGATCCTCGCCGCGCTCGCGGCCCGCGAGGTCTTCCGCATCCTCGGCGGGGCCGGGCTGCCGTCGATGTCGCTCCTCGGCATCGCCCTGGCCACGACCTTCGCCCTCGAGGCCGGCGCTCCGGCCGAGCTGGCCGACAAGGCCGCCCTTCTCCTCGCCGTCGGGGTCGTTCTGGCGGCGGTGGGCGCCTTCGCCCGGACGGACCCCCGCGTCGGCCTGCTGACCTGGGTGGCCACGGTGTTCGGGGCGATCTACGTCGGGTCGCTCGGCTTCGTCGCCCGGCTCGGGGTCGTCGCACCCGACCTCGACCCGAACGCGCCGCTCGCCGCGCTCGGGGCCACCCGGGGCTGGATCATCCTCCTCGTCCTCGCCGTCTGGACGTACGACACCGGCGCGTACCTCGTCGGCAAGACGTGGGGCAAGCAGAAGTTCCTCACCCACATCTCGCCCTCGAAGACGTACCAGGGCCTGGTCGGCGGCGTCGTCGCCTCGACGATCGTCGTCGCGGTCATGCTCTGGGCCCTCGGCGAGAACCCGCTCGGAGCGATCATCCTCGGCCCGCTGGCGGCCCTGTCGGCCCAGGCCGGCGACCTTGCCGAGTCGATGCTCAAGCGGGCCGGCGGGGTGAAGGACTCGTCCGATCTCATCCCCGGCCATGGCGGCATCCTCGACCGGGTCGACTCGTTCCTCTTCGCCGCTCCGGTCGTCACGCTCTATGTCGTCGCCGTCATCCGGTAGGCCGGCGAGATCCACCGAGCGGCACCTCGGTGTCGCCCTCCTCGGATCGACCGGCTCGATCGGGCGCCAGGCGGTCGACGTCCTCGCCGCCCATCCCGACCGATTCCGGGTCGTCGCGCTCGCGACCGGCCACGACGGCGCCGTCCTTGCCGAGCAGGCCCGCCGGCTGCGGCCCGATCGGGTGGCCCTCGCGAGCGGCTCCACGGCCGGCCTGGACCTGCCGCCGGGGACGAGCTGGGTCGGTGGTCCGGACGCGCTCGAGGAGCTCGTTCGCCTGCCCGATGTCGATCTCGTGGTCGTCGGGACGGGCGGACTCGTCAGCCTCCGCTCGACGCTGGCCGCCCTCGTCGCCGGGCGGATCGTCGCGACGGCGAACAAGGAGACGCTCGTCGCGGGCGGCCACCTCGTGATGCCTCTGGCCCGCGACCTCGCGTCGGCCGTCGCGTCCGACGATCCGCGCTCTCCGGCCGCCTCCCCGCTGGCATGGCTCCGGCCCATCGATTCGGAGCACAGCGCCATCTGGCAATGCCTGGCCGGTGAATCGCGCGGCGCGATCGCCCGCCTCATCCTGACCGCCTCGGGCGGACCGTTCCTCGACGCGAGCGACGACGAGATCGCCGCGGCTACGCCTGCCACCGCCCTCCGCCACCCGACCTGGCGGATGGGGGCGAAGGTGACCATCGACTCGGCGACCCTGGCCAACAAGGGTCTGGAGGTCATCGAGGCGCACTGGCTGTACGATGTCGGCTACGACGCGATCGACGTCGTCGTCCATCCCCAGAGCGTCGTCCACTCGGCGGTCGAATTCGTGGACGGATCGCTCAAGGCCCAGTTGGGCACCCCTGACATGCATCTCCCCATCCAGTACGCCCTCACCTATCCGGATCGAGTCCCGTCGCCGACCAGCGCCCCCGACCTCGTCGCGGGTGCCGGCCTCACGTTCCGCGCCCCGGACGAAGGCCGCTTCCCGGCCCTCCGCATCGCGCGCGAGGCGGGCCGCACCGGGTCGCGGGCGAGTGCGGCCCTCATCGCCGCCGACGAGGTCGCGGTCGCCCGGTTCCTCGACGGCTCGCTCGACTTCCCGGGCATCCCCGCGCTCCTCGAGGAGGCCGTCCGGCGGTTCGGCGAGGGCTCCGACCAGGCGCCCGACCTCGACGAGCTCGTCGCCCTCGACGCCGAGGTCCGCTCCTCCTTCGCCTCGCCGGCGGGGGAGCCGTCGCGATGAACGTCCTCACCGGCCTCGCCGAGAGCGGGATCACCCTCCTTATCTTCGCCCTCATGCTGTTCGTGCTCGTGGTCGTCCACGAGCTCGGCCACTTCGTCATGGCCCGCCTCGCCAACGTCCGGGTCCTCGAGTTCGGCATCGGCTTCCCACCGCGGGCGAAGGTCCTGCGGTCCGAGGGCGAGACGATGTACACGGTCAACTGGCTGCCCCTCGGCGGCTTCGTCCGGCTCGAGGGCGAGGACGGCGACTCGGACGACCCGCGCTCGTTCGGCCGGGCGCGCCTCCCGGTCAAGCTCATCATCCTCGTCGCCGGCGTGGCCATGAACGCGCTACTCGCCCTCGCCATCTTCACCGCCATCGGCTGGCTGCCGGGCCAGACGGGCGCCCTGTCGTTCCACGAGGTCCAGGCGGACTCGCCGGCGGCGTCGATCGGGCTCGTAGCGGCCGCCGACACCACGTCCGGCGACCGGATCGTCGCGATCAACGGCCAGATGTTCCACGACTACGACACGCCCCAGCAGATGGTCGACGTGCTGCGGGCCAACGCCGGCAAGCCGGTCACCCTGGTCGTCCTCCACGGCGACGGGAGCGAGGACACCGTCGTGGTCAAGCTCCGCGACCCGGCCACGCTCGACAGCGAGCACGGCCCACTCGGCATCGTGGGCACGACGTTCGGCCCGGTCGCCCAGTCCTTCACCCGGTCACCGCTGGAGGCTCTCCAGTTCGGGGTCGATCGGACAGCCTGGGCGTTCGGCCTCGTGACCGGCGGCCTCGGCCAGCTCGGCGACTCGATCGTGAACCGCCCGACCCAGGCGCCGCCGCTGGCGGGCCCGGTCGGCATCGCCGTCGGGGTCGGCGATGTGTTCTGGCAGCAGGGCCCGATCCAGACCCTCTTCCTGGCCGGGATCCTGTCGGCGAACCTCGCCCTCGTCAACCTCCTCCCGTTCCCGCCGCTCGACGGAGGACGGATGCTCATCATCGTGATCAAGTCGCTCGTCGGCACCCGGCTGTCGGTGCGGGCCGAGCAGCTCACCTACCTCGTCGGATTCGCGTTCCTCTTTGCCCTCTTCGCCTGGGTCACGTTCTTCGACATCGCCCGCCAGCTCGGGGCTGGCCAGTGACGCCGGCCGGCTCCGACCGGTGACCGAGGCCGATCCGCGGATCGGACGTCCGGTGCGCCGCCCCACCGTCAGCGTCGACATCGGCGGCGTCCTCGTCGGGAGCGCTCACCCCGTCGTCGTGCAGTCGATGACGAACACGGACACGGCCGATGCAGACGCGACCGCCCTCCAGGTGGCCCGCCTCGCCCACGCCGGCTCACAGCTCGTCCGGGTGACCGTCAACACCGAGGCGGCCGCAGCCGCCGTCCCGGTCATCGTCGACAAACTCCACGGCCTCGGCGTCGACGTCCCGGTCATCGGCGACTTCCACTACAACGGCCATCTCCTCCTGGCTCGCTATCCGGCTGCCGCCGCGGCCCTCGCCAAGTACCGCATCAACCCCGGCAACGTCGGAGCCAAGCGCCACGACGAGAACTTCACGACGATCGTCCGGATCGCCATCGACAACGACAAGCCGGTCCGTATCGGGGTCAACTGGGGCTCCCTCGACCAGGCCCTCCTCACCGAGCTCATGGACGAGAACGCCCGCCTGGCCGAGCCGCGTGACGCCCGCGACGTGATGCTGTCGGCGATGGTGGAATCGGCCCTCCGCTCGGCCGACCTCGCCGAGTCGGTGGGCCTCCGCCACGACCGCATCGTCCTCTCGGCCAAGGTGTCGGGTGTCCGCGACCTCGTCGAGGTCTACCGCCGGCTCGCTGCCCGGACCGACCTCCCGCTCCACCTCGGCCTGACCGAGGCGGGCATGGGCGACAAGGGCATCGTCGCCTCCACGGCCGGGCTCGCCATCCTCCTCAACGAGGGGATCGGTGACACGATCCGGGTCTCGCTCACGCCGGAGCCGGGTGCCCCACGCGAGCGCGAGGTAGAGATCGCCCAGCAGGTCCTCCAGTCGATGGGCATCCGCTCGTTCCTGCCCCAGGTGAGTGCCTGCCCCGGCTGCGGTCGGACGACCTCGACGTTCTTCCAGGAGATGGCCCGCGACATCCAGGCGCACCTCCGTGAGCGGATGCCCGCCTGGCGCGAGGAGCATCCCGGCGTCGAGGACCTGCGGGTCGCGGTGATGGGTTGTGTCGTGAACGGCCCCGGCGAGAGCAAGCACGCCGACATCGGCATCAGCCTGCCCGGCACGTTCGAGGAGCCGGTCGCACCGGTCTTCATCGACGGCCGTCTCGACCGGACGCTCCGGGGCGACCGCATCGTCGCCGAGTTCACCGCCATCCTCGACGACTACGTGGACCGCCGCTTTCCGGCCGCCGGCAGCCGGTCTGCGGCCGCCACCGCCTGAGGCGCGCCCCTCGAGGCCGCTCGCCGCCCCCTCGGACCGTCGCGCCGCGCTCGGTGTATACTCGGGCCCGTAATCGAATGGCCGCCTTGTGACGTGGGTGACCCCCACGTTTCTTTATGAGCGGCCGGGCGGGATCGAGCCCAGGCGGGCAGCAGACGGGAGGCGCGAGATGAGTCGGGAATTCGTGGGCGCACTCCTCCAGCTCAACGCCGAGAAGCAGGTCCCTCGCGACCAGCTCATCCACACGATCGAGGACGCGATCCAGGCCGCCTGGCGGCGGACCGAGGGCGACGAGGACATCCAGGTCCGGATCGACGGCGAGACCGGCCGGATCCGAGCCTTCCGGGCGCGGACGGTCGTCGAGGAGATCGAGGACCCGGCGACCGAGTTCACCGTCGATGAGGCCCATCGCTTCGACCCGAACGCCAAGGTCGGCGACCTCGTCGAGACCGAGCAGCTCGATCCGCAGCATTTCGGCCGGATCCATGCCCAGACCGCCAAGCAGGTCGTCCTCCAGCGGCTCCGCGAGGCCGAGCGCGACGTCGTGTTCGACCAGTTCGCCAGCCGCGAGGGGGAGATGATCACCGGCACGGTCAACCGGGTCGAGCCGCGGGCGATCATCCTCGACGTCGGCAAGGGGGTCGAGGCGATCCTCGCCACGACCGAGCAGTCGGCCGTCGAGCACTACCGCATCGGCCAGAACGTGAAGGCCTTCGTCCTCGAAGTCCGCCGCTCGACCCGCGGCCCGCAGATCTTCGTCAGCCGGACGCACAAGGGCTTCCTCCGCCGGCTCTTCGAGCTCGAGGTCCCCGAGATCCATGCCGGGACGGTCGAGATCAAGGCCATCGCGCGCGAGGCCGGCAGCCGCTCCAAGGTCGCCGTCGCCAGCCGCCAGGAGGGTCTCGACCCGGTCGGGGCGACGGTCGGCCAGCGCGGCGCCCGCGTCCAGTCCGTCGTGGCCGAGCTCGGTGGCGAGAAGATCGACGTGATCCCCTGGAACGACGACCCGGCCATCTTCGTGGCCAATGCGCTCTCACCGGCCCAGGTGCTCGGCGTGGACATCGACGAGGAGCACCGCATCGCGAGCGTGACGGTCCCCGAGCGGATGCTGTCCCTCGCCATCGGTCGCGAGGGCCAGAACGCCCGCCTCGCGGCGAAGCTGACCGGCTGGCGGATCGACATCCGCAGCGACGTCTCCGTGGCCGAGGCCCGCGCTGCTGCCGAGTCGAGGCCGGCCGAGGCCGAGACAGCCGATGTCGCCGCCGCCACACCTGCGGCTGTGGCTCCTGTGGCGGCCGCTCCTGCGGTCGACCAGGCGACCGAAGCGACTCCGGCCGCCGAAGCGACCCCGGCCGCCGAAGCGACCCCGGCCGCCAAGACGAAGCGGACCACGAAGAAGGCCGTCGGGGCGAGCTCCGAGGCCGCGCCCGCCGAAGGCGCGGAAGCGACCGCGGACGCCGAGGCGACCCCGGCCGCCAAGCCGAAGCGGACCACGAAGAAGGCAGCCGCCGAGGCCGCCGACGGCGTCGTTGCCGACCCGGTCGCCGCAGTCGCGGCTCCGACCACCAAGGCGAAGCCGACCAGGAAGAAGGCCGTCTCCGAGGAGGTGGCGTCGTAGGCGCGCCCGCCGCGTCGCGGGTCGATCGCCCGAGCGGGCGACCGGCGAGCCAGCCCGGCCGGCCCGCGCGCCCGGTCCCGACCAGGACGTGCGTCGCCTGCCGGACGAGCCGCGCCAAGCGCGAGCTCGCCCGGATCGTCCGCACCCCCGATCGACGGATGATCGTCGACGCGACCGGTCGTGAGGCCGGACGCGGAGCCTACGTCTGCGTCGACGGCGACTGCCGGGCGCAGGCGCTCCACCGAAACCTCATCACTCGCGCGCTCGAACAGCCGCTCTCGGACGAGGTCCGGGACTTCCTCGCGGCCGGCGAGGGCGCCTCGCCCATGATCGATACCACCCGAGGAGGCACCAGTGGCCAGGAGTAGGAGCGGCACCCGCGGACGACGCGGACCGCGCAAGCCGCCGCGCCGCGACGGCGCGTTCGCCGCTGCGTCGGTCCAGGTCGCCGACCCGCGCGAGCGCGGAGCGATCGAGCTGCCGGCGACGATCACCGTCAAGGAGCTCGCCGACCTCCTCGCGGTCAATCCGGCGGACGTGATCCGCGAGCTCATCAAGAGCGGCATCTTCGCGACCATCAACCAGCTCATCGACCGCGACACCGCGTCGCTCGTCGCGAGCGAGCTCGGCTACGAGATCGCCGAGCCGTCGGGCGGCGGCACGGCCGCGGCGGCCGACACCGAGGGCGAGGAGCCGGTGGCGGCGGCGACCAAGGAAGTCCTCTTCGAGGAGGACGACCCCTCCGAGCTCCAGCCGCGGGCTCCGATCGTCACCGTCATGGGCCACGTCGACCACGGCAAGACGAGCCTCCTCGACGCGATCCGGACCACCGAAGTGGCCGCCGGCGAGCGGGGTGGCATCACCCAGCACATCGGGGCGAGCGAAGTCGTGAGCGGCGACCGCCGGGTCGTCTTCCTCGACACGCCGGGCCACGAGGCGTTCACGGCGATGCGGGCCCGCGGGGCCAGGGTCACGGACATCGCCGTCGTCGTCGTCGCCGCCGACGACGGGGTCATGCCCCAGACCCTCGAGGCGATCCACCACGCCCGGGCGGCCAAGGTGCCGATCATCATCGCCCTCAACAAGATCGACAAGCCGGACGCGAACCCGGACCGGGTCAAGACCGAGCTGTCCGAGGCCGACGTCATCGTCGAGGAGTACGGCGGCGATACGCCGCTCGTACCCGTCTCGGCCAAGACCCGGGTCGGACTCACCGAGCTGCTCGAGATGATCCTTCTCGTGGCCGACCTCCAGGAGCTCACCGCCAACCCGAAGCGGTCCGCCGTGGGCACGATCGTGGAGGCCGAGCTCGACAAGGGCCGCGGTCCCGTCGCGACGGCCATCGTCCAGACGGGCACCCTCCGGGTCGGCGACGTCATCGTCGTCGGCGAGACGTTCGGCAAGGTCCGGGCCCTCGAATCGGCGGCCGGCAAGCGCCTGACCAAGTCGGGGCCGTCGACCGCGGTCGTGATCCTCGGCCTCGCCGACGTGCCGCAGGCCGGCGACATCCTCCGGGTCGTCGGCGACGAGAAAGCCGCCCGCGCGACCGTCGAGGCCCGGCGGGCCGAGACCGCCGCCCGGGGCGGCGAGGGTGGCGGCCGGGCGACCCTCGAGGACCTCTACCGCCAGATTCAGGCCGGCCAGGCCAAGGAGCTGCGGATCATCCTCAAGGCCGACGTCTCCGGCTCGCTCGGGGCGATCACCCATGCCCTCGAACAGATCGGCTCGGACGAGGTCCGGATCAACGTCCTCCATGCCGCCGCCGGCGACATCACGGACAACGACATCATGCTCGCGACGGCGTCGAACGCGATCGTCGTCGGCTTCAGCACCGGCATCACCGAGACCGCTCGTCGGGCGGCCGAGTCCGAAGGGGTCGACGTCCGTCTCTACGACATCATCTACAAGCTGACCGACGACATCGACGCGGCCCTCAAGGGCCTCCTCGAGCCGGAGGTCGTCGAGGTGATCGAGGGCCGGGCAGAGGTCCGCCAGGTCATCCGGATCGGCAAGGGCACGGTCATCGCCGGCTCCTACGTCACCGAGGGCCGGATGGTCCGCGGCGGTGCCCGCATCTGGCGTGGCGGCAAGGTCGTCGCGACCGACCGGATCGAATCGCTCCGCCGGTTCCGCGACGACGTCCGCGAGGTCGCCACCGGCTTCGAATGCGGCATCGGCCTCGCGTCGTACCACGACATCGTCGAGGGCGATGTCATCGAGTGCTTCACCAGCCAGACGGTGAGCCGGGTGGCCTCGGCCTGAGGCGGCGCGGAACGAGTCGCGCCCGATGAGCCAGCGCACCGAACGGCTCGACGAGCTCCTCCGCCAGGAGATCGGGGCCATGCTCGAGCGGGAGATAGCCGACCCGCGGATCGGCTTCGCCACGGTCACCCAGGTCGAGACGTCGCCGGACCTTCGTCACGCCCGGGTCTGGGTGAGCGTGATCGGCGGGGCGGCCGAGCGGCACGAGACGATCGCCGCTCTCGAGCGGGCCATGGTGTACATGCGCCGCGAGCTCGGGACGAGACTGCGTCTCAAGAGGATCCCGGACTTCAGCGTCCGCCTCGACGACTCCATCGAGCGGGGGACCCGCGTCCTTCAGCTCATCGATTCGCTCGAGTCCGGTCAGCCGCCCGAGCCGCCACCGCCCGGGGAGTCGCTGCCGACGCCGGGTCAGCCGTCGAACGAAGGCTTCGGCCAGGCCGCAGCCGAGCACGCCGCAGTCGTCAACGACGCACGCCGCTCTCGGCGCCGGACGAAGCGACCCAAGGCGCAGGGGGACCGCCGATGAGCGACCCGATCGATCTCGGCTCGTGGGCCCGCGACGTCCCGGCGGCGGTCGTCGAGCGGATCGCGACGGCACGCAGGGTGGTCGCCGTGAGCCATGAGAATCCCGATGCCGACACGCTCGGCGCCTCGCTCGCCGTAGGCCACCTCGTCGCCGCCCACGGTGGGCAGGTCAGCCTCGTCTGCTCCGATCCGCCGCCGCCCGCCTACGACTTCCTGCCCGGCATCGAGCGGTTCCGGACGGATCCGGAACCGGGCGCCCGCTACGACCTCCTCGTCGTGTCGGACTGTGGGTCGCTCGACCGGGTCGGCGAGGTCGGTCGGCGGCACGCCGAGCTGTTCTCCGCGTTGCCGCGGGTCGTCATCGACCATCACGCCTCGAACGACGGGAGCGGCCCGACCGACTGGATCGATCCCGACGCCGCCGCGACGTGCGAGATGGTGACGCTCCTCGCCGCGCGGCTCGGCGTTCCGCTGACGACGGGGGACGGGGCCCTGGCGACCGCGCTCATGGGCGGGATCGTCATGGACACGGCGACGTTCGCCCATCCGAACGCGACGCCGCGGACCCTCGCCGTCTCGGCCGCGCTCATCGCCGCGGGCGCCCCGCTCGCCGACATCTCGCGCCGGCTCTACCGAACCAAGCCCGACACCCAGCTCCGCCTCTTCGGCCGCGTCCTCGCCCGCCTCGAGGCCGCCGACGACGGTCGGGTCGTCTGGTCGACCCTCGACGACGAGGACCTCC
>Ga0335082_10004368_pt1 | contig 15407 bp, 11 predicted proteins | sample Lox_Sample_41_FD_206718 | JGI IMG/M metagenome (GOLD analysis project Ga0335082, IMG submission 206718) | Soil microbial communities from Loxahatchee National Wildlife Refuge, Florida, United States - Lox_Sample_4.1 | ecosystem: Environmental > Terrestrial > Soil > Wetlands | place: USA...
AAGTTGCTGCTGGCAGCGTAGTCTTCGTCTGCTCGGCGCGCCGACCACGCGATGGAAAGGGCGAGGCGAAACAAGTTCGCGGGTTCGACAGTCACATCGGTAGCCCGGTTTCCTGAGTACTGATATTACTCGACTTAGAACGAGGGCTTATTCAGAGCGTCCCTAGGTGTTTCCAGCATTACTTTGACAGAGATAATTCGCTGCTCCGTCACGGCGTATGCGTAAATGTGTCCCAGTTCTTCTTGAAGTGTCTTTTCAAAATCGGTTACTGCTCTGATCAAATCCTGCGACAGCGGTAGCGTTATCATTGCGTTTGTTTCCGCTTTTTGCAGTAGGCTGCTTACTTTTCTGAAAAGCACCTCCGCCTTCTCGCCCGATCTGGGAAGCACCTTCCCAAGCGTGTCTTCTGGATCAGCGGCCATGCATTGCGCTAAAGCTGTTCTGGCGTTGCTAAGCGCTTGGACGTTTGGCGGAAAGCTAAGCGCAGTCATCGGCCGCAAGGACAATAACGGCCTGATATCACCGCCAATCTGGTAAATCCTTCTCGAGACGGGCATGCGGTCACGACGAGAAGCATTGTCGCTGCTTTGGAGCGATGTGGACTTCGTGAACGACCTAATCCGCGTGCGCGAATCGAAAACGCGAGCTGGAGAGCGGACTATTCCCATGTCGGGCAGATGCAAGATTGAGCTCTTGCGCTGGCGCAGCCTGCTCGGTCCGGAATTCTCTTCTTATGTATTCCCGAATATGTACGAGCCATCCAAACCCCTGAAGGATCTGCGCAGAAGCTGGGCAAAAGCGCTGAAGGATGCTGGACTGGAATATTTCTGGATTTATGATCTTCGGCATACCCTAGCGAGCCGGTTGACCCAGGCAGGAGTATCACCGGTGTTTGTGGCACAAATCATCGGGCACTCCAGTACGAGCATCCTGAGCACCTATGCCCGTGCTATCGACGAATTCCGCAGGGATGCAATTCACAAGCTGGAAAACCTACGGGGCGAACACGTATCCCGGGAGGAACGGCCTCCGAAGCTGTCTGACGGCTCTGTCCAATAGCAACCATTACAATTTTATGACAATCTGGCTTTGTGGGGGTCTTTGCAAAGGCTCTTTCCATTCGTTGCGAGTGCTCGCAACTCACTACAAAGAAAGGTAATGGCGGAGAGGGAGGGATTCGAACCCTCGGTACAGGTGTTAGCCCGTACAACGGTTTAGCAAACCGCCGCATTCGGCCACTCTGCCACCTCTCCGACGTGTATAATCATCAACTTAGCGATACATTACTGTGTATTACCTTCACGCCATTACACAATCACAGCCATCTACTATTCTAAGCCCGTGAGCATCACAGACCTACTCAAACTAACCGTCGCAGCCTCCAAAAGGACGAGCTCATAGAAACCGAGACGGCCTTTCTAGTGCGCTACTACGTGGACGAATTCTACGCTAACGGTCGCCGGAAAACCAAGTGTGAGAAGCTGGCGAACAAAGGAGACATCTACCGGACTCCCAGTGATGTGGCGCCTGTTGATGGACTCGGTAATGGAAAGGGTGAACACCGGCCATGAGGTCCGCGCGACCAGAGCAATCGAAGATATCGGATTTCGTGGAGAAGATTTACCTTCCTTGGTGTGAGACCAACAAGTCCGCTCCGACGGCGAACGGCTACAAGCGATTATAGAATTGCTACCTTAGTCCTCATCTCGGAAAGATCGCGCTGGCGAATCTGCAAACCTCTCAGGTGACGGCGCTCCTAGATCACCACGCGAAGAACGGCATCGGGCGCAATACCCGGTTGCACATTAAATTCGGCCTGAGTGGAGTCTATGAGTACGCCGAAACAATGGCGTCCTGCCGATGAACGCTAACCCCGTCCGCAGCGCTGTAAAAGGCCCGGGCGCAAAGTGGACGGTCAAAGTACCGCAGTAGGCAGCTCGGAAAAGGACGAGCAGAACAAATCGCCGAAGACTTCTCCGCTAGGTTTAGCAGACAATAGCCTGCGAAGGGAAACTCGTCAGTCGTCAAAGGCAAAGGACCATAAGTAGCACAGGGAAGGGCGAGTTCTGACGTCGGCAAGGGAACGTTCCCTATGCAGAGAGCCAAAGACCAGAGATTCTGGCGTTCCGGCATTCGAGCGATTCCTGGCATTCTTCTCGTCGGGGCGGTCACTGTCATCTGCTATTGGCTGCGACTGGGCCTCACCGTAACCGCATTTCTCTATCTCATTATTGTGGTGCTGCAATCCCTCATCGGGGATTTCCTATCGTCTGCTGTCGTTTCCATCATCGCGGATCTGTGCCTGAATTTCTTTTTTGCTGCGCCGCTCTTCTCGTTCCGCGTGAGCGATTCCTCGGACTCTTGGGCGCTGGTCGCTTTCCTGATCACAGGGCTGGTGATTACTCGGCTCACGACGAAGGTGCGCCGCGAGATGCAGACATCAGAGCTTCATCGCCGCGAGGTGAAGCTGTTGTACGAATTGTCAAAGCGTCTGTTCGCGTTGGATCCGCGAGAGGAGATGTTGACGAAGTCTGTCGCATTATTCCGTACGGTCTTCGGCCTGCAGGCAGTGTGCCTGTACGACGGGATGGACGCGGAACTTTACAGTGACGGCGATTCCCATGCCGGCCTCGCTGAGCGAACCCGGGCCGCTTACATCTCACGGCAGGACAGCGATGACGCCGTCTCCGGAGTCTTCGTCCGCGCGCTTCAAGCAGCGGGGAACACCACGGGAGCGATAGGTTTCGACGGCTTGCGCGATGCCGAGCTGATAGCAGGCCCGCTGGCGGAACTTGCCGGAGCTGTTCTGGAAAGAGCCCGTGTGTTTCGCGATGCAAGCCACGCAGATGCCGCAGCTCAGGCAGAAGTTTTCCGGGGGGCGGTTCTGGATGCCCTGGCCCATGAATTCAAGACTCCTCTCGCCACGATAGTTACTGCCGCCGGCGGTCTCCGTGAAACCGGCGGTTTACGTCCGGAGCAATTGGAACTGGCCGAGACGGCGGAAGCGGAGGCCTCGAAGCTTGGCCGGTTGACCTCGCGCTTGCTCCGAATCGCCCGGCTGGACAGAGAAGAGGTCAAGCCCCAATTAGAATTGACGGATGTTGCCGAGTTGGTCGCACATTTGGCCGATGAATACGCAGAACGCTGGAGCGATCGAAAGCTATCTGTGACCAAAGCAGTAACATCCGCTGAGGCTTTCGCCGACCCGGAGTTGCTACAGCTTGCTTTGCGCCAGTTGCTGGACAACGCCTGCAGATACTCGTGCGCGGGCTCCGCCATCAAGATCGGCATCGAATTGAAGGATGAATATGTGGCTGTTCGAATATGGAATCAGGGGAGGCCGATTGCAACGAGTGAACGTGCCAGAGTCTTCGAGCGCTTCTATCGCGGGCCGGAAACACGCCAGGTGGTGCCGGGGTCCGGACTCGGTCTGTATGTTGCGCGAAAAATAGCCCAGGCGCACAGCGGAAGCGTCGAGCTTGAGGGCGATGGTCCACCTGACAGGGAAGGGACCTCCTTCTGTTTGACCATCCCAATCGCGGAAAGTGACTCTGGTCACGCGGGCAAGACAGCTTAGCCAGTAGCTGTAGCGGCAAGTCTTCAGCGGACCTGGCTCCCGGACTGGCAGTTCTATCCATACAAACTTTTTAGGAAATCTTTACAAATTTTTCATGCCCGCCGTTCTATTCTTCGCAACGGAAGGCTCCAGTTGAGAATGCGCTGCATCGCTCACCCGGTGCAGATTCTTCTACGAGGTCCTACTCGATTTCGTCGCCAAGGTATGGCATCGGCTTATATCTCGCTCGAAGCACTGACGGATTCTTGCAGGCACGATCGGCGTCTATCAGCGCCGGTCGCAAAAAACCCGTGTTCTCGCCGAGGCAGGCAACGGCAGGGCTGGTGATGACCACAGCATCGCACCCACTTCATGTGCTAATCGTCGATGATGAGCCCGCCCTACGTAAAGTGCTTCGAACTTCTCTCGCTGCCAGCGGTTTTGTAATTGAGGAGGCGCGTAGCGGAGAAGAAGCCGTAGAAATCCTTCCCCAGTACCCTTTTGATCTGGTCCTGCTCGACATCAACATGCCAGGAATTGGGGGAGTGGAAGCCTGCCGCGAGATTCGTGCCCTGGCCCCCAAGATCGGGATTCTGATGGTCACGGTGCGAGACGCGGAGAATGACATGGTGCGTGCGCTGGAGGCGGGCGCCGACGACTACGTAGCGAAACCGGTTCGCTTTCGCGAACTGGTGGCCCGAATGCGCGCCGTGGTTCGCAGGATCGATGCTGCCAGCGCGACCGAACCGGTCGTAATTCGAGTGGCAGATCTGGAAATTGACCTCGAGGGTCACAGCGTGCGAAAAGCCGGAGATTTGATTCATCTAACGCCTAAGGAATTCGACTTACTGGCGCTGTTGATGCGGAATCGTGGAGTCCCAGTAACCCATGCCAAGCTGCTGCGTGCGGTTTGGGGACCAGAGTACGGCACGGAACTCGACTACCTGCGATCCTATGTCAGAACTCTCCGCAAGAAAATCGAAGATGATCCTGCCCAGCCGAAGTATCTGCTTACAGAGCCGTGGGTCGGCTATCGATTCTGCGATCCCTCCGATCAGGAGTCCCATTCCACCGGAAAGGAGTCGTCCTGAACAATGATTGATGAGCATGTGCCTGCCTCCTCGTTGCTCCGGCTGGGCGAAAAGACTGGTTTGTGGCAGGCCTGCCTTGCATGAATCAAAAGGCCTTATTCGCTCTAACCCATTTTTTTTATGCAAATTTGCGGAAAATTTCACGGTTTCTCCATCTCCGCCATTCTATGCTGCTACGAGTGGGCGCAAGCGGGCAGCGCTTGAGCTTCACGGGCGACGAACATGAGCACATCGAGCAACACAATGTTGTGGCGCACTGCGGCGGCTTTTCTTTTGATGCTGGGCGTCATTTCAGCGCTGGGATCCCGCGGTTACGCGCAGAGTCAAAACCAGCCCAATGCGCAGACGACGTCGGCTCAGGAGCCGGCGACCTCTGAAGTGCCCGCCGCGGTAGCCAAGGAGTTGCACGCGATGAATGCGCATATCGGGCAACTGGAGTCGCGACTGAATGATCTCGCTGCATCGGTGGCACCCACCACCGCTGTCATGCGGCCTTCTCTCCCGGAGCCAACCGAGGCCACGCTCACGGGGAAGGTGAGCTGCGGCCATTGCGAGGGTGTCCAGCCGACGCACAAGGGGTACACGCCGTTCAGCTGGGCTCTCTATTCTGTCAGCCAGGGTGACGACATCGTGCTGGTTGCCCGCGACAAGACTTACAAGCTGCAGGGCGATAAGGACCGGCTCTTGAAGTTCATGGGTGATAACACAAGAGTAACCGGGCGTCTGCAGGGCACCACCTTAGAAGTGCAGACCATCGGGCGCGCCTCAAAGAACGAGTAGTTCTGGACCATGGCAATCCCTTGGCAACCATCCCAAATTTGACCTCATGCTGGCGGTGCACACGCTTCCTCATCTTGGCAAGGACGTGCGAGCCTGGCCAGCACACCAGCGGGAGCTCTTCCCAAGACTCCCGCTGGATTTCTCTCTGAAGTCCACAGCCTCTCCATCCACCGAGAAGAAACACAAGCCCAGCTTCGCAATCCAGCGCGTGTCCTCAAAAGTCAAAAGTTTTATGGAATCTAGTTAAAAGTTTAATGAAGATTCTTCACGGATTCTTCATGACCCGCATTCTACCGTTCAAGCCGTTGAGGGTTGCAAAAGCAGAGTTCGCGGTCAGCGGACGAGCAGGATACTCATATGGCGATGACGATTGATCGGGGAGATCTGGAAATCGGCCTTCTGCGCATGTTTCTTGCCGTAGCTCAGCACGGAACTATGGGACGGGCCGCAGCAGCAAGTGCCACAACGCAACCGACCGTGAGCCAGCGGATATTGCGGCTGGAGAAGATCGTGGGCCGCAAGCTGTTCTCCCGAAATCGGGGCGGCCTGAAGCTTACCGGCCACGGCGAACTGCTGGTTGCCTACGCTAACCGCGCCATCGATCTTAATGAAGAGGCACTGGCACGGCTCCGCGAGGAGTCGGTTTGCGGGCCGGTGCGCCTGGGCGCCAGTGAGGAAACAGTGCTGGCCCGATTGGCACCAACGCTGAAACGTTTCCAAAGAAGCTATCCCGACGTCGAGTTAATGCTTACGGTGGCCGGGCCGGCAAAGTTGGAATTTCTGCTGGCCCAGGGAGAACTGGGCTTTGTCATCAGCGACTCCGCGCGGATCACAGGCCGGCCCGTCATAGAGTGGAATTCTCGTTTAGCTTGGTTCGCCGGCATAGATCTATCGATTGATCCATTCCGCCCCTTACCTCTGGTGCTTTCTCAGAACGCGGGCCCTTGGCGCGAGCAAATATTGGATTCGCTGCGCGAAGCCGGATGGGAGTGGCGAATCGTCTTGGAGAGCGCGAATCTGGATACGACCATTGCGGCAGTTGAGTCCGACTTAGGTGTGTCCGTCCTGCTGCGAGAGACTGTCCGGAGCACCGGCATACGGGAGGTTAAGCACGGAAGGCTGCCCGCGCTTCCCGAGATGAGCTTCGGATTATTTCGCAGCAATTCTGTGCTCACAAAAGCACAATCCCTGATGGAAATAGCGCTCACAGCATCCCTGAAGTCCGCAAAGGCACAGCGGTTGCCTGACTTCGCCGAGGCGCACACCTGGTTGTCCAACGACGAGTTCAAAGTACTGCAAATGGTGACTTCGTGAGCACCGTATGAGCTCGGTCACGATGGAGCCTGTCCGGCGCTGGTTGCTGCGGTTTCGAGTTAGCGTGTCTGCACCAGCAGCCCTTAAATGATGAAAATCCACATTATTGTTCCTCTTGGCATGAATGCCTTCTTTATGGACATTTTATTGACTTTTAACGACATCTTTACGAATCGTCTTTTTTAATAACCTAAAGAGTCAGGTGCTCAGCATCGCTCGCAAATGTTCCTCGATGAAGTTTGTGATGCAACGATGTACAACTTCGCAACAGAAAGATCAGGGGGCGTGAAAAACATGAAGACTTTGTGGTGTAGGCCGGCGGTAGTTGCAGTTCTCCTTCTCCTGATGCTGGGTGTCATTCCAGCTACCGGACGAGCCTGTTACGCGCAGACCCAGGCGCAAACGGATGCTCAAACGAAGGAGGCAAAGCTGCACGAACCCGCGGCGAGCGGCGCCGCTCCCGACACCGGCGCGACCAGCGCATCCTCCACCCGACCGGCGGCCGTTGCGGATCCGGGACTATCGCCTGCGGTCGCGAAAGAGCTCCAGGCGATGAGAGCGCGCATCGAGCAGCTTGAGATGGAACTGAAGGCGCGTCCGGCAGCAGAACCACCGGCAACGGCAGCCGCTCCTGCAAAGGCGGGGGAGCCGGTCTCGGCCACAACACGAGCCAATCAGGAGGTGGCGATGGTGCCAGTGCAAGGCGAATCGACGAGTGCACCAGCCGCAGCTCAAGCTCCTGCTGTTCCGGAAGTGGATATACAGACTCCGTTCGCGTACGCCGACTGGACCTGGCTAAATGGCACCGCCCGCAACAAGGACGCGGTGTGGGACTCGAAATTTTTCACTCCAGAGATCAGGTTCGACACCCACTTTGTCAGCAGCTTTAACCATCCCCAAGACGACACCATTGGCGGGTCGAGCGAGATTTTCCGGTCGAACGAAGTCCAGGTGGAACAGATCAGCTTCGGCGGCGACTTTCATTGGCAGAACGTGCGCGGCCGGGTATTGACCATGAATGGAATGTTCGGCATTACGACGCCACGCAATGACGCCAGCCCTGGACGAGGACAATGGGATCTTCGTGGTGCGTACAAGTACGTGTCGGAGGCCTATGGAGGTTACCACTGGAATGTGAACCACGGCCTCAATTTGGATGCGGGAATTTTCGTGTCCTACATTGGCCTGTTCAGCTACTACAACTTCGACAACTGGGCGTACCAGCCATCGTATGTGTCATCCAACACGCCCTGGTTCTTCAACGGGGTGCGCATTCAATGGTTTCCCACCAACAAATTGAAGATTGAGCCCTGGATCATCAACGGATGGCAGTCCTATGGCAGGTTCGGCAGCCATCCGGGCCTGGGCGGCCAGATTATGTACCGTCCGAAGCCCTGGCTTGCCATGGTCTTCAATAACTACGGCATGGGTGAAGATACGCTGGGCACCGGTAACGGCAAACTTGGCCGAAGTCGCATTCACACCGACGACAGTATCGAAGTCAAGTACTACGATCATCCCGAGAAAACTCTCGACAAGATGGCATTCTCGTTTACGGGCGATCTCGGTTGCGAATACGGCGGGGGCGTGGCTTGCTTTGGAGATAAAAGAGATGGCGCGGGAAACATTACCGCCCACAAGCAAGCATTCTTAGGCTGGATGGCTTACAACCGCTGGTGGTTCAAGAAGGACCTGTACGGACTTACTTTCGGCGGCGGACAGATGAACAATCCGGGCCGCTACCTGGTGCTGCTCCCACCAATCAACGGAGCAGATGCGCTCTCCGGATCGCCGTACTTTACGGCGAACCCCGGCGACCCCTTCAAAGCCTGGGACACTTCGATCACATTCGACTATATGCCGAAACAGTACATCACCTTCCGCTGGGAGTACGGCTATCGCCACGCGAATGTGCCATATTTTTCGGGTCGCGGGGGGATAACACCCGGCGTCAACGGCGCGCCCAGCTCGATTCCCAACCCGGCTGCCGGATCTTTGGTGCCGGGCACAACATTCGTGCCGGGCCCATTCTTGTCTCCGACGCCGGGTTTGACCTGCGTCGCGGGAAGCGGGTTCTGCCCAGATCTGCGAAAGGATGAGGGCACTCTCAGGCTCGCCATTATGGTCAAGTTCTAGGCGGGCTCGATCGGACATGAAAAACAGCGGCAGCATCGGGGACCTTAAATATAGTTCCGATGCTGCCCCACAACCCTGCCTCCCCCCGGGAAAGATGGCTCATGTTCGCCGCCGCGATTTGAACCTACTCATGAAAAGCGAAAGTCTGAGAACTGGTCTTCTTTTGATTTTGATTCCGGGGCTTCTGCTTCTTGGCGGATGTAACAGCGCACATGGAGATCCGCGGGCGGAGGCGCCTCCCCCAGCCACAGTGGTCGCCGATACAGACGTCAGCCTCTTCGCGGTGGACCACCCGGAGCAGTTTCCGCTTACTGCGGCGGTTGCGTACACCGCCGCTCCCAAACTGGTGGTCACGGGCACCGTGAACCCCGATATCACGCGCAACGTTCCCGTCATCTCGCTGGCCACCGGCCGGGTGGTGGCGATTCACGCGCGGTTAGGAGACACCGTCAAAAAGGGGCAATTGCTGCTGAGCATTCGCAGCGATGACGTGTCCAGCGCATTTTCCGACTATCGCAAGGCAGTCGCTGATGAGACTCTGGCGCGCACGCAGTTGGACCGTTCGAAGGATTTGTACGACCACGGCGCTATCTCAATGAACGATCTCCAGGTCGCCCAGGACACGGAAGACAAGGCCAAAGTAGACGTCGAAACCATGGCAGAACATCTGCGCCTGCTCGGCAATGATCCGGATAAGCCAAATGGTGTCGTGGAGGTGTACGCACCCATCGCGGGCGTGGTCACCGATCAGCAAATCACGACTGCCGGGGGTGTGCAGGCCCTGGGGTCAAGCCCGTTCACGATTTCAGACCTGTCCGATGTCTGGGTGGTGTGCGATGTGTACGAAAACGACCTGGCCAACGTCAAAGTCGGCGAAGCAGCCGAAATCCGGTTGAATGCCTATCCAGACAATGTAATTACCGGACGCATCAGCAATATTGGCGCGGTTCTCGATCCCAGTATTCGCACTGCCAAAGTGCGTGTGGAAGTGCGCAATCCGGGCATGGTGCGTCTCGGCATGTTTGCCACGGCCACGTTTACCGGACTGAAGAATGAGACGTACACAGTAGTTCCCGCCAGCGCCGTGTTGCACATACACGACCGCGACTGGGTGTACGTGCCCGCGCCGGGCCAGAAATTCCGCCGCCTGGAGGTGGTCAGCGGGGACGCCATGCCCAAGAGCATGCTCGAGATCAAATCCGGGCTGGCGCCGGGCCAGCTAGTAGTCGCGAATGCATTGATGCTGGAGCACACCATCGAGCAATAGACAGAAAAATGATTCGCGCCCTGGTAGATTTTGCCCTTAACAACCGTTTCGTAGTACTGGCGTTCGCGATCATGACGCTCGCCTGGGGGGCGGCCTCCTTTCATAACTTGCCTGTCGAGGCGTATCCCGACATCGCGGACAACTACGCCACCATCATCACGCAATGGCCCGGCCGGGCCGCCGAGGAGGTGGAGCAACAAGTCACGATTCCAATCGAAATCCAGATGAACGGAATTCCTCATCTCACACATCTCCGGTCGGAATCAATTTTCGGTTTGTCCTTTGTCCTGATGATCTTCGACGACACCTCCAACAATGACTGGAACCGGCAGAAGGTCATGGAGCGGATGGCTCAGGCGGATTTGCCCGAAGGCCTTCAGCCTTCCATGGGCACGGACTGGAGTACGACCGGGCAAATTTACTGGTATGTGTTGAAAAGCACGAATCCTCAAATTGACATCATGGACCTGAGGTCGATCCAGGATTGGGCGGTGGTGAAGGAACTCAAATCCGTTCCCGACATCGTTGACGTCAGCACCTTCGGGGGCACCACGCGCGAATATCAGGTGCGTGTAGATCCCAACAAACTGGTGTCTTACGGCCTGAGCATTGGGCAGGTGGAGCAGCAGCTGGCGAGTAACAACATTAATGCTGGCGGCAACTTCGTGGAGACCGGCTCGCAGCAGATGAACGTCCGCACCCTCGGACTCTTCAGCCATGTGAAAGACATTGAGCAGACGGTGTTGACGACGAAGTCCGGGACGCCGCTTCGCGTCCGGGACATCGCGGAAGTGAGCCAGGGGGCGAAGATCCGCCTGGGACACGAAGGCAGGGCCATCCGTCGGGAAGACGGCAAGGTCGTGGATAACGACGACGTCATCTTCGCGCAGGTAATGATGCGCAAGGGCGCCGACTCGGGACCAACCCTGGAAAAGCTTCACGCCAAGGTGGAGCAACTGAACCACGGTGGCCTTCCTCCGGGCGTGACGCTGGAGCGGATGATCGACCGCAGCGATCTGCTGGCCTTCACCCTGGATACCGTGCTGCACAACCTGGGAGAGGGGATGATTCTGGTTACTATCATTCTCTTCCTGTTTCTGCTCGACGTTCGCGCCGCCCTGATCGTGTCGCTGACCATCCCCTTTGCGCTTTTCTTTGCTTCGATCCTGCTCCACTTGACCAAAGTTCCCGTCAACCTGCTCTCACTGGGCGCGCTGGATTTCGGGATGGTGGTGGACGGCGCGGTCGTAATGGTGGAAAACATCGTGCGGCACATGAGTCGCCACAAGAACAGTTCCTCCATTTCAGGACGCACTGCGATAGCCCAGCCGACACCCGATCAGATGATTCGTGAGGCAGCTCACGAGGTGCAGCGGCCGGTGTTCTACGCCATCCTCATCATCATCACCGCCTACATGCCGATCTTCACGCTGCAGCGCGTGGAGGGCCGGTTGTTCCGGCCTATGGCCTGGACGGTCGCCTTTGCCCTGTTGGGCGCGATGACGTTTTCGATTCTGGTTGCTCCGGTGCTGGCAAGCTTTTTGTTTCGCCGAGGGGTCAAGGAAACACACAACCCGGTCTTGGCTTATCTGACTGAGCGCTACCGGCGGCGCCTGCGCTGGTGCGTGGGCCATCGCACATTTACCGTCGGCATCGGCGTGGCTTGTCTGGTGGTCACTCTGTTCCTGGGTTTCAGCGGAGTGATTGGTTCGGAATTTCTGCCTCATCTGGACGAAGGCTCGATCTGGGCCCGCGGCACCTTGGCGCAGAGCGCGAGCCTCACCGAAGGCACGCGCTTTATGAACCAGGCGCGCCTGATTTTTGCGGCGTTTCCTGAAGCCAAGCAGGTGATTTCCGAAATCGGCCGTCCGGACGACGGAACCGACACTGGTGGATTCGGTAACACGGAATACTTCATCGACCTCAAGCCCAAGGCGGAATGGCGGCCCATATTCCGCGAAAACAAGGAGGAGCTCATCGCCGCCATGGACCGGGCCATATCGAAGATACCAGGGGCAACCTGGAATTTTTCTCAACCCATTGAAGACAACGTCGGAGAAACGCTCACGGGCACCAAGGGCCAGCTTGCCCTGAAGGTTTTCGGGAATGACTTGAGGACCATCGAGGAGAAGGGCGACGAGATCGCCGACATTATGCAGCACGTGCCCGGCATCGCCGACGTCAAGCTCTACCGCGACACTGGCCAACCCAATCTCAACTTCACCATCAACCGGCAGCAGGCGGCACGGTTCGGAATCAACGTGAGCGATATACAGGATGTGATTGAGACCGCAGTCGGCGGGAAAGCTGTGAGCACAGTACTGCCGGCCGGTACTCCGGAACGCTACGACGTGGTGGTGCGTTACCAGGAGCCTTACCGAAGGGACGCGCGCGCCATCAGCAATGTACGGTTGCTTTCCCCTTCCGGAGAGCGGGTGTCGCTGGCGCAGCTCACTACCGTGGAGGTTCGCGATGGTGCTTACGATATCTACCGCGAAGGAAACAGCCGCTACGTCAGCGTGACCTTTAACGTGCGTGGGCGAGATCTGGACAGCTCGGTGGAAGAAGCCATGGCGCAGATCGGCCAGAAGGTCAAACTTCCGCCGGGCTATCACCTGGAATGGTCAGGAGAATACGAGAGCGCAAAGCGGGCCCAGGCTCGGCTCGCCGTCATCGTGCCGCTGACTGTCCTCGTCATATTCATTTTGCTGTACATCATGTTCCGCTCGGCAAAGTGGGCGCTGTTGATCCTGGCGGTCGTGACCATGGCCCCAATTGGCGGGTTGCTGGCGCTGTTGCTAACGGGCACGCACTTTAGCGTGTCATCCGGCATCGGATTCCTGGCGCTGTTTGGCGTCTCGGTCCAGACCGGAGTCATCATGCTGGAATACATCAACCAGCTCCGGGCACGCGGCTACACCATCGTGGATGCAGCCATCGAAGGCGCGGTGCTCAGGCTTCGCCCCATCATGATGACCATGCTGGTGGCAACCTTCGGCTTGGTTCCGGCCGCTTTGTCGCACGCTATCGGTTCTGACTCGCAACGGCCATTTGCCATTGTCATTGTGGGTGGCCTGATGGCTGCGCTGGCGATGAGTCTGGTTCTATTGCCGACCTTATATGTGTGGATCGCCAGGGATAACGACGAGCTCCCGGAAACGGAGGAGTCGTTTGAGATCTAGATCCTGGATTTCGTGTCGACCGAAACTGGCAGGATGTTTGCTCGGATGCCTGGGGTTTGCCTTGATGCCAAGCCTGGCCCTTGCACAGGGCCCGGTGAGGATCTCGCTCGATGAAGCTATTCAGCTCGCGCTGCAGCACAATCACACTCTTTTGGCGGCGCGCAGCACGATTCTGCAGAGCCAGGCTTCCGAGATTACCGCGAACCTGCGCCCCAATCCGACGCTGCTGGGGGACGCCGAGTATCTCTCGCCCACTCATGCGAACACTGACTACATCAACAACGCATCCGAATTCGATGTCGGCATCAGCTACCTGTTTGAGCGGGGCAGGAAACGCCAGCGCCGGTTGCAGACGGCGAAAGACATCACAGCGCAGACACGCTCACTGGTTGCGGACAACGAGCGCAGTCTGACGTTCAGTGTGGCTACTCAGTTCGTGAACGTGCAGCTGGCCGAATCCACTCTGGAACTCGCTGAACAGGACCTGAAAAGCTTTCAGCAGACCGTGAATGTCGGCGAACTCCGTTTCAAAGCAGGCGCGATCAGCGAAGACGACTACTTGAAGATCAAATTGCAACTGCTGCAGTTCGAGACCGATTTCCAACAGGCGCAGCTGGCGAAGGTTCAGTCGCTCTCGGATTTACGGCAGTTACTGGGTTACGAGTCTGTATCCAGCGACTACGACATCGCCGGCGAGTTTGATTATCAGCCGGTCAAGGGCAATGTGGAAGACATGCAATTGAAGGCCTTGCAGAACCGGCCCGATCTCCGCGCCGCCCAACAAGGCGTGACCGCGGCGAAGAGCCAGTACGAATTGCAGAAGGCGATTGGCAAGGTCGATATCACGGGGCAGGTGAACTACACCCACGTCAGCGGACTGAATACCGCCTCGTTCTTTGGAAGTTTTCCGCTGCAGATTTTCGACCGGAACCAGGGCGAGATTGCGCGCGCGAACTACGCCATCACGCAGGCACAGGAGCAGCAGAAGGCGGCGAGCGAGCAAGTCATGACGGATGTACACGACGCTTATCAAGGTCTGCGGACGAACGACAAGGTAGTCACCCTCTATCGATCAGGCTATCTCGACGTGGCGCAGAAGGACCGGGACATCAGCCAATACGCGTACCAGCGCGGCGCCGCCAGCTTGCTGGATTTTCTCGACGCCGAGCGCAGCTACCGCGCCACCCAGCTGGCCTACCGGCAAGCCCTGGCTGCGTACCTGCTGGCGGTCGAACAGCTTCGAGAAGCGGTAGGCGTGAGAGATCTGCCGTAATGAGTAAAGGCCGATAACTCTAAGCCGAGGGAGATGGGTTTTGTGAACAAGCAAGAAGTAAGAAGCCGTATCGAGCGAATTGGGATCATTCCGGCGGTTCGTGTTTCTTCCGCCGAGGACGCCCTTTTTGCCGCGGAGGCAGTGTCCCGAGGCGGGATTCCCATCGTCGAGGTCACCTTAACCGTGCCCGAAGCTTTCAGAGTCATCTCCCACATGGTGCAGAACGCTCCTGACGTGATGGTCGGAGCAGGAGGCGTCAATGATGTGAAAACTGCGCGGGGCTGTTTGGATGCCGGGGCCAGTTTCCTGACCAGCGACGGGCTCGACCCTGCAATCGTGGGTTTTGCAGTGGAGGAGAATGCGGTCGTGATTCCCGGAACGCTGACGCCGAGCGAGGTAATCACAGCGTGGAAGATGGGGCCCGATTTCGTCAAGGTTGTTCCCTGTGGGCAAGTCGGCGGAGCCAGCTACATCCGGGCTTTGAAGGCGATGTTTCCCAACGTGCCCTTGATCGCCGCTGGCGGAGTAAATCAGCAGACTGCGTCCAGCTTCATACTGGCGGGCGCCGTCGCCCTTGGCATCGGCGCGGAGTTAATCCCCAGGGAGGCTGTCCGGATACGGCAGGCAGATCGAATCGCCGAGCTGGCGCGCCGGTTTATCGGCTTTGTCGGCAGCGCCCGCAGCGGGTCGCCAGGCAAATAGAGATTCCGATAGAACGTCAGAAGGAAGTGTCAAATGCAACCAGAACAAGATAATGGACTGTCACAGGCGGGCACCCCTGACCCGGCGGCGAACTCTTTGTTTGAGA
>Ga0335082_10004370_pt1 | contig 15404 bp, 19 predicted proteins | sample Lox_Sample_41_FD_206718 | JGI IMG/M metagenome (GOLD analysis project Ga0335082, IMG submission 206718) | Soil microbial communities from Loxahatchee National Wildlife Refuge, Florida, United States - Lox_Sample_4.1 | ecosystem: Environmental > Terrestrial > Soil > Wetlands | place: USA...
AGACGACGCCGCGCGCGCGGCGCAGGTAGTCGGCGAGCGCGCGCCGGAGCTCGATCGAGCCGCCCGGCTCTCCGTAGGCGAGCCGCGCCGCGCTCGCGCGACGCGCGCGGCGTCCGAGCAGGCGGCACCAGGTCTCGAGCGGCAGGTCGGCGAACGCAGGCTCGCCGTAGCGGAAGTCGTAGGGGAGGCTCCTTCGCGGGTTGCCCCAGACGACGCCCGAGCGCGGCGCCTGCGCGAGCAGGCGCTGCGCGTAGTGCGACGTCGCGAGCGAGCGCGCGGAGGAGCGCGCGCCGGCGCGCGCTCGTGTCGCCGCGACCGCGACGCGCTCCTCCGGCAAGCTCGACGCGACGCGCGTCCCCGAGCCCGTGCGCGCGACCGCGTAGCCTTCGTCGACGAGCTGCGCGAAGGCAGAGAGCACCGTGTTGCGCGCGAGGCCGAGGTCCCTGGCCAGGGTGCGGGTCGCGGGCAGCCTCGCGCCCGGGCGCAGCGCGCCGCCGAGGATTTCGCCGCGCAGCGCGCGATAGAGCTGCTGATGCAGCGGGCCTTCGGCGTCGAGCGCGAGCAGCATGCGCGTCCTCCGGAGCGGGTGTCGATTGGCTCCAGAGAGGTATCAGAGATGGGGCATGCGGTGGATCCTCACGCCGACGACACGAGCGCCGCGCGGCTCGCTCGTCACCGACCGCCTCGCGCTGACCCGGAGCTCAGTCCTCGAGCGCGACCCCGAAGTACTCGATGTAGGGTGCGAGATGCTCGCGCAGCCCGGCCGTCGTGAAGCCCCAGTCCTCGGGCGAGTACCGGTGCGTGCCGAACTTCCCCTTCGGCTTCTCCGCCAGATAGCGGCGGATCCGCTCCGCGTGCGCCGAGCCGAAGTCGCGACCCATCGCCGCGTAGGCGCGGCGCAAGGTCTCGACCGGATCGCGCATCAGATCCTGGAAGTGGACGTCGACGAAGCGGAGCGGTGACGTGCCGGCGCGTCGCTCCGCCGCCACGTTGTTCAGCGCGAAGGCGAAGACGCCCTCGATCGTGGCGGCGAGCGGCGGCAGCTCGACGTGATCGCTGCGGAGCCACTGCACCATGGCCGTCGTGCTGACCGTGGACGGCATCGTCTTCGCGGGATCGCGGTGCGTCTGCACGATCCACGCGTCGGGATAGGTCGCGTGCAGGAGGCCCAAGGTCATCAGGTGGCCGGGCGTCTTCAGCAGCCAGGTGCGGCGAGGGCGCCCGTGCTGGAGCACCTGAAGGATGCGCCGGTGGAAGCGGTACATCTCCTCCATGTCGGGGAGGAAGCCCTCGAGCTGCGCGACCATCGACCAGTGCGGGCCGCAGAAGCACGGAGCCGTCAAGGTCACGCACTCGACGGGGAGATCCGAGCGCAGCTCGTGGATCGCCGCGAACTCCGGCTGGACGTCCGCCCACAGCTCCTGCTCGCATTCGCTCGCCGCGAGCCGCGCGTCCTCGCCGCCCGACTCGGGCAGCGGCAGCGGGTGCAGCGCCTCGAAGGCCGTCGGGCCGCGCAGATCCGGATCGAGCCACAGGAGCTCGAAGAGGATCGTGGTCCCCGAGCGCGCCGGACCCGTCACGATCAGCGGCGCCTCGATCCGCTCGCTCGCGATCGCGGGCTTCCGCTCGAGCTCGCCCGCGAGCAGCAGTCGCGTGCGCAGGCAGCGCAGCAGCTCCTCGCGCGTCAGCAGCCGGCCGACCACGTGCATGCGCGCCGCATCGAGCGCCGCGGCGAGGCGCTCGAAGCGGGCGCGCCAGTCGGGATCGCCGAAGTCGCCGGCGGCACCGCCGCCGAGCGACTTCTGCGCCAGCCCGACGAGCTCGGCGGCGTCGATCGGGACGATGCGGCGCGCGTCGCCGACGGCCGTCGCCATCGCGTTGACGCGCCGCACCCAGGCCGGGCGCTCGTAGCGCTCGGCCATCGACGCGATCGCGCGCGCCCCGACCATCGGAGCCCGCTACTCGACGTCCTGGGCCTGATTCTCGAGGCGCTTGATCTCGGCGAGATCCGCGTCGGTCGCGGGCAGGTAGAGCGTCGTGATGCCGAGCGGCGAGTTCTTGGCCATTCCCTCGCGGACGATCAGCACCACCTGCGTCTTGGCCTTGATCAGCTCGTCGAGCTTCGCCGGCAGCCACTTCGGGTCGTCGGTGTCGTTCAGCATCTTGCCTTCGAAGTTCGTGCGCACCTGCGTCACCGACATCTTGCCGCCAGTGGCCGTGACCTGGAGGTCCTTCATCTTCGTCACGTTGCCCTTGCAGGGCGCGGGGATCTTCGTCGTATCGCGCGGGGCGCCCTCGGGCTTCGGGAAGAACTTGCTCTGGCTGCCGCTGCCGTACTCCACCTCGACGGTGCTGGCGCCGGCGTTGAAGGACTTGAGCACGGCGAAGGCCGAGCAGCTCGCGGCGTGGGCCTGGCTGGCGGCGCCGAAGGCCATCGCGACACACGAGATCAGCGAGATCTGGAATCGCATCGTTCGTTCCTTTTCTTGGAATGCCGTCAGGCGGCGTGTCGGAACCCGTGGAGACCCAGGGGGCAGCACTGTACCCGATCGCGCCCGACGTGTGACGGCGCACGCGCCCGGAAGATTCGCGGCCACCCGGGCGCTCGCACGGCGTCGCCGGGCGCTCGACCCGCGCCGCGCGGACGACGGTAGAGTCCGGGCGGGGAGTTGGCGGAGTGGTCGAACGCGCCCGCCTTGAAAGCGGGAGCACCCGAGAGGGTGCCGGGGGTTCGAATCCCTCACTCCCCGCCAGCGCGTCGACCTTCACGCGTCTCCGCGAATGACGCGATGCCCGCCGCGAAGCATCGCCGCAGAGAGCGAACCCATCGCGTGCAGTGCGGAGTGGCATCGAGGTGCCCCCTCCGTCGCCCGTGGCACCACAGGGGAGGGGGCACCTCGAAGTCGCTCGGTCGCGGTGCACGACTGCATCACCCGCGACCTTGCATCAGCGATCGTCACCGTCCTCTCCAGCCGAGGCAGGCACGGCTGGACTCACGCGCACGATCGTCCCCGACAGCACCCAGGCTCTCTGGCTGGGAGCGAACCGCGGCGCCAGCAGTCCGTCGTTGATCTCGCGCGTCACGGCGAAGCGGTTGAATTGCGTCGCCGGAATGAACAGGCGCGAGTTGTCGGAGAATCCGTCCGACCCCGTGTCGACGTCACCTTCCGCTGCGGAGACCACGCCATCATGGTTCGTGTCGATCCTCGCGACTTCAGCGGCGTAGGCGTCGAACAGTCGCTGCTTGAAGTCGGTGACACCCGGCTCGAAGGAGGCCAGGCGCTCGTACACATCCAGGAAGATCTCGTTGGCGAGACCGCTCGGAATGAAGCGCTGACGGAACTCGCGCTGGGCATCGTCGTCCGCGTCGAACTTGTCGGGATCGCGCGGACCTGACGCTTGAACGACACCTTGGGTGTTCGGGTTGTCGCCGTACCTCACCGGGTCGTTCTTGATGCCGTTCGGACCCGAGCCCGGAACGATCGATTGGAGCGCGCCCACCTGGCCCGCTTCGAAGGTGCCCGGAATGCCGCCGGTGAAGGGGATCTCATAGAGGGGATGAATCCAATTGGTGGTGTAGTTGAACTCCCAGTACGCGTGACCGTCGCTCTGCTGCAGCGTATTCCAGGCGCCCATGCTCAGCTGGATCGGCACGACGTTGGTCTGGTGATCCGGGAAGTGATCCTTCGGGCTGGGGAAATGTTCCGGCATGCCATCGGTCGTGAAGATCTTGCCAGGCATGACGGCATGACCCTTGGCGATCAGCGCGTTGGCATCGGACTGGAGGATCGTCGCCGCCCAGGCCCCGACTCATCGGGATCGCGAGGGCGCCTACGCCTCATGATCCGGATCTCGAAGCGGCCGCTACAGGCATCGAATTCGAGACGCTAGTCGATGCCTACTACCGACCCCTGTTTCGATTCGCGATGAGCTTGACGCGCTCCGAGGCAGAGGCGAGTGATGCGACTCAGCAGACCTTTGCGATCTGGGCCGCCAAAGGACATCAACTACGCGATCCGTCGAAGGTGAAGACGTGGCTCTTCACCACGTTGCACCGCGAATGCTTTCGGACCCGACGCGAACGACAGCCTTTGCGCCTCGACGGACTCGATGAGGAGAAGGGCGATCTGCCGTTCGTCGAGCAGGCGACCGAGCGAAGGCTCGACGCGAAGTGCGCGCTCGAGGCGCTGGCGCGGCTAGGCGAACCGTACCGCGCTCCGCTCTCGCTCTTCTATCTCGGCGAGCATTCCTACCGGGAGATCGCGGAAATCCTGGGGATTCCCATCGGCACGGTCCAGTCGCGTATATCGCGCGGAAAGGCGCGACTTCAGCAGACCTTGGAGGGAGAATCGTCGGACGACGGAGCGAAACGGGAGCACCGTGGATAGTCGCAAGGCGACGTCCTCTCGCGCAGCCGACCCTGGCACCTCGCTTGCACGGCGGTGTCGTGAAGGAGCATCTCGCTCCGACGAAAGGAGGACGCCATGGAGGCCAAGTGCAAGCATGCGGACTGCCGCTGCACGGGTGGGAGTGGGCCGACCACGTGGTCGCGAGCCCGCTGCGACGAGCGCGCGAGAGCGCCAGCGTTCTGTGTCGGGACCACGCGTACGACGTCGACCCGCGGCTGCGCCCCGTCGAGCGCGGTCGCTATGCGGGTCTCGTTCCGGAAGAGCTGCGGGCCGAGGACCCGGTTGGGTTCGAGGAGTGGGTCGCCGGCGACGACGACGCCGCCTTTCCGCACGGCGAGACGCGCCGCGAGTTCGGACTGCGCGTAAGCGACGCGCTCGCCGCGCTCGCGTCGGGCCCGCACGCGTCCGTGCTCGTGGTGGGTCACCGAGACGGCATCCGCGAGATCGCCTCCGCGCTCGCCGGCGCGGCGTTGCCCGCCGGACGTCCCGCCGTCGCGGAGCTCGCGCTGCTGACGCGCGACGCCGACGGGCGCTGGCGGCTCGGGCGGCGCTCGAGCGACCCGCCGCCGCTGCGAAGCGAGCTCGAGCGCACGGGGCTCTCCGGCGGCAGCGACCCGTGGGACGGCCGTCACGTCGGCTCGCTCGAGCTGCGGATCGATCGCTGACGCGCGCCGGGTCGCGCGACGCGGCTCCGTCGGCGTAGAGTGCCCGCTCACGAACACGGGGCGGGAGTAGGCCATGAAGCATCGAGTGATCGTCTGGGGAACGGGCTTCGTCGGGAAGATGGTGCTGCGCGAGCTGATCCCGCATCCGGACTTCGAGCTCGCGGGGCTGATCGTCCACAGCCCGGACAAGGTCGGAAAGGACGCGGGCGAGATCGCGGGCCTCGACGTGCGCACCGGCGTCCGCGCGACGAACGACGTCGACGCGGCGCTCTCGCAGGACGCCGACGCCGTGGCCTATTTCGCCAACGCGGACATCCGCCAGATGGAGGCGATCAAGGACATGGCGAAGCCGCTCGCGCGCGGCTTCGACGTGGTCAACACGTCGGTCTTCCCGCTGATCCACCCGAAGAGCGCGCCGTCCTCGTTCGTCGCGCCGATCGAGCGGGCCTGCCGCGAGGGCGGCAGCTCGTTCTTCACCACCGGCATCGACCCCGGCTTCTGCCAGGACCTGATCCCGATGACCTTGATGGGGCTCACCGGCCGCGTCGACCGCGTGCGCATCCAGGAGATCCTCGACTACTCGACCTACCCGAACCCGCGCACGCTCTTCGAGATCATGGGCTTCGGTCGCCCGGTCGACGACGCGAAGGTGCTCCAGCTCCAGCCGGGTGCGCTGCGCTTCGCCTGGGGCTGCGCGGTCCACATGCTGGCCGACGGCCTCGGCGTGGCGCTCGACGAGATCCGCGAGGTCCACCAGCGGCGCGGAACCTCGCGCACGCTCGACCTCGCGGTCGGCACGGTGAAGAAGGGAACGACCGCGGGACTCCGCTTCGAGCTGCAGGGCATCGTCGGCGGCGAGCCGCGCATCGTCGTCGAGCACGTGACGCGGCTCGCGCCCGACGTCGCGCCCGACTGGCCGGGCAGCGAGCGCGGCGATGTCTACCGCATCCAGATCGACGGCAGCCCCTCGATCCGCGCGGAGCTCGCCTTCCGCGGAGAAGGCGACGACGCCAACGCCGGTGGGTGTCTCTCCACCGGCATGCGCGCGATCAACGCCATCCCCGCGGTGTGCGCTGCGCCGCCCGGCCTGCTCACGCCGTTCGACCTGCCGCTGATTCCCGGCAGGCACAACATGCAAGCGCCGCGAAGCGGCGCGTGCAGCGAGGCGTAGCCGAGCGAAGTTCAGAGGATCGACCCGGTTTGCGAGGGCGCTCGGTCGGCTGGCGCACGCTCACTCGTTCGCCGTCGCCGGGTCGATCTTCGTCTTGATCTCCGAGATGCGGTTCGCCGGGAAACCCGAGATGCGCGCGTGCTCCCGGATCGCCTGCTCATCCTCGGCGAGATACACGCAGTAGGTCTTGTCCGCGACCACTCCGCGTGGAGGCCGCCAAGCATCTCCTCGAGAGCGGCACGCGCTCGTTCGGCGAGATCTCCGCCGCGGTCGGCTACGAAGACGTGCCCTTCTTCCGCTCGCTCTTCCAGCGCCGCACGGGCGTGTCGCCGACGTCGTGGCGCCGCCGCTTTTCCCGGCCCGAGGGCGGCACGGCGAGCGGTCCTGCTCGCCGTGCCTCGTAGCCTCGACCTACTGCCCGTCCGGCAGCCAATTGCCGTGGAAGCCGTACGGCACGCGGCTCGGCACGTGGATCGTCGCGACCGGCTCGCCCGCGAAGTCCTGCGCGTGCAGGATCACGACGTCGCTCGTATCCGTCTCCGCGTCGTAGACGTAGGCCATCACGTAGCCGTCGTCCTCGGCGGCGTCGGGGCGAGCCGGCACGAAGACCGGCTCCATGAAGCTGCGCGCGCGACCCTCGCTGTGCACTTCGCTCTTGCCGTCGCGCAGGTCGTGCTTCAGCAGGCCGCCGAGCGCGAACTCGCGCTCGACCATCGTGGTGTAGCCGTAGCGGTAGGGCCGTCCGATCCGCCGCTCGTCGTGGCGCGGGAACTCCTGGCCGCGGTCGTCGATGCGCGACTCCTTCACGCGCCCGCCCTTCGGATCGACGATCCAGCGCTCGAGCGTCGGCGGGCCCTCGTTCGGGCCTTGCGTGTCGGTCGCGAACATCTTCGGATGGCGGGCCACGTCGAGCACCACGCGGCCGTCGGGCGCGTCGTAGGCGTTCATCGGATGGAAGACATAACAGAGTTCGACGTCGCTCCAGACCACGTCCTTCGCGTCGCCCTCGCGCGGCAGCAGCCCGACGCGGCAGCCGTACTCCGGCTTCCACGAGTACGGGAAGCCCTGCTCCATCGCCTCCGGCGTGAAGAGCACCGGCATGTCGAAGAGCACGAAGTACTTCCCGGTGATCGCGCAGTCGTGGACCATCGGCTTCCCGGGCACGGGCACGTCGACGGTCCGCCGCACGCGGCCATCCGCGCCGACCACGACCACCTGGATCACCTCGGCAAAGGGCGTGTAGACCGCGGCCCACAGCTCGCCGGTGACGGGGTCGCGCTTCGGGTGCGCGCTGAAGCCGCCCTTCAGGCTACCGCCGAAGTTCGAGCGGCCGACCGTCTCGAGCTCTGCGTCGAGCTCGACCGGCAGATTCCCCGCCTCGACGATCGCGTAGATCTTCCCGGCGTGACCGATCACGTTGGTGTTGGCGGTGCCGCCTCCGAAGTCGAGCGCCGGACGCGGACCCGTCACCGCGGGCCAGCCCTTCGCCGCGACGACTTCGTCGTCGCGCACGTAGCGCCGGCGGTACCACTCGGCGCGCCCGTCGCGCAGGCGCACGCCGTGCACCATGCCGTTGCCGATGAACCAGTGGTAACGGGCGGGATCCGGCGCGACGGGATTCGGGCCGATCCGCAGCAGCATGCCCGAGAGCTCGCGCGGGATCGTGCCCGTGACGCGGAGTGCGACGTCGCTGCGCTCGTCGGGAACGGGTCCGAAGTTTCCGGAGAGATAGGGGTTCGTGCTCATCGGATTCCTCCTCGAGGGTCGCCGTGGACCAGTTGCATGGTGGTTCGAAGCGCGTCGTCGAGCGTGGCGCCGGAGGCGGCCGCCGCGACGGAGAAGGCTCCCTGCGCCCAGAGCAGCGCGAGACCGTGGACCGCCGCCCACACACAGCCTGCGAGCAGCCGCGTGTCGTGCTCGGCACGCCAGCCCGCGTCCTGCGCGGCGCGAACCAGCCGCACGAGCTGCTCGAAGGCGTCGGCCGACGCGCGCGCCAGCTCGGCGTTCTGCGGATCGAGCGCCTCGGGCCGGAACATCAGGGCGAAGAGGCCGGGCCGCGCGACCGCGAGCTCGACGTAGCCGCGGCCGGCGGCCGAGAGCCGCGCCCACGGGCCCGCGCCCGACGGGAGCTGCGCCGCCGACTTGTCGATCGTCTCGGAGAGCAGACGGAAGCCGCGCGCCGCGACCTGCGAGAGCAGCGCCGCCAGGCTCGGGTAGTGCCGCAGCGGCGCTCCGTGCGAGACGCCCGCGCGGCGCGCGATGCGGCGGAGCGAGAGGGCCTCGAGCCCGTCGCGGTCGAGCAGCTCCTCCGCGATGTCGACGAGGCGCTCGTCGAGGGGTCCCGAGGGCTTGCGTCGCGCGCCAGCCGGCATGTAGACAGTGTCTATTAAAACGTAGATGCTGTCAACAGCTCGATTCGGGGCGCGCGCTCGCTTGACGGCGCCCCGTCGGGGCGTGTCTCATGCGCGGCGGACACGCGGGGGAGGTCCCCCCGCCCGGAGGAGGAGCCTTGGCGAACCCCGCACCCCCGAGCTTCGAGCACTACGACCCCCGCTTCGCCGAGCGCCTGATCGCCGCGAACGAAGCCGTCACGGGCCTGCCGAAGTACCTCGGCATCCGGCTCGTCGAGTTCACGGCCGGCCGTCTGGTCGCGGAGATGGACGTGCGCGAGGAGCTGAAGACGCCCTTCGGCAACCTGCACGGCGGCGTGATGGCCGCGCTCGTCGATCACGTGCTCGGCGTCGTCGCCTACCCGCTGATGCGCCGCGGGCAGTGGGCCGCGACGACCGAGTTCAAACTCAACTACCTCGCGCCGGTGTCGGGCGGGACGCTTCGCGCGGAGTCGCAGGTCGTCTCGATGACGCGCACCACCGCGATCGTGCGGGTCGAGGTCTCGAACGGCGATCGCCTCGCGTGCATCGCGCAGGGCACCCTGCTGATCCGCGATCCGAAGCAAGCGCCCGCGTAGCGGGCGCGCGCAGCGAGGCGCAGCCGAGCGAAGTTCAGAGAAATGACTGGGCCCACATCGCGGCTCCCCCGACCGCGAGCCCGACTCCCGCGACGCGCGCGACGAGCGCGCCCCGCGGCGCAAGCTTCTCGACGAGCACGAGCAGCGAGAGGCCCGCGACCCAGAGCAGGTTCATCACGCCGCCGAAGAAGAGGAGTCCCATCAGGAGCGCGCAGCAGCCGAGGCAGTAGCAGCCGTGCGTGACGCCCATGCGAAAGGCGCCCCAGCGCCCGTCTCGCCAGTGCGCGGCCAGGAAGCGTGCCGGCGCGCGACAGTGCGCGAGGCAGGACTCCTTCCACGGCGACCATTGATAGAGGCCCGCCGCGACGAGCAGCGCGGCGCCGAAGAGCGGACTCGCCGAGGAGAGCATCGGCGTGAGCAGCGCCTGCCGCTCGAGCTGCCACTGGAGCGCCGTCGCGCCGACGCTGAAGAGCGTCCAAGTCGCCACGTAGCCCGCGGTGAAGACGAAGGCCGGTGCGACCGGGCTGCCCTCCCGCGACGCCTTGCGCGCGACCGAAGCGAACAGCAGCGAGGTCGGCGCGGCGGAGGGCACCATCATCCCGACCATCATCACGGCCCACATGAGGAGCGTCAGCGCGGCGTCGGTCGGGGTCCATGGGTGCAGCTCGCAGGCGATCCCGGCGGCCATCGACTGGTGCATGCTCCAGGTCATGCGCGCGAGCTCGAGCCAGGCGAGCGCGCAGACGCCGGCGAGCCCGAGCCAGATGGCGCGCCGCTGGCGCCGCGCCAGCGTGCCGGGCGGATAACCGGCCGTCTGCATCGCGGCCATGGGACCGGATCAGCCGATCACGCCGTCCTGATTCATGTGCAGGACGTTCCAGTGGCTGTGGGTCTTGTCGAGCGTCACCTCGATCGCGCCGCGCGCGCGCGACACCCCCTGCCCCACCTCCGCCACGCGGTACTCGAAGCCGTTCGGCAGGTGGATCTGAACGCGGTGCTCCTTGCCGCTGTGCGGATCGAGGATCGGCGAGCCGTCGGACTCGAGAATTCCCGGCACGCGCAGGCGCGCGCGCCGCGCCGCCAGGTCGACGTCGAGCTCGATCGGCGCGTAGACGGGATCGAGCACCTCCGACATCGTGCTGTTGAAGACGTAGAAGTGCGTCGCGCCGGGCGCCGTGCTCTCGCCGTAGAGGATCTTGCGCAGCGCCTCGCGCTGCGCGGCGTCGCCGCGCGCGTCGATGATCGCCTGCTGGCGGCCGTTGCCCTCGGCGATCTCCCCGGGCCACTTCACCACCATCGCGAAGCGGAGGCCGTCGAGGCGGGTCTGGTTGAAGTGGCCTTCGTCGATGCGTCCGGCTGCGACGGCCTCGCAGTGTCCGTGCGTCGTCTTCGAGTTGAACTGGCAGGGACAGCCGAAGTCGCAGTTGCAGTTGGTGAACTGGATCCCGCGAATCGTCCAGCGATCGGCCATGCGGATCTCGGAGCCGATGCGCGGCTAGTAGCGCGGCCGGCCGCCGCCGGGACCGCGGCCGCCGCCGCCGCCCGGACCGCGGCGCATGCCCCCGCCCCCGCCGCCGCCCCCGCCGCCGCCCTCGCGCTCGCGCGCCTCGTTGACGCGCAGCGGGCGACCGCCCATGTCGCGGCCGTTCAGCGCGCGGATCGCCTCGTCCGCGGCGTTCGGGTCGCCCATCTCCACGAACGCGAAGCCGCGCGAGCGACCGGTCTCCCGATCGGTGATCACGCGCACGGAGCTGACCGCCCCGTGCTGCGCGAACATCGCCTCGAGGTCCGCCTCCGTGGTGCTGAAGGGAAGGTTGCCTACGTAGATCCTCTTGTTCATGTCGGGCTCGTCGCCTCTTCCAGCGCGACGCGTTCACGTGTAGGTCGAACGGGAGATCGGTCTCGTCCGGCCGTCCAGCGGCGCTCCGTGCTTGACGGCCTCTGCGCCTCGGAAACGGAACGATCGGCCGAACGAGGGTCGCAAAGGCGGGTTCTTCGACGCGCGCAAATCTACCCTCCGCCGCGACCGGAAGGCAAAGGAATTATCGAGCGCGCCGGTATGATGCGCGGCTCGCTGCGGCGGCCCGTCCTCCGGGGGCTTTCCGACGGCGCAGAGTAGGAATTTGCAAAGCCCCATGCCTTCCGTGTGTCGCTTCGGCTCCTTTCCGCGGACAGCGATGTACGGGCGAAACCTCCGCGTCGCCGAAGCCCTGCGGCGGGCCGGCTCCAAAGTCACGGAATGCCACGTGGAGCCGCGGTACGCGGCCTCTGCCGCGCGCAACGGGCGGCGCGGCGCGGTCGGCCTCGCCGCCCGCATGGCGCTCGCGACCATCTTTCGCTGGGGAGAGCGGGCTTTCGCTGGGGAGAGCGGGCGCGCCGCCACCGGGAAGCCCGCTACGACAGCCTGCACGAGACGGCGGTGCGCGACCGTGAGCTCGTCTCGCCGACGACCGCCGTGCGCTCGGCATGGGCCGCGCGCGCGCCACGGCGTGCCGTTGTCCGTCAGCGGGTCGCTCGCGCTGCCGCTCGCGGCCCTCGACATGGTCGTGATCGCGACCGCCTGGTGATGACGTCCGTCATCCTCGTCATCGCGCGGCTCTGTGCGGCGCCTGTTCGGCGCGCGCGCCCGAATCGGAGGAGGCTCCCCTTGAATCCGAACGCCATCGTCTTCCCCGCGATCGCCATGTTCTTCCTCACCGCGACCCTCGTCGCGCGCATGGGCTTCCCGCGCGTCCGCGCGGTACAGCGCGGCGAGATCTCGATCGCCTACTACCGGCTCTACAACGCGACGAGCATGCTCGTGCTCTCGATCCTGTGGCTGTTGCTGCTCGTGCGGGTTGCGCTGCGCTAGCAGCGGGTCACACCAGCTGGATGCGCACGCCGCACAGCGCGATCGCGCCGCCCTCGCGCAGCACGCCGCGCGCCCGCGCGCGCTCGCGCACGCGCTTCGGATCGGCCGCCTCGAGCACGAGCCCGGACACACCATCGCCGCGGCCGTCGCGATCCTTGCCGAAGCGGATCGTGCCGCCGTCTTTCAGCGCGATCGCGAAGTCGCCGCCGTCGGCTCGAGCCGGTGCCGCCAGCACCTCGCTCCAGCGGCGCGCCATCGCGGCCGGATCGTCCGCCTGGAGCTCCACCCCCGCGATCCGCCGCACCGAGTCGGTCCGCACCTCCTCGCGCCAGCGCGGGCCGGCCCAGCGCCACGACTCGGGCGGGTTCATCCAGTCGAGCGACAGGATCGCGCCGCCGACATCGCGCGGGTGCAGGTGCAGGGTCGCAGCGTCGTCGAGCGCGGCCTCCCATACGATCCGCACGCCGAGGCCCTCGAGGCGCGCGCGGTCCGCCTCGCGCTGCTGCGACTGCACGATCACCATGTAGCCGCCGTCGCCGCCGCGCCGCTCGAGCAGGCGCCCCGCCGTCGTGCCGGGCCGGTCGGGCGACACGACCTCGAGGAAGGTGTCGCCGATCGGCATCACCGCGTTGCGGAGGCCGAAGACCTCGACCCCCGGATCGTGGAAGGCGACGTTCACGCCGAGCACGTCGCAGAGCGCGTCGACCGTCGGCTCGAGCTCGCGCGCGACCAGAGCCACCTGACGCAGACGCATGATCCTCGATCCTCCCGGGCCTCTATACCACGAGCGCGGCGACGATGTGCGGCAGCGCGCCATCGGCGAGCGCGCGCAGCTCCTCGTCGCTGCGGTCCTGGATCGGGTGCGCGACGAATACCGCCGCGGGATCGGCGCCGAGCGCGCGGGCCTGCGCGTGCGCGCCGTCGACGAACTCCAAGGTCGCGATGTAGACCGCGGGGATGCCGCGCGACTCGAGGTCGACCGTGTCGTGCACACTGCACGACGTGCAGCTCCCTCAGTCGGCGAGCGCCTCCACCACCGCGTGGCAGCGCGTCGCGATCTCCTGGCGCAGATCGATCGGCGCGGGCTTGGTGAAGGTGGGCTTCGCGAAGCGCAGCACCGTGGCGCCGCGCTCGCGCAGGTGCTTTTCGAGCTGCGAGAGGAAGACGTCGCCGCGCGCCTTCGAGATGTCGAGGAGACCGACGGTGCGCCCGCGCAGCGAGTCGAGCCTCGCGGCGCGCTCGCGCTGCGGCGGGCGGCGCTCGCCGGTCGGATCGAGGACGACGCGCGGCGGCTCGCTCACGTTCGGATCTCCCTCACGACGGGCCGGCTGCCGAGGTCGCCGCTCGCCCAGCCGCCGATGATGCAGGAGAAGAGTCCGGCGCCGCCACCGCAGTGCACGATCAGGAGGCCGTCGGGCCGGAACTTCGGCAGCGAGCCCTTGAAGCCCTCCGGCAGCGGCAGCCCCTCAGCCATGCCGCCCGCGCCGCGACGCAGTTCTGCGGCGGGACGCTGGAGCAGCGCGTGCAGGCGCTCGCGCAGCCGCGCCTTGCTCCAGCCGGCCTCGCGGAAGACGCGCGCGTGCTCGGGGCCGATCGCGAGGATCGCGTCGAAGGCGAGCACCAGCTTCGGGTGGTGCACCGTCGCGAGACACGCGGCGAAGCTCCGGCAGAGCGACTCCGGATCGCGCGAGAGCTGATCGACGACCGTGCGCGGCCCCTCGCCCGCGAAGAGCGTCACCGCGCTGCGTCCCGCCGGCACGCCGAGATCCTCCGAGAGAGGACCCCACGGCGAGCCCTCCTCGTCCTCCGCGAAGCAGAAGCCGAGCTTGCCGGGATTGCCGAAGGTCGCGCGGTCGACCTCGCCGGGGCGTCCGCCGCCGACGTTGCGGATCACGAGCTGGAGCGCGCGCCCGATGGTCGAGTTGGCGCGGTGGCCCTGTCCGAAGACGTTGATGCCCGCATTCATCCCGAGCGCGCGCCGGATCGGTCCGTTCACGATCAGCACGGGGCCGACGCCCATCGTGGTCGCGAGCACGCCGTGCGCGTTGAAGGCATCCGTGCAGGCGCCTTCGAGGGCGGCGAGCACGACGGGCAGGTACTCGGGCCGGCAGCCGGCGAGCACGGCGTTGATCGCGACCTTCTCGACGCTGCACGGCACGAGGTCGGGAGGCACGGTCGCGACGATCTCGCCCTGCGCGCGCGTCGTGCCCTCGAGCATCGCGAGCACGCGCTCGGGAGTCGGCGGCACGACGGGAAGCCCATCGCTCCAGCCGCGCGCGACCATCGCCTCCATCTCGTCTTCTTGCGCCGCGAGCTCGACGCGCCGCGCGCGCAGCCCCTCGCCCGCATGGCGCGCGCGCAGCGCGGGCACGCGGTCCGGATCGACCGACAACGAGCCGCAGCCCGGGCGGTATGCGGGGAGCCCTGCCCCGAGCCCCGCGACGCCCGTCAGCGCCTCCCACTCGCCGCGCTGCCAGCCGAGGACACGCGCCGTCTCGACGCCCCCCTCGACGCGGAGCAAGGTCGGCACCGCCTCGATGCCGTAGTGCCACGAGAGCTCGAGCGAGGTGTCGTCGCGCGCGGCGACGCCGTCCGGGAAGCTCGGGTCGTCCTGGGTGTAGACGGTCAGCGCGAGCCGGCCGGCGAGCTGCGCGAGGACTGGGGCCACGAGCGCGCAGGTCGGGCAGTCGCGCTTCACGAAGGCCACGACGCCATCCGGGAGCGCGGGTCGCGCGGAGGCAGCGACGGCCGCGGACGACACGCCGCGCAGCTTATCAGAGCGGGGCGCCCTGCCGATGCAACCGCCATGGCGGATCCGCGGGGCATCGCGCTGCGCTTCGGCGAGGGCCGCATCAGCGGCGTGCTGGCCACGGCGCTCGGCGCGCTGTCGCTCCTCGCGGTGCTCTGCTTCCGCTACCCCGCCCTGCTCACGACCGCCGATCTGCGCGCCGTCTACCCGGTGCCGCTGCTGCGCGGCGTGCTCTTTGCCGCGCTGCTGCTGGCGCTCGGCTTCTCGGCGCTGTCGCTCGTGCTCTCCCGCAGCCCGAGCCTCGGCGTCTGCGGCCTCACCACGACCGCCGCGGCGATCGCGCTCGGCGGCGCCTGGGTCGAGACACCGGAGGCGGTTGCGCCGCAGCACGGCCTCGGCCTCGACTGGTTCGTGCTCGACCTGCTGCTGCTGGCGCTCGTCTTCGTGCCGCTCGAGCGTGTGTTCGCGCGGCTGCGCGAGCAACGCGTGCTGCGCCCCGGCTTCGGCACCGACGTCGCGCACTTTTTCGCGAGCCATCTGCTCGTGCAGGTGACGGTATTGCTGACGATGGCGCCGGCCTCGCTGCTCTTC
>Ga0335082_10004371_pt1 | contig 15404 bp, 14 predicted proteins | sample Lox_Sample_41_FD_206718 | JGI IMG/M metagenome (GOLD analysis project Ga0335082, IMG submission 206718) | Soil microbial communities from Loxahatchee National Wildlife Refuge, Florida, United States - Lox_Sample_4.1 | ecosystem: Environmental > Terrestrial > Soil > Wetlands | place: USA...
AGCCGGCACTCCTGCGCCTCGACGCATCGGCAGGCTGCCGGCCCTCAGTCGAAGACGTATTCCCCCGTGCCGACTCGTCTCTCGGACGGCGAAGGCCCGGCGTGCAGTGGGTCGTCGAGCGGGGATCGCGCCGCCCACCGGCGACTCGGCGCTCAGTGCCCGCGGATCCGGGCGATGATCTCGTCGGCCACCGGCTTCGGTACCGGCGCATAGTGGCTGAACTGCATGGTGTACGTCGCCCGCCCCTGCGTCCGGGAGCGGAGGTCCGTCGCGTACCCGAACATCGTCGCCAGCGGCACCTGGCCCTGGATGTGCTGCGCCCCGGCCTTCGGCTCCATCCCGACGATCTTCCCCCGCCGGGCGTTCAGGTCGCCGATCACGTCGCCCATGAATTCCTCGGGCGTCACGACCTCGATCGACATCACCGGCTCGAGCAGCACCGGGCCGGCCTGGGGCGCCCCCTCGCGCACCGCCATCGAGCCCGCGATCCGGAACGACACCTCGTTCGAGTCCACGTCGTGGAAGCTCCCGTCGATCGCCTCCACCCCCACGTCCACCATCGGGTAGCCGGCGAGCGGTCCGCTGCTCATCGACTCCTCGGCGCCCTGGAAGGCCGCCTCGACGAACTCCTTCGGCACCTTCCCGCCCACGATCGAGCTCTTGCTGCTGAACCCGCTTCCCGGCTCGTTCGGCGACAGCCGGAGCACGATGTCCCCGTACTGTCCGCGGCCGCCGGACTGGCGGATGTAGCGCCCCCGCGCCTCCACCGGCTGGGTGATGGTCTCCCGGTACGCCACCTGCGGCTTGCCGACGTTCGCCTCCACCTTGAACTCCCGCAGCAGCCGGTCGACGATGATCTCCAGATGTAGCTCGCCCATCCCGGCGATCAGCGTCTGCCCGCTCTCGGGATCGGTCCGGACCCGGAACGAGGGATCCTCCGCGGCGAGCTTCTGCAGCGACGTCCCGAGCCGGTCCTGGTCGGCCTTGGTCTTCGGCTCGATGGCGATGTCGATGACTGGATCGGGGAAGGTCATCCGCTCGAGGACGATCGGCTTGTGCTCGTCGCAGAGCGTGTCGCCGGTGGTGGTGAGCTTGAGCCCCACCGCCGCGGCGATGTCCCCGGCCAGCACCTCGTCGATCTCGTCCCGCTTGTCGGCGCGCATCTGCACCAACCGTCCGATGCGCTCGCGCTTGCCCTTGGCCGGGTTCCACGCGGCCATCCCGCTCTCCAGCCGGCCCGAGTAGACCCGGATGAAGGTCAACGTCCCCACGAAGGGGTCGGTCATGATCTTGAAGGCCAGCGCGGCGAACGGCGCCGTGTCGCTCGTCTCGCGGGTGAGGTCCGCCCCGCTCTTCGGGTCCTTCCCGTGGACCGGTGGAATGTCCAGCGGCGAGGGCAGGAAGTCCACCACCGCATCCAGCAACGGCTGCACCCCCTTGTGCTTGAACGCCGAGCCGCAGAGCACCGGGAACAGCTTCCGGGAGATGCACCCCTTCCGCAGCGCCGCCAGCAGCTCGGGCTCGGAGGGCTCCTTCCCGTCGAGGTACAGCGCCATCACCCGGTCGTCCTGGTCGGCACAGGCCTCGATGAGGTGCGCCCGTGCAGCCTTCGCCTTCTCGAGAAGCGCAGCCGGGATGTCGACCAGCTCGAAGCGACTCCCCAGCTCCGACTCGTCGAAGGTGATGCCCTTCATCCGCACCAGGTCGATCACCCCCTGGTGCTGATCCTCCGAGCCCCAGGGAATCTGGACGGGCACCGCGTTCGCCCGCAGCTTCTCGTGGATGGTCCGGACCGACATCTCGAAGTCCGCCCCCAGCCGATCCATCTTGTTGATGAAGCAGATGCGGGGCACGCCGTAGCGATCCGCCTGGCGCCAGACCGTCTCGCTCTGCGGCTCGACCCCGTTCGCCGCGTCGAACACCGCGATCGCGCCGTCGAGCACCCGGAGCGAGCGCTCCACCTCGATGGTGAAGTCCACGTGGCCCGGGGTGTCGATGATGTTGATCCGGTAACGCTGGTCCCGGCGGTTCCAGAAGGCGGTGATCGCCGCGGAGGTGATGGTGATGCCGCGCTCGCGCTCCTGCACCATCCAGTCGGTGGTGGTGTTCGCGTCGTCGACGTCGCCCATCTTGTGGATGGTGCCGGTGTAGAAGAGGATCCGCTCGGTGGTGGTCGTCTTCCCCGCATCGATGTGCGCCATGATGCCGATGTTTCGGTAGCGCTCGAGCGGGAAGTCACGGGCCATACGGCAGTCTCGACGGTCTGGCAGAAATGACAACGGCCGGGAGGCCCGGCCGTCGGAACATCGCAACGATGGGTGACGCTTACCAGCGGTAGTGCGCAAAGGCCTTGTTGGCCTCGGCCATCTTGTGGGTGTCCTCGCGCTTCTTCACCGCGTTGCCCCGGTTGTTCGCCGCGTCCATGATCTCTCCGGCGAGCTTCTCCTCCATCGTCTTCTCGCCGCGAGCCTTGGCGTAGGTGATGAGCCAGCGCATCCCCAGCGCCACCCGCCGGTCCTGCCGAACCTCCACCGGCACCTGGTAGGTCGCCCCGCCCACCCGGCGGCTCTTGACCTCCAGGACGGGCTTGACGTTGTCCAGCGCCTTCTTGAAGGTGCGCAGCGGCTCCTCCTTCGCCCGCTCCTCGATCAGGGCGAAGGCGCCGTAGCACACGCGCTCGGCGATCGACTTCTTGCCCTTGCGCATCAGGTCGTTGACGAACTTGGTGACCAGCCGGTCCTGGAACTTCGGGTCGGGGAGGATCTTCCGCTTGGCGACGACGCGACGACGAGGCATCTGAGTGAGAGTCCTTTAGCTCGGGCGCTTCGCGCCGTACTTGCTGCGGCCCTGCTTCCTGCCCTGCACCCCCACCGAGTCCAGGGTGCCGCGGATGATGTGGTAGCGGACGCCCGGGAGGTCCTTCACCCGGCCTCCGCGGATCATCACCACCGAGTGCTCCTGGAGGTTGTGCCCCACGCCCGGGATGTAGGAGGTCACCTCGATCCCGTTGGTCAGCCGCACGCGGGCCACCTTCCGGAGCGCCGAGTTCGGCTTCTTCGGCGTGGTGGTGTAGACGCGGGTGCACACTCCACGCTTCTGGGGAGATTCCTTGAGCGCCGGGCTCTTCCCCTTCACCACGAGCTTCTCGCGCCCCTTGCGCACCAGCTGACTGATGGTCGGCATCCGTCCCTTGTCCGTCGAATCCGGGCGGCGACCGCCGGGCACACGCCCGGCCACGGAAGCCCCCGAAAAGAGGGCGCGGTCTATAACGGTGGGTGCGAGGGAGTCAAGCGTCCGCCGGGAGCGCGTGTCCCCGCGTGGCTCAGAGGTCGAGCACCATCACGATCGCGTCCTCGCCCTCGTCCACGTAGTAGTTGGGTCGGATGCCCACCGGCCGGAATCCGAACGCCCGGTAGAGCTCCAGCGCCGCGGCATTGCTCCGCCGGACCTCCAGCGTGGCCAGCGCGCACCGCTTCTGCTTCCCCACGTCCAGGGCCGCCTGGAGCACGGCCCTCGCCACCCCCCGGCGCCGGTGGTCGGGCGCGGTGGCCACGTTGAGGATGTGCAGCTCGTCGTGCACCACCCAGAAGATCACGAAGCCGAGGAGCGTCATCCCGCGCGCACCCGGCTCCTCGGCGACCAGGATGGTCGACCAGTCGTGGCCCAGCTCGCGCGCCAGCAGGTCCCGGCTCCAGGGGTTCCGGAAGGCCTCCTGCTCGATCTCCATCACCCGGGGCAGGTCGGCCGAGGTCATCGGACGGAGCTGGAACGGTCCGCCCGGGCTCTCCCGGAGCTTCCTCACCGCCCTGCCTCCCCCAGCCCGAGCTCATCGCGGGCGAGCTGCTCCGGGCGGGTGATGATCCGCACCGGGATGGACGTCCGCAGCTGACCCAGCGCCTCCCGGGCGAGCACCAACGCCCGCTCCCGCTGCATGCGCTCCCGCAGCGGCCCCCGAGCCTCCTCCCAGCTCTTGCCTCCGCGGTCCGCCTCCCAGGCGCGGCGCACGTCGCTCTCCGGCACCTGCGACCGGAGTCGCACCCGGCCCTCGACGAACTTCTCGGTCCGGAGCACCCGGGCCAGCACCTCGGCCAGGGCCGCCCGGTCCACGTCGTGCGCCCGGAGGAAGGCCTCGAAGGCGGCCGTCGTGGCGAAGCGGGCCTCGAACCCGCGCAGGCGGCGGTCGAGCTCGGCCGGGTCGACAGGATAGGCGTTGAGCTTGTCCGCCTCCGCCGTCGCCGCGCGCTGGGCGATGGCCAGATCCAGGGCAGCCTGCAGGGCCGCGGCGTCCAGCGGTGCCGTGGCGGCGTCCACCCCCCCGCGATCGATGAGCATCACCCGCGCCTCGAAATCCAGCTGGCTCCAGCTGAGCACGCGACCATCTACCAGCGCCACCACCCGGTCCAGGATCCGCGCCTCCGCCGGCGAGCCGAGGAGCAGTGCCGCCAGCACGAGGGCCCCGCCCGTCCACTGGCACGGTCGTCGCGGACGGTTAAGCTCCCTCGACTCCATGGCTGAGGACCTCTACCAGCTGCTCGGCGTCTCGCGCGGCGCGAGCGAGGACGAGATCAAGAAGGCGTACCGGAAGCTGGCGCGCAAGTACCACCCGGACGTGAACCCCGGCAACAAGGCCGCCGAGGAGAAGTTCAAGCAAGTGAGCGCCGCTTTCGAGGTCCTGTCCAATCCGGAGAAGCGGAAGCTCTACGACGAGTTCGGCGAGGACGCGGCGAAGATCGGCTACGACCCGAAGAAGGCGGAGGCCCTGCGCGCCTACCGGGACGCCGCCGCCCGCGGGGGCGTCCCGGGCCGGGCCTCGGGCATGCCCGACCTGGAGGGGTTCGACCTGGGCGACCTCTTCGGCGATCTCTTCCGGGGGCGCGGCGGGCGCTCCGGACGGCGGATGGAGGACCTCTTCGAGGGCGACGAGCCCGAGGGCCCCAGCCGGGGCGAGGACCTCCACGCACAGGTGCGGCTGTCGCTCCGCGAGGCGGTCACCGGGACCGAGCGCGGCCTGTCGGTCACCCGTCCGGGAAAGTGCAAGAAGTGCAAGGGATCCGGGCACTTCGGAAAGCCCGAATCCTGCCCCACCTGCAAGGGCACGGGGAAGATCCGCCAGGGTCGGGGGCCCCTGTCCGTCAGCGGCACCTGCCCGACGTGTGGCGGGAGCGGGAAGGTCGCTCCTCCCTGCGACCTCTGCGGCGGCAGCGGCCGCGTCGAGGAGACCACCCGGGTGACGGTGAAGATTCCCGCGGGGGTCCAGACCGGGTCGCAGGTGCGCGTCCCCGGCCAGGGCGCCGCGGGCATCCTCGGCGGGCCTCCGGGCGACCTCTATCTCGAGGCGCAGGTGGACCCTCACCCGCTCGTTCGCCGCGAGGGAGACGACCTCTACGTCGACCTTCCGGTGACGGTGACCGAGGCCCTGCTCGGAGCGCAGGTGCGCGCGCCCACCTTCACCGGCGAGGTGACCTTGACCGTCCCCCCTCACAGCCAGTCCGGCCGGAAGCTGCGGCTGAAGGGCCAGGGCGTCCCGTCCCTCAGGGGCAATGGACGAGGCGACCTGTACTTCGAGGTGAAGATCCGCGTCCCGGAGAAGACCAGCGCGGACGTGAAGGCCGCCGCGGAGACGCTCTCCCGTGCCTACGGCCATGACGTCCGCGCCGATCTGCGGCTGTGAGCTCCGGCTCGGTCCCTCAGCTCTGACCCTTGCGTCCGAAGCGCCCTGACGTCGAAGCTCCGGCCCGCCCGATGGACTCCCAGTCGCACACCGTCGACGTCTCCACCCGCGGACGCGGGCTTCACGACATCACCCGCGAGGTCACCGACTTCGTCGAGCGGCTCAAGGTCGCCGCCCCCGGCCCGCGCACCGGCATCCTCACCTGCTTCATCCGGCACACCTCGGCCAGCCTGGTCGTCCAGGAGAACGCAGACCCGAGCGTGCTGGCGGACCTGGAACGGTTCTTCGCCCGCCTCGTTCCCGACGGCGACCGCCTCTTCAAGCACGCCGCCGAGGGGCCGGACGACATGCCCAGCCACGTCCGCGCCGCCCTGACCCAGACCTCGCTCGGCGTTCCGGTGGTCGACGGTGCGCTGGTGCTCGGAACGTGGCAGGCGATCTATCTCTACGAGCACCGGCTGCGGCCCCATCGCCGCGAGGTGGTGCTGGTCTACGTCGGTCGCTGAGCAAGGAGACGTCCGCCCGTGGGCATCCTCGACATCTTCGGCGGCAAGAGCCCGGAGCGCGCCACCCGCCTCAAGGCAAAGGTGACGCAGAAGTACGGCGGCCCCGAGGGGCGGCAGAAGGCCATCCAGCAGCTCGGGGAGATGGACTTCCCGGAGGCCACCGCGTCGCTCCTGGCCCGCTTCACCGTGACCGTCGAGCCGGCCACCACCGACAGCGACGAGAAGGAGCACGTCTTCGAGCTGATCCGGGCCCGGGGCGATGCCGCGGTCGAGCCCATCCGGACCTTCCTCCGCCGCACCGATCAGGCCAGCTCGTGGGCGGTGCGCCTGCTCCGGGACATCCTTCCCCGGGAGGCCTTCGTCACCGCGATCGACGAGCACCTCGGCGAGCTGGCCGAAGCCTACACCCGCGATCCGGAGAAGAAGCTGGTCCTCCTCCACGAGGCGGAGTCCCTCGACGACCCACGGATCGCGCCCCGGGTCCTCCCCTTCCTCGAGGACATGGCGGACGACGTGAAGATCGCCGCCCTCCGCGCCCTCGGGCCCCGTGGTTACCCCGAGGCCCGCGAGCCCATCCTCCGGCTGCTCACCGCCCCGGAGACCGCGCGGCGGGTGCAGACCGCGGCGATCGAGGCGCTCGCCCACAGCGGCTTCGGCGTCCAGGGGTACCGGGAGAAGGTCGAGTCGCTCCTCCCGGAACCGTTCTTCGTCGACAAAGCCGGAATTCTGAAGAGACGCGGCGCTCCGGCCCCCGGCCAGCCGGAGTAAAGGACCGGGCTCGCGCATGGCTCGCTCGTCCAAGACGCCGACCCGGCGACGCTCCAAGGCACTGGTGGAGCTGTTTCCCCACCTCGCGACCCCCGAGCACCACCCAGGACCGGACGCGGCCGCCCTGACCCTCCGGCAGATGGCCGAGGCGATCCACCGGGCCCCCACCCTGGCCGAGTCGCAGAAGGCGCAGCTGTCGCTGGTGGCCTCGCTCCTCGGTGCCCGGAGCGCGTTCCTCGCCGAGTACGTCGTCGCCCGGGACCGGCTGGAGGTGGTCGCGGTGCGCGGGCGCAACGAGCCCCGGATCACCGCGGTCCACCCCAAGGAAGGTCCGGTCGGGGAGGCGTTTGCCGAGAACCGCCTCGTCCGGGAGCGGGACCTGGTCGCGCTTCCCCTGCAGGGCTCGGCCGGTCCCCTGGGCGTGCTCGTGCTGATCGCCTCCCGGCTCGACGCTCCGGACGCGCTGCTGCAGGCGCTCGCCGCACAGGCCGCAGCCGGGTGGGAGCACGCCCGCCTGCGGGAGGACACCGCCCGGCGGGAGAAGGACCTCCAGACGGCCTTGGCGGGGCTGAAGAGCATGGAGAGGAACCGGGAGGAGCTCCTCTCCAACGTCTCCCACGATCTGAAGACCCCGCTCACCACGGTCAAGGCGTACCTGGCCATGCTCGCCCAGCGCCGTCTGGGGGAGCTGGCGGACCGGCAGCTCCACGCGGTCCAGGTCGCGGAGCGCAACGCGGACCGGCTGCTCCGGATGCTGAACGATCTGCTCCTCCTCTCCCGCCTGCAGAGCGGGAAGATGCAGCTCACCAGCCGTCCCTTCGGGCTGCGGGCCCTGGTCGGCGAGGTGATGCAGGCCCTTGCCTCCTCCGGCGAGCTGTCCCGGGTCCGCCTCACCGTCGTCCCCTCGCCCGAGGTGTTCGTGAAGGGCGACCGGGAACGCCTCTTCGAGGCGGTGCACAACCTGGTCGAGCACGCCCTGCTCCTCTGCAGTCCCGAGGGCGAGGTGACGGTCGTGGTCGCCTCGGAGCCGGGGCTCGCGCTGCTGCTCGTCTCCGACGACGGGATGGGGCTGCCCGCCGAGGACCTGGAGGGGATGTTCGACGCCTTCCACCGCAGCCGGACCGGCCCGGGGGCGAGCGTGGGGCTCGGGCTCCCCGTCGCGGCCAAGGTGGTCCAGCTGCACGGGGGGCGGGTGGAGGCGGAGAGCGCACCTGCCCGGGGCACTCTCCGGCGCATGGTCCTCCCGGCCTTCGCCGCCCAGGTGGGGCTCGCCGACGAGCACGCCGCCGCCGGCGCCCGCGCCGGGCACATCCTGCTGGTCGAGGACGACCGCGATTGCCGGGAGGTGCTCCAGGAACTGCTGGAGCAGGAGGGCTACAGCGTGGCCTCGGTGGCCGGGGCGGAGGAGGCGCGGGCGCTGCTGGAGGACCTCCGCCCGGCGATGGTGCTCCTCGACCTGCGGCTCTCGGAGGAGGACGGGCGAAGCGTGCTCCGCCATGTCCGCGGCCAGCCGGACATGGCGGAGACGCCGGTGTTCATCATCTCCGGGGCCACCGAGGTGGCCTCGCTGAGCACCGGAACCGGGCTGGAACGGATCGACGGCTTCTTCGAGAAGCCGCTCCAGCTGCCGAAGTTGCTGGACACCGTGGCCTCGGTGGTGCGACCGGTTCGCTCCCTCCGATGACCGGGTTCCTCCACGACCAGCTGCTGGACGCCTTCGCCTCGGCGCTCGCCGGAGCCCTGGGCCAGCCCGCGGAGACCATCCGCGCGCAGGTCAAGCCGGCCGAGCCGGAGCACGGCGACCTCGCCTTCCCCACCTTCCCCCTGGCGAAGCAGCTCCGGACCGCACCTCCGAAGATCGCCGCCGAGCTCGCGGGCAAGCTCTCCGTCCCGGGCCTGCAGGTCTCCGCGGCCGGTCCCTACGTGAACGCCCGGTTCGAGCCGCCGGCGTTCGCCACCCGCCTGCTCGCCGAGGTCCGCGGCGCCGGCGTGGGCTACGGGTCCACCGCATCGGGCCGGGGCCGGACGGTGGTCATCGACTACAGCTCACCCAACATCGCCAAGCCGATCGGCTTCCACCACCTCCGGACGACCTTGCTGGGTCACGCCATCGCCAACCTCTACCGCAGCCAGGGATGGCGGGTGGAGGGCATCAACTACCTCGGTGACTGGGGAAAGCAGTTCGGCCTGGTCGCGGTGGGCCTGCGCGAGTATGGCGATCCCGCCCGCCGGGGAGAGATGGCCCACCTGGTGGACGTCTACGTCAAGGCCAACGCCCGCGCCGAGACCGACCCCGCCTTCGACGAGGAGGCCCGTGCCTTCTTCCGCAAGATGGAGCGGGGGGATCCCGAGGCGCGCGCCCTCTGGTCCGAGCTCCGCGAGACGTCCCTCCGCGGCTTCCTCCCCATCTACCAGCGGCTGGGGATCCGCTTCGAGCACATCGACGGGGAGAGCCTCTACGAGGGCCGGATGGAGCGGGTCATCGAGGAGGTGGCCAGCACGGTGGGGGTCAAGGAGAGCGAGGGGGCGCTCGTCGTCGACCTGCCCTACGCCGAGGGCGAGCCGCCCATCCTCCTCAGGAAGGCCGACGGGAGTACCCTCTACGCCACCCGGGACCTCGCCGCGGCCGAGGACCGATGGGAGCGCTTCCACTTCGATCGAGCCCTCTACGTCGTCGCGCGCGATCAGTCGCTGCACTTCGCCCAGGTGTTCCGGGTGCTGAAGGCGATGGGCAAGCCCTGGGCCGACCGCTGCGTGCACGTCTCGTTCGGGCGGATCCTGGGCATGTCCACCCGGGCGGGGAAGGTGGTCCTCCTCCAGGACGTGCTCGACGAGGCGAGGGCCCGCGCCCTGGAGAAGGTCCGCGAGAGCGCGGCCTCGGGACGGATCCACACCGAGGACCCGGAGCTGCTGGCGGAGCAGGTCGGCGTGGGCGCGGTCATCTTCGGCGACCTCAAGAATCGCCGGAACACCGACTACACCTTCGACTGGGACGAGGTGCTGGAGTTCGACGGCCACACTGGCCCCTACCTGCAGTACGCCCACGCCCGGGCGTGCAACCTCCTCAAGCGCGGCGGTGGCGCGCCGGCGGCGGCGGATGCGGGGCTCCTCGCTCTCCCCGAGGAGCAGCAGCTCGCCCGGACCCTGGCCCGCTTCCCGGTCCAGGTGCGCGCGGCGGTGGAGCAGGACGAGCCGTCCTTCGTCGCCCGTCACCTGATCGACGTCGCGGTGGAGTTCAGCCGCTGGTACACGCTCGGCAACCAGGACCGCGAGCGCCGCGTGGTGCACGAGACCGACGGCGGATTGCGCTCCGCCCGGCTCGCCCTCGCTGACGCGGTGCGCATCGTGCTGGCCACCGGGCTCGAGCTTCTGGGAATCGCTGCGCCGGAGAGCATGTAAGACTCGCTGGGACGAGCTCCATGGCCACCGCGCTGGTGAAGGTCGACGAGAGCGAGGCCGCGCTCCGGCACGAGTTCGGGCCGCTCGGTCGAGCGCTCGGGCGTCGCTACTGCCCGCATGTCCGGGTGACCCCGGGAGCGGAGGCGGAGCTGCGCCGGCTGAGCGGCGAGGGCTTCGTCGTCCACGTCCAGCGGACCGCGGCCTGGGTGAGCTATCTCTACCTGGCGTGGCTGCTCGTCAGCCGCTCGCTGCCGCCCATCCGCGCGGTCTTCAACATGCGCCGCTGGCTCGGAAAGCCCTGGCGGCGGGTCGCCCAGCGCGGGCCGCTCGACGTCCGCCTCGAGTTCGCCCGCCGGAAGGGGGGCTCGGCGCTGGTCTTCCTCCAGACCACCGCCATCGGGCGCGCCGCCGGCAAGAGCGGCCGCGAGGACCCCTTCCCCGCGCTGGTGGCGATGGCGCGCCGGAGCGACCGGCCGGTGTTCCTCGTCCCCGAGCTGGTCGTCTGGGAGAAGTGGAGCGTCCGCCTCAAGCCGGCCTGGGCGGACTACGTGTTCGGCAGCCCCGAGGCTCCCGGTTTCCTCCACTCGGTCCTCGCCTTCTGGCGCAACCACCGCAGGGCCCAGTTCCGGGTGGGAGAGCCGATCGACCTCCAGGCGTTCGCCGCCGCCAACGCCGGCGACTCCGAAGCGGTGGTGGCGCGAAAGGTCAGGGGGGTGCTCCACGTCCACCTCGCGCGCGAGACCAGGGCCGTGTTCGGGCCGCCCTACAAGCCCCCCGAGCGCGTCATCGAGGAGACGCTCCGCGATCGCTCTCTCCGGCAGGTCATCGAGCAGAGCGCCGGCCGGGGCGGAAAGGACCAGGCCGCGCTCGAGCTGCAGGCGCGCCGACACCTCAACGCGATCGCCGCCCGGCTCCATCCCACCGTCGTGGCGCTCCTGGCGCCGATCCTCGGCTGGATCTTCGACCGGATCTACGACGGCATCGACGTCGACGAGGCCGGACTGGATCGGGCGCTCGAGGTGGCGCGCAACGGGGCGCCGATCGTCCTCTGCCCGAGCCACAAGAGCCACATCGACTACCTGGTCATGTCCTGGGTGCTCTGGAAGCGCGGCTACCAGATGCCGCTGGTCGCCGCCGGAGCGAATCTCTCGTTCTTCCCCCTCGGTCCGTTGCTGCGCCGTGCCGGTGCGTTCTTCCTCCGCCGGAGCTTCGGGGCCGACCGTCTCTACACCGCGACCTTCAAGGCCTACGTGAAGAAGCTGGTGCGCGACGGCGTCCTCCAGGAATTCTTCCCCGAGGGCGGGCGCTCGCGGACCGGGAAGCTGCTCCCGGCGAAGCTCGGCCTGCTCGGCTGGGAGGTGGACGCCGTCCTGGAGGGCGCGCGGGACGACCTGGCCTTCATTCCGGTGGCGATCGACTACGAGAAGATCGTCGAGGGAAGCAGCTACTCCCGCGAGCTGCTCGGGGCGGAGAAGAAGCCGGAGGACCTGGGAGCGCTGATCCGTGCACCGCGGGTCCTGCTCCGCCGGTACGGCACCATCCACCTGCGCTTCGACGAGCCGGTGCTGCTCCGGGAGTTCATGCGGAGCAGGGGCCTGGAGGATCCCTCGGCGCTCACCGAGGAGGAGAAGCGCGGGCTGGTCCGGGCGCTCGGTCACCGGATCATGTGGGGCATCGCCCGGGTCTCCACGGTGACCCCCCACGCGCTGGTGAGCACCGCGCTCCTCGCCCACTCCGGTCGCGGACTGCCCGCCTCCGCCGTGGCCGCCCGGGTGGACGCGCTCCGCCGGATGCTCGTCGAGGACGGCTCGGCGCTCTCCCGCGGTCTGGCCGATGCGCCCGCCGATCCGACCGTCCCCGGGCCGGTGCGGACCGCGATGCTCGGGTTCATCGAGGACAAGCTCGTGCGCACCGAGCAGGCGAAGGGAGAGACGGTGTACCTGCCGGTGGACGACCGGCGCGCCCAGCTCGCCTACTACAAGAACACCATCCTCAACCTCGTCGCTCCGCGGGCCCTCGTGGCCTGCGCCGTCCTGCGCGGGCGCTCGGACGGCTCCGAGCAGAGCGTGGAGGGCCAGGCGCTCTTCCTCTCCCGACTGCTCAAGCTCGAGCTGATTTACCGGGTGGGGGCGCCCTTCGAGACCATCTTCACCGAGACGGTGGACCGGATGGTCCAGGGTGGTCTGCTCCGGCGCGTCCAGGGAGCGCTGGTGCCTCCGGACGCCGGGGCCCGGGCCACCCTGGAGTTCCTGGCCGACGTCCTGCGCGACTATCTCCAGTCGTACCTCCTCGCCGGCCTGACCCTGGAGGACCTCGCACTGTCGGGACCGATGGACAGGAAGGCCTTCCTGCGCGCGGCCCTGGAGACCGGGCGGATGGAGTTCCTCTCCGGGCGCATCGACGCGCCGGAGGCCGTGAGCCGGACCACGCTGGAGAACGCGCTCGCCTGGTTCGTGGATCAGCAGATGATCGTGGAGCGGGACCGGAAGCTGGTCCTCGGGCCCGGCGCGGAGACGGACGAGGAGCGCGAGGCCTTCCGCGACCAGCTCCGCAGCTACCTCTGAGCCCCGGTGCGCCGTGCCCGGGCGAGGGCGGTCAGCGCGCCGCCCGGGCCAGCAGCCCGTCCAGCCTGCGGCTCAGGACGTCGATCGAGACCAGGCCGTCGTAGCGCGCCACCATCGTCCCGTCGGCGGACACGAGGAAGGTGGCCGGCACGCTCTCCAGCCCCAGCGGGGCGAGCATCTCGCTCTCGGCGGCGGCGACCGGGAGCGAGCGGAGCCCGAGCTTGCCTGCCGCGACCCGGATCCGGTTCCGATCGGGCGCGAGCGAGACCGCGAGGAATCCCACCCGGCCCTCGTAGCGCCTGGCCAGCGCGTCGAGCTCGGGCAACTCCCGAGCGCAGACGCCTCAACCCGGAAGCCAGAGGTTCACCAGCCAGGGGCGTCCCCGCATCGTCCCCGGGGTGATGCTCTCCCCGTCGAGCCCGCGAGCGCTGAAGGACCCCGGCAGCGGACGTGGAGCGTCGGACCGCTCGCATGCGGCGCCGAGGACGAGGAGGAGAAGGACGAGGAGACGGCGCATCGCGCGTCCTCGACGCTTTCACACCCCTGCGCGGGCTGGCAAGGTGCGTCGGCCGCTCGCCCCGCCGACCCGTGCTCGATCCCACCCTTCCCCCCGTTCCCGCACCCGAGCGCTCGATCTCCCCGTGGGGTCTCGGTGTGCTCGCCCTCGCCGGCTCGCTGACGCTCTTCGTGCTGATCGGCGTTCCGCTGCAGGCGGTGAGCGCAGGTGCGGGAATCTGGTTCACCGAGCTCTTCCTCTTCTTCGGCTGGGGATGGGCGCTCCTTCGCTGGAGCGGGCGGGACCCGGTGGCGTACCTCGGCTTGCGCTGGCCGGGAGGATGGCCGCTCCTGCTCGCGCTCGGGCTCGCGGTGGGCAACTACTTCGCGGTGGTCATTCCCCTTCAGTACGTGGTCCAGCTCGTCCTGCCGAGGTCCTGGGTGGAGCTGTTCGACCAGACCCAGGTCTTCGAGCGGGCCACCGGACCCGAGCTGGTGATGGCGGTGACCGGCGCGGTGGCGGCGGCGCCGATCGGGGAGGAGGTCATCTTCCGCGGGCTTCTTCTCCAGGGACTGCTGCGGCGGGGAACGGCGACGCTGCTGGCGGTGGGCTCCTCGGCCCTCGTGTTCGGGGCCTGCCACCTCAACCCGGTGGCCTTCCCCTCCCTGCTCGAGCTGGGGATCCTCTTCGGCCTGCTCTACGCCCGTACCCGGAGCGTCCTGCCGGGGATGGTCGCGCATCTGGGCAGCAACCTCACCGCGACGCTGCTCTACGTCGCCGGCCGGGGGCAGGAGGCCACGCCGGCGGACGGGCCGGCCGAGGTGCGGGTCATCGCCATCGCGAGCGCGGCCGGCTGGGGGCTGCTCGCCCTCCTCCTCACCGCGGCACGCCGCTCCCCGGGCGCGTGGGGCCCTGAGCGGACCGAGGACGGGGCCCGGAAGCCGGTCCCCCTCGCCCGCGCCCTCCTCCCGTGGGTGATCGGCGGCGCCGCCTCGCTGCTCGCCTGGGGCCTGCTGGATCGCCGTGGCATCGAGCTGGACGTGGCCGACCTCCAGGTGCGCCTTCCGCCGGAGCGGAGCACCGAGCCGGCATGGGAACGCGACCGCCGCTCGGAGGTGGCGGCTCTGCGCGAGGACGCTCGCCACGGACGGACCAGCACCGGCGCCTACCTCGCTGCCCGCCGTGCGCTCGCCGACGCGCTGGAGAGACCCGACGCCGGCCAATCCCCACCCGACGCCGGCGTCCCTTGAGCTACAGCGCGCGGAAGGCGCGGACCCGGAGCACCGGGCCGACCATGGCGACGCCCATCGCGCCGGTGTCGACGTCACCGTCGATCTCCACCCGCTGGCCCTCCTTGAGGAGAGCGGAGCGGCCGCCAGCGAGCTGGTAGGTGCGGCCGTCCTCACCGTCGAGGACCCACACGCCCATCTCCACGTCCTTGAACTCCACCGTCCCCCGGATCTTCACCGGCGCGCCTCCCGCCGGAGCATCGTCCGGCACACCAGAGCGGCCACCAGCCCGTTGAGGATCAGCCAGGGGCGCGCGAGGAAGGTGAACGGCAGGTAGGCGATCCCCGGCGCCTTCGCCCAGGCCGCGTAGAGGAGGAAGCCGGCGAATCCGAGCGCCAGGCCCGCCACCACCGGGCGCAGCGTCCGCCACCGCAGCGCGAGGAGCGCGGCGACCACGGGCAAGAGCGCGCTGTACATGATCGGGCTGGCGAGCCGGCCCCGGCCGAAGAGGATCCGCTCCCAGTCCGGCAGCGGCAGGGACAGCAGCTCGACCGCCTCGGAGGAGTGGCCGGTCCACCGTTGCCAGAGCAGCCTCAGGAACCAGAGCCCCACGGTGCTGATCAGCAGCGGCAGCAGGGTCCCGGGGTTGAGGATGACGTTCAGGTAGCCGGGACGCAGCTTCTGCTGGATGGAGAGGAGCAGCAGCACCAGCAGCACGCCGCTCCAGGCGAGCGGCTTCCAGTCCACCGGCCCACGCGCACCGAGGGCCTG
>Ga0335082_10004373_pt1 | contig 15397 bp, 18 predicted proteins | sample Lox_Sample_41_FD_206718 | JGI IMG/M metagenome (GOLD analysis project Ga0335082, IMG submission 206718) | Soil microbial communities from Loxahatchee National Wildlife Refuge, Florida, United States - Lox_Sample_4.1 | ecosystem: Environmental > Terrestrial > Soil > Wetlands | place: USA...
GTCGCCGTGATGGTCGAGGTCGCGCCGCTCTCGCTCCTCACGATGGGCGCGGGCATCGGCGCGCTCTTCCACATGAGCCACTGACGCGCGTCACTTCTTCGAGAGCACGATCACGTAATTCTTCGGCGCGAGCTTCACGAGGAGCGCCTTGCCGCTCGCCTTGTGCGCTTCCCAGTCCGGGTACCACGGCTGCTTCTTCCACGTGTCGTCGGTCGTGATGAAGTCCGGCACGTAGAGATCGAGCTCGACGTAGCGCCCGTCGACCTGCTTCGAGAGCGCCGGACCGAACGCCCACGCGGCGCGCTCGGGCGGCGGCGTCGCGTCGTTGTGGAGCGCGCCGCCGTACGTGACGACCATCTTCTTGCCCGCGTGGGCGAGCCGGCGCGTCACGAGGTCGGTCGTGAGGCGCGCGATCGTCTCGAGCGACTTCTCGATCGCGTCCGCGCCCGCGTCGTTGATCGCCCCGAGGTCGGCGCAGCTCGGGCGGAGCGGGTCGGGCATCAAGCCGTATTTGCGCGCCTCGGTGCCCATCAGGACGTACTCGTTCTGGTTCGTCTCGGCCTGCTGCGAGACGACGGGTTTCTGCGTCTCTTTCATCTCCGCGGTCTGCTTCGCGCAGTTGCCCGGCGGGATCATGAGCTCGACGACGAGGTTACTCGCGCGGCCGGCGAGGAGCGGGAGGAGCTCCTCGGTGAAGCGCTTCGCCGACGAGGCGGCGGTCGCGCCGCGCTGCGCGTGCGCCTCGCCGATCGCGAGGATCGCCGGGTCCTCCTCGAGGACCTTGGCGAACGCGTCCTCGTCGCGATCGAGCTCGGTGACGCGCGCGGTGACCACCGGCGCCGCGTCGACCGCGGGCTTCGGCGGCTCCTTCTTCGGGCAGCCGGCGAGCAAGACGAGTGCAAAATACAGGTATCTCACGAGCCGCTCGCGAAGCCGTAGATCTCGGGGCGCCGGAGCGCCGGCAGGTCCCCCTTGCGGAGCAGCAGCGTGCGCACCGCCCACACCTCGCGGAAGACGCGGTACTTGAGCGCGGTCGAGTCGAGGTAGTCGACGCCGCTCGAGCCGCCGGTGCCGGTGCGCCGCCCGATGACGCGCTCGACCATGCGCGCGTGGCGCTGGCGGAAGACGACGAACTGCTGCTCGAAGGCGACGATCGCGTCGATGACCTCGCGCGGCCACGCGAGGAGCGGAAGCTCGCGGTAGCTCTCGATGAAGACGAGCGCCGCGCGGATGCGCCGCGTGTGCGCGCGCTCGGCCTCGGGCGCGTCCTCGGCGCGGAGGAACGCCTGCGCGCTCTCGGCGTCCTTGCGGCTGCGCACGGTCTTCTCGTGCTGGGCGCAGTACTCGTCGAGGAACTGCGCGACGATCGCGTCGTCGTCCTCCTGGCCGGGGATGGAGCCCTGAATGGGTGTACGATACAACCATTCGCGGATGGCCTCGCGGAGCGAAGGCTTGTCGGCGAGCCGCATCTGCACGCGATGGTAGGCGCTCGAGGGCGACCCGCTCGGGTCGCGGAGTGCGTCGAGGTAGTTTCCTTGTCCGCCGCCGAGCGACACGCGCTCTTCGTCCGGGAGGCCGAGGAGGATCTCGATCTCGCGGAGCTGCGCCGACTGGAAGCCGCTCGCCGACCCGAGCTTGTCTCGAAAGTCGAGGTAGTCGCGCGTGGTCATCGTCTCCATCAGCGTGAAGTGGCCGGCGAGGTGGACGAGCAGCTCCTGCATGCGCCGGACGCCGCGCACAGCGGACGCGAGCGACTGCTCGGGCACGACCGGCTTCGCGAAGAGATCCCGCACCGAGACGAGCTCGCGCAGGACGAGCTTGAACCAGAGCTCGTCGATCTGGTGGATGGTGATGAACATGACCTCGTCGTTCGAGAGGTCTTCTTCGGATTTCTCGTAGCCGGACTGGAGGGCGAGGATCTCCTCGACCTTGATGTAGTCCCAGTACGTCGGCGCTTTGCGCTCGCTCATCGTCGACCGAGCCGCCAGAACTCGCGGAGGCGCTGCGCGCGGCGACGGATGAGGAGCGGGATCTTCAGCGCCTCGAGCACGCGGCCGATCTGCGCGTCGGCGAGGGCGTCGCCGAAATCGCGGAACGTGCGATCGAACGGCATGAAGAACGGCTCGACCTCGTTGTCGTCGACGGCGACGGTCTTCGGGTGCGCGAAGTTCACGAGCGCCATCTCGCCGTTGGCGATGCCGAAGCCGGTCGCGCGCGTGCCCGACCACGGGAGGTCCGGGACGGCGCCGGTGAACTGGTGCGTGTTGACGTTCGCGACGCCGACGTCGAGCTTCTCGATGAGCCGCTCGGCGCGCGCGACGTCGCGCGTCCAGATCGACGCGCCGAGGCCGTACTTGCCGGCGTTGATCGCGCGCACCGCTTCGTCCGCGCCCCAGACGCGCACGACGGCGAGCACCGGGCCGAAGGTCTCTTCGCGGACGACGTCCATGTCGCCGGTGCAGTGGTCGAGGAGCGTGGGGAGGTAACCGCGGCCGGTCGTCCTCTTTCCGCCGCAGATCAGCTTCGCGCCCTTCGAGAGCGCGTCCTTCACGTGCGCTTCGACGGTCGCGAGCTGGGCGTCGGTCGCGAGCGGTGAGACTTCGACCGCCTCGTCGCCCGGCCCGGTGCGCAGGCGCTCCCACGCGGCGCGGAGCTTCTCGACGAACGCGTCGGCGACGCGCTCCTCCACGTACGCGATCTCGATCGCGCCGCACGCTTGTCCGGCGTTCGAGAGCGTCCAGTGCGTGACGCCCATCACCGTGCGATCGAGATCGCAGTCGGCGAGCACGATCGCGCCGTCTTTCCCGCCCATTTCGACGCTCGACGGGATGCCGAGCTCCGCGCATCGCACGCGCACCTTGCCGCCGGCGCGCACCGACCCGGTGAAGATGCACGCGTCGATGCCGGACTCGACGACCTCCGCGCCCGCCGCGCCGTCGCCTTGCACGACGTTGATCACGCCGTGCGGCACCTCGCGCGCGATGTGATCGGCGAACCACGCGCTCGAGCGCGGCGTGTGCTCGCTCGGCTTGAGGACGACCGCGTTGCCGGTGAGGAGCGCCGGGATGACGCTGCGGTACAGGCCGGAGACCGGGAAATTCCACGGCGCGATGATCCCGATCACGCCGCGCGGCACCATCGCGATGCGGGCGCGCTTCTTGGGAAACGCGATCGGGTTCAAGAAGACGCGGCGCGACGACGCGCGCTTCACGATGCGCTTCCACGCCTTCACGGCGTCGAGGGTGCCGACGCCCTCGGTGAAGAGTCCCTCCACCTCGTGCTTGCCCATCTCTTCTTTCACGAGGGGGACGAGCGTGTGCCGCTCGCGGAGCATGCGCTTGGCCGCGCGCTCGAGGGCGGCGGCGCGCTGCTCGACCGTGCGCGACGCCCACTCCGGCTGAACGAGGCGCGCCGACTCGACCGCGCGCCGCGCGTCGGTCTTCCCCGCCTTGTTTTCGTGCCGTGTGACGCCGTTTCCCGCTTGGAGCATGTCTTCGATTACCACACGTTTCGCGCGTCCGGTTCCTCTGCGCCGCGCGTCATGATAGAGAGGCGCGGCTTTCCCACCACCCGTCCCCGTCGTCTAGAGGCCCAGGACCGCGGCTTTTCACGTCGCTAACGAGGGTTCGAATCCCTCCGGGGACGCCACGACCTCCAGGCCCATCGTGGGCCGTTGGGCTTTCAGGCTTCCAAGCCACGGCTCAAACCGCGACGCGGAACTTCTCTCCGATCGCCGCGCAATAGCGCTGCAGCGTCGACATTTTGACGTCGCCGCCCGCCTCGAGCTTGCTCACGACCGAGGCCGACGTCCCCATGCGCGCGGCGACCACGGTCTGAGACAACCGCTTCTTGGCGCGCATCGCCGCGAGCTTGCGCGCGAGCGTCTTGCGAGCCTCGGCCTCAGCCACGAGACTCGGGAACGCCGGGTTACGGCGCGACCGTTCTTCGACGATCTCGGCGAGGAAGTCCTTTGCCATCCCACGAATATGAAGCGCCTGCGCCATATCGTCAACGCTATGTCTTGAAAGCGCGCCGAAGCGCTTCGCCGCGGCGATGCCAATCGCGGAGTCGATCCTCGGCGAGCGCCAACTCACGCAGCGGCGTCTTCTGCGTCTTCTTGACGAAACCGGAGAGCGAGAGGAGGACCTGCCCGTAGCGACCCTCTTGCGCAAACAAGATGCGGAAGCTGCGCGTCGCCGTCTCGGTGCGCACCTCGTAGACGTCGCCGCGGAGGTGCTTGGCCGCAACCAAGCCGCGCTGCGCGACGTCCTTCATGTCGGCGACGATTGCGGCCACCTCCTCGTCCGCCAAGGCGTCGATGAAGTCTTTGACGGGCCGTCCGCCCGCTGCGGTCCGATAGTCGCGCCACTGTCGCCGGTGCGTTCGAGCCGATGCCACGGCGTCGGATCGTATGCCCTTCCGGCGCTCGTCGGCCATGGTCCCGTCACGCCACGATGAGCTCGACGACCGCGTTCGGGCGATGAATCGCCGTTGATGCGCGCGGACTCGGCGCGCAGGATGCGAATCATGACTCGGTCGACCACGAAGACGACGAAGCGCGCCGGCGGGCAGGCCTCGAAGCTGCGGGTCGCGATGACGGGCAAGGCGAGCGCCGCGAAAGCCGCAGAAGGCGACGAGCCCGTCTTCGCGTACATCGCGAGCTTGCCACAACCGCAACGTAGACTCGCCGAGCGCATCGACGCCCTCGCGGCCAGGACGATGCCGAAGCTCCAGCGAGCGGTGAAGTGGGGCATGGCGTACTACGGCGTCGACGGAGGCTGGTGCTTCTCGTCCGGCGCTTTCGTCGGCCACGTGAAGCTGATGTTCATCCGCGGCACGGAGATCGAGCCGGAACCGCCGGTGACCCCGATCGGGATGGGCAAGTCCACGCGTGGCGTCGAGCTGGCGTCCGTGGATGATCTGGACGAGCGCAAGCTCGCTTCGTGGATGAAGCAAGCGGCGGCCATCCCCTTCTTCGGAGCGAAGAAACGATGACGAGCTTCGGGTAACGTGCTTCCACCGTGCAGTGGGACGACGTCCGCATCGTCTTGGCGCTCTTGCGCGCTCCGAAGCTCGCCGACGCGGCGGCGGGGCTCGCGCTCGATGCTTCGACGTTGAGTCGGCGCCTCGCGAAGCTCGAGGAAGAGATGGGGACGCGCCTCTTCACGCGAACGCGCGACGGGCTCAGGCCCACCGCGGTCGCGGAGCGGATGCGCGCGCGCGCCGAAGCCATGGAGACGGAGGCCGCTGCGCTCGCGCACACGATGCGAGCCGACGAGCCCGCGACCGGCACCGTGCGCCTCGCGACGACCGAGTCGTTCGCGCGATTGCTCGTCGCGTCCGGGCTGCTCGAGCTCCGCGCGAGCCATCCGGATCTCGTCATCGAGCTGCTCGGCGAAAACCGACCCGTCGATCTCGCGCGCGGCGAGGCCGACCTCGCGATCCGGACCGCGGCGCTCCGACAGCCGACGCTCCGCGCGCGCTGCGTGGGCAAGACCGGCGTCGGCCTCTTCGCGGCGCCGTCGTACCTCCGCGCGCACCGGCCGATTCGCGGCGCGGGAAGCCTTCGCGGGCACGACCTGCTCCTCCCCGGCGGAGAGCTCGCGCGCTTGCCGGAGGCGCGGTGGCTCGCGTCCCTCGGCGACAACCGCGTGGCGTTGAAGTCGAACAGCATGCCCGCGCTCCTCGCGGCCGCCGTCGGCGGTCACGGCATCGTCCCGCTCCCGCTCGGCTGGGGCGACCGCGAGCCCGGCCTCGTGCGCGTGATGTCGCTCGACGCGATCCCCGAGCGCAAGATCTGGCTCGTGACGCACGCCGCGGCGGCGGAGCGGCCCGCGGTGATCGCGGTGTCCGAGCACGTCGCGGGCATCCTCGGTCGCATGTTTGCATCTGCGCAATCCAAGATTGCATGATTGCGGCTGGCGGCGCCCGAAGCGCGACCTAGGTTGAGGCGCATGAAAGCTGTCCTCATCCGAAAGTACGGCGGCCCCGAGGTCCTCGAGATCGCCGACGTCCAAGCCCCCACGCCGAAAGACGACGAAGTCGTCGTCCAAGTCGCCGCGACCAGCATCAATCCCGTCGACTGGCTCGTGCGCGACGGCGGCGCGAAGAGCTTCGTCAAGGTGAAGTTCCCGGTGATCCTCGGCTGCGATCTCGCCGGCGTCGTCGTGGAGAAGGGCGCGAGCGTCAAGCACCTCGAGATCGGCGACGAGGTGTTCGCGATGATGCCGCAGGACTGGGGCGCGCACGCCGAGCGCGTCGCCCTCGCCGCCGACCTCGTCGTGAAGAAGCCCGCCACGCTCGGGATGCGTGAAGCCGCCGCGATCCCCGTCGTCGCCGTGACGGCGCTCAACGGGCTCAAGAAGCGCGCCGACGTGAGAGCGGGCGAGCGCGTGCTCGTCAACGGCGCGTCGGGCGGCGTCGGGCAGGCGGCCGTTCAGATCGCGAAGGCGCTCGGCGCGCACGTGACCGCCGTGTGCAGCAAGGAGAGCTTCGATCTCGTGAAGCGCCTCGGCGCCGACGAGCTCGTCGACTACAAGACGACCGACTTCACGAAAGGCAGCGCGCGATGGGACGTCGTCTTCGACTGCGTCGGCAACGCGCCGTACGCCGCGTGCGCGGGCGTGCTCACCGGCCGGCGCATCTACGTGACGACGATGCCGCACGTGAAGGCGTTCTTGCGCCAATTCATGAACCCGCTCTTCGGCTCGAAGGTCTTCGCGCTCGTGACGACGGGCAACGGCGCGGATCTCGAGCTCGTCCGATCGCTCGTCGACGAGGGCAAGCTCAAGCCGACGATCGACAAGGTCTACCCGTTCGCCGAGGTCGCCGCGGCGCAGGAGTACAGCAAGCAGCGGCGCGCCAAGGGAAAGATCGTCCTCGAGCTGACGAAGTGAGTAACCTCACGCCGCATGGAGATGGCGTATCGAGATCGGTGGAAGGCGGAGATCGCGGCGATGCGCCGCGTGCTCGCGCGCCTGCCGATGAAGGAAGAGTGCAAGTGGGGAAAGCCCACGTACACGGTCGACGGCAAGAACGTCGTCATCATCCAGGGGTTCAAGGAGTACGTCGCGCTCGGCTTCTTCCAGGGCGCGCTCTTGAAGGACGCGAAGAAGCTGCTCGTGCAGCTCGGTCAGGTGCAGGCGGCGCGGGTGATGAAGTTCACGAGCGCGAAGGACGTGACCGCGAAGGCGGCGACCATCGAGGCCTACGTGCGCGAGGCCATCGCGGTGGAGAAGGCCGGGCTGCGGGTCGAGAAGAAGAAGACCTCGGATTTCCCCGTTCCTCCGGAGCTGACGGCGCGGTTCCGAGCGGACCCGCGCTTCAAGCGCGCCTTCGAGGCGCTGACGCCGGGGCGGCAGAGGAGTTACCTCCATCACTTCGCGGGGGCCAAGCAGTCGGCCACGCGGGTGGCGCGAATCGAGAAGGCGATGCCGGCGATATTCGAGGGTAGAGGGTTCCTGGAGAGGCGCTGAGGCTCGCGTTCGATTGCGCGATCGGCGGCGATGGAGTACCTTCGCGGCGTCTTCGTTCTGCGAGATTGCGAGTCGCGCGTTACCGGGACACCCACCTCCCATGCAGCGACTCAAATCTCCCGACGAAGGGGCACCGCGGCTCGCGCCGGGGAGCCGCGCGGCGCGGCTCGCGGCCGACTCCATCGCCGTGGGCGACGCGTGGGTGGACAACGTGAGGCTCGACCTCGCCGCCGACGAGCGCGAGGCGACCGGCGGCTGGCCCGGCACGATGCGCGAGGCGCGCGCGCGCACCTACGCTCGATTCACCAACCTCGACGCGCTCGAACGGTACGGCTCGCTCAGCCGAAACGAGCTCGACGACGCCGTGCGCGCGGTCTACGAGCGCGCTCGCGCCCGCTGGCTCGCCTGCGCGCGAGCCGACGACGACGAGAGCCGCTGATCCGAAACGGAACGCTTTGTCCTCGCCCGGCGGCGTCGTACTGTTGGCGACCCATGAGCCTCCTCCGACACGCCGTTCTCCTCGCTGGCGCCGCTCTCTTCGCGACTGGCTGCGGGTACTCCGAAGACCAGTGGCAGGCGCAGCTCTCCAAGTACAACAAGCTGCAAGCCGACGACGCCGCGAAGCTCGCCGACGCGCAGAAGAAGATCGCATCGCTCACCAAAGAGCTCGAGGCGATGGGCGTCAACGTGAGCTCCATGAAGAGCGACCTCGACGAGCGGCAGAAGGCGCTCGACGCGTACAAGGAGCGCGCGCGCCAGCTCGAGATCATCAAGGCGCGCTTCGAGAAGCTCAAGGCCAAGCTCGACACGCTGACGAAGCTCGGCCTCGTCGTGAACGTGCGCCACAACCGGATGGTGATCTCGCTGCCGGGTGACGTGCTCTTCGACTCGGGCCGCGAGACGCTCAAGAAGGACGGCAAGGACATCCTCCTCAAGGTCGCCAACATCATCAAAGCCGACCCGCAGCTCGTGTCGCGCGACTACGAGGTCGCGGGCGACACAGACAACCAGGCGTACGCGCACGGTCCGTTCAAGGACAACTGGGGCCTGTCGCTGATGCGCGCGCGCGAGGTGCTCGTCTTCCTCATCGACCCGAAAGAAGGCGGGCTCCCGCTGCAGCACTGGAGCGCCGCCGGCTTCGCCGACACCGACCCGGTCGCCGTCAACACGACGCCGCAGGGCCGGCAGAAGAACCGCCGCTGCGAGCTGATCGTCCTGCCGAGCGTCGAGGAGATGCTCGACCTCAAGGCGATCACCCAGTAGCCGTCACCGACGCCTCACCACCCCGTCCCTTTCGGCATCGGCTTGCGGTCGGTCGCGGGCACGTCCCACCAGCCGTCGCCGCCGCCGCACATCGACTTGTGCACCGTCCAGTCGCTCTCGCACGTCATCTGGCGGCACGAGTTGGTCATGACGACGCGGTGATCGTCGATGCAGTCCCACACGATCACGCGCTGCGTGCCGCCGCCGCCCTCGAGCACGTACTGCCAATCCGGCGCGACCTTCGGCGCGCCCGCCTGCGTCTTCGGGTTCGGGACCGAGACGCACGATGCGAGCGACACGAACGCGAGCGTCTGGAGCACTCTCATGCGCTGATGGTAGCCTCGGGAGCGCTCGCATGGCGATGTTCAGCTCCGATCCCGAAATCGCAAAGAAGCAGATGCTCACCGTCGTCTTCTTGATGACCGCGTTCGGGCACATGGACGGGAAATTCGCGCTCTCCGAGAAGCGCTTCGTCCAGGAGAAGATCGGCAGCCTCGTCGAGGAGCGAATGAGCCAAGCGACGATGGACCCGCTCGCGCGCCAAGTCGCGATGGAGCGCGCCACGCAGCAGTTCCAGCGCGTGGCGGCGAAGATCGATCGCGAGATCGCGTCGCTCTACACCGAGTCGGTCGCCGAGGGCGAGAGCACCGAGCAGTTCGTCTACGCGAAGCTGTGCCTCCGCTGCTACGAGCTCCTCAAGCCGTTCGACGACGACGCGCGCGCCACGCTCTTTTCGATCGTCGACGAGCTCATCGAGGCCGACGGCGTCGCGCACCCGAACGAGGTGCGCCTCCGCGAGGACATCCGGCGCCTGCTCGACGAGCCGGTCGAGATCGAGATGGAGGAGATCGCCGAGGAGCCCGGCGGCCCTCGCGTCCAGATCGGCGAGCCCGAGACGCTCGTTCCGCGCGCCGACGACCATCCGTTCTTCACGCGCGAAGAGCGCGTCTACCCGCGCGATCAAGCGGGCTTCACGGCCGACGCGGGACAGGACGTGGAGCTCGTGCACCAAGTGACGCGCACGCTCGAAGAGCTGCGCAAGACCGGCGCCGGCAAGCTCGCGGGCAAGACGAGCTTCGCCGAATTCGCGGGCGACAAGCCGTTCCTCGACGGCCACGTCCACGTGCTGCCGCCGGATCCGAAGGTCGCCTACGAGCTCATCGTCCTCGGCGATCTCCACGGCTGCTACTCGTGCCTCAAGGCCGCGCTCATGCAGACCGATTTCCTCGCGAAGGTCGACGCCCACGCGAAGGACCCGACCGGCACGCCCGACACGCGCCTCGTCCTGCTCGGCGACTACATCGATCGCGGGCGTTTCAGCTTCGACGGCGTGCTCCGCATGGCGATGCGGCTCTTCGTGACCGCGCCGCACGCGGTCTACGTGCTCCGCGGGAACCACGAGTACTACCTCGAGCACCAAGGCCGCATCCTCGCGCCGGTGCGCCCGGCCGAAGGGATGATGGGCCTGCAAGGCGTCGCGAGCGACGCGTACTTCCGCGAGTACATGCAGATGTTCGAGGAGCTCCCGACCTCGCTCGCGTTCGATCGGTTCTTCTTCGTGCACGCGGGCGTGCCGCGCGACGCGGCGCTCGCGGAGAAATGGAAGGACCTCTCCTCGCTCAACGATCCCGACCTGCGCTTCCAGATGATGTGGAGCGATCCGAGCGACACCGAGGTCGTGCCCGACGAGCTCCAGGCAAAGGCCGCGCGCTTCGGGTACGGCTCGCACCAGCTCCGGAGCTTTCTCTCGCGTATCGGGTGCTCGGTGATGGTGCGCGGCCACGAGCGCATCCTCGACGGCTTCCACCGCGGCAACGACGACGCGCTCTACACGCTCTTCTCCGCCGGCGGCGCGACGAACCTCGACCTGCCGGAGACGAGCAACTACCGCGAGGTGACGCCGCGCGGGCTCACGATCCGCTGGCGCGACGGCGTGAGCCGCGTCTCGCCGTTCGTGATCGACTGGGCCCGCTACAACGACCCGGCGCGGAATCGATTCCTCGCGTAGTAGCGCAGCTCGTCCTTCCAGTACTCGCCGCGGAAAGGCCACTCGATCGGCTGCTCGGAAGGCGCCGGGAGCGTGGACTCGATGGGCGCGAGGAGCGCGGCCCACGCGTCGTCGTCGGCGCACGTCACGCTCCGGTGGCGCGAGACGTCGGTGACCGTGAGGGACGTGCGCGTCGGCTTGTTCCGATCGCAACGGCCGCTCACCGCCGCGCGCCACACGCGCGCGAACGTCTCGTGATCGACGGCGACCGGACCGCTCTCCGAGACGACGGGGCTCATGTCGGAGTCGGGCGGAACGCGCGTCGTGATGGTCACCGACGCGTTCGCGCCGTCGTCGGTGCAGCGAAGCGTGACGATGCGGCGATCGCCGTTCGGGAGCGGCCGCTCGTAGACGAGCTCGCGCCCGCCGTGACACGAAATCGGGAGGGGCCCGGCGGCCGGTGGCGGCGAAGGGCTCGGAGCGGCGCCGCCGCACGCGGCGAGGGCGAGACCGAAGAGGACGTGCCGCATCGAGAGATTCTACGTGAAGAGCGGCAGAAGAGCTTCCTCCCACCACGCGCGGAACCTGGTCGGCGTCATCACGCGTCGCGTATCTCGCGCAGCCACGCGCGATACGCTTCGGTCGAGGACGCGCGGTAGGCGTCGCCGTCCGTGCGCACGGCGTCAGCGCGAGCCGGCTCGCCGAGCGCGTGATAGAAGCGCGGCGAGAGGCGCACGAGATCGGGGGCCGAGAGGCCGGCGACGATCTCGAGGATCTTCGTCCGCCGCTCTTCCTTCAGGGCGCCCGCGCGCCGCGCGTAGACGGCGCACGCGATCGCCGCGAGCTTCACCTGCTCGCCCGCGCCCTCGAGCTGCTCCACGGCGTCGAGCGCGTAGTCGACCAGGTCGTCCTGAAAGTCCGCGTCGAGCGGCGCGAGGACGCCGTTCTTCGCGTCGGCGAGCGTCTGGAGCTGCAGGTTGTGGTGCACGATCGCCCAGAGCGGGAGCTGCGCTGGCTTGGGCGGCGCGTACCACGCCGGCGGATCCGTGCGCCCGCAGAGACCCCGTCCGACGAGCCAGTCGATGAGCGTCTTCTCGAGCTCGGCGTACGGCGCCGTGAAGCTGCGCTCGTCCGTCTCGTCCGAGACGCGCACCTTCATCGTGAGACCCTCGCGCGCGACGTCGCGGTTCGCGGCGCCCCACGCGACCACGGCCGGCTCCTTGAAGGAACCGGTGAGGCCCGAGAGGTTCTCCCATGGCGCGAGCGCGTCGTGCGGCGAGATGATCTTCTTGAGCGGCAGGCTGACGATGACCGCGGCCGTCGCGGGCGCGTCGGTGCGCATCCAGAGCGTCTCGGCGAGGAGGAACGCCGCGTTGTCGACGAGCCAATCGCGCTCCTTGTCGCCCGAGCCCGCGTAGGGATCGGAGAAGTCGACGACGACGACGCGCTTGCGCGCGGGCTCGCGCGGCAGCAGCCACGACTCGGAGCTCTTCGTGCCGAACAGCCAGAGCGGCGCGTCGAACTCCGCGCCGGTCTGCAGCGGAGCTTCCGCGAGGCTCGGCGCGGCGCGACTCGAGAACAGCCGCACGAACGCGTAGAGCGCGAGGCACGCGACGGCGAGCGCGACCACCCAAGCCACGCTTCCACGCTATCACCGCCGACGGGTTAGACTCCGACTCCATGAGAACTGCGCTCGTCACCGGCGCGAGCCGCGGGCTCGGGCTCGAAACGTCCAACCAGCTCGAGAAGCGCGGCTACCGCGTCCTTCGGGCGAGCCGGCGCGGCGACTGGGTGCTCGACGTCACGGACGACGCGAGCGTCGCGGAGCTCGCGAGGCGTCTGCGCGCCGAGGCCGTGTCGCTCGACTTGCTCGTGAACAACGCGGGCATCTCGATGAAGGGCTTCGACGAGCGCGTCGCGCGCGGCACGCTCGACACGAACTTCTTCGGCCCGCTGCGCGTGACCGACGCGCTCCTGCCGACGATGCCCGACGGTGCCCACGTGGTCATGGTCTCGAGCGGCATGGGCGCGATCGACGTGATCCCCTCCCGCGACCTCCGCGAGCGCATCATGGACCCGGCGCTCTCGCGCGACGCGCTGGTCGCGCTCATGCGATCGTTCGTGGACGACGTCGCGAAGGGGACGCACGCGAAGCGCGGCTGGCCTTCGTCCGCGTACAGCGTCTCGAAGGTCGGCTTGAACGCGCTCGTCCGCGTCCTCGCGCGCGATCTCCTGCCGCGACACGTTCGCGTCAACGCGGTGTGCCCCGGCTGGGTGAAGACGGACATGGGCGGTCGCCACGCCGAGCGCGAGGTCTCCGAGGGCGCCGCGTCCATCGTCGCGATCGCCGCGCCGGAGACGGGCCCGACCGGCGGTTTCTTTCGCGACGGACGCGCGATCCCTTGGTGACGAGCATCTTCAGTTGATGGGGATCCCCCCGCCGTCGGCGTCGGTCGGCGGCGCCGCTGGGCTCGACGCCGCGCCGCGAAAGGACAGGCCCGTGAGGTTGACCGGGATCTGCGTCGTGACGAGCTGGCCGTTCTGCCACGCAATCGACCAGACGTTGCCGACCGAGTCGAAGCCGTAGAGGGTGCCCGCCCAGAACGCGAGACCTTCGATGCCGTCCACGGTGGAGCCGTACGCGTGGATCCCGACGCCGGTGGCCGAGTCGATCTCGAGGACGCACTCCTGCCCCGCGCCCGCGCAGCTCGGGAAGCTCGTCGACTCCGAGTGACGCGCGATCGCGAACGACGTGTTCTTCACGGTCACGACGTCCGTGATCTGCTCGAAGTCGCCGTTCTGCGCGAGGCTCGTGAAGGCGCCGCTCGTCGTGCTCCACGTCGCGTACGTCTCGAGGAACTGATCGCCGATCCACTGCGCGTCGAGGAAGCCGACGAGCGTCTCGCTGTTCGGATCGAGCACGCCCTGCGGGACGAACGACAGCGACGTGTTCGGCATGATGCCGTTGGCGTTCAGGCCCTGGTTCGACTTGACGAGCGTGCATGCGCCCGTCGTGAGGTCGAGCCGCGAGAGCTCGTGGCCGTAGTCGGTGGCGTAAGCGTTGCCTTGCGAGTCGATGGCGATGTCCATGACGCCGACTCCGCCCGGCACATCCGCGCACCCGCTGAAGGTCGCGACGAACGTGAGCGTCTGCGTGGGCGGGTCGAATCGGTAGAGCTCGGTGAGCGTGTTGGCGAAGACGCCCGCCGGCGCGGCCTTCGCTCCGGCGTCCGCCGTCGCGTCGACGCCCGGGTCGAATTGCGGCCCTGCGTCCGCCGGATCGGAGGAGCCGGGCTGCGTGGGCTCGGAGGAGCTCGGCCCGGACGATGCCGGAGCCGCGCACGCCGAAGCGATCGCGAACGTCGCCACGTACCAGCGTCGAATGAGCATGACGTCACCTCGTGAAGCGATCATGACCGCCGCCGATCGCACCCGAGGTTAAAACGCGACGCGCGCGGTTAAACGCGCGCCGCGTCGTCGGTGGCCCGCTGTAGAGTCGTGCGCATGATCGCCGGCTACCACTTCGACGTGCAGTTCGGGCCGAACCTGCCTGCGGTTCTGCCGCTCCTCCGCGAGCGCGCGCGCGCCGTCGGGATCTCCGTCGCCGACGACTACGATTTGCGATCGCGCGCGATGATGCTGCGCGTCGCCGGCACGCACTGGGCGGACCTCACGAGCGGCGAAGTGCAGTTTCACGTCTACGAGTTTCGCGGCGATCTCGACGCGTTCGTCGTTCGAGACCTTTGCCTCACGTCGAAGAAGCTCTTGGCCTCGTTCGGCGTGGCCAAAGAACCGAAGGGATGGATCGCGACGCGCCTGAACAAGGCGGTCGGGCTCTGGATTCGCGACGGCTCGCTCCTGCTGCACACGTGGCAAGACGCGAATGAACAGATGATCGTCGCGTTCGACATGTGGAGCGTGCTCGACGACATGGCGCGCCTCGCCGCGGGCGCGGCGACGCCGCTGTCGGTGCCCGATTTCGAGACGAGGACGACGCCGGAGCCGGCGAAGGTGAGCGCCAGCTTCGTGAACAAGGCGTTCAGCGTGGCGGCGGCGGTGACGTTGATGCAGCGCGCCGGATCGAGCGCGTGACCCTAGACGGGTCGCAGCGACGTCGCGTTCGTCGACCGCGACGGAGACGGCGGCGTCAATACGCTCTACGTCGCGCTCGATCTTTGCTCTTGCGCCGACTCACGACGTCGTCGGCCGGCGCGGACCGTTCGACGACTCGTTTCGAGATCGCGCGGCTCCACGCGAGCAGCTCGACGCGGTTCGAGACGCCGGCCTTGCGGTAAAGGCGCTCGAGCATCGTCTTGACCGTCGGCGCCGCGATCGCCAGCGCGGCCGCGATCTCGGCGTTGGTCAGGCCCTTGTCGACGAGCGCGAGGAGCTCGCGCTGCCGCGCGGTGACGCGCACCGGCGCATCGATCCACTCCTCGCCGTCGACCGCGATGAGCCACGCGACGCCGCGCTCGCCGCAGGGCGACACGTGCAGCGCGCGCGCGCCGTCGCGGACGACCGACGGTCGCCGCCCGCTCGCCCTCACCGCGGCGTGGATGCGCGAAGGGAGATCGCCGTCGCGCCGGAGCCGATCGAACGCCGGCTTGGAGCTGCCCACGATGACGCCGCGCCCGTCCACCGCGAAGAGCACGTCGGTCGTCCCCTCGAGCAA
>Ga0335082_10004374_pt1 | contig 15394 bp, 16 predicted proteins | sample Lox_Sample_41_FD_206718 | JGI IMG/M metagenome (GOLD analysis project Ga0335082, IMG submission 206718) | Soil microbial communities from Loxahatchee National Wildlife Refuge, Florida, United States - Lox_Sample_4.1 | ecosystem: Environmental > Terrestrial > Soil > Wetlands | place: USA...
TGTCCTCGGGCGACGATCTCGTGTCGGAGATCGAGCTCTTCTTGCGATCACAACCTGAAGAGTGAAACGCGCCGAGTGACCGGCGCGACACTCGCGTTTCGTCGACGGCCGCCTCATGACGGCCTCGACACCGCTGAGGGCGGACGTGATGACTTCCGATCCCGCCGACTCGTTCAGCGCCCGGGCGGCGCGCACGGTCGGGTTCGGGATCGTTGCTGCTATCACGTTGTGTTGTCTCGCGGTCGCCGGCGGGACGCTCGTCCACCGGATCCGGCTCTCGCCGGTGCGCAGCGCCGCGCCCGACTTCGGCATCGGCCGCGAGTCGCTGCTCGCCTTGTCGCCGGTTCCGACGGCCAAGCTCGAGGTCGGCGATCTCGTGGTCATCGATCGCAAGGACACGCATACGTGCGGCCTGTACAAGATCGATGCACTGGTCACCTAGGCCGCCGCGGCGATCGAGGTACGCGGTCCGCACGACAAGCCCGTTGCGTTTGAAGCTGCCGGCCACGATCTGGCGGGTGAGCTACGAGGTACCCCTGATCGGTGCAGCGGTGAAGGTGCTGCCCGGTTCGATCGTGGCTTGGACCCTCGTCGCGGCCGGCGTCATGCTCTGGCCTGGTCACGGTGGCAGCGGCGCCGCCGCGGGCGGGCGCTCAGCGGGCGCCCGAGCTGGGAGCCCACCCACAGCGCGTGTCGCTCTCGGTGCCGTGGCTGGGCGCGCCGTTCAACCTGATCACCAACCAGCTCGCGGCGATCGCGCTGCTGATGCTCGCGGGTGCCCTGGTCGCGTGGATGATCGCGCGGCGGCGTGCGGCGTCGACCCCGCAGGCATTGGTCGCGAGGTTGCGGCTCGAGCTCGCGGCGACGGCGACGGGTCGGCGCCTCGAGCGGCGGCGCTACTTCGGATCGCGCAAGCAATGGGCTCGAGTCGGGGTGGCGACGGTGTGGGCGCTCGGCGTGTTCTCGTTCACCGCGTCGGCGACGTTCCAGGGGACCGCGACCGCGACCGCGGGCGCATCCACCACCGCGATCGCGTCGCTCTCCTTGCCGGGCGTGACGGGCGCGAACACGATCAACGGTTCGGTCACGACCGCGTTCACGAACATCGCACCCGGCGATCTCATGGATCGTCCCGTCGACGTATTGGTCAGCAACACGACGACCGCGTCGTTGCTCACCAACATGAGCTTCAAGGTGACGGTCGGCAGCGCGAGCGCGCCGAGCGGCAAGGGACTGACGGATACGAACGGGCTCCAGGTCTGGGTGCAGAAGTGCAGCGGTACCGGCTGGACCGAGGGTGGCAGCTCCCCCGGCTACACGTATACGTGCACCAACACCGCAACCGACCAGATTGGCACGTCATCGCCGGCGAACACCGTCTCCCGCCGACGTCGGCGAACACGTGCCCGGGCTCGGGTACGCCGGCTTCGCTGAGCTCCTTGTCGTCGGCGACGAACATGTCGAACATGCCGAACCCGCTCGTGGCGAACATGACGTACCACTTCGTGATCTGGGTGTGCTTCCCGACCGCGGCCGACGACACGTACCAGAACGCCTCCGGCACCTTGACCTTCACGTTCGCGGGCGTGCAGCGGGCCGGTGTGAACAAGTAGCGCGTCGCCCGGCTGGGCTTTTCCGGCCGGGGCCGTAAGAATGAGCGCATGTCTGTTGTGCGCATCAACGCCATCACCGTTCCCGCCGAGCACGCCGACGAGCTGGTGAAGCGCTTCGCCAACCGGGCCGGCGAGGTCTCCAAGATGCCCGGCTTCGAAGCATTCGAGCTGTTGCGCCCGACCGACGGCCGCGACACGTTCTACGTGTACACGCGCTGGCGTTCGACGGAGGACTTCGAGAACTGGCTGAACAGCCAGGCGTTCCAGCACGGGCATCGACAGCACTCGGGGCAGGGCCCGGTCGGCACCGGCAGCGAGGTGCTCGCGTTCGATGTCGTGCAGGAGGAGCACGTGTGAGCGATCCGCTCGCACAGCTCACCGGCGCGGGCGGGCCGTTCGAGATCGTCGTCGAGGACGTCGTCGGACATCCGACCCAGGTCTACAAGTCGCGGATGACGTCGTTGCGCGAGCTGATGGCACAGAATGCCGCGCGTGCTGAGGTCGACTTCCTGGTGCAGGGCGACCGGCGTCTCACCTACGGGGAGCACGACCGTTTGGCGCGCGTGCTCGCGCACGCGCTCGCCGGGCTCGGCGTGCAGCGCGGCGATCGGGTCGCGCTGTGTTCCGCGAACGTTCCCGAATGGGTGATCACCTGGTGGGCGTGCGCGCTGCTCGGCGCGACGCTCGTGCCCTTGAACGCATGGTGGAAGGCCGAGGAGCTCGAGTTCGGACTCGAGGACTCCGAGGCGAAGGTGCTGATCGCCGACGGCCGTCGTATCGCGATGCTCGTCGACCGCCTGCCGGAGATGCGCGCGCTGCAACACGTGTTCGCGCTCGACGGTCCTTCTGATCACCCGGTTCGCGCGTTCTCGGAGTTGATTGCCGACGACGGCGATCCCGGTGCGCCGACCGGTCCGATCGACGAAGACGACTTGCTGGCCATCATGTACACGTCGGGCACGACGGGTCAGCCGAAGGGCGCGACCGTCACGCACCGCCAGGCGATCGCGAACCTGCAGAACATCATCGTGCTCGGCGTCGCGCAGGCGATGCGCGGCAACCCGCCGCCCGAAGCCGAAGCCGGGCTGCAATCAGCGTCGCTGCTCGTCGTGCCGCTGTTCCACGTGACCGGCTGCTTGTCGACGATGATGGTCAACTACGCGACGGGCGCCAAGCTCGTGTTGATGCCGGTCGGGCGCTTCGATCCCGAAGTGGCGATGCAGGTCATCGAGCGGGAGAAGATCACTGCGATCGGCGGCGTGCCGACGATCATGTGGCGCATCCTCGAGTCGCCGAACCTCGACCAGTACGACCTCTCGTCGGTGAAGCGGGCCTCGTACGGCGGTGCACCGGCCGCACCCGAGCTCGTCGAGCGGATCGAGAAGGTGTTCCCGCACATGCGCAAGACCCTCACGACCGCGTACGGCCTCACCGAGACCGCGTCGGTCGCGACCGCGCACGGCGGCGACGACTACTTCGCGCATCCGGGCTCGGTCGGACGGGCCGCGCCGACGGTCGAGCTGCGCGTCGTCGACGACACGGGCACCGACGCGCCGCCAGGGGAGCGGGGCGAGATCTGGATCAAGGGTCCGACCGTGATGGCGCACGGCTACTGGCGCCGTCCCGACGCGAACGAAGCCTCGTTCACCGACGGCTGGTTCCACACGGGCGACATCGGCTACCTCGACGGCGACGGATTTCTGTATCTCGTCGACCGTGCCAAGGACATGATCATCCGCGCCGGCGAGAACGTGTATTGCGTCGAGGTCGAGCACGTGCTGTTCGACCATCCCGACGTGATCGACGCCGCGGTCGTCGGCGTGCCGCACCTCACGCTCGGCGAAGAAGTGAAGGCGGTGGTGCAGACGAAAGCCGGTTCGGCGGTGACGGCCGACGAGCTGCGCGAGTTCTGCCGCAAGCATCTTGCCGACTTCAAGGTGCCGGAGTACGTCGAGATCCGGGCCGAGCCCCTGCCGCGCAACCCGGCCGGGAAAGTGCTGAAGAATTTGCTGCGCGGCGGCGAGACGTCTTTCGCGGCCGGCGACGACCAAGCGCTCTAGTGCTGCTCGACATCCACCGCGCTTGGGGCTACTCGGCGATCGTCGCGAACTTCCTCGCCGGCTCGTACACGCTCGCGGCGTGGTGGTGGAAACCGCTGCGCAACCGGTGGTTGTGGTGGCCGACGATCGTCGCCGAAGCGATGATGATGATCCAAGTGCTGCTCGGCGTGCTTCTCGTCAGCGTGCAGCACTACTCGCCGCCGCGCTTTCACATGTTCTACGGCTTCGTCGCGTTCATCACGGTGGGGCTGTTGTATTCCTACAAGTACGTGTGGAAGGCGCGGGGTTGGATGGAGCTCGCGTACGGGCTCGGCGGCCTGTTCATCATGGGGCTCGGGATTCGTGCGGTGCTACAGGTCGTCTAGGAAGTTCCCGCCTTCGAGATAGGCGCGGATGCCGAACGCGTAGTTTCGCGGCCGCTGCAGATCGAGTGGCGCGCGCAGCATGGCTTCGAGCTCGCTGCGCAGCTCGCGGCCGGCCGCGGTCAGGCGTACCTCGGTCTCGCGCCGGTCGACGGACGTGTCGTACGCCTTGTCGATCAACGCGAACTCCTCCGCCCGGTCGCACAGCTTTGACGCCGCGCCGGTCGTGATGCCGAGATCCCATGCCACGTCGGCGACGCGCGTCGGATACTGCGCGCGAATGATCAGCACGAGCCGTGCGAGCCGCCAGTCGATCCCCGTCGTCCGTGCGGCGCGGCGCAGGGCCGAGAGCATGGCACCGCCCGTCCGCAGCTGTTCGATGGCGATCGCCGCGGGGTCGCCGGGCGCCAGCACTACGGCACGGTGGCCCGAAGTGAATCGCACGGGGGTGTAACGGGGTGTCTCCCACCGTCGGGATCGGCGGCGAGGTGTTCGAGGTTCCATCGCGGAGATCATGCCGGCGAGGTACGACAGCGACCTCCGAGATTCGACGCTCCTCCAATTCTCCAATGCGCGACCGCTCATTTTTGAGGTGTCGCGCATCGGGGAATTGGGAGATGGTCGGTTCGTGCGCCCGCCGTGCGCCGGAGCGGGGCAAAATGCTCCCGTGGCGAGCGAGCGCAAGCTTCGGGTCATGCTGCTGTTCGGCGGCCAGAGCGCGGAGCATGACGTCTCACGCGTGACCGCGGTCGCGGTGGCCCGCGCCCTCGACCCCGAGAAGTACGAGGTCGTGCCGGTCGGCATCACCACCGACGGCCAATGGCTGCTCGCCACCGAAGCGCAACGGATGCTCGAAGCCGGTGCCCGCGGCCAGCTCCCGCCGGCGTTCGAGGTGGCCGGCGACGCGGTGCCGATGCCGACGGCGACCGCTCGCCCGCTCGACGTCGACGTGGTCATCCCGCTGCTCCACGGCCCGTACGGCGAGGACGGCACGGTGCAGGGGCTGCTCGAGCTGGCCGGTCTGCCGTACGTCGGCGCGGGCGTGCTCGGCTCCGCCATCGGGATGGACAAGATCGCGATGAAGCACCTGTTCGACGCGGCCGGTCTCGTGACGGCGCGCGCGCTCACCCTGCGCGACGGCCACGACCGCGCCGCGTGCGCCGACCAAGCCGCCAACGAACTCGGCTTTCCCTGCTTCGTGAAGCCCGCGAACCTGGGCTCGTCGGTCGGCGTCAGCAAGGTGCGCGACGAACACGAGCTCGCGCGCGCGATCGACCTCGCGCTCGGCTACGACGAGTGGATCCTCGTGGAGGAGATGGTGTCGGGTCGGGAGATCGAAGTCGGCATCCTGGGCGACGACCCGCCCGTCGCGTCGCTGCCCGGCGAGGTCATCCCCGCCGCCGACTTCTATGACTACGCCGACAAGTACGAAGACGGTAAGGCCGAGCTGCTCGCGCCCGCGCCGCTCAGCGACGCGCAGACCGAGACCGTGCGCGCGCTCGCGATCCGGGCCTTCGAGGCATGTCGAATCGAGGCCATGGCCCGCGTCGACTTCTTCTTGCGCGACGACGGCACGTTCGTGGTCAACGAGCTGAACACGATCCCGGGATTCACGCCGATCTCGATGTACCCCCGCTTGTGGGAGGTCACGGGCGTGCCCTACGCGTCGCTGCTCGACCGGCTGATCGACCTCGCGCGAGCGCGCGGCGAGCGCCGCGCCCGCCGTCGCGGCCGGCAGCGCTGACGCATTCCCCTCGCTACGATGCCGGCGAACCAGGGGAGGAGCCGCCGTGTCCGTGAGCGCGTACATCCTGATCCAGACCGAGGTCGGCAAGGCGTCTGCGGTTGTCGAGGCGTGTCGCACGCTCCAGGGCGTCGTCCAAGCCGACGACGTGACCGGCCCCTACGACGTCATCTTGAAAGCCGAGGCGGGCTCGATCGACGAGCTGGGCCGGATGGTGGTGTCGCAGGTGCAGCTGGTCGACGGGATCACGCGCACGCTCACCTGTCCCGTCGTCCACTTGTAGGTCCCTTCGTCACACCACGGTTTCGGCCGGGTGTCATCCGGCGCCTACCCTGGCTCCATGACGAACGCGGCACCGACTCAGAACCGCGCGCTCCTCGAATGGGTCGAGCGCTGGACCGCGATCCTCCAGCCCGACGCCGTCCACTGGTGCGACGGGTCGGTGGCCGAGTACGCCGAGTTGTGCGAGCGTCTTGTGGAGAGCGGCACGTTCACGCCGCTCGACGGGGCCAAGCGGCCGAACTCCTTCTATGCCCGCAGCGACCCCGGCGACGTCGCCCGGGTCGAGGACCGCACGTTCATCTGTTCCGAACGTGAGCAGGACGCGGGCCCGACGAACAACTGGCGGGCTCCCGCCGAGATGCGTGAGACGATGCTCGGCCACTACCGGGGCGCGATGCGGGGCCGCACGATGTACGTGGTGCCCTTTTCGATGGGTCCGCTCGGATCGCGCATCGCGCACATCGGCGTCGAGCTCACCGATTCCGCGTACGTCGCGGCGAGCATGCGCACGATGACGCGCATGGGCAATGCCGCCCTCGACGTGCTCGGCAGCGGCCCGTTCGTGCCGTGCATCCACTCGGTCGGCATGCCGCTCGACCCCGGTCAGGCCGACGTGCCGTGGCCGTGCAACAACGAGCACAAGTACATCGTGCACTTCCCCGAGACGCGCGAGATCTGGTCGTACGGATCGGGTTACGGCGGCAACGCGCTGCTCGGCAAGAAGTGCTTCGCGCTGCGCATCGCGTCCGTCATGGCGCGCGACGAGGGCTGGCTCGCCGAGCACATGCTCATCCTGAAGCTCACGAACCCGAGGGGTGAGGCGCGCTACATCGCGGCCGCGTTCCCGAGCGCGTGCGGCAAGACGAATCTCGCCATGCTCCTTCCGACGCTCCCCGGCTGGAAGGCCGAGACGATCGGCGACGACATCTGCTGGATGAAATTCGGAGATGACGGCCGGCTGTACGCGATCAACCCCGAGTACGGGATGTTCGGAGTCGCGCCGGGGACGGGCCCCGACACGAACGCCAACGCGATCGCCGCGCTCACGCGCAACACGGTGTTCACGAACGTCGCGCTGACCGACGATCACGACGTGTGGTGGGAGGGTCTCACTGCCGACAAGCCCGCGCACGTCACCGACTGGAAGGGCAACGACTGGACGCCCGCGTCCGACACCCCGGCCGCCCATCCGAACAGCCGTTTCACGGCGCCGCTCGCGCAAGTGCCCTGCGTCGCGCCCGAATGGGAAGACCCGAACGGCGTGCCGATCTCGGCGATCCTCTTCGGTGGCCGGCGCGCCGGCACCGTGCCGCTCGTGACCGAGGCGTACAACTGGCAGCACGGCGTCTTCCTCGGCTCGATCATGGGCTCGGAGACGACGGCCGCCGCGGCCGGCGCGGTCGGCAACCTGCGCCGCGATCCGTTCGCGATGCTGCCGTTCTGCGGTTACCACATGGGCGACTACTTCGCGCACTGGCTGCGCATCGGCGAGTCGGCCGACGCCGCGAAGCTGCCGCGCCTGTTCTACGTGAACTGGTTCCGCAAAGGCGCCGACGGAAAATTCCTGTGGCCGGGCTACGGCGAGAACAGCCGCGTCCTCGCGTGGGTGTTCGACCGGTGCGGCGACGACGCGGGCGCGGTCGACACCGCGATCGGTCGTCTGCCGACTGCACAAGCGCTGCCGACCGACGGTCTCAGCCTCGCGCCGGGCACGCTGGACGAGCTGCTCTCGGTCGACCGGGACGATTGGCGGGCCGAGCTCCCGCTGATCGAGGAGCACTACGCGATGTTCGGCGACCACCTGCCGGTCGCGTTGCACGACGAGCTCGACGCGCTCGGCAAACGCCTCGCCGAATAGACGCGCGGCGCCGGTTTCAGACTTCGGCGGCGGGCAGCCCGAGATCGGGCTCGGAGCCTGCGCGCACGCGGGTGGCGCGACCGTCGGCGTCGAGGTCGAAGACGACGCGTTGGCCCTGGCGCAGCATCCGGAAGATCGAACCGGCCAGCGCGTCGCTCGCGAGGACGAGCTCGGCGCGATCGGTGTCGCGCACGACGATCCCTTCGCGGGTCGTCGGGTCGAACATCTTGACGGTGCCTTGCATCCCGCTCCTGGCGCTGCGCGCCGGGCCGCTCGGGCCCCCGGCTCGGGTGGCGCACGATACGTACGCCACGAATCCTCGCCTCAGGCCATGACTGATTCGCTCAGGCCTTGACGACCTTGCCGGCCTTCAGGCACGACGTGCAGACGTTCACCCGCTTCGGCGAGCCGTTCACGATCGCGCGGACCCGCTGGATGTTCGGGTTCCACCGCCGCTTCGTGCGGCGGTGGGAGTGGCTGAGCCGCATGCCGAAGACGGGCTTCTTCTTGCACACGTCGCAGACGGAGCTCATTGGGAATTCCTTCGGGGCGTTTCCTGCGGTCGCTGAACCCGGAGAGGCTACCACCTGGATACGATCGCTCCCGATGCCGGCATTGACCTCGCTCTCGGCCGATGACCTGCGCCGGGCCGTGCTGACGTACCGCGACGCGTTGCGTCTGCACCAAGAGGAGCTCAACCGGCTCAACGTCTATCCGGTGCCCGACGGCGACACCGGCACGAACATGGCCCTCACGCTCGAGTCGGTGAGCAGCGAGCTGAAGACCGCGAACTCCATGGCCGAGATCTGCCACGCGATCGGTCGCGGTTCGCTGATGGGCGCCCGCGGCAACTCCGGCGTCATCACCTCGCAGATCCTGCGGGGGTTCGTCGACGTGTTCAGCGCGGCCGACGCGATCGGGACCGCGGAGATGCGCGCCGCGATGCGGCGGGGTGCCGACGCCGCGTATCAAGCCGTGATGCGGCCGGTCGAGGGCACGATCCTCACCGTGGCGCGCGAGACGGCCGAGGCAATCGAGGCGATGCCCGCCGACGCCGAGCTCGTGCACGCGCTGGACGCCGCGCTGGCCGCGGCCAACGCGTCGGTGCAACGAACGCCCGATCTCCTGCCGACGCTGCGCGAGGCCGGCGTCGTCGACGCGGGGGGCAAAGGCTTTACGCTGCTCGTCGCCGCGCTGCTCGCGGTCGTCGACGGCCGTCCCTTGCCCGAGCCCGAGACGGTGATCACGCCGGTCGCGGTCGCCGCGCACCTCGCGGGCGAAGACATCGCGGGTTTGCGTTACGAGGTGATGTACCTGCTCGACGCCGAAGACGCGACGATTCCCGGCTTCCGTGAAGCGTGGAGCGCGATCGGCGACTCGATCGTGGTGGTCGGCGGCGACGGCTTGTGGAACTGCCACATCCACACGAACGAGATCGGCGGCGCGATCGAAGCAGGCATCGACGCCGGCCGTCCGCACGGCATCCGGATCACCGACCTGCTCGAGCAAGTCGGCGAGGAAGCGTGGGTGCGTGAAGCCGAGGTGCTGAAGGAGCTCACCCCCGCGCCCGCCGTTGCCACCGCGGTCGTCGCGGTGGGCGTGGGCGAGGGCATTCGACGGTTGCTCACGAGTCTCGGCGTGCAGCACGTGGTGGCCGGCGGGCAATCGATGAACCCGTCGACGGCGCAGATCCTCGAGGCCGTCGAAGCATGCAACGCCGACGCGGTGGTCGTGCTGCCGAACAACAAGAACATCGTGCCGGTGGCCAAGCAGGTCGACGCGCTCACCGGCAAGAAGGTCGCGGTCGTGGCCACGCACACGGTGCCCGAGGCGCTCGCCGCGCTCGTCGAATACGACCCGAACGCGTCGGTCGACGACAACTGCAACACGATGCAAACCGCGCTCGCGCGCGTGCGGACCGGTGAGGTCACCCAAGCCGTGCGCGATGCGTTCGTCGACGGCACCGCGGTGCGCGAAGGCGAGTGGATCGCGCTGTCGCGCGACGGTTTGGTCGCGGCCACCGCAACGCCCGGCGACGCCGTCTGCAAGCTGCTCGAGCAGCTGGTCGACGACGACAGCGAGATCGTGACGGTGCTCGTCGGCGCGGACGCGCCGGGGAACGAGACCGATCGCATCCGCGAGCACCTCGAGCTCGCGTTCCCGCACGTCGAGGTCGAGTTCCACGACGGCGGCCAGCCGCTGTATCCGTACCTCGTCGGCGTCGAGTAGAGCAATGCCTTCGGGCGATCCGCCGCTCACGCTGCGCGATCTGGCGGAGATCCCGCTGGAACGGTTGAAAGGTGTGGGGCCCGCGCTGTCGGAGCGGCTCGGCGCGATGGAGCTGTACACCGTGCTCGACCTGTTGCAGCACTACCCGCGCCGCTGGGTCGACCGCACCCGCAAGACCGACATCGCCGCGCTCGCGGTCGGTGAGGAAGCAACCGTGTTCGCCGAGGTGCGCACGGTCAAGGGTCGCCGCACGCGCCAGGGGCGTTCCCTCGTCGAGGCGGTCGTGCACGACGGCACGTCGATGCTCGCGATCACGTTCTTCAACCAACCGTGGCGCGAGAAACAGCTGAGCGTCGGCACCGAAGCGTCGTTCTTCGGCAAGCTCGACGTGTACCGCGGCAAGCGGCAGATGACGAACCCGGTGGTCGACGTCGTGGGCCGGGCGGGCGTCGCCGACGAGAAAACCGGCGTGATCGTGCCGGTGTACCCGCAGTCGGGCAAGGCCGAAGTCTTCACGTGGCAGCTGCGCACGCTCGTCGCCGACGCGCTCGGCAAGTGCAAGGTCCGTGGCTTCGCGGATCCGCTCGACGAAACGGTGCGCTCCCGCGACGGACTCCTCGACCGGAGCACCGCGCTGCGCGCCATCCACCGTCCCGAGTCGATGGACGAGAAGAATGGCGCGGTCGACCGCTTGAAGTTCGACGAGTTCTTGCGCATGCAGGTCGGGCTCGTCGCGCGCAAGCGCGCGTTCGAGGCGGAGGAGACGGGCATCCGCCATACGGTCGGCGGTCCGTTGGTCGACGCCTTCCGCGCGCAGCTGCCGTTCGCGCTCACCGGCGACCAGGAGCGCGCGCTCGCGGAGATCGCCGACGATCTCGCGGGTCCGGCGCCGATGCACCGCTTGCTGCAAGGTGATGTGGGTTCCGGCAAGACCGTGCTCGCGCTCGCGGCGTTGCTGATCGCGGTGCAGGGCGGCTACCAGGGCGCGTTCATGGCGCCGACGGAGGTGCTGGCCGAGCAGCACTACCTCGGATCGTTGCGGCTGCTCGAGGGACTCACCGTGGCCGCGACCGGATCGTTGCTTACCGAGCGACCCGTGCGGGTCGAGCTGCTCACCAACCGCACGACCGCGGCCGAGCGTCGCCGCATCAGCGCCGGGCTCGCGAGCGGCGAGGTCGACATCCTCGTCGGCACGCACGCGCTGCTCTACGGCGACGCGCAGTTCTCGAAGCTCGGGTTGGCCGTGGTCGACGAGCAGCATCGCTTCGGCGTCGAGCAGCGCGCGCTGCTGCGCGGCAAGGGCGACCAACCCGACGTGTTGGTGATGACCGCCACGCCGATCCCGCGCACCGCGGCGATGCTCGTGTACGGCGACCTCGACCGGTCGGAGCTGCGCGAGATGCCGCCGGGCCGCACGCCGATCACGACGACGCTCGTCGATCCGAGCCCGCTCGCGCAGGCGGCCGCGTGGGAGGCCTTGCGCGCCGAGGTCGCGGCCGGCCACCAGGCGTACGTCGTGTGCCCCTTGGTCGAAGACAAAGGCAAAGTTGAGGCGAAAGCGGCCACGGCCGAATACGAACGCCTGCAGGCCGAGGAGCTGCACGACCTGCGCGTCGGCCTCCTGCACGGGCAGATGAAATCGGCCGACAAGGAAGCGGTGATGTCGGCGTTCCGGGCCGGTGGGCTCGACGTGCTCGTCGCCACGACCGTGATCGAGGTCGGCGTCGACGTGCCGAACGCGACGGTGATGATCGTCGAGGACGCGGATCGGTTCGGGCTCTCGCAGCTGCATCAGCTCCGGGGCCGCGTCGGGCGCGGCGCCGCGCAGTCGTACTGCTTCTTGTTCGCGGATCCCACGACCGAAGACGGCGAGCAGCGTCTCGCGGCGATGGCGGCGAGCACCGACGGCTTCGCGCTCGCCGAGAAGGATCTCGAGATCCGCGGCGCGGGCGAGGTGTTCGGCGAGAAGCAGGCGGGCTTCAGTGATCTGAAGCTGGGGCGCATCCCGCGCGACGAGGCGATCGTGCAGCACGCCCGGCGCGTCGCGGAGGAGATCCTCGACGCCGACCCCGACCTCGTCCGCCACGAGCAGCTCCGCGACGAGGTCGAAGACCTGCTCGGCGACGACGTCGAGTTCCTCTTCAAGTCATGAGCCCTCAGCCCCGGCGCATTCGTGTGATCGCCGGCACCGCCCGCGGCCGGCGCCTCGTCGTGCCCGACGGTGACGGCGTGCGCCCGACCAAGGACATGGTGCGTGAGGCGATGTTCTCCGCGCTCGACGCGCGCCGAGCCGTCGTCGATGCGACGGTGCTCGATCTCTACGCGGGCAGCGGCGCGCTCGCGATCGAAGCCCTGTCGCGCGGCTCGGCCCGCGCGGTGCTCGTGGAGCGGGGCCGGGCGGCCCAGCAGGCGTTGCGTGCGAACCTCGAGCTCGTGCACTTCACCGACCGCGCGCGCGTTGCGCCGTTCGACGTCGAGCGCTTCCTCGCCGACCGGCCCCCGCCGGAGGCGCCGTTCGGCCTCGTCTTCGTGGATCCCCCGTACGAGACGGCCGATGACGTGGTGGCCGCCCGCGTCGGCGCTCTGACCACGGCGGGCTGGCTCGCACCGGGTGCGATCGTGACCGTCGAGCGGCCGGTCCGCCACCCGGTCGCCGCACCGGACGGCTGGACAAGCGGTTGGGAGCGCACCTTCGGCGATACGCTTTTGACGTTCCTGTTCCGCGAGCCGGCCTGACCCCCGTCATGGGAGGAGTTGCGTGGCCACCGCCCTCTGCCCGGGATCCTTCGACCCGGTGACCCTCGGCCACATCGACATCATCGAGCGAGCCGCCCGCCACTTCGACGAGGTGGTCGTGGCGGTCATTCGCAATCCGCAAAAGACGCAGTCGCTCTTCAGCCTGGAGGAGCGCCAGCAGATGTTGAAGGAGGCGACCGCGCATCTGGCGAACGTTCGCATCGAGTTCTTCAAGGGTTTGCTGGTCGAGTTCGCCAAGGAGCACGGCGCCGACGCGATCGTGAAGGGTCTGCGTGCCGTCTCCGACTTCGACTACGAGCTGCAGATGGCGCAGATGAACCAGCAGCTCACCGGCATCGACACGTTCTTCTTGTCGACGAGTCCGCAGTACTCGTTCCTCTCCTCGAGCCTCGTGCGCGAGGTCGCGCGCTTCGGCGGCGACGTGTCGTCGATGGTGCCGAAGCACGTGAACGATCGCCTGCTCGAGAAGTTCCTCGCGAAGGAGGCCTGAGGTGCTCGAGGAAGAGCCCGAGAAGGTTCCCGACACCGCGGCGCTGCTGGAGCAGCTCTACGGCATGCTGGAGAACGCGCGCAAGCTCCCGATGTCGGCGTCGGTCTCGATCAACCGCGAGGATTTCGGCGCCATGCTCCGCGACGCGATCGAGGGGCTCCCCGAGGAGCTCCGCGAAGCGCGCTGGCTGTTGAAAGAGCGCGACCAGGTCCTCGAGCGTGCGAACCACGAGGCGACGCGCCTGGTCGAGGCCGCACGAGTCCGCGCCGAACGCATGGTCGAGAAGAACGAGCTGGTGCGTCAGGCCCGGCGCACGAGCGAGGAGATCCTCGACGACGCCGAGCGCCAGGCCGCGGCGATCCGCCACGAGGCCGAGGACTACGTCGACCGCAAGCTCGCAGCGTTCGAGGTCGTGCTCGACCGGACGATGCAGCAGGTGCAGAAGGGTCGCGAGCGGCTCCAAGTGCACGCCCCGGCGCCCGAAGTGGCCGAGCCCGAAGCCGAAGACGAGGCGGCGTTCTTCGACCAGGACGAGCCCTGAGCGAGCAGACCGAGCTGACCGCCCGAACGAGCCGTCGCGGCGCGTACGCGCTGCTCGTCGCGGTTTTCGTGCTCAGCCGGATTGCGTATTGCGCGGCCGGTGTCCGCTTCGACGCGTACCCGCTGAAGAGCGTGATCCAGCTCGAGCCGGAGCACCTCTTGCAGCACGATCTCCTCCGTACGCTGTGGAATCTGCACGCCCAGCCGCCCGCCTTCAACGCGTTCGTGGGCCTCCTCTTGCACGTTCCGGGCAATCACGCGTGGGTGTTCGGGACGGCGTTCGTCGCGATGGGCCTCGCGCTCACGCTCACGATGTTTGCGCTCATGCTCGAGCTCGGCGCGTCGCAGCCGGTCGCGTTGGTGATGACGTCGTTGTTCGTCGTCAGTCCGGCGACGGTCTTGAACGAGAACTGGTTGTTCTACGGCTATCCCGTCGCGCTGATCTTGTGCGGGGCCGCGTTGTGCTTCGCTCGCTTCGCGCGGACGCAGCGCATCGGTTTCGCCGTCGGCTTCGGCAGCTTGTTGGCGCTCCTCGCGTTGAGCCGGGCGTCGTATCACCTGGTTTTCGTGGTGGCCGCAGGCGCGTGCGCCGTCGCGGTGTGCGCTCGAGCCGACCGACGGCGAGTGCTCGCCGCGGTGGGATTGCCGCTCGTGCTCGTGGGCGGCCTGTACCTGAAGAACTGGGTGCAGTTCGGCGAGCCGACGAGCAGCACCTGGCTCGGGATGAACCTCGCGCACATGATGTTCCAGCAGCCGACATCGGAGCTGCGGGCCGATGTCGCCGCGCACCGCGTGTCGTCGCAGGCGCTGATCCCGCCGTTCTCGCGGCTCAACCACTTCCCGCACGTGGTGCTGCCGCACACGGGCGTGCCCGCGCTCGACATCGTGAGCGACCACGGCCGCGCGAACCTCAACAACCGCGCGTACATCGCGATCTCGAACCAGTACCTGAAGGACGCGCTCCACTTCATCGCCCGGCATCCGCAGCTGTACGTCGAGCGCGTGGCCGACAGCTTCCGCACCGCATTCACGTCGGCGTCCGAGTATCTGGCGTTCCGTGCGAACCGGTCGGCGATATCGGGCGCGGTCGGGTTGCAGAACCGACTGCTCGGCCAGGTTCACGATTTCGTGCCGCTCGCGCCGGCGCCGAACGCGCCGCGCTGGGATCAGATCGCATGGCTCGTCGTGCTGCAGTACGCCGCGGTCATCGGTGCCGGAGCCGTCATGGGCGTGCAGTCGCTGCGGCGCGCACGGCGCCGGCTCGCCGCGGCCCGCGCGACATTCCTCTTCGTGGCCGGAACGGTCGCGTACTCGGTCGTGGCGTCGAACGTGGTCGAGCTGGGCGAGAACAATCGCTTCCGGTTCGAGACCGACCCGCTCGTCTGCGCGGCCGTCGCCGCGCTGATCACCGCGCGCCTCGTCAGCCGCCCCGTCCGACCTCCGACCGATGCTCGAAGCG
>Ga0335082_10004375_pt1 | contig 15391 bp, 15 predicted proteins | sample Lox_Sample_41_FD_206718 | JGI IMG/M metagenome (GOLD analysis project Ga0335082, IMG submission 206718) | Soil microbial communities from Loxahatchee National Wildlife Refuge, Florida, United States - Lox_Sample_4.1 | ecosystem: Environmental > Terrestrial > Soil > Wetlands | place: USA...
ACGGTGGCGCCAGACTGGTCGGTCAACAAGATCGGCGTGCACAACGCCATCCACAAGGAAATCGAAGAGCGCGATGGCTGGCAAGGGAGGCTGTATACAGCGCAGCAATCGCTCCTACTCGTGCCAGCGGGCTCTCGACCATACACAGGAGCAGAGTTGTGAACGGCCATGTGGGTTTGATTCATTCGATCCTTCCCGCGACGGTAGACATCCATGTCACGATTCCGGACAGTCACCCCTCGGCCCGCAACTTGGGTTCGGAACGCGTGGGTTCGGGCACCATTGTAGATCCCGATGGCTATATCTTGACCGTTCACTACGTCACCATAGGGGCTTCTGCCATAACCGTGACCTTATTTGAAGGGGAACAGTACCCAGGGAAAATCGCCGCAGAGGATCAAGAAACCGGCCTTGCGCTGGTCAAGATTCCGGCGCGCGACCTTCCGATCCTTAAGCTCGCTGCCCCTAATTCTGTAGCTTTAGGTCAGCCGGTGGTCATGATTGCAAGTAGTGGACAGACTGGGCGACGCCTCAGTGGCGGATACGTAAGCTCGCAGGATTGTTACGACGGCCATTGGGAATACATGTTGGAAAAGACCATTCGAGTGACCGAGTTTAACCCCGGCTTCGGCGGCGGAACCATGGCCAACTTCAGAGGCGAACTCATCGGTGTCGTGTCTCTCAACTTAAACGAGATCGGCAAGTTCTCGCTGGCGATTCCCATCGACTATTACCGAAACCATGAACAAGAATTAAAACTTTACGGACAGGTGCGGAGCCGCCCCCGCCGCCCTTGGTTGGGATTCTATCCGCAGCCCTTTGCAGGACACATCGTGGTCGGAGGCGTAGTCCCAGGCGGGCCGGCCGAGCGGTTCGGCTTCAAAGAAGGTGATATTATCATGAGCGTGGAAAAAAAAGAGATCCGCTCTCGACCGGAACTTTATCAAGAGATATGGAAAAAACGCCCGGGAGAACGGATCTCGTTTCGAATTCTTCGAGACCAGCAAGCCTTCGACCTGGAAGTCGTCAGTGGAGATCGATCAGATCGCTACCGCTCCTAGTCGTCCCCTCCAACCTTCTTGACCTCTCCCTTGCCGACCACCTTGATCGCGATAGCGGGCGTATAAGCGTCCGGCTCATAATTGATCATCGCTTTGTCAGTCTCCTGCAGATCTTTGAGCTTGACGTTGCTGCCGTCCTTTTGAATGTTGGTCTTGTCATCAACGCCGACAACTTCCTCACGAACCTTGCCTTTACGTTCGACTTGGAAGGTGATGGTCCGCTGTCCCACGCCGCTGATGACACCTTCGACCTCGACGGCTTTCTTGGCGGATTTGGTTTCTTCCGTTTTTCCTTCCTTAACGGGCTTGGCCTCTTCCTGAGACCAGGCGCCCCCGATCCAGATGGCCAGGACAGTCGCAGCGAGCAAAGTACTACCTCTCTTAAGCATTGGTTACTCCTTTCTCAAATGCAATTCTGAAATTTCAAATCTTGTATGCCGCTCTTAGAAAGAAATCAATAGCAAAAACGGAACACCCTCTGCAAGCCGAGAAACCCCTTGTCGAATCCTTCAGAGAGAGTAAAGAGCTGCGGTCTTATGGCGCGGATTGAGAATCCCGCCAAAAAGCATTAGGAATGGAAACCCATGACCAAACCGTTCGCCGTGAGGAAAAGCGTCACTTCGTATCGCGTCATCTATGGCGATACGGACCAGATGGGCGTCGTCTACTATGCTAACTATTTGCGCTGGTTTGAACGCGGAAGATCGGAATTTCTCCGCCAAATCGGCCTTCCTTACGGAAAGATCGAAGAGCAAGGATTTCATTTTCCAGTAACGGAAGTCTCCTGCCGCTATGCTCAATCGGCGCGTTACGATGAGCTCATAAAAATCGAGACCGAGCTCGCCACAGTCGGACGGGCCACGTTGCTATTCAACTACCGAATTGCGCGGGAAAGCGACGACACTCTCTTGGCCACAGGTTCGACCAAGCATGCGTGCATTGATCATGCCGGTCGCATTGCACGGTTGCCGAAAGCCTTAGAGAGCGCACTGAACAGCCAGCGGTCAGGCGCTACATAAAAGTCAGCGCTCACTCGGAACGTCTGCAATCAGATTGTGAACTCGCTCTGGCACCGCGCCTCGGTTTTAATGTATGTTCACAACAATCAACATTGGGGAGGAAACCCATGCGCTATAGCCGAATCGCGAAAATATTTTTTGCCGTTCTGGTTGCGGTTTGCGTCTCGGTTACTGCGGCGCGGAGTGCCGAGCTGATCCCGCTGCGCGCGACCTACGCGGCCATCGGCGGTGCTTTCGCGCCGCTCTGGATCGCACAGGACAAAGGAGTGTTCAACAAGTACGGCTTAGCGGTGGACTTGAAATACATGCTATCGGCCACAGGCACACAGGCGCTCTTGTCCGGCAGTATGGACATCGTCAATCCTGCCACCGAGTTGATCGAAGCCGGCTTGGGGGGTGCGAGGGTTGCTTTCATCATTGGCATTTTGAACCGTGCGGTGCTTTCCGTTTACAGCAAGCCAGACATTCGTCAGTTTTCCGATTTGCGCGGCAAGATTCTCGGCGTGACCGTGGCGGGATCGACCACCGATTTAACCGCGCGCATCCTGATTCAACAAGCGGGCATGACCGCCGGCAAGGACGTGCAAGTGGCCCATCTGCAAGGGATGCCCGACCTGATTACCGCACTGAGCCAGGGCCGCATCGATGCGGGGATTGTGTCGGCGCCGACAACGTTGAAAGCGCGCCAGGCGGGCTTCAAAGAGCTGGTCGATGTTACGGCGAGAAATATCCCGATGATTCATGCCGGCTTGGCGACGACCCTCGACTTCATTAAAACCAACCCCGACAAAGTGCGCCGCTATGTGCAGGCGTATATTGAGAGCAACAAAATCGCCCGGACCGATCCCGAAACAACCAAACAGATCATCGGTAAGTACACCAAGACGGATAACCGGGAAGACCTGGACGAAACCTACAACACCTTCGTAAAGGCGTGGGAGCAAGCGCCTTATGTTTCGGCGGCGGCCATGCAGACCTTGCTCAATTTTTCCATCAATCCGGCGGGCAAAACGGCCAAGCCCGAGCAGTTTATAGACAACTCCTTTGTCGCCGAGCTAGAAAAATCAGGTTTTATCAAGGACCTCTACAAACAATAAATGTGCGTTGCTTGGAATAAGGAGGCGATTATACCCTAGTTTCGAAACGGAGGATAAACTTATGCGTTGGCGCACTGTGTGGCTTGCCGTGTCGTTTCTCATTGTCGTCGGTGGCATTAAGCTTCCGCGAGCCGATGCCCGCATCGTCGTGGGCGTGTCGACGGTGAATGTGGCCTTTCTGCCGGTCTATATCACTCAGGACAAAGGGTTCTTCAAGGACGAGGGATTGGACGTTCTCGTCGTAATGTTCAATGCAGGGGCGACGAATCTGCAGGCGCTAATTGGCGGCGATGTGCAGATCATGGCCGGTGGGGTGCCGGAGACGGTGCTCGCCAGGGCCAGCGGCATGGACATCAAGAACTTCTGGGCAATCTCCAACTTAATGCCGTTTCAAATCTACGGCAGTCCCGCCTTAAAGTCACTGAAAGAAGGTAAGGGGAAGAAATTCGCCATCAGCCGCTTTGGATCTCTGTCTGAATTTCTCACCCGTTCGGCCTTGCGTCACTCCGGAGTCGATCCCAAAGATGTTACCATGCTGCAGATCGGCGCCACTCCGGCACGCTTCACCACGCTTGCGACAGGAATCGTCGATGCGACCATTCTGTGGTTCCCGGTGACCGAGCGGGCCAAGGCCGCCGGCATGAACAAGCTCTTCGACCTAAAGGAACTTTATCCCAATTGGACCAACGTCGGTTTTATAGCGCGGGAGGTGTGGCTCGCCAAAGAAAAGGAGCAGGCCGCCCGATTCTTGCGGGCCTATCAGAGGGGTGTCAAGCACACGCGCGAGAACCGGGAAGACGGCATTAGAGCGCTCAGGAAATACGTTGGACTGGACGCTGCGGAGGCAGCGGCCGGATACAACGAATACCGTGACTCCTTTCCGCTCGACGGCCGGATTCTCGACGCAGGCATTACCGCCACTGTCGAGCAGGAACTTGAAACCGGAAGGCTCAAGGGAAAACTTTCTCTGAACGAGATGATCGATTACAGCTTTATCAACTCGCTGGGAAAAAAGTAATTGCGCCTCCAGGACGGGGTTCGCCTCCCGAGATCTTTCACGTTGCAGTAGCTAAATTCCATGATATTTGAAATAGTAAAAACAGGGGAAGCAGAATTGCAGCTATTGGCAAGATGAAAGGCATTATCGAAGGCGAGAAACGGCTAAGAACTGTCGACCTTCAGAAGACGGCGGAACTGGTACTGAGAAAAACCCAGGCAGTTGTTCATGGACGCACAGAAGAATTGAACTGGTGTGAGGAGTTGAAGCGGCATTAATCGATAGCAGAACGTGCATTTTCCGCGCGAGCTATCAAACACGATCACGAGGAGTGGATAACATGAGCAAAGGACTGGACAGAAAGAGGGACGAGAAAAAGAAACCCTTGAAGACCCTGATGGAAAAGAGGGCGGCCAAGAGGGCTAAGAGAGAGAACAAAGGGATTTTGAGCGTAACACCATCCCTTCTTACAAAGAGGCGATAATTCGCTTAGCCCCCGCCGCGGATATAAAACGGGCCGCCCTATGGCAGCCCGTTTGCTTTTCGAGAGCCAGCAACGTCGCCTGGAGCGCTCGACCCGACGAAAGATTTTCACCTGGGAGATGAAAATCAAATCGTGACGGAGACCTCGGAGGAGATCAAAACATGGCAGAAAAAATGCTCGTGGTGCAGGGTGGAAAACTGATCGATGGCACCGGCCGCCCACCCATCGAGAATTCCGTCATCGTTATCGACGCAGGCAAATTCCAAGCAATCGGCCGTCGCGGCGAAGTCTCTATTCCTGCCGGCGCGCAGGTGATCGATGTCAAGGGCAAGACCGTTCTGCCGGGCTTCATCGATGGTCATGGCCACTTGGAGGATTTCCATGGAGAGCTTTATCTCCATTTGGGAATCACGACCTGCGCCAATATCGAACTCTACCAGGATGGCCCGTGGACCCTGGCACAAAAACAGGGTACCGCCCTGGGTAAAATTCGCGGGCCGCGGATTTGGATGTCAGGTCGGGCGATCGGTGGCGTCAGCACTGGGCATGATGCCTTTGGCTCGCGAACCGCCCGCGATAACATCATCGTCACAACGCCGGACGAAGTGCGTAAAGCGGTGCAGCGCAAAAAGGAATTCGGCTGCGACATCCTCAAGGTCAATGAGTTTCTTTCTTTGGACCTGGTGAAAGTTGCGGTCGACGAGGCCCATCGGCTTGGCATGCCCGTAGCCGCTCACAGTTGGGACGTTGTCGGCTCTGCCAACGCCGGCGTCGACGCCATCGAACATATCTGGTCGGTGGGCTACAGTTCCATCCCTTATGCCCCCGCCAGGCGCAAGCTTGCCGAGGATCGGCTGGGAGGAGTGATCGATCAGGAACTCGCCGGCGCTTATTACCAAACCGAAAATTTCGACGCGGTGATCGGCGCGATGGTGGAGCGCCACGTCGCCTGGACCCCGACCATTGCGAAATGGCTGCGGCCGCTTTCGCAGAGCGCCGAGCGCTTCAGAAAAAGAGAAAACGAAATCCTGGACAATCCAAATGCCGATCTCCCCGCTGCGGTCCGCGCCGTGACCGACAATTCCTATGACAAGTTGCTCAAGCGCTACACGCCCGCGCAGCTCGAGCAAGCCAAAGTCGGCTATGAAAAGGCGAAAGAATTCATCCGCCGTTTCGTCCAGGCCGGCGGCATCCTGAAGGAAGGCTCCGATCCACCCCGCGGCATGGCGGCCTTGCTGATGCATCAGGCGTTGGCGATGGACGTCGAGGCGGGTGTGCCGCCGATGAAAGCGATCCAAGCGGCCACGCTCAACGTCGCCAGGACTTTCAAAAAAGATAAGGACTACGGCAGCGTCGAGCCCGGCAAGGTCGCAGACTTATCCATCGTCGAGGGCGACCCGCTGCAAGACATCTGGATGACGCAAAACGTCAAGATGGTCGTCATGGACGGGAAGGTCGTCGATATCGGATTTAAAAAATACAAGAATCCGATCGCGTCATTCTACTCCTATCAGAGCTTGCCGCTGGACCTCGAAATATCGCCGCTCTTTCTCATCGAGGGTTCCGGTCCCACGACATTGAAGGTCCGGGGTCAAGGAGGGATGTGGCCATTCCACCGCGTCATGCTGAACGGCGAGCCACTACCGACCAGTTTCGTCTCAAAGGACGAACTCAAGGCGATCATTTCACCCGAGGCGATTCCAACAGCGGGCACCTACATCGTCACCCTCAAGTGCGAAGGAGAAGCGTTCCCCGAGTCCCATCGCGCCCATCTCGTGGTGGGGTTTAACAACAGGCGGATTATGCATTAGACGGCAAGTCAGCCCTTATGACTTCCGACGACTCACTTCTGATCTCTAACTTCCGACATCTACTCCTCAAGCGCTGCCTCAATTTCACTTCTAACTTCATCGTCGGCCTCGGCGCTTAGCCGCCTTCTCAATGCTTCAAGGGCGGGTACCGATCCGATTCGGCCCAGCGCCCACGCCACATGCCCTCTGACCAATGGCTCCTCATCGTCCAGCGCGCGAATCAATGCGGGCACGGCTTCAGCCATCCGGAGATTGCCCAGCGCTACCGCCACATTGCGAAGAAATCCCCGCCGTTTGGCGCGAAGAATCGGACTCCCACGAAAACGTTCACGAAACTCCTTCTGACTCAGCGCGAGCAGCGGAATAAGATCGGGAACATGGAGCCCGGCTCTCGGCGCGTAGCCGCTTTCCGCTGTGGCCTGGGCTTTGGAGTTATACGGGCAGACCTCCTGGCAAATATCACAGCCGAAGATGTGATTTCCAACCAGGGGACGAAGATGGCGAGGAATAGAACCTTTGAGCTCGATGGTAAGATACGAGATACAACGCCGTGCATCTAAAACATACGGTCCTGCGAAGGCCCCAGTAGGACACGCTTTGAGACACAGGTCGCATTTTCCGCAACGATCTCTGATCGGATGATCGTAGGCCAAGGGAATGCTGAGAAAAAGTTCGCCGAGGAAAAACCAGGAGCCCTTTTTGGGCGAGATAAGATGAGTGTTTTTCCCGATCCAACCCATGCCCGCAGCGCCAGCGAAATCCCGTTCGAGGATGGGACCTGAATCCACAAAGGCCCTTCCTTCCAAGGGGCTGGCATGGAGGGTTTGAATGGTTGCGAGCAACGATTCAAGTTTACGCTGCATCAATTCATGATAATCATCTCCCCAAGCGTAGCGAGAGATCCAGCCCTTCGGCTCGTCCATCACAACGGGGCGCGGCAGCGCCGTGTAATAATTCATTCCAACTGAAACAACGGAGAAGGCCCAAGGTATCAACTTCCGCGGGTCACGCCGAAACTCTTCGGTGCGCTTCATGTATCCCAATTCACCGTGCAATTCCTTACGCAGCCACTCAGCGAACGACGCTTCGTGGGGTGGCAGTTTCACTGGCGAGATGCCCACCAACTCAAATCCCAAGAGCTGTGCTTCTTCTTTGATTCGCAAAGATAAGCGTTGTCTCGCTTTAGCAGTCATAGACCACGCCCCCCAGCAAGAATCACTTAAAAGTGGGATATCGACAAGTAATGTTGTATGAAATCGCTAAAGAACAAGACAGGAATTTTTCTGCGTTTGCGCTATGCCCTTCGCCCTTAGCTCCTAATGATAGGACGTGTTGCTATTGGGATCCGCTTCTTCCTCATCGAGCAAGGGGCGCCGCCCGGCAAAGCCGTCCTCGATTCGATGCCAGTGGCCTACGTTGGGCTCGCCGATCTGCCAACAAAGAAACACGACTTCGTCACCCATCATGCACGGAAAATCTATCAGTCCTTGTTCCGCCCCTTTGCACATGCAGCCGTAGCTGTGGATTTCTTCCACCCAACCCTTGATCTGTCCCACGAGCCGAGCAATCTCTTTGTCATCTTGCAAACGTTCCATGAGATTCGGCGCGTCGGGATCCAGGTTCTGACTGCGAATGACAGCTTCGCTCTTGCTCCTCAGGCGGCGAATATTCTCTAGAATATTTTCAATCACAGGCCGCAGAGTCGGAAGCAACGCGTTGGCCTCATTCACGGTAAAAAGTCGGGTGAAGTTTGTCGAGTCTGCCATATCAACGGTGCCGTTTCGTCAAAGGGCACATTTCGCCACAACGGTCAGCAAGCCGAGCGCAAGCCTCAAAGACGCATCTCCTTCTGTAACTCACGCAGCAGCGCAATATTGTCTGAGTGACCCGACTTGTGAGCCGTGATCGCACCGCGGATCGGCTTCCCGAGCAAGTAGAAGTCCCCGAGGATGTCCAAAATCTTGTGGCGCGCAAGCTCGTTCGGGTAGCGCAAATCAGTGTTAATGATTTTTTCCTCATCCATCAGGATGCAATTATTGAGCTTGCCACCACTCACTAAGCCCATGTCCTGGAGCTTTTCAATATCCTTGAGAAAGCCAAATGTTCTTGCCGGAGCGATCTCCGACTTGAAAAACTCCGGGCCATTAAACGTGTAAGTGTGTTCTTGAATTCCCACCGGTTTTGGATAGTCCAAAACATATCGCACCGAGAAAGCGTCGGCCGGGTCGATCCGAATATATTCTCTCCCTTCAACGCCCACAGAAAAAGACTGCTCGATAACGATCTCTGACCCGTCCTCGTCTTCGGTCTGGATGCCGGCTTCATCGATCAGGTTGCAGAATTCCACGGCGGAACCGTCGAGGATGGGAATCTCCCCCTGAACTTTCACTAATAGATTCGTAATGCCGTAACTGTGTAACACCGCCAAAAAGTGTTCCACGGTACCAACGGCAAATCCTTTGGTGCGAAGCGACGTGGCGTAGCCCGTCGATCCCACGTAGTCCAGATGAGCGGGAATCGTAACATCCGCGGAAATGCCGGTGAACAAAATCCCGCTATTGGGTGGCAGCGGATGCAAGAGGAGGCCGGTCTTGATCCCGGAATGGAGGCCTTGACCGGATATGACGACGCTTTTTTTCAGTGTCTTTTGTTTAACCGGCTGTCTCATCCTTACAGCCCTGGCTGTTGCGCTGGCTGCCTTCCCTGGTTTTGCTTTCCTGGCTCCATGCCCATTTACTTTCTCAGTTTGCTTAACCGATAACTCACCCAACGCGCGCCGCACGGTCAATAGCAATCCATCAAGGGACACCGGCTTTTCGATAAAGTCGAAAGCTCCGAACTTGGTCGCCGTGACCGCGGTATGGATATTGCCGTGCCCGGAGACCATGACCACGTTAAGATCCGGCTCTTGGCTTTTGATTTCCTTGAGCAATCCGATGCCGTCGACGTCCGGCATCCAGATGTCGAGGAGCACAAGACCTGGTTTTTCCTGCTTAATCAAATCAAGCACACGACCGCCGTCCGCGGTATCGACGACCCGATAGCCTTCATCGCTCAAGACTTCCCGTACCGATTCACGAACTCCGTCTTCATCGTCCACGACGAGGATAGTTTTTCTGAGCGCCTGCTCTTTCACGACACCTCCATGCGTCACTAAGAGTGAACCGCCGTTCTCTTGGTCTCCGTAACACCCGTCGGATCACGCGCGGGCAATTCGATCGTAAACCGGGTCCCGCGCGGTTCGTTGGGCCGTATTCGGATATAACCCCGGTGGTCTTCGATAATCTGGCTGACAATAGTAAGACCAAGACCGGTGCCATTCTTTTTGGTGGAAAAATAAGGCTCGAAGATCCGCGCCCGGATCTCCGGCGCCACGCCGCATCCATCGTCCGCCACTTCCAAATACACCACTCCACGCGATGGATCATAGATCGTAGCAAGTTTGATTTCGCCCCCTGTTCTTACCGCCCCTACCGCATTGTCCAACAAGTTCATCAGGACTCGCTTGATCAGCTCACGGTCCAACTCCACCGGGGGAATCTCTCCACGGCGAAAATCGAAATGAATTTCCTTATGGCCCTCCTGAAACAAGAAGAGCGCTTCCTGAATGATCTCGTTGAGATCCTGGGTGGCCAGCCGCGCCGATGGGAGCCTGGCGAATTGGGAAAATTCGTTGACCAGGTTCTTTAATTCGTCTACCTGCTGAATAATCGTGGACGTACACTTGTCGAGAATCGCGCCGTTTCCATCGAGCATCTTGGCATAGCGCTTTCGCAGCCGTTCAGCGGATAGCTGTATCGGAGTGAGCGGGTTTTTGATCTCGTGAGCGATACGTCGGGCGACTTCCCGCCAGGCCTCCATTCTCTGGACCTTCTGGATCTGGGTAATATCTTCGAGGAAAATCATGACGCCGAGGATTTTCCCTTCGTCGTCGCGCAGCGTGGCCGCGGTGACCACCGCGGTCAGCAGTTGGTCCGGCAATGGAATTTTTATCTCGCGCTCCACGCTCTCACCCTCTTTAACGCTCTCCACGATGTCGCGCATGACTTGCAACGGTTCAGACCGGAAAACGTTTTCGTAGCTCTTCCCCAGGGCTGCGTCGGCCGCTAGTCCGAGCATCTTCTCGGCGGCCTTATTCCAGGTCGTGATAGTGCCCCATGGATCCACCGAGATGACACCCGCGGCGATATTCGCAAGCAGTTTCTCAACGAACTTTCCCCTCCGTTCCAATTCGACATTGATCTGTTTCAAATCGGTTGTCATCTGGTTAAACGAATCGACCAAGACACCGATCTCGTCATCTCCGACGGGTTCTATTTTGTAGTCCCAATTGCCGTGGGCGACTTCGTGAGTCCCCTCCGCAAGTTGCTGAATCGGGACGGTGATGCCTTTGGCGAGATACAAACCAAACCAGGTCGCCGCAAAAATGATGACCAGCGTGACGAGCAGGAGCGCTAGAACGTAGCTATTTTTGATCGGAATTTTGAGCGCCATGAGGTGCTTGTACTGTTCGTAGGAGCGCGAGATCTGCAACGCCCGTTTGGCAATGCTCTTGGGCACATAATAATCGACGACCACAGCGCCGATGATGCGTTTGTCCGCGCTGTAGATCGGGCCTCCTCCGCGGATGACGTCACCTTCTCCGAACTCCTGAGTTCGCGTCACCTCTAGTCCCCGCAATGCGCCATTAAGAAAGTCGGATTCAGGCTTGATCGTTACTCCGGTCGGCACTTGGTCATTGAAGGCCACCACAAGCAATTTGCGGTTCGGCGCAAACAACTCCACAGTGCCGAGATTATATTCCCGCTGCTTACTCTGAACGAATTCCTTGAGTTCCGGCAACCGTCGGGGATCGAAAAGCCCTTCTTGCGCAATCCTCTGGCTCAGTTGGCGCGCGTAGAAGAGCGCGTTGTTCGCGGAGTTCTGATAGTACGTTTGGCCGATTTCCAGCGATCCCTGCAGCGCGTTTTCGACCTGAACATCAAACCAGCGTTCAAAGGAGCGCGTCACGAAGCCCATGGCGATGATGAACAACAACAAAGTCGGAACTAGGGACAGGGCGACAAACGCCAACACCAAACGTGCGCGCAGTCGCGAGCCGAGAATTCGCCGCTGTCGTTCGAAGACAAGCTTCACCAGATTTCTGACGACCAGAAAAACTAGCAGGACCAACAAAATGATGTTGATATTGATAAGCAGGAAGAAGGCGATATTGCTGCCGAGCGAATATTCCGGCGTTACGTCAGGCAATTGCACTTCGAAAAAGGCAAACGTCGCCACCATGAAGGCGGTGACAAGAATCACCAACCCTTCACGCTTGCGGCGTTTGGATTCTTCCCGCCGGAGGCTTTCCTCGATGGATTTGGGAGTCTGGGGACCTTCCATGCGCAATCCCACGAAGGATCTAAGAAATCAAAATTTTACCTGCGAAAGAGATATAGAACAACTGTCACAATCATACTGATGAGCAAACAGGTGGTCAATGGAAAATAAAAGGTGAATCGTTCTCGCTGGATGTAAATATCTCCCGGGAGATGGCCGAGCCACGGAATTTTTCCGCCGAGAGAAAAGAGCAATCCCAGCACCACGAAGACGATGCCCAAAGAGATCAAAATTTTGCCCGCCCCACTCATGTTTGTTCTCGTTTAAAATTCCCCGTGCCCCCAAACTGCCGAATAAGGCACGCTTCAGAAGAGACTCGGCTGATTCTTCGACTTCGCCGAATGCGCAATGTCGTGCTGCCGGCCGAAATGTTCGTACGCCAGGCGCGTCGCAACCCGGCCTCGAGAAGTCCGCTGCACGAAACCAGCCTGGATAAGAAACGGTTCGTACACATCCTCAATGGTGTCTTTTTCTTCTCCGATGGCGGCTGCTAGTGTCTCGACGCCCACTGGTCCGCCGGAAAACTTATCGATCATCGTCAGGAGCAGCATCGTATCCATCTTGTCGAGCCCGATGGGATCGACTTCCAGCATTCGCAGCGCTTCCTCCGTGACCTGCTTGGTAATTCTGCCGCGCGCCCGTACTTGGGCAAAATCCCGGACCCGGCGTAATAGACGGTTGGCGATCCGCGGTGTTCCGCGCGAGCGCCGCGCGATCTCGGTGACGCCATCGTCCTCACCTGGCACGCCTAGGATGGAAGCGGATCGTTTGAGAATTTGTGCCAACGCGTCGGGTGAATAAAAATCCAATCGAAAAATGGCGCCGAATCGATCGCGCAACGGGGACGTAAGAAGGCCTGATCTCGTGGTGGCGCCGATCAATGTAAAACGCTTGAGGTCGAGCTTGATGGATCGCGCCGCGGGACCCTGGCCGATCATGATGTCGATCTGGTGATCCTCCATGGCGGGATAGAGCACTTCTTCCACAACATGATTCAGCCGGTGGATCTCGTCGATGAAGAGAATATCTCGTTCCTCCAGGTTGGTGAGGAGCGCGGCAAGATCACCGGGCCTTTCGATAACCGGCCCGGAGGTTGCCTTGATATTCACCCCCATCTCGCGCGCGATGATGTAGGCGAGGGACGTTTTGCCCAATCCCGGCGGGCCATGAAACAGGAGGTGATCCAGCACGTCGTTGCGCCCGCGGGCCGCGGCGATCGCCACTTTGAGATTTTCTTTGACCTGCTCTTGGCCGATATATTCGTCGAATCCGCGCGGGCGCAGATTGATTTCATACTTCAGGTCGTCTTCCAGGCTTTTGGCAGAAACGGACCGCGCATCCGCCGCTTGTGTCTTGCCCGATTCATTGACCATATTCAGCGTCACCGGCTCATCCGGCGCAGAACTTCTTTAATCACGTCTTCCAGTGTCTGCGTCCCGGACTGAATCGTATCACGAACGTTTTTTTCAACCTCCGCCTGTCGATAACCGAGATTGACTAACGCCGAGACCGCATCTTGCATGAGGTGGGAGGCGTGGCTGGGCACAGCCGTCTCGGCAATCTGCGGTTGAAGCATCATGAATTTGTCTCTCAATTCGACAATCATTCTTTCGGCGAGTTTTTTTCCGACCCCGGGAACAGAAACAAGTCTGAGCTGATCTCCCGCCTTAATCGCTTGCGCCAGCTCTGTCGCAGGAATGCCTGAAAGGATATTCACCGCCAACTTGGGGCCGATGCCGGCAACGCTGTTTAACAAAAGAAATACCTGTTTGTCTTGCGGCTCCTGAAAACCGAAAAGCTGCAACGCGTCTTCGCGCAGGTGCGTGTGAATATGAAGGCTGACCGTCGCGCCGATTTCGGGCAAACGATAAAAGACCGTGAGCGGGATGAAAACGTGATAGCCAACTCCTCCGACATCGACGATAACTTCGCCCGGCACCTTGTGCGCTAGCGTCCCTCTAATATGCGCGATCACATTCGGTCTTCGGTTAATGTCCGGCTGGGATCGTTACACGCGCCCCGCGATCTTTTTTACCGCGGCGGCTGACCATCGGCGCCGGCGCATGGAGGCACTCCAATCTGGTTCGCCTCTTAGGATCAGAGATTGAAAACGCTGCCGATGCAGATGACAAATCGCGGTGGCCAGCGCGTCAGAGGCGTCCGGCGCCATTTTTTCCGAAAGCCGGAGGAGAGAAGCCACCATCTTTTGCACCTGCTCCTTGGTCGCCTGTCCATAACCCACGACCGCGAGCTTGATTTCTGATGCGGCGTATTCGTGGACGACAATCCCGTTGTGTGCGGCAGCGAGGAGCGCCACCCCACGCGCCTGTCCGAGCTTAAGCGCGCTTTGCGCATTGCGCGCGAAAAAGACCCGCTCGAGGCTTAGACCGTCGGGCCTGTAGGACTCTATCACCTCTTGAATTCCTCGGTAAATGCGACTTAATCGATCTCCTTGCCCATTCGCGCCAGTCGTGGCGATCGTGCCGTGTCCCAAGTGTGCAAGGGTACTTCCGCGAGCTTCAATGACGCCCCATCCGGTAACCACAGTCCCCGGATCGATGCCGATGATTTTCCATGCCGAGCCCTTGGGGCGATGATTGCCCGGTTGCGAAGGTCTGGCCATCAACTAGCCTTCTCTATCAACTCGTCCGGAATATTGAAGTTTGCGGAGACGCTTTGCACGTCATCGTGGTCTTCAAGTTCCTCGGTCAGTTTCAAGATCTGCTCAACATGTTTTGCATCCACATCTACGGTATTCTTAGGAACCATGGTAATCTGCGCGCTCGCCAGCGGCACTTTTTCCTGCTCCAGCTTTTCTTTGACCTTCTCGAAATCATCAGGCTGCGTCACGATCTCGAAAATATCGCCTTCCTCTTTGACATCTTCGCCGCCCGCGTCGAGCACAAGGCCAACGAGCCGATCCTCATCGATCTGGGACTTCTCAACTGTAATCAGTCCCCGCTTGTCGAACATCCAGGAGACACAGCCGCTCTCCCCCAAATTACCGCCGTGTTTGGTGAACAGACGCCGTATCTCGGATACCGTGCGATTTTTGTTGTCCGTAAGTACGTGCGCTAAAATCGCAGCTCCGCCCGGCCCATAACCTTCGTACTGGATTTCCTCGTACGTAACCCCTTCAAGCTCGCCGGTGCCCTTCTTAATGGCGCGATCGATGTTTTCACCGGGCATACTATTCGCTCGGGCCGTTATCACGGCCGTGCGCAAGCGCGGATTAGCATTGATATCGCCACCGCCCATGCGGGCGGCTACGGTAATTTCTTTGATGAACTTGGTGAAAAGCTTTCCCCGGCGGGCGTCTTTCGCGGCTTTTTTGTGTTTGATAGTGCTCCACTTAGAATGACCTGACATAACTCAATACCTCTTTATAGATTACCGGTAAGCTACCACAAAGCCCCCCGGGGGTAAACGAGGAAGATTCATGTGCGCCCCGCTCCATCTACATTGACGTAGGAGGAAAAACCACGTACAGTGGCATCACGTTGCAAGGATAGCGGCAAAAGCAAGCAATTGAAACTATAC
>Ga0335082_10004378_pt1 | contig 15380 bp, 14 predicted proteins | sample Lox_Sample_41_FD_206718 | JGI IMG/M metagenome (GOLD analysis project Ga0335082, IMG submission 206718) | Soil microbial communities from Loxahatchee National Wildlife Refuge, Florida, United States - Lox_Sample_4.1 | ecosystem: Environmental > Terrestrial > Soil > Wetlands | place: USA...
CGGCGGACGGACATCGACCTGTGGCCGAAGTCCGTCCGGGACCGCCGCTGCGCTCAGCTCGCCGGTGCGCCGTAGACGTCGAAGTTGAAGTACTTGTCGTTCAGCTTCTTGTAGGTGCCATCATCGCGGACGGCCTTGATGGCCGCATTGATCTTCTGCCGAAGCGCCGTGTCTTCCTTGCGCACGCCGGCACCGACGCCCTCGCCGAAGATGGGATCGGCGGGTGCCAGCGCCTTCTTCTCCAAGTCCTTGCCCTGGTCGGAGTTCAGAAAATCGAGCAGCGCGACTGAATCGGCGAGTGCGATGTCGAGGCGCCCGGCGACCAGGTCGGCGTTCGCGTTGTCCTGCTTGTCATAGGTCTTGATCTCCGCCACGTCGCCGAATGCCTTCTGCGCATAGGCCGCGTGAGTGGTCGAAACCTGCACGCCGATGACCTTGCCCTTCATCCAGTCCTTGCAGATGCCGGTTTCAGGACAGAGGTCGACCTTTGTCGCCTTGGCCCCGATGAACATGCCCGGCGTCTGGTAGTATTTGTCTGAGAAGTCGATGACTTGCTTGCGCTTCTCGGTAATGCTCATGGAACTGAAGATGACGTCGATCTTCTTCTCCTGCAGCGCAGGGATGATGCCTTCCCAGGCGACCGGGACCAGTTCGCATTTCGCCTTCATCTGCGCGCACAGCGCATCCATCAGGTCGACCTCGAAGCCGACCCATTTCCCCGATGCATCCTTGCTGCTGAACGGCGGATAGGGCTCGTCGGCGACGCCGAACTTGAGCGTATCCTGCGCATGGGCCGCGACTCCGGCGAAAGCCAGCACCGCGCCGGCAAGCAGGCTTGCAAAGAACTGTTTCTTCATGACGTGTCCCTGTCGTTGTCGGGCTATCGTGCCCGTTGCGGTTGAAGAGCAGGCAGGTAGCCGGGCTTGTTGCTGTTGGGCTGCCGGCGCCCCGCTCTGCTTCTAGTAAGCCGCCGATGGATGCCGGATGCAACTGCCATTTGTCGGTCGTGGGGCGACCTTCTCCCGGCCGTACAGTCTATTGATTTCTAACGGGTTTGACGGCCGAACTGGACTTCCGACGCCAGGCTGTCGCTGAGGAAATCCTTCAGCCGCTGCCGGAACGTGTTGGTGTGCTCGCGGCCCAGGCGCTCGGCGCCGGCGGCATCGCCCTTTTCGAGACTGCGAACGATCTGGTCGTGCTCGACGCAGGCGCGCTTCAAATGCTTGTCGAGATCGCCGGCGTTGAAGTGATCGAGGCAGATCCAGTTGAGGCGCATGCCGTGATTGAGCAGGCCGATGAAAGGCGCCTCCACATGCGGATTATGGGCGGCCTTGGCGATGGCCGCATGGAGATCGCGGTTGGTCTCCATCATGCCGCTCTGGCTGTAGCGCTCGGCCGCCCGCCGGAAGGCATCCCGCTGGCGGCGGATCTCCACCATATCCTCCTCGGTGCGGCGACGGGCAGCCCAGTGGTTGACGGCGCATTGCAGCAGCTCGAGCGCTTCGAAGAAGTGCGCGATGTCCACCAGATCGAGCGGTGCGACCTGGGCGCCGCGGTTGGGCAGCAGGAAGACCAGCCCCTCGGAGGCGAGCCGGATGAGCGCCTCGCGCACGGGCGTGCGGGAGATGCCGAACTTGCGCACCAGCCCCATCTCGTCGAGCTTGACGCCCGGCTTCAGCGCCAGATGCAGGATCTCGTTGCGCAGCGCCAAATGGACATTGGCGGCGCCGCGCCCCTTGGGCGGCCGGCCGGCGGCTCGCTTGGCTCTGGCCTTCGCCACGGTTGTCTCCCCTATGGACTGCTGCGGAGTTTGGTCTGCGAGGATCGCGCCCGCAATCGCAAAACCGCGCAGGCCAGAGAAGGAATATCCGCTGCCGCTAGATCTGGCTGGCGCTGAAGGTGTCGCAGCCGCCGATCCTGCCGCCGTCGAAGCCGTGCTTGAACCACCGCACCCGCTGCTCCGACGTGCCGTGCGTGAAGGAGTCCGGCACCGCATAGCCCTGCGCTTCGCGCTGGAGCCGGTCGTCGCCCACGGCGGCGGCCGCCTGCATCGCCTCCTCGATGTCGCCTTGCTCGAGGATGTGCCGGGCGCGATCGGCATTACGGGCCCAGACCCCCGCCAAGCAATCGGCTTGCAGCTCGAGGCGAACGGAAAGCGAGTCGGCACCGGTATCCGAGCTGCCGCCGCGCGCCGAATCCACCTTGCCCATGACCCCCAGCAGGTTCTGCACGTGGTGGCCGACCTCATGCGCGATCACATAGGCGCCGGCGAAGTCGCCGGGGGCCCCGAACCGGTCGGAGAGCTCCTGGAAGAACGACAGGTCGAGATACACCTTATGATCCTGCGGACAATAGAACGGGCCCATGGCCGATTGGGCGGAGCCGCAACCGGAATCGAGGGCGCCGGAGAAGAGCACCAACTTCGGCTCCTCGTAGGTCGAACCGAGGCTCCGGAACTGCTCGTGCCAGGTGTCCTCGGTATCCCCCAGCACGACGGATACGAAATCCTTCAACTGCTCCTCCTGGGCGCTGGTCGGTGCCTGCGGCACGTAGGACGAGGAGCTGTCACCAAAGTTGCCCTGCAGCAGCTGCGACGGATCGACGCCGAGCAGCAGCGCCACGACCACAATCGCGATCAGCCCGAAGCCACCGGCGCCGGCGCGCCCGCCGGGAATGCCGATGCGCCCGCCCATTCTCCCGGAAGGAAAACCCACTCCGCCGCCGTCGCCGCGACGGTCTTCAATGTTGTCGCTCCTGCGACCACGATCCCAGCGCATGATCGATGTCCTTCTGTGTGAGCGGATCGCCCGTTCTCGAGGGGCGATCCGCGCTGCAATAACCCGGCCTTGCAGTCAGCAGTTCCTGAGCCCGGAACGTCAGGCCACCAGCTGTTGATCCAGCTCCGGCCGGAAGCGCCGCAGCTGCTCGCGCGTGAACTGCTGGCGGAAGTCGCGCGGCGACAGGCCGAAATGAGCGCGGAAGCTGCGCGAGAACACCTCCGGGCCGGAGAAGCCGCAGGACGCCGCCACGTCCTGGATCGGGATGTCGCTGTAGAAGAGGGCATTGCGCGCCGCCTGCAGGCGCACCTTCAGATAGTAGCGCATCGGCGACTCGCCGACCCGGTCGCGCAGGATGCGCCCGAGAGCGCGCACGGAGATGCCGGCGCGCTGCGCCAGCTGGCGCGCGGTCAGCGGCGTCTCCAGGTTCTCCTCCATCTCGTGCAGAATGCGCGTAAAGGGGGAGCGGCTGTCGCCGGAGATGTGCTGCGCCGACAGCCGCTGCGGCTCGACATCGCGGCGGATGCGCTGGCTGACGAAGCCATTGGCCACGATCTGCGCCAGCCCCGGCCCGTGACGGCGGGCGATCAGGTGGCACATGAGATCGAGCGTCGCCACGCCGCCGGCGCAGGTGATGCGATCGCGGTCGATGACGTAGAGCTGCTCGCTGACGGCGATGTCCGGATACTGGTCGCGGAACATGGCCGTCGCCTCCCAGTGCAGCGTCACGCGATAACCCTCGAGCAGCCCGGCCTCCGCAAGGGCGAAGACGCCGGTATCGATGGCGCCGAGCACGGCGCCATGGCGCGCCAGGCGGCGCAGCCAGTTCAGCGCGCGCTTGCTGAAATAGTGCGTCGGGTGATTGCCGGCGCAGACGAAAACCGTCGGGAACCAGGGCACGTCACCGACCGCCGCCTCCACCGGTACCGCCATGCCGTTGCCCGCCTTTACCGGGCGGCCGTCGGCGGAGAAGAGGTGCCAGCTATAGAGCTTGCGGCCCTTGTTCTGATTGGCGACGCGCAGCGCCTCGATCGCCGGGATGAGCGCATACATCGGGAATTCCGGCAGCAACAGGAAGCCATAGCGCACGACTTCCGTTTCGCTCGGCGATTGCGTGAGCAGCGTGGCCATCGTCTCCCAACGTCCTCTTGTGCGCCTGGTGGATCCGGCGCTTGGCGGGAATCGTCAAGTTTTCGTGCGGCAGAGTCAACTGTCGTCGGAAGGCATCGCGATAATTCTCGTGCTTGGTGCGGCATAGGGGATGCAGGGCATGGATTTCGAACGGGCGAAACGACGGCTCGAGGGCTGCTACATCACCGTTCCCACCATGTTCCGCGACCCGGACCTGGAGCTGGATCTCGCGGCCACGCGCCGCAACGTGCGTTTCCTGATCGACAACGGCATCACCGAGAAATACGGCACGCTGCTGGCCGGCGGCGCCGCCGGCGATTTCTCCGCCATGACCTTCGACGAGCGGCTGAAGGTGGCGGAGGCCGTCGTCGCCGAGGCCGGCGGCCGCCTGCCCGTCGCTATGGGCGCGCAGACCACCAGCACGCTCGAGCTGCGGCGATTGGCCAAAGCGGCCGCCGAGCTCGGCGCCGAGTTCATCCAGGTCTCCTGCCCGTTCTACTTCACGCACACCGAGGAAGACTTCTTCGAGTATGTCGCCGCGGCGGCCGGCGCCGCCGATATCGGCATCATCATCTACAACACGTTCTGGACGAGCGCGGCCGTCTCCTTCAAGACGGTCGAGCGTCTCTGCGAGATCCCCAACGTGGTGGGCCTTAAATGGGCGACGCCGCGCACCGACGCCATGGAATTCGAAGACGTCGTCAGTCACTTCAGCGGCCGCCTCACGATCATCGACAATCATCTGCTGTTCGCCATGAGCCACATGCTCGGCGCCCGCGCCTTCGAGGTGCATCTGGCGAACTACTGGCCGGAATGGGGCATCAAGCTCATCGACGACCTCGATGCCGGGCGGCATGTCGAGGTGCAGCGCGCGCTCGTGCGCGAGGCCATGCCCTTCTATAAGCTGTGGGTCGAGATCGAGAAGACCTACACCTCCGGCGACGGCTATCTCGACAAGCTCTGCATGGAGCTGATCGGGCTCGACAGCAGCCGCTGCCGGCCGCCGACCCGCGACATCCGCGACAAATACCGCGAACGCTGCCGGAAAATGCTCATCGACACTGGCGTACCCCGGGTACGGCGATAGCGCTGCCGTTCCGGCAGAGGCGCGGCCGCATCCGGTCTTCAAAGGCAAACAGAAACGGGAGGTTGAACATGACCAACACGACCTGGAAGACAACAGGAATCAAACTCAGCCGGCGCGGCGCCCTGGTCGCGGCCGGTGCAAGCGCCTTGGCGGCAGGGCTGCCGATGCGCTCGGCCTTCGCGCTCGACAAGGTGGTTCTCCGCACGAACTGGCTATACTACGGCTCGCATTCGGTCTTCTTCCTCGGCATCGACAAGGGCTACTACGAGCAGAACGGCCTCGACGTCGTGGTGAAATCGGGCAACGGCTCCGGCAACACGGTGCGGCTCGTCGCCAACAAGGACACGACCTTCGCTTACGCCTCGGCGGTGACGATGATGAAGGTCGCCGCGCAGGGTGCGCCGATCATTGCCGTGGCGACGATCGACGCGACCGGCACGGACGCCGTGCTCGTGAACCCGGACTCCGGCATCAAGACTTTCAAGGATCTCGAGGGCAAGAAGGTGCTGACCACCTCGGGCGCCGGCGTCAACACCATGTTCCCCGTCGCCGCCGCCAATGCCGGCGCCGACGTCTCGAAGATCGAGCTCACGAACGTGGCCGAAAGCGCGCTGGTCTCGAGCTACCTCCAGGGCCTGGCTCCGGCCATGCTCGGCGGGATGGACGACAAGCCGGCGGAGATCGAGGCCAACGGCGGCAAGACGCCGGTGATCTTCAACTACGCGGACTTCGGCGTCTATCAGCCGGGCTACGCCATCGTGGCCCACCGCGACATGGTCAAGGAGAACCCGGATATCGTGAAGCGATTCGTCAAGGGCACGCTGATGGCGGTGAAGGAGGCGAAGGCCAATCCCGACGAGTCGATCCAGTCGCTGATCAACTGGGTGGCCAGCACCTCCGACGACAAGGAGAAGAAGCAGGCGCGCGAGGTGCTCGACGTCACCTTGTCGATCCTCTATTCGGCCAACAACAAGGACAAGCGCCTGGGCATGAACGTGCCCGCGGATTGGGCGGCGGCACTCGACATGCTCAAGAAGTACACGGACCTCAAAACCGACATGAAGCCGGAAGACTTCTACACCAACGACTTCGTGCCGGAGTCCGTTTGAGTCCAGCGGCGCGGTGGGCGGCGTTGCGCCGCCCGCCGCTCTTCCCTTCCCACGGCAACGGTACGGCATGAGTGTGCCCGTCAGCATCCAGGCCGTGCGCAAGGTCTATCCGTCGAAGGCCGGCCCGGTCGATGCGCTCGGGCCCGTCGATCTGGAGATCGGCAGCGGCCGCTTCGTGTCGCTTGTCGGCCCCTCGGGTTGCGGCAAGAGCACGCTGCTGCTGATGCTCGCCGGGCTGCTCGACATCACCGCCGGCGAGATCGCCGTCGCCGGCCGGCGCGTGCAGGGGCCGCTCACCGACGTCGGCATCGTCTTCCAGGGCAACGTGCTCGTCGACTGGCGCGATACGCTCGGCAACGTGCTGCTGCAGATCGAGATGCGGGGCCTGCGCCGGCGCGACTATGAGGCACGTGCGCGGGCACTGCTCGCCTCCGTCGGCCTCGAGGAGTTCGTGCATCGCCTCCCCTACGAGCTCTCGGGCGGCATGCAGCAGCGTACGGCCTTCTGCCGCGCCCTCATCCACGACCCGCCACTCATCCTGATGGATGAGCCGCTGGGTGCGCTGGATGCCATGACGCGCGAGCAGCTGCGCGGCGACCTCGAGAAGCTCTGGATGGATACGCGTAAGACGGTCATCTTCGTGACCCACAGCATCGACGAGGCGGTGCAGCTTTCCGACGAGGTCGTCGTGATTTCGCCGCGGCCCGGCAAGATCGTGCGGCAGGTGGCGGTCGACCTGCCGCGGCCGCGCACGCTCGAATTGCGTCAGGGCACCGACTTCCAGCACCTCGTCGGTGAGATCAAGCAGATTTTCATGGGTTACGGCGTGATCTGAGGGCCGAACATGTCCGAGGCATCGACCGACACCGGCAACCGCCAGTGGATCACCGAGACGCTGACGCCGCTGCTCTTCGGCGCCGGCTGCTTCGCTCTCTGGGAGGCGGCTGTACAACTGCTGCACGTGCCCATGTATATCCTTCCGCCGCCTTCGGCGATCCTCGTGCAGTTCGTGCAGAGATTCCCGCGCATCTGGGAGTACACCCTGGTCACCGGCCAGGAGACCCTGGTCGGCTTTGCCGCCGCCATCCTCCTGGGCGTGCCCATGGGCTTGCTCGTCGCCTTCTCACCGCTGCTGCGGCGGACCTTCTATCCGCTCGCCGTGACCTTGGAGATGGTGCCGAAAATCGTCTTCGCGCCGGTCTTCATCAGCTGGTGGGGCCTGGGCTTCGCGCCCAAGATCTACGTCGTCGTGCTGGTCTGCTTCTTCCCGATCATGCTGAACGGCATCCTGGCCTTCACCTCGCTCAGCATCGAGCTGGGCCGCTTCTGCCTCTCGACCGGCGCCGGCCCGCTCCGCACCTTCTTCAAGGTCAGGCTGCCGGCCGCCCTGCCGCAGCTGTTCGTCGGCTTCAAGGGCGCGGCAGTCAACGCCACCGTCGGCGCCACCGTGGCCGAGTGGATCGGCTCCGACGCCGGCCTCGGCTTCTACATCCAGCAGGCGGTCGGCGAATATCGGATGGACATCGCCTTCGCCATCATCTTTATGCTGGCGGCTCTGGGCCTGCTCGTGTTCTGGATCGTCATCCTGGCCGAGCGGCTGCTGATCCCTTGGCACGTCTCGCAGCGGGCGCCGGTGCAGGGCGTGGGATGACAGGAAACAGGCCGATGACCGCAAGCGCCAGAACCACCTACCGCGCCACCGACCTCGTCGGCTTCGCGCGCGATCTTTTCGCCGCTGCCGGCTGCGACGGCGAGAAGCCGCAGCTGATCGCCGAGCTGCTGGTCGAGGCCGATCTCATGGGCCACACCACCCATGGGCTGCAGCTGGCCGCGCCCTATCTCGGCGAGATCGAGGCCGGCAGGATGACAGCGAAGGGCGAGCCCACGGTCGTCGCCGACCGCGGCCCCTCGGTGACCTGGGACGGCGGCATGCTGCCGGGCGTCTGGCTGACGGCGCGCGCCATCGATCTCGCGGTCGAGCGCGCGAAGACGCACGGCCTGTGCGCCGTCGCCATCCGCCGCAGCCATCACATCGCCTGCCTCGCCGCCTTCCTCACGCGCGCGACCGATCGCGGCATGATGGTGACGATCGCGAGCTCCGACCCGTCGGACTGCAGCGTGGCGCCCTTCGGCGGCCTCAAGGCCGTGTTCACGCCCGACCCGATCGCCGTCGGCATTCCCACCGACGGCGACCCCGTGCTCATCGACATGAGCGCCTCCATCACCACCAACGGCCTGACCAACCGGTTGCGCAAGGAAGGCCGGCGCTATCCGGGCCCGTGGGCCATGACCAACCAGGGCGAGGCCACCGACGATCCGAACACGCTCTTCACCGACCCGCCCGGCACGATCCTGCCCACCGGCGGCAAGGACCACGGCCACAAGGGCTATGGCCTGGCACTCACCGTGGAGGCGCTCACTCAGGCGCTGCCGGGCCACGGCCGCTCCGACAAGCCCACGGGCTGGGGCGCCGGCGTGTTCGTGCAGGTGTTCGATCCCGCAGCCTTCGGGGGCAGCCCCGCCTTCATCCGCGAGACCGGCTGGATCGCCGCCGCCTGCCGCACCAACCCGCCGGCGCCGGGCGTCTCGTCCGTGCGCCTGCCGGGCCAGCAGGCGCTTGCTAACAAGCGCGCGGCGCTGAAGGACGGCGTACGGCTCTATCCCGGCATCATGGACGCGCTGACGCCGTGGGCCGAGAAGCTGAAGGTCTCGCTCCCCAGGCCCACATGAGTCGTCCTACAGGCACCATCGCGTCGCCATGATGCAGGTGACACCGTCGCCATCCTGTCCGTAGTAGACGGTGAAGAGCGAGCCGCCGCGATCGAGAATCGTGCAGGGATACCCAAGATCCTTGTTCGGAAGACCGCCGCGGATGCGGACCGTCTGCTCGATGTCCCAGGTCTCTCCCCCGTCATCCGATAGTACGGCGCGAATTGCGAAGTCCGGATAGCGCCAGCCATAGGTGCAGAGCACACGCCCATCCGGCAGCAGCAGAAGATGGGGTGGATAGCCTTCGATCGGCAGCCGCAGAGGCGGCGACCAGCTGCGGCCGTCGTCATCCGAGACGCATTGGTGCAGATAGCGGGTGCCATTGTCGCGCATCAACGCAAGGAGACGGCCGCCCGGAAGCTGGATCAAGCTCGGCTCCTCGAATTCGCTGCCCTCCTGCCGCGCGACCTCGACCGGGCGCTCCCAGCTGCGTCCTCCGTTGGAGGAGCGGACGACAAAGACGATCCGGTAGTTCGGGATATCGCTCAGCGGCAGCAAGAGGTCACCATTGGCGAGTTCGCAGGCGCCGCGCATGCCGTAGCCGCCGTCATAGGGGGTCGTATCGATGCGCACGGACCCGGTCCAACTCGCGCCGCCATCATCGGAGCGGTGAACCCAGGTCTCGCCGCCGCCGCGCGCCCACGGCGCAAGTTCTTCCGGCGGCTGCGCGCTGTAGGCGGCTGCGTCGTGTTCCGGCGATTGTGCCCAGCCTCTCAGGAACGCGGCGGGAAAGACCAGTCGCTCCGTCGTCCGCAGCCGCTGCGCCAGGCCGAGCGGATACCAACGGAAGCGCCACTGGTTGAGCATCATCCGGCTATCGCGCAACGCGGTCAGGCTGGCGCACTCCGTGCCGCTCCAGTCGTAGTTTGGCGCCACCTGCGGTGCGCTCCAGGTCGCGCCGCGATCGCGCGAATGCATGATCACGTTGCGGAACAGCGGATCCTCCGGCGGATGCAGGATGAAGGACCGCCGCGGCGCCTTGTTGAAGACGATGAGCCAGTCGCCGTTGGGTGCGACGGCGATCTGCGGATGGGCGCTGTAGGCGTAGGGGTCCTTGTGCAGGATCGTGTGGTTGGCGTCGCGGGCGTCGATCATGGCCGAAAGACGCAGGGGCGGGCTCGCCGCCGCCCCCGCTCGCCACCCCTACCGAAACCTAGACCGTGAAGCGCGTGGCGAGGCAGAACTGGATCGGCTTCGGATCGTCGCTCCATTCGTGATAGGAGGCGACGACCGTGCCGTCGGGCATTTGCTGCACGCTCGGATAGCCGATGTGCTGATAGACGCCCGGATGCTCCCAGTTGATGCCGCCCTCGCGGACCTTGCCGCTCGACGGCGTCATGCGGCTCGAGCCTGGCGTCTCCGACGCCGTCTTGCCGGGCACGCCGCCTTCGCGGATCACGAATTCGTTCTTGATGTCCCAACTCAACCCATCCTCGGAAATGCAGCCGCGCGTGCCGTAGGGCGGCCGGCGATAGCCGTAGACCATGAGGTAGCGGCCGTCCTGCAGCGCGATCGCCTCGGCCGGATAGCCCCAGATGTTCAGCCATTTCGGCGGCGTCCAGCTGAAGCCGTCGTCCTCGGACACCACCATCACCATGTTCTTGGCGTCGCCCGACGGATTGACATGCGTGCGCAGGAAGCAGACGAGGCGGCCGTCCTTCAGGCGCAGGATCGCCGGCTCCTCGTAGTCGATGATGCTCGCGGGATCGTAGGCGAGCGTCGAGTAGTATTCCCAGTTGTCGCCGCCGTCGTCGGAGCGCATGAGCGCCGAGCGCGTCGACTCGCCCTCGCCTTCCTCCTCGTAGCCGTGGATGCGGCCGTAGAGTCCCATGAGGATCGAGCCGTTCGCCATCTCCCAGCAGCCGAGCCGGCAGCCGCCATGCTTCAGCGGCCGCACGTTCACGGCGATCGGCTTGGTCCAGGTCTTGCCGCCGTCCTTCGACTTCACGACGTAGGTGCCGAGCCAGGCCTGCGTCTTGTACGCCCAGGTCCAGTCGCCCCATTCCTTCGTGATCGGCTGGCTCGCCCAGGAGGGCTGCTCCGGCTTGATGCCGCGCTTGAAGAAGCCGGTGATGGTCATGTTGACGATCAGCGTGCCGTCGCGGAGCTCGCAGATGCCGCAGTCCCAATTGCCCTCGGTCTCGCTCCAGGGCAGCACGACCCACGGCTCGCTCCAGGTCTTGCCGCCGTCCTTCGAGCGCGCCATCAGCGTCTGCCCGCTGTCGTGATGGAAGGGAAAGCGCTCCTCGTTGAACACGGCGAGCAGATCGCCGTTCTTCAGCACGCGCGTCGCGATCTGATTGATGCAGTGTTCGGGATGCTTGAAGATCGTGTGGTGGGTGAAGTTGGCGGGCTTGCTCATGCGCTCTCTTCCATGCCGGGAGGTGGCAAGGAGCATGCGCCGGCATCGGTGCATCGACTTGATATCTGCGGACAAGAACTTGACGATGCAAGCTCGCCCTGCGGATCACCGGAGTCCGCCGAGCGGCACCGACTCCGGCAGATACATGACCGCATCGAACAGCTGGTTATAGGGCAGCTTGACGGTCGGCCGGCGCAGGCGCGCGAACGGGCTCTGCGATCCCCTGATGTCGGCGAGCATGTGCTTGCCGCCGGCGGCAGCGCGCAGCACGGACAGCAGATCGATCTTCTTCGTGGCGTCGTCGAGACCCCGCAGCGCATCGGTGTCGGTCGGAAAGAAGAGCGGCAGGTCGACCACGAGGCGGATGACGAGCACCTCCCAGCCGGCCTCGGTCAGCAGCTGCGTTGTCGTCTTGGCCGGCCGCCCCTCGACATGCTGCCGCGCCGCGTGAAAGGCGCCGAGCAGGAAGTTGCCCCGGCTCGCGCGCGCGGTGATATGCAGCGTCGTCTCGGTGTTGTGCAGGTGTACGCTGCGCTCGAACGCCGCGAAGATGGCCTGGTGCCGCGCGTCGGCGCCCTCGGGCTTCAGACCGCTGATGTCGGAGCCTGCCGGCAGCACGTCGTACCGATGCTCGGGAAAGTCGGCGGCCGCGCTCAGCGCGGGGACGAAGGGGCGGAGAATCGGATCGATCCCGAACATCAGTTTCGCGCGCTCGGCTGGCATGGCCTGCAAGAACCGGCGAATCTCCGGACGATGGCGGTCGAAGAACTGCTCCGATGCGTGGAAGTGGGGGCCGGGCGCGCGGCGGCGGGCCAGGTTGCGGATCAGCTCGTGCAGCAGGAACGCCTTGTGGGCCTGCCCGATATGCACTTCGCCGAAGACGACCATGTTGGCCGGCTGCCCGATCAGCGCCGACACGACATCGCGGCGATGATGGCCGGTGAGGAAGGCCGTCACCTCCTCCTCGGTCGGGGCCGGCGGCTTCGGTTCGGGCGGGACCGGCCCCGGCGCCGGGAACAGCGCATCGAGCGCGTGCAGCGTGTCGTGTCCGCTGGCGCCGTCGGCGGTCAGCTTCTGTCGGCGCTGGAATTGTCGGACGGCACCGACGGTTTCCTCTCCATAGACGCCGTCGGGACCGCCGCGCCGGAACGAGATCGGCAGCGCGCCGATCAAGGGGTCGCGCAGATCGCGCAGCGCCTGCTGCAACAGGCGCACCGCGTCCTTATCGGGCTCGAACGCCTTGAGCGCCGGCTTGTTCTCCGCGGCGGCCTGAAGCCGCTTGTTGTCGGCGAAACGCGGGGATATCAGCACCAAGGCGATCCTCCCCCGGCTGCCTGGCGGGCCTGAGCGCCCGCCTGGAGCGCGATGGATTCGCGGAAGAGAGTAAGCCTTGGGCCGCGCGCCCACTGTGACCCCGATCACGTCGAAGTTCTTGTGGCGCAGTCGTTCGGCCGGAGTCGAGGTCTGGAGTCGTGCGGCTACAGCCGGCGCCCGCTCGCCTCGTCGAAAGCGTGGATGGCGTCGGGCTTGGGCGCGAGCGCGATGTCGGAGCCGACCGGCGGCAGGACGCGCTCGTTCAGAAGGGCCGTCACCGCTCGGCCCCCGACATCGGCGATGATCTGCACCTGCGCGCCCGTCGGCTCGACCAGAGCCACCTTGCCCGTGAGGCCGCCGGCGGCGTAACCGACCGACAGATGCTCCGGCCGGATGCCCACGAGGATCGCCTGCCCTTCGGTGCCCGCAAGCTGCGCGGGCAGCTCGATCTTGCTGCCGCCATTGATGACGGCAGAGGGCCGCCCGCCGTCCGTACTCAGCTTCGCCGGCAGCAGGTTCATGGCGGGCGAGCCGATGAACTCGGCGACGAACACGTTCGCTGGGCTGTCGTAGAGCTCGAGCGGTGTGCCGATCTGCTCGACGCGACCGTCGCGCAGCACGACGATGCGGTCGGCCATGGTCATGGCCTCGACCTGGTCGTGGGTGACGTAGATGGTCGTGGTCTTCAACCGCTGATGCAGGGCCTTGATCTCGCTGCGCATGGAGACGCGCAGCTTGGCGTCGAGATTGGAGAGCGGCTCGTCGAACAGGAACACCTTGGGGTCGCGCACGATGGCCCGGCCCATGGCGACGCGCTGGCGCTGGCCGCCGGAAAGCTCGGCCGGCCGACGCTTCAGGTATTCCGTGAGGTTCAGGATCTTGGCTGCCGCCTGCACCCGCTCCTCGATCAGTTTCTTGTCGGCGCGCCGCACGCGCAAGGAGAAGGCCATGTTCTCGGCCACGGTCATGTGCGGATAGAGCGCGTAGCTCTGGAACACCATGGCGATGTCGCGCGCCTTGGCCGGCAGGTCCGTGACGTCGCGGCCGTCGATCGAGATCATGCCGTCCGTCACATGCTCGAGGCCGGCGATGATACGCAGCAGCGTCGACTTCCCGCAGCCCGAGGGACCCACCAGCACCAGGAACTCGCCGTCGGGAATGGAGAGCTGGATGTCGTGCAGCACCTGCACGCTGCCGAATGACTTCGCGACGTTGCCGATCTCGATCGTTGCCATGCCTGCGCTCCCTCGTGAGCGGACATCACAGCACAGCGCGCCCGCCGACGCAAAGCAGGTTCGCGAGACCCGGCGCGAAAAGTCAAGTATCTGTCCCGCCCGATCAATGGCCGCGCGACCATGCCGCGGATGATTGTGCGCAGCGACGAGCGTGGAAACCCAGCCCGCATCGTCATCAAGACGCTCCGGCACGTCCCGGAGCCGAAAACAGGGAGGGAGCAAGACATGGCGAAGATGAAGGACATGACCCGTCGGCAGTTCGCGCGCGCCGCCGGCCGGACCGCGCTGCTCGGCGCGGCGGCGACGCTGTTCCCGGCGCCGTTCGTGAAGGCTGCCGATCCAATGGTGATCAACCATTGGAGCTGGCTATCCGCCTCGGACGGCGAGATCTGGCAGAAGATGATCGACAGCTTCAACGACGCCCACAAGGACAAGGGCGTGCAGATCAAGATGGAGGTCATCCCGGAAGAGCAATACACCACCAAGATTCTGGCGGCGGCCGCGACGGGCAATGCCCCCGACTTCGGCTGGGGCACTGCCGGGCAGCACGCGCAGTGGGCGCAGGATGGCGTGACCGTGCCGCTCGACGACCTCGCGGCCAAGGGCGGCCTCGACCTCGCCGATTTCTCCGAGTTCTCGCTGAAGATGGCGCGCTTTCCGAAGTACGACAACAAGCTCTTCATGATCCCGATGGATCTGATGAGCCTGCAGCCCGTGGCGAATCTCGATCACATGAAGGAAGCCGGCCTCGATCCCGAGAAATTCCCGCAGGACGGCGATACCCTGATCGAATGGGCCAAGGCCATGACCAAGCGCGAGGGCGACAAGGTCACGCGCTCCGGCATCATGATGACCGGCTCGGGCGTGCAGCCGACGGTGACCTGGGGCATCGTCGCCGAGCAGATGGGCTTCCAGCGCACCAGCGACGACCTGAAGACCGCCGCGGTCAATCCCGATGCCGGCAAGGCGGCGATGCAGTGGGTGCTCGACCTCTTCGACAAGCACAAGGTGTCGACCCGCGACGTGACTGACCGCTACAAGGCCTTCGGCACCGGCCAAGGCTCGATCTTCTGGACCGGTCCGTGGGCGCTCAACGGCTTCATGCAGCAGAAGCTCAACTGCCGCACCTACCTGTTTCCGAAGATCGGCCAGAAGCAGCTCACCTATTTCGAGATGGGCGGCATGGAGTTCTACGTGCAGAAGGACGAGGGCCGCTACGAGGCCACCATGCAGACGGTGAAGTGGCTCTCCGACAACAGCTTCCTGTGGACGACCAAGGGCCGCGGCGCCAGCCCGCGCAAGTCCATCCTCGAAAACAAAGACTACAAGACCAGCGGCCTGTCCTGGGATATGCGCGGCGCCTTCGTCGAGGGCATGGCCTTCGCCACCGCCGGTGAGATTCCCGTGCTGGCCGCGCCCGACTTCACGATCTACTCCGGCAGCAACTTCCTCGCCAAGACGCTGGAGCAGGTGTGGGCCGGCCAGAAGAAGATCGACCAGGCCATGTCCGAGATCAAGGAACAGTGGCAAAAGGACTTGGACGCGGGTTGATCGCAAGCCGGGTTCGCGTGCGTCTAGCTAGTCTTCCCCTCCCCT
>Ga0335082_10004380_pt1 | contig 15377 bp, 14 predicted proteins | sample Lox_Sample_41_FD_206718 | JGI IMG/M metagenome (GOLD analysis project Ga0335082, IMG submission 206718) | Soil microbial communities from Loxahatchee National Wildlife Refuge, Florida, United States - Lox_Sample_4.1 | ecosystem: Environmental > Terrestrial > Soil > Wetlands | place: USA...
GGCGCAGGCGAATCGGGCCCGTGTGCGAGCGCCCGTGCAGCAGGTCCGGAAGCGGCGTGACGTCCCGGGCCGATTCGCTCACGGACGGTGTCGGGTCTCGGTCAGATGATGCCGTTCGATCGGCATCGCGCGGATCCGGCGTCTCCGCTGTTCGCGGTGGCTCAGCGAACGCTCCCGGACGGCCTGTGCCCATGGCGCCGTCTTCGGCTCGGGACTCCCTTCACGCAGGTCGTGTCCTCGGCGCATCTCGATCTGACCTTACCGCGGAGCTCCGGCCGCTGCGCATCAGGGAATCACCGGAGGGCTGCACGGTGAAATCCGTACCGAGCCGGCGCGACGGCAAGCAAGTAACAGACTGTTACTTGCTTTCAGGGCGGTCAGCCCTTGAAGAAGCGTCGCGGGTTCGCGACCAGCATCTCGTCGATCTGCTCCCGCGCCACGCCGTTCCGGAGCAGGGCCGGGACGATCTTGTTCGTGATGTGGAGGTAATCGGGGCGCTCGTGGGCGAACGGTGGGTTGTGCGCCATGAAGTCGTAGAAGCAGGCCGCGTCGTGGCCGAGGTGGATGCGATCGGTCAGCCCCTCCGCGACCAGCGCGGTCAACGTCTCGATGCGGCGCTCGTCCGGGTTGAAGTGCTCGATGCCGAAGCGATCGCAGCCGAGGCTCGCGCCGGATGCCGCGAGCTCGCGCAGGTAGTCGAGGTCGTTGCTGTCCCCGGCGTGGGCGATCACGATCCGCGTCGGGTCGACCCCTGCCTTCGTCAGCGAGTCGAGCGCGAGCAGGCCGGTGCGCGCCGGCGCGTTCGTGTGCACGATCACCGGCACGCCGGTCTCGACCGCCGTCGCCGCGACCAGGCGCAGGATCCTCGGGATGTCGCCGACGAGGCCGTGCTCCTCCACCGCGCACTTCAGAAACGCGGCCTTGACTCCGGTGTCGTCGATCCCCTCGCGGATCTCGCGCACGAACAGCTCGACGAGCTGGTCGTCCGTGCGGTAGCCGAGGAACCCGCGCAGCTCGAGAAACGCATAGACGCCCGTGCAGACGACGATGTTGAGATCGACCTCGGCATTGATGCGCTGGATGCGCGGGATGTAGCGGCCGAGGCCGATCGCCGTCGGGTCGACGATCGTGTGGATGCCGCCGTCGCGAAGCCGCCTCAGCTTCGCGATCGCGTCGGCGATCCGCACTTCCTCGTCCCAGATCGCCCGGCCGTCTCCCCAGACGTGGCCGTAGTTCTGGAGCGCCTCGGGATCGAGGACGAAGACGTGCTCGTGCATCAGCGCCGGGCCGAGCCCGGCGACGTCGACGGGGCCTCGAACGGTCTCGACGGTCGCGGGCATCAGGCTTCCCGCCGGATCGGATCGCTCCCGTCCCAGCCGATCGAGTCGCGGTAGATGCCCCCGTACACGCGCTCCTGGGCGTCGGTGTGCTCCACCAGCTCGATCATTCCAGGAAGCTCGCGGGTTGCATCCATGTAGACGACTCGCGAGCCGCTCGGCAGGAGATCGGCAAACGCCTCGTCGATCCCGGCCGCCCTATAGCGCTCGACGTCCGCGTCGAACGTCCGCGTCACGCGTCCCCAGTGGTGGAAGCCGTAGCGGCGCGGCCCGTCGCTCTCGTGAAAGACCGACGGCCCGTCGTCGTGCTGCACGATCAACTCGAGCATCGTGTGGCCCGAGAAGGCGCGCGCGACGCTGAACGTCGGGCTCGTCGGCTGCCCGCGGTGGCGCGCGTGGGACGGGGCGAACGGGCCGCGGACGGACCAGGGCCCGACGCCCAGCCGCTCGACGTAGCGCATGGCCGCCTCGTCGATGTCGGGGACGACGTGTGCAAACTGGACGATCGCGTCCAGCGGCTGCCCCCACTCAGGGAGCATCGACGGGCGCCGGCGGTCGGAGCCGCCGTTCGAGCAGCTCCCGCGGATAGAACGTGTAGTGCTCGAGCGTGCCGAGCAGGCGCTCCCGCGCGACGATGAAGTCGAGCACGGCCGGGACCCCGGCGTCGTTCGCCTCGAGCGCCCTCGACACTGCTCCGTCGACGTCGGCCGGGTCCTCGATGCGCTCGCCGTGGCAGCCGCACGCCTCGGCGATGCGTGCGAAGTCCGGCTGCACCTCGAAGTCGGTCCCGAGGTAGCGCTCGCTGAACCGATACTGCTGGATGTCGCGGATCGAGCCGAGCGCGCGGTCGTCGAAGATGCACCAGGTGACGCCGAGCCGGTACTCGGCGGCGACGGGGAGGACGTTCATCACCATCTGGAACGAGCCGTCGCCGACGAAGCCGACGGCGGGCCGCGACGGGCGGACGAGCCGTGCGGCCGGCAGGGCCGCCGCGGCGAAGCCCATCCCGTAGAAGCTCGACGGCACGATCAGCGACCGTGGCTCGAACACCTTGAAGTAGGGCGTGGCGCCCGCGATGTGCTGCGCGATGCAGCCGACGTCGATCGCGACCGTCGTCTCGCGCGGGAACGCCTCCCGGATCGCGCGAAGGACGCGAAGCGGGCTGAACGGCCGCTCGTCCCCGGCTGCGAGCTGTTCGACCTCCACCTCGATCGCGGCGAGCTCGGACGAGACCAGCCGAACGCGTTCGGTCTCCGCCCAGCGGCCCTCGGGAACTCCGGCTCCCTGCTCGCGCAGGGCCGCGAGCAGCTGCTGGAGCACGACCCGGGCGTCGCCGACGAGCCCGATCTGCGCGGGCACGCTCCGGCCGATCTCGACCGGGTCGACGTCGACCTGGACGTAACACGCACCGGCCACCGGGACCGAGCCCTCGCGCCAGGTCGTCTCCATCTCCTCGAACCTGCAGCCCACGCCGAGCACGACGTCCGCCTCGACGAGGAGACGCTTCGACAGCCGGGTGCGATGGGCCCCGAGCCCGCCCGCCGACAGCGGATGGTCGTCGGGGATGCTTCCACGTCCGGCAAGGCTCGTGAGCACCGGCATCGCGAGCAGCTCGGCCAGCTCGACCACCTCGTTCGCGGCGTCGGCTGCGACGGCTCCGCCGCCCGCGACCACGACCGGCTGCTCGGCGCGCAGGAGCGTGCCGGCCGCCGCGCGCACGAGCGCCGGATCGGCGGGCGGACGCGGGCGCGGGCCCGCGGGCAGGTATGGGCGGGCGGGGATCTCCGCGTCGAGGACGTCGCGCGGGACGTCCACGAGCACGGGCCCCGGCTTCCCGGAGCGCGCGGTCGCGAACGCCTGGCGGAGCGCGTCGACCACGAGCTCGGGACGATCGACGCGGACCGACCACTTCGTCACCGGCGCGAAGATGCGGTCGGTCGCCACCTCCTGCGCCGCCCCGCGGAGGACGGCGGCGGTCTCGCCGCGGCCGGCGATCACCACGATCGGCAGCGAACCGACGTAGGCCTCGGCGATCCCGCTCAGCAGGTTCGTGCACCCGGGGCCCGCGGTCACGAGGCAGACGCCCGGCTCGCCGGTCAGCTGCGCGTGCGCGGCAGCCATGCTCGCGGCCGCCTGTTCGTGGCGGACGAGCACGTGCCGGATCTCGGCCGTGTCGTACAGCGCGTCGTAGATCGAGAGGACGTGCCCGCCCGGGAGCCCGAACACGAACCGCACACCCTCGGAGCGCAGCGCGTCGACGACTGCCCGGCCGGCGGTGACGGTCGGCGCGCTCAACCCTCGACCGCGGGCGGCGCAGTGAAACCGCCGAGCTCGTCCTCGACGAGTCGAGCGAACGCGAGCGTCGTTCGGTCCTCGAGGTACGGCCCGATGATCTGCACGCCTGCCGGCATCCCGTCGACGGACCGGCCCGTCGGCATCACCGTGGCAGGAAGGTTGGAGCAGGTAGCGATGCTCGGCCACATGAAGTTGTCGAAGTACGGTACGCGCTCGCCGCTCACGGTCAGCCGTCGCGCGAGCTGAGTGCTGTGCGGTCCGTCGCTCTCCTCGATGTCATGCGGGAAGGCCACCACCATTGCCGCCGGGCAGAGAAGCACGTCGAGGCCGCGGAAGAAGTCCTGGAAGGCGCGGAAGAGATGCTCGCGGCGCTCGAGCAGGCCGAACCACTCGCCGACCGACGCCGTCATTGCCTCGCCGAGCCGGATTGCGTACCCCGTCTCGTCGTCTGCCGCGAGCCCCTTGAGGACGGCCCCCTCGGCTGGCGATGGTCCGCCGACGATCCCGAAGAGCGTCCGCAGGTAGACGTCGTAGTCGTCGTTCGGTTCGAACGGAGGCTGCACCTCCGCGATCTGCACGCCGGCTCCGCGGAGATTCGCCGCGAAGGAGTCGAGCGCCTGCCGGTAACCGTCGTCGAGCGGGTAGCTGCCGCCGCCGAGCCAGATGCCGGCGCGGAAGTCGGAGAGAAGGTCGTGCCGGCTCGGCGGCAGGTCGAGCCTCCAGCCGGTGCGGTCGAGCTCGTTGGGGCCGGCGAGCACGCCGAGCGCAAGCTCGAGGTCGGCGGCGCTCCGCGCGATCGGGCCGGCGACGCCGAGCGGGACGGTGTAGAGGTCGCCCGGCAGCGGCGGGATGTGGCCCCGCACCGAGACGATGCCGTAGCTCGGCTTGTGGCCGAAGACGCCGCAGAAGTGCGACGGCACCCGGATCGACCCGCCGATGTCGCTGCCGAGCTCGAGCGCCGAGAAGCCCGCGGCGACCGAGGCGGCGGAGCCGCCCGACGAGCCCCCGACGGTGCGTTTTGGATCCCACGGGTTGCGCGTGAGTCCGTACACGGCATTGCACGTCTGCCAGTCGGCCGCCCCGGCGGGCACGTTGGTCTTCCCGAAGATGACGGCCCCTGCCGTGCGCAGGCGCTCGACGGCATCGGCGTCGCGCGTCGGTGCGTGGTTCGCGAGCTCCGTCATCCCGCAGGTCGCCTTCATCCCGACGACCTCGAACGCATCCTTGATCGTCATCGGCAGCCCTGCGAGTGGGCCGAGCTCCTCGCGTCGCGCTCTCGCGTCGTCGATCGCCACCGCGGTCGCACGCGCCTCGTCGGCCGCCACCTCGACCACGATGTTGTACGTGGGGTTGAACGCCTCGATGCGCGACAGGTGGAGGTCGAGCAGCTCGCGCGCGGAGAGCTCCTTGCGCGCGAGGCTGTCGAGCAGCCCGACCGCGGTGGAGAATTCGGGGCTCGTGACGCCGGTCACCGCGCGATATTGCCGCATCTCGCCGCGTCAGGGGCGCTGAGCGATGGGCTGGAGCCTCGCCGTCGTCGCTGCGGTCGTCGTCGCGTACGGGGTGGTCTCGCGCTGGCTCGACCGCACGCCGGTCACCGCCGCGATCTTCTTCGTCTCCTGTGGCCTTGTCTTCGGCAACAAGGGCCTCGGGTGGATCGACCTCGGTGCACACAGCGAGTCGGTGCGGCTGCTGGCCGAGTTGACACTCACGCTCGTGCTCTTCGCCGACGCCTCCCGCATCGACGTGTCCGCGCTGCGCCGGGAGTACCTCGTGCCCGCGAGGTTGCTTGGCATCGGACTCCCGCTGACGATCCTCGCCGGCTTCGCGCTCGCTGCGGCCTCCTTCGGCGAGCTCAGCACCGGGGAGGCACTGTTGCTCGCGATCATTCTGGCTCCGACCGACGCCGCACTGGGCCAGGCGGTCGTCACCGACCCACGGGTCCCTTCGCGGATCCGGCAGGGGCTCAACGTCGAGTCGGGGCTGAACGACGGCATCTGCGTGCCGTTGCTCTTCATCGCACTCGCGCTGAGCGGGTCGGAGGCGCACTCGCTCTCGGCTCATGGCGCGTTCAGGCTCGTGACCGAGGCGATCGGCTACGGGGTGCTCTTCGGACTGATCAGCGGTGCCTGGGGCGCCGTGCTTCTGCAGTGGGGCCGGGCCCACCAGCTGACCGACTCCGCGTGGGCGCAGGTCGTGCCGGCAGGCACCGCGGCGCTCGCGTACGGCCTCGCCGCACCACTCGGCGGCAGCGGATTCATCGCCGCGTTCGTCGCCGGTTTCACCTTCGGCATCGTGGGTGACACGAGCGCGGGCGAGACCCGGTTCCTCGAGGAGCTCGGCGGGCTCGCAAACGCAGGCACGTTCATCGTCTTCGGCGCCGCGATCGTCGGGCCGATCCTCGCGGGGCTGACCTGGACCGCCGCGATCTACGGGGTTCTCAGCCTCACGATCGTGCGCATGCTTCCCGTCGCCGTCGCGTTCCTCGGGACGAGCGCGAGGCCCCAGACGGTTGCCTTCACCGGTTGGTTCGGTCCTCGCGGCCTCGCCTCGATCGTGTTCGCCGTAATCGTGCTCGACGAGACGAAGCTGCCGTACGACTCGACGATCGCGCTCGTTGTCGTCTTCACCGTTCTTCTCTCGGTCTACGCGCACGGCTTGACGTCGCGGCCGCTGACGGCGCGTTATGCGTCCTGGTTCCGGTCGCATCCGGAGGACAGCCGCCCGCCGATGGAGTCCGTCCACGCCGAGCCCCAGCGCTGGCGGCGGCCGACCGTCTTCTAGTCGCTCCGGTGCTCCGCCCAGTACCGGTCCGCCTCGGACTCCATTCGCTCGAGCCGGGTGTAGTAGTCGGGGAATTCGTTCAGATGGGCCCGCGCGATCTTGGCGGTGACGTGCGGGTCGTCGTCGGTGACGTTCGTCGCGAGATCGTGGAGCCCGTGCTCGAGCTCGACGTCCATGCCGCTCCGGAACTCGTCGACGTCGAATGGCGAGGCCGCCCAGTCGATGCCGATCTCCGCGCCGACCCGGCGCGCCTCCTCGACCGTGAAGCTCTTGCGCTCCGACATCGTGCTCGAACCCGGTTCGAGCATACGCTTCAGCGGTGTGATAGTACATAGGTGTGTCTGACCTCGTCAGCGAGATCGGAGCGGGAGCCGGGGCGGCGGCGATCGCGGCGGCGATCGAGGGCGCGATCGCCGAGGCGCGGCTCGCTCCCGGCGAACGGCTGCCCGCCGTGCGCGAGCTCGCTTCGGAGCTCGAGGTGAGCCCGGCCACCGTCGCCGCCGCGTACCGCACGCTGGGCCGGCGTGGGCTCGTCGCTGCGAACCGCCGTCGCGGCACCATCGTCGCGGCGCAGCCTCCGCTGCGCGTTCGTGGCGGCGGGCCGCTGCCGCCGAACACGCACGACCTCGCGAGCGGCAATCCGGACCCTGCGCTCCTGCCCGCGCTCGGGCCGGCGCTGGCGCGGCTCGCGCCGGAGCACAAGCTGTACGGCGGCCCGATCAAGCTCGAGGCTCTGGCCCGGCTCGCCCAGGAGGACTTCGGCGCCGACGGCATCGTGGGCGACGTCGCCGTCGTCGGCGGGGCGCTCGACGGCATCGAGCGCGTCCTGCAGACGCAGCTCCGGCCGGGCGACCGGGTCGCGGTCGAGGACCCGTGCTGGCCCCGGATCACCGACTTGCTCCGCGCGCTCGGGTTCGAGCCGGAGCCGGCGGAGGTCGACCGGCGAGGCCTCGCTCCCGCGGCGCTCGAAGAGGCGCTCCGGCGGGGCGCGAAGGCGGTCATCGTCACCCCGCGCGGCCAGAATCCCACGGGGGCGGCGCTCGACGCCGAGCGCGCGACGGACCTCCTCGGCGTGCTCGGCCGGTACCCCGCGACGCTCGTCGTCGAGGACGACTACGCCGCCGCGGTGGCCGGCGCCCCGTACTTCGGCGTGCATGCTTCGAGCGCTCACTGGGTGGTGATCCGCTCGCTGTCGAAGGTGCTCGGCCCCGACCTGCGGATCGCGCTCGCGTGCGGCGACCCTCTGACGATCAGCCGCGTCGAGGGCCGCCAGCTGCTCGGCCCCGGCTGGGTGAGCCACCTTCTCCAGCAGACGGCGGCGCAGCTCTGGTCGAGCGCCGCTACGCGGAGGCTGCTCGCACGTGCGGCGCGGGTCTACGCGGAGCGCCGGGCGGCGCTGGTCGAGGCGCTCGACGCTCACGGCATTGCCGCCCAGGGCGACACCGGCCTCGGCGTCTGGGTGCCGCTGACCGACGAGGCGGCGGCGGTGCAGGGGCTGCTCGAGCGCGGCTGGGCTGTGAGCCCGGGCGAGCGCTTCCGCTTCCGGGCACCGCCGGGGATCCGCATCACGACCACCGACCTGCAGCCCAGGGAGGCCGAAGGCCTCGCCGCCGCGTTGCACGAGGTGCTGCGCCCCGCCGCGTCGACGTACGCCGGCTGAGCGACCCGTCGGCGACGAGCGTCGCCGCCGCGATCGCCACCGTCGCCAGCGCTGCTCCCGCGAGGACGTCGAGCCAGAAGTGGTTCCCGGTGGCGATCAGCGAGAACCACACCCACGCCGGCCAGAGCAGGAACGCGACCCGGGCGGCGGTCGACCGACTGATCGCCGCGAGGGTCACCCCGACCACGAGCGCATCTGCGGCGTGGAGGCTGGGCATTGCCGCATACGGGTTCGCGAACGCCCGCACGAGCCCGGAACGGAAGGTCAACGAGCCGGCGGCGAGCGTGTCGACGTAACCGGCGCCGGCCAACAGCCGGGGCGGGGCTGTCGGCAGCGCGATGTATCCGATCAGGCCGATCGTGTTGACGGCGAAGATCGTGTTGCGGAGGAGCGGGTACGCCGCGTGATGCCACAGATAGACCCACACGACTACCGCGATCAGGACTGCGAACTGTGACAACCAGTAGGTCCAGCCTGCGAGCTCGACGAGCGCGCCTCCGATCCGGAGCGCGAAGCGCTGGAGGTCGAGGTCGTAGAGCCCTCCGAGCTGGTGCTCGATCGTGACGACGCGAGCGGCGTTGACGAGTGCAACGCTCTCGCTCCGGTCGGCGAGGCCGCGGACGACCTCGTACGCGATGGCGAAACCCAGCCAGAGCCCGAGTTGCTCGAGCAGGTCTCGGCGGCCCTGTGGCAGGGTCATCGTGATTCGAGCGTCGTCTCGATCGGCCGAGGTCGCATCCGGTTACCTACCGAGCGTCGGCGCGGAGACGAGGCGCCCCGGTGTGGGTTTCCCACATGCCGCGGGCACCGTTCCCCGATGCCCCCGCCGCAATCCGGCGTGATGGTGTCGAGGCAGCCGCAGCACGTGCGGCTGGTGACACTGGAACGAAGGAGGGTCATGGCAACCATCGAGAAGCACGCGACGTTCGCGGCTCCCGGCGAGGCCGACAGCCTCGTCGAGCTGAAGCCGCGTTACGACAACTTCATCGGCGGCCACTGGGTGGCGCCGGTCCAGGGCCAGTACTCGGAGAACGTCACACCCGTGACGGGCAGGCCGTTCACGCTGGTGCCCCAGTCGACGCCCGAGGACATCGAGCTGGCGCTCGACGCCGCTCACGCAGCCAAGGACGCCTGGGGAGAGGCCTCCACGACGGAGCGCTCGAGGGTGTTGAACCACATCGCCGATGCGATCGAAGAGCACCACGAGCCGTTGGCGGTCGCCGAGAGCTACGACAACGGCAAGCCCGTGCGCGAGACGCTCGCTGCCGACATCCCGCTCGCGGCCGATCACTTCCGCTACTTCGCCTCCGTGATCCGGGGCGAGGAGGGGACGATCGCGGAGATCGACAAGGACACCGTCGCCTACCACTTCAGGGAGCCGCTCGGGGTGGTCGGCCAGATCATCCCGTTCAACTTCCCGCTGCTGATGGCGGCATGGAAGCTGGCGCCCGCGCTCGCGGCCGGGAACTGCTCGGTGATCAAGCCGGCGAGCCCGACGCCGTGGTCGATCCTCAAGCTGATGGAGCTGATCGAGGAGATCGTTCCGCCCGGCGTGATCAACGTCGTCAACGGGCCCGGCGGTGAGATCGGCAAGGCCCTCGCGACCAGCAAGCGGATCGCGAAGGTCGCGTTCACCGGCGAGACCGCGACGGGACGGCTGATCATGCAGTACGCCGCGCAGAACATCATCCCGTCGACGACCGAGCTCGGCGGCAAGTCGCCGAACATCTTCTTCGCCGACGTCATGGAGTCGGACGACGAGTTCCTGGACAAGGCAGTCGAGGGTCTCGTGCTCTACGCGTTCAACAAGGGCGAAGTCTGCACCTGCCCATCGCGGGCGCTGATCGAGGACTCGATCTACGACGAGTTCATGAGCCGCGCTCTCATGCGGATCGCTGCGATCAAGCAGGGCGATCCGCTCGATCCCACGACGCAGATCGGCGCGCAGGTCTCCACGGCGCAGCTGGAGAAGATCGAGAGCTACGTCGAGATCGGCAAGCAGGAAGGCGCCGAGCTGCTGATCGGCGGGAAGCGGTCGCATCTGGGCGGTGAGCTTGAGGATGGGTTCTACTTCCAGCCGACCGTCTTCAAGGGGCACAACGGGATGCGGATCTTCCAGGAGGAGATCTTCGGCCCCGTCCTCGCGGTGACGACGTTCAAGACGGAGGCGCAGGCGCTCGACATCGCCAACGACACGATGTACGGGCTCGGCGCGGGCGTCTGGACGCGCGACACGAGCAAGGCCTATCGGATGGGCCGCGGCATCAAGGCCGGAAGGGTGTGGACCAACTGCTACCACCTCTACCCGGCGCATGCCGCGTTCGGCGGCTACAAGGCCTCCGGCATCGGCCGCGAGACGCACAAGATGATGCTCGACCATTACACGCAGACCAAGTGCCTGCTTGTCAGCTACGACCCGAGGCCGCTCGGTTTCTTCTAGGAGGTCGCGGATGCCGGACGCGAGACTGATCGATGCCACACCCGCCGCGCTCGCCGAGCTCGCTCGGCTGCGCGAGCGGCACGGCCCGCTCATGCTCTTCCAGTCCGGCGGCTGCTGCGACGGCAGCTCGCCCCTGTGCCTGCACGAGGGCGAGCTGCTCGTCGGTCCGAACGACATCGAGCTCGGTGAGGTCGGCGGCGTGCCGTTCTTCATCGACGCCGAGCAGTACGAGCGCTGGAACCGGCCGAGCTTCCTGCTCGACGTCGCGCCGGGCACCCCCGACGCGTTCACCCTCGAGGCGCGCGACGGCATTCACTTCGTGACGCGCAGCAGCGCTTGCGCTCCGAGCTAGCCGGTCCGGCGATACTCGACGCACGATGGGCGCGGCCCTGCAACTCGTTCCGTATGCGCTGATCGCCGCGCTGAGCCCGCTCGGCGTCGCGGCGACCCTCAGCGTGATGCGTACCGGGCGGCTGCAGGCGCTCGGCTTCGGGCTCGGCGTGGTCGCCGGGCAGCTGCTCGCGTGCGCCGTGCTCGTCCTCGTCGGCTCCGTGACCATCCCCAACCGGACGAAGGAGCATCCGACGTTCCAGGCGGTGCTCGCACTCGGGCTCGGCGTCGCCCTGCTCGTGCTCGCAGTCGTCGTCCAGCGCCGTCCCCAGGCCGTGAAGCCGGCGTCGAGCGGAAGATCGCAGGCCGCGCTCGACCGGCTCCAGCGCGTGCATGTCCTCACCGCCTCCGGTCTCGGGCTGCTGCTCGGCATCGGCGGGCCGAAGCGTCTCGTGCTGACCGCGCTCGCGTCGGCCTCGATCGCGGCGTCGGGTGCCACGGGGTCTAACGAAGCTGCGCTCGTCGTGTGGTACGGCCTCCTCGCCACGGTGCTCGTGTGGCTGCCGATCCTGGCCTACTTCGTCCTCGGCGACCTCGTCGTGGCGTGGCTCGACGGGGCCCTCGCCTGGCTCGGCCGGCAGCGGCGGCCGGTGACCGTCTACGCCCTCGTCCTGGTCGGGCTGGCGCTGGTCGTGAACGGAGCCCTGCTGCTGTAGCGACGCCCCGATCACTAGAGTCTGTATCAGTCTAGTGATCAGATTGTTCTATAACAAAATGATCGAGCGGATCGCGTTCGGCCTGCCGGCCGAGGTGTGGGTCGTCTCGGTCGGGATCTTCCTGAACTCGCTCGGCTGGGCGGCCGTTCTCCCGTTCGAGCTGATCTACCTGCACGACGGCCGCGGCTTCAGCCTCGGGGACGCAGGGCTCGTCGTCGGGACGGTGACCGGCCTCGCCGTCGTCGCCGCACCGGCCGCCGGCTGGGTGATCGACCGGGCGGGCGCGCGCGTCACCGCCGCACTCGCCGGAACCGCGCTCGCACTCGGTTACGTCGGCCTCGCCTTCGCGCACGTTCCGTGGCAGGCATTCGTATGTGCAGCCGTCGCCGGCATCGGCAACGGTGCGCTGCTGCCGAGCCAGTCGGCCTTGCTCGTGACGCTCGTACCGCCCGAGCTGCGTCACCGCTCGACCGCCGTCTCGCGCGTCGCGGCCAACGCCGGCTTCGGGCTGGGCGGTGGGGTGGGGGGTGTCGTCGCTGCGTACGGCTTGAACGGCTTCGTGCTGCTCTTCCTGGTCAACGCGGTTACGTACCTGCTCTATGTCGGGATCCTCGTCGCCGTCGTCCGGGAGGGCACCCGGCCCGAGCCGGCCGCCGGCGGTTACAGGGCGGTACTCCGCGACCGGCCGTTCGTCCACCTGGCGCTGGTGACGGTCGCGGTGATCGCAGTCGGCTGGGGCGTCTTCTCGTGGATCGTGCCGACCTTCGCACGCGACGAGATCGGTGTCGGCCTGCGCCTGATCGGGCTGATGGCGATGGCGAACGCGCTCACCGTCGTGATCGTCCAGATCCCGGTGGCGAAGCTGGCCGAGGGGAGACGGCGCACCGTGACGATGGCTGTCGGCGCGCTCGCGCTCGCGGTCGCGTGCCTGCTCGTCGCCGGGGCCGGCTACGCACCGTTCGGCCTCGCGTACGCGGCGCTCGTCGTCGCCGCGATCGTGGTGGGTGTCGGCGAGTGCTTCTACACCGCCGTGCTCTCGCCGCTCGTCGCCGATCTGGCGCCGCCGGCGTTGCGGGGCCGCTACATGGCGACGATCGGGCTCGCCTGGTGGCTCGGCCTCGCGCTGGCGCCGACCGCCGGGGCGCAGCTGCTCGGCGTGTCACCGACGGCGACGCTGTTGATCGCCGCGGCGGTGGCGGTCGGCGCCGGTGCGTCGGCGCTCGCGCTCGAGCGGCGCCTGCCGGCCTCGGTCCGCCTGACGCCGCGGCCCGAACGGCCGCGCGGCGAGCCGGCGCGCCCACCGGTCGAGCTCACGGCGCTGGCCGCCGAGGAGCGGAGCGCGCTCTGACAGACTCGTGTTTGACGCTCAGGCACGTCTGCCGTATACATCCCGAATACGAACGCTGATTCTAATAAGCGCGAGGAGGTTCCCATGTCGACGCGTCTGCTGTCCCAGCTCGCGCACGTCGAGATCCTGACTCCGGCACCCGCCGAGTCGCTCCAGTTCTACACTGACGTGCTCGGCCTCCAGGTCTCGGCGCGCGAGGGGCAGTCGGTCTACCTGCGCGGCTGGGGCGAGCGGTTCCACCACTCGCTGCAGCTGACCGAGGCGGCGGAGCCCGGGCTCGGCCACATCGCCTGGCGCACCGATGGGCCCGGGCAGCTGCAGGCCGCGGTCGACTCCGTCGAGGCGGCCGGTGTCGGCGAAGGCTGGGACGACGGATCCGCGGGGCAGGGGGCGACCTACCGCTACCGCGGCCCCGGCGGCCACCTGCACGAGCTCTTCTGGGAGGTCGAGCGCTACACGCCGCCGCCCGGCATGGAGTCGCCGTTCCCGAACCGGGCGCAGCGCTACGTCCCCCGCGGGGTCGCCGCGCGCCAGATCGACCACGTCACGGTGGCGACGGCCGACCCGGGCGCGGACGCCGAGTGGTACCGCGACACGCTCGGCCACCGCTTCATGGAGTACACGGTGATCCCGGACCGCCCGGACTGGGTCGTCTTCGCGATGACGACGGTCTGCGAGCGTGGGCACGACCTCGGCCTCGTCTGGGACCCCACGCCGGTGCGCGGGCGGATCAATCACTTCGCCTACTGGGTCGACTCCCGCGAGGAGCTCCTCCGCGCGGCCGACGTTCTGCTCAACCAGGACGTTGCGATCGAGTTCGGGCCGGGCAAGCACGGGATGGGCGAGCAGGACTACCTCTACTTCCGCGAGCCGGGCGGGATGCGGATCGAGCTCAACAGCGGCGGCTACAAGAACTACGAGCCCGACTTCGAGACGGTCCGCTTCGAGCCGCAGCAGGGCTCGAACGTCTTCTACAAGAACAACGCCTTGCCGCACTCGATGTTCGAGTCGTTCCCGCCGGTCGAGTTCGCTCCGCCGGAGGCCGAGGAGGCCAAGGCGGCGACGGGGCTCTTCACCTGATGCGGGTCCTCGTCGTCGGCGGCGGGATCGGCGGTCTCTCGACCACGATCGCGCTTCGACAGCGGGACGTCGACGTCGACGTCCTCGAGATCAACCCCAAATGGGACGTCTACGGCGTCGGGATCATCCAGCCGGGGAACGCGATCCGCGCGCTCGACACGCTCGGGCTCGCCGAGAAGGCGGTCGCGCAGGGTTATGCGATGAAGGGCTCGCGCTTCCTCGACAGCGATGGGAACCTGCTCGGCGAGGTGCCGCCGCTCGACCTGCTCGGGCCGAAGTACCCGCCGATGAACGGCATCACGCGACCGAGGCTGCACGCGCTCTTCCAGGAGGCGGTGGGGGCGTCGGGAGCCAACGTGCGCCTCGGCGTCACCGTCGACGAGGTGGGCGAGGACGGTCGTGTCACGCTCTCGGACGGGACCGCCGGCGCGTACGACCTCGTCGTCGGTGCGGACGGGATCCACTCGACCGTCCGTGGCCTCGTCTTCTCCGATGCGCCGAAGCCGGAGTACACGGGGCAGATCGTCTGGCGCTACAACGTGCCGAGGCCGGAAGGTCTGGAGACGCTCGACGTCTTCGTCGGATCGAACGGCAAGTGCGGGTTCGTGCCGCTCGCGCCCGACCTGATGTACATCTTCTACATCGAGGCCGTACCGCCCGAGCAGGTGAAGATGGCGGACGACCAGCTCGCGTCGATCATGCGCGAGCGGCTGCACGAGTTCGGCGGCCCGGTCGCGGAGATCCGGGACCGCTACATCACCGACGCCGACAAGGTCGTCGTGCGGCCGGTGGAGTCGCTGCTCGTTCCCAGGCCGTGGCACCGCGGCCGCGTGGTGCTCGTCGGCGACTCCGCGCACGCCACCTCGCCGCACGTCGGCCAGGGCGGGGCGATGGCGATGGAGGATGCTGTCGTCCTCGCCGAGGAGGTGACGCAGGGCGACGTCGACGCGGCGCTCATGCGCTTCATGGAGCGCCGCTACCCGCGTTGCCGCGAGATCTGGGAGATCTCCCGCCAGATCGGCGTCTGGGAGATCGAGCACACCCCGCCTCCGGAGGCGGACTTCGTCGGCCTGACGATGAAGTCGGTGCACGCGACCGCGGTACCGGTGTGACCACGACCACAGCCGAGCGGCCGTCGCTCGAGGACGGCCGGGCGTGGCTCTTGCAGCGTCTCGACCGCGGGTTGCACCCGCTCGACACGGTCGACGAGGCGGCGGCGCGGTCGGCGATCGAAAGCCTCGAAGGGCTCGAGCCCGAGCCCTGGACGGCGTGCTTCGGCGCCGCCGCGGACCGGTTCGCGGCCGAGGCGGCCGCCACCGGCGACCGGGCGGCGAAGCGCGAGGCCCTGCTCCAGGCGTACCGCTTCTCGTTCCTCGGGCGCTATCCG
>Ga0335082_10004381_pt1 | contig 15375 bp, 13 predicted proteins | sample Lox_Sample_41_FD_206718 | JGI IMG/M metagenome (GOLD analysis project Ga0335082, IMG submission 206718) | Soil microbial communities from Loxahatchee National Wildlife Refuge, Florida, United States - Lox_Sample_4.1 | ecosystem: Environmental > Terrestrial > Soil > Wetlands | place: USA...
AGACCGTCGCCAGCTCGAGGCCGATCCCGCCGCCGCCGACGACGAGAAGGCGCCGCGGCAGCGCGTCGAGGGCGAGGGCCGCCGTTGAGTCGAGGATGCGCGGATCCTCGGGCCACCCCGGGAGGCGCAGCGCGCGCGAACCGGCAGCGGCGATCGCGTGCTCGAAGCCGATCGCGATGCGGGCATCGCGCGTGTCGACCTCGAGGCGATTCGGGCCCGCGAAGCGCCCGGTCCCGGTGACGACGGTGACGCCGCGCTGGCGGGCGAGCTGGGCGAGTCCGCCGGCGAGCTGGCCCACCACCGCGTCCTTGCGCGCGCGCAGGCGCGCCAGATCGAGCTTCGGCTCCCCGAACTCGACCCCGGCCTCGGCGAGCTCGCGGGCCGCGGCTATCACCTCCGCGACGTGCAGCAGCGCCTTGGACGGGATGCAGCCGACGTGGAGGCAGACGCCGCCGAGCGCCGCGTACCGCTCGACGAGGACGACCGAGCGGCCGAGGTCCGCGGCGCGAAACGCAGCGGTGTAGCCGCCCGGGCCTGCCCCGAGCACGACCACGTCGGCGCGCAGGTCGCTCACGTCCGATCCCTCGCGATCGACCGGCGGCTCATCGCCGCCCCGTTCCGCGGACCCGGTGCGTCACAAGAGGATCCGGCGCAGGTCGCCGAGCAGCGCGGCGAGCCGCGTGATGAAGCGCGCCGCGTCCGCCCCGTCGATCACGCGGTGGTCGTAGGAGAGCGAGAGCGGGAGCAGGAGCCGCGGCACGAATCCGCCGTCGCGATGCACCGGCCGCCAGGCCATGCGGGAGACCCCGAGGATCGCGACCTCGGGGTGGTTCACGATCGGCGTGAAGAACGTCCCGCCGATGCCGCCGAGGCTGGAGATGCTGAAGGAGCCCCCTTGCAAGTGCTCGGGCCGGAGCCTTCGCTCGCGCGCTCGCGACGAGAGCTCCTGGAGCTCGGCGGCGAGCTCATAAAGCCCCTTGCTGTCGGCGTCGCGCACCACCGGCACGACCAGCCCGTGCTCGGTGTCGACGGCGACGCCCACGTGGTAGTAGCGCTTCAGGATCAGGTTCTCGCCGCTGCGGTCGAGCGAGGCGTTGAAGTGCGGGAACTCCTGCAGCGCCTTGACGCAGGCCTTCACGACGAAGGGCAGGAAGGTGAGCTTGACGCCGCGCCCTTCGGCCTCGGCGCGATGCGCCTGTCGGAAGGCCTCGAGCTCGGTGATGTCGGCCTCGTCGTGCTGCGTGACGTGCGGGACGGTGACCCAGCTGCGGTGCAGGTTGGCGGAGGCGACGCGTCGCACCCGGTTGAGCGGCTCGAGCTCCGTGGGTCCCCACTTCGCGAAGTCGATCGCGACCGGCGCCGCCACCGCCACGCCCGCGATCGGAACCCCCGCGGCGCCGCGCTGCCCGACCACCGCCTTCACGTAGCCCTGCACGTCTTCTCGCAGGATGCGGCCCTTGGGGCCGCTGCCCGGCACCAGGTCGAGATCGACGCCGAGCTCGCGCGCGAGGCGCCGCACGGAGGGGCCGGCGTGCGCGCGCAGCGGAGAGCCGGCGACGGAGTAGGGGGCCAGGTCGGCGGCGGCGGGCTCTTCGTCCTCGCTTGGTTGCTGAGCTGCCGCGCGTCCTGATGGACTGCGCTCGCCTACCGTCTGTTGACTTCGCTCGCCTTCGGCTCGCTGCGCGCGCCCTTCGGGCGCTTGCGGGGAGTACTCCAAACGTTCGCATTGCCTCGGAGGCGACGGGGCGGTTGGTTGCTGAGCTGCCGCGCGTCCTGATGAACTGCGCTCGCCGACGGCTCGCTGCGCGGCGCCTTCGGCGCCTTGCGGGGGATACTCCAGGCGATCGCCTTGCCTCGGAGGGGACGCGGAGGCGGCGTCTTCGTCCACCTCGAGGATCGCGATCACCGAGCCCTCGCTCACCTTGTCGCCGACGCCGACCTTGAGCGCCTTCACCACGCCGGCGAGGGGCGCCGGGATCTCCATCGTCGCCTTGTCGCTCTCGAGGACCAGGAGCGACTGCTCGGCCGCCACGCGGTCGCCGGGCTTCACGAGCAGCTCGATCACGTCGACGTTCTCGAAGTCGCCGATGTCGGGGAGCCGGACTTCCCTCTCGCTCGCCACTCGAACCTCGCTACGACGTCGCCGGGTTCGGCTTGTTCGGGTCGATCTTCCAGCGCTCGATCGCCTGGCGCACCGTGGCGGCGGGAAGCGCGCCGGCGTCGGCCAGCGAGCGCAGGCTCGCGAGCGCCACGAAGTGACGGCTTACCTCGAAAAAGCCGCGCAGCCGCTCGCGGCGGTCGGAGCGGCCGAAGCCGTCGGTGCCGAGCACCCGGTAGGGGGCGCGGAGGAGCGGCCGGATCTGGTCGGCGAAGGCCTTCACGTAGTCCGTCGCTGCCACGACCGGCCCCGGCCGGCCGCCGAGCATGCGCTCCGCCCAGCTTCGGCGCGGCGGCTCGTCGGGGTGCAGCAGGTTCCAGCGCTCCACCTCGAGCCCCTCGCGGCGCAGCTCCGTGAAGCTTGGCGCGCTCCACACGTCCGCCTCGACGCCGAACTCGGCCCGCAGCAGGTCGGCGGCGGCGATCACCTCGCGCAGGATCGCGCCGCTCCCGAGCAGCTGGACGCGCGGGCGCTCTGCGTCGCCCGCCTCGCGCAGCAGATAGAGGCCGCGCAGGATGCCCTCGCGCACGTTGACCCCGCTGCCTCGTTCCGGCAGCGCGGGGTGCTGGTAGTTCTCGTTCATCATCGTGATGTAGTAGAAGACGCTCTCCTGGCGGTGCAGCATCCGCTCGAGCCCGTCCTGCACGATCACGGCGAGCTCGTAGGCGTAGGTCGGGTCGTAGGCGACGCAGGTCGGGATCGCCGACATCCACAGATGGCTGTGCCCGTCCTGATGCTGGAGCCCCTCGCCGGCGAGCGTGGTGCGACCGGCCGTGCCGCCGAGCAGGAAGCCGCGCGCCCGCGCGTCCGCCGCCGCCCAGAGCAGGTCGCCGACGCGCTGGGCTCCGAACATCGAGTAGAAGGCGAAGAAGGGGATCATCGGCAGGCCGTGCGCCGAGTAGCTGGTGCCGGCCGCGATCCACGACGAGAGCGCGCCCGCCTCGCTGATCCCCTCCTGCAGGATCTGGCCCTTCTGGTCCTCGCGGTAGACCATTACCTGGTCCGAGTCGACCGGCTCGTAGAGCTGGCCCTCGGCGGCGTAGATCCCGAGCTGGCGGAACAAGCCCTCCATGCCGAAGGTCCGCGCCTCGTCGGCTACGATCGGCACCACGAGGCGCCCGAGCTTCGGATCCTTGACGAGCGTGGAGAGCAGCCGGACGAACGCCATCGTCGTCGAGTAGGCGCGCTCTCCGGAGCCCGCCAGCAGCTTGTCGAAGGCAGCGAGGGAGGGGACCTCGACCGGCGGTCCGCTCGCGCGCCGCGCCGGCAGGTAGCCGCCAAGCGCGCGGCGGCGCTCGTGCATGTACTGGATCTCGGGGCTCTCGTCGGGCGGCTTGAAGAAGGGCGCCTCGGCGATCCGCTCGTCCGGGATCGGGATCCGGTAGCGGTCGCGGAACGCGAGCAGCGCGCGCTCGCCGATCTTCTTCTGCTGGTGGCTGATGTTCATGCCCTCGCCGGCCTCGCCCATCCCGTAGCCCTTCACCGTCTTGGCGAGGATCACGGTCGGCTGGCCGACGTGCTTCGCGGCGCGCGCATAGGCGGCGTAGATCTTCTGCGGGTCGTGACCGCCGCGGTCGAGCTGCCAGATCTCGTCGTCCGTCATGTGGGCGACCATCGCGCGCAGCTCGGGATGGACGCCGAAGAAATGCTCGCGCGTGTAGGCTCCCCCGCGCGCCTTGTAGTTCTGGTAGTCGCCGTCGACGGCGCGCTCCATGCGCTCGAGCAGCAGGCCCTTGCGGTCCTTGGCGAAGAGCGGGTCCCAGCGGCCGCCCCAGATCACCTTGATCACGTTCCAGCCCGCGCCTCGGAAGTCCCCCTCGAGCTCCTGGATGATCTTTCCGTTGCCGCGCACGGGGCCGTCGAGGCGCTGCAGGTTGCAGTTGACCACGAAGATCAAGTTGTCGAGCTTCTCGCGCGCGGCGAGGCCGATCGCGCCGAGCGACTCGGGCTCGTCCATCTCGCCGTCGCCCATGAACACCCACACCTTGCGGCCCGCCGTGTCGAGCAGGCCCCGGTTGTGCAGGTACTTCATGAAGCGGGCCTGGTAGATGCCCGTGATCGGCCCGAGGCCCATCGACACGGTCGGGAAGTTCCAGAAGGTCGGCATGAGCCAGGGGTGCGGATAGGAGGAGAGGCCGCCGCCGCCGACCTCCTGCCGGAAGTTGCGCAGCCGCTCCTCGCTGAGCCGGCCCTCGAGATAGGCGCGCGCGTAGATGCCGGGCGACGAGTGGCCCTGCACGTAGACGAGGTCGCCGCCGAACTCGGCGGTCGGCGCGCGGAAGAAGTGGTTGAAGCCGACGTCGTAGAGGGTCGCCGCCGAGGCGAAGCTCGCGATGTGGCCGCCGAGCTCCGACGACTCCCGGTTGGCCTGCACCACCATCGCGAGCGCGTTCCAGCGCACCAGCGAGCGGATGCGGTGCTCGAGGCCGGGCTCGCCGGGGATCTTCTCCTCCTCGGACACCGGGATCGTGTTCACGTAGGCAGTGTTGGGCGAGTAGGGGAGCTGCACGCCCGAGCGGCGCGCCTTGTCGATCAGCCGTTCGACCAGGTAGTGGGCGCGCTCGACGCCCTCCGTCTGGAGGACGGAGTCGAGCGCGTCGAGCCACTCCTGGGTCTCGCGCGGATCGCTGTCGGCGGTGCGGTCGGCCATCCCCTCGCCTCGCTACGCGGTTCGCCGCCGGCGGGCTTCCCGGAGCTCCTCGAAGTCCGCATCGGCGTGATACGACGAGCGCGTGAGCGGCGAAGCTGCGACCTGCAGGAAGCCCTGGCCGAGCGCCGCCTCGCGGTAGCCGTCGAACTCCTCCGGAGGCGCGAAGCGCGCCACCGGGACGTGCTCGGGGCTCGGGCGCAAGTACTGGCCGATCGTGACGAAATCGACCTGCGCCGCGCGCAGGTCGGCGAGCACGGCGAGGACCTCCTCCCGCGCCTCGCCGAGCCCGACCATGATGCCCGACTTGGTGAAGACGTCGGGCTCGAGCTCCTTGGCGCGGGCGAGCAGCGCGAGCGAGTGGCGATAGCTCGCGCCCGGCCGCACCGCGCGGTAGAGGCGCGGCACCGTCTCGAGGTTGTGGTTCCACACGTCCGGGCGCGCGGCCGCGACGGCCTCGAGGGCGCCCGGCTTGCGGCGGAAGTCGGGGGTCAGCACCTCGATGCTCACGCCGGGCGCGCGCGCGCGGATCGCCTCGATGCAGGCCGCGAAGTGGCTGGCCCCGCCGTCGGGCAGGTCGTCGCGATCGACCGACGTCACTACGACGTGTCGGAGGCCGAGGCGCGCCGTCGCCTCGGCGACGCGCTCGGGCTCGCGCGCGTCGACGGCGTCAGGCAGGCCGGTCTTGACGTTGCAGAAGCTGCAGGCGCGCGTGCAGACGCTCCCGAGGATCATCACCGTCGCGTGGCGCTGCGCCCAGCACTCGCCGAGGTTCGGGCAGGCCGCCTCCTCGCACACCGTGTGCAGGCGCAGGGAGCGCACGAGCGCCCGCGTCTCGCGCAGGCCCGGCGAGTCCGAGAGCCGCACCCGCAGCCAGGGCGGCTTGCGCTCGGTGGCGCTCGCGGTTTCCGGCGGCACGCGTTGGCTCCTCTCCGACCCCCTCCGGATCGCTCCCCCAAACAAGCAGGTTACCCCCGTCCCCTGGGGACGCCCGTGTCCAGCTGTCCCCGCTCTTCGGCAGCTCGGGCGAGCGCTCGGAGCGGGGAGGCTCCCTCAGCGGCCCTGGAAGACCGGCTTTCGCTTCTCGAGAAATGCCCGAACGCCCTCCCGATAGTCCTCGCTCTCGAAGCAGGCGGCGATCGAGCGCCGCACGGCCTCCGCGTCGCGCGCAGCCGGGTCCTTTCCGAGCTCGCGCACCACGCGCTTGGCGCTCCGCAGCGTGAGCGGCGCGTTCTCGGCGATCGAGAGCGCGACGGTGCGCGCGCGCGCATCGAGCTCCGCCTTGGGGACGACCTCGTTCAAGAGGCCGCGCGCCAACGCCTCCTGCGCGCTGAAGCGCCGCGCGGTGAAGAACACCTCCTTCGCCGTCGATGGACCCACCAGCCGCACGAGCGCCTCGATCCCCGCCGCGTGGTAGCCGAGCCCCAGCCGTGCCGCCGGGATCGCGAGCTCGGCGTCGTCGGCCGCGTAGCGAAGGTCCGCGCCGAGGGCGATCGCCATCCCGCCGCCGACGCAGAAGCCGTGGATGGCGGCGAGCAGCGGCTTTTCGAGATCGGCGAGCGCTGCGAAGGCGCGCGCCGTGGTCTCCTCGTAGGCCTGCGCCGCGCGCGCGCCGGTGCGCGCGCTCGCGAACTCCGAGATGTCGGCGCCCGACACGAACGCGACGTCGCCGGCGCCGCGCATCACGACCACGCGCACGCGCGGGTCGGCGTCGAGCGCGGCGACGCGCTCCGGGATCGCCTGCCACATCGCGAGGTCGATCGCGTTGCGCCGTTCGGGGTGATCGAAGAGTAGCCAGCCGAGCGGCGGCTCGATGGCGCTGCGCACCTGCCCGGGCATGGCGGCGCAGGGTAGCGAAGCGAGGCGCGCATCCCGTAGGCTAGGCGGCTGCGGAAGGGGGGTCCGCATGCGCGACTGGCTGCGCGACGCGCTCGAGCGCCGTCCGACCTGGATGAACGCGCTCCTGGTCTTCTGTGCCTACATGGCGTTCGTCTACGTGCCGTGGGACTTCCTCGCGAAGCCGGTGGCGCGCGACCAGGAGGCCTGGTTCGGCGTCCTCCTCGAGGGCTGGGCGGCGAAGCTGACCGAGCCGCTGCACTGGGCGATCTACGCCGCGGGGACCTACGGGTTCTGGCGCATGCGGCCGTGGATGTGGCCGTGGGCGGCGATCTACGCCTCGCAGGTCGCGATCGGCATGGCCGTCTGGCCGATCCTCCACTACGGCGGCGCCCGCGGCGTCGCGCTCGGCGCCGTCGCGTTCGCGCCGCTCGCGCTCCTCACGGTCGCGCTCTGGCGCGCGCGCGGGCGCTTCCGCGCGCCGCGACCGTCGCTGCGGGAGCGCTACGGAGAATGGGCGCTCGTCACGGGTGCCTCGGCCGGCATCGGCGCCGCGTTCGCCCGCGCGCTCGCAAGCGAGGGCGTTTCGGTGGTGCTCGCGGCGCGGCGCGAGCCGGAGCTGCGCGCGCTCGCCGCCGAGCTCGTCGGGGTGGGAGCGCCGGCGACGCGCGTCGTGGCGGTCGACCTCGCCGCCGCCGAAGGTCCGGAGCGGCTGGTGGCGGCGGTCGCCGACCTCGAGATCGCCATCCTCGTCAACAACGCCGGCTTCGGTCTCGCCGGCCGCCTCGACGGGCAGGACGCCGCGCGCCTGCGCGAGATGGTGCAGCTCAACTGCTCGGCTCCGCTCTGGCTCACGAGCCGGATCCTGCCGAAGATGCGCGCGCGCGGCCGCGGCGCCGTGCTCTTCACCGGCTCGATGGCCGGCAAGCAGCCGCTGCCCCTCCACGCCGCCTACGCGGCGACCAAGGCCTTCGACAGCTTCCTCGGCGAGGCGCTCTGGGCGGAGACGCGCGGCAGCGGCGTCGACGTGCTCGTCGTCGAGCCCGGATCGACCGAGACCGAGTTCCAGGCGGTGGCCGGCGAGATTCCGCACCCGGGTCAATCGCCCGACGAGGTCGTCGCGGTCGCGCTCGATGCGCTGGGACGCCAGCCCTCGGTGGCGACGCGCTGGCTCCACTGGCTGCGCGGCAATGCCGGCATGCGGCTCATGCCCCGCTCGCTCCTGGTGCTCGCCGCGAAGGCGTACACCGCCAAGCAGACGCCGCCCGAGAGGTGTTGACAAAGCGAGACGCCCGCGGAGGTGACCGCGGGCGTCGGCAATTCGAAGAGAACCCGAAGCCGTGAGGGCTAGGCGGCCCGCGAGGAACCCGCGTTCAGGCGGGCGAGGCGCTCCTGCAGGCAGGAAGGGCAGATCCCGTGGCTCGCCGGAGAGGCGCGCCGGGGCATCTGCCGGGTGTTCTTCCGGCCGTAAAGAGTCCGTTGGCACCATGCGCAGACGACCTTCACGTCCATGAGGTGGCCGTGGGACGGAGCGCGTGGCAGGAAAAATCAGCGCAGCTCGGGCGCAGGCCCCCGGGGGCCCGTCATGCGCAGCGTCTGTCCAGGGCGATTCAGGAAGGCCGATGGGAGGGGGGTGGAGGGGTCGAGGATCCGCTGGTGGAGCTGGGGGGAGTCGAACCCCCGACCTCTTGAATGCCATTCAAGCGCTCTCCCAACTGAGCTACAGCCCCGGCGGACGGCGCGGCAAGCTATCGCCCGGGTCTAGGACTGTAAAGCCCGAGAGGGCGCTTCCCTACGTGGAACGGCGCATGCCCCATGGTATGTTGGCGCGCCCGCCAGCCGGAGTGGCGGAACTGGCATACGCAGGGCCCTCAAAAGGCCCCGGCCCACGGGCCGTGTGGGTTCGAGTCCCACCTCCGGCACCAGCGTGCTGCGCGCGTGCAACCTGCGCGCAGGCGGGCGACGCGAGCGGCCGAGCCGCTAGGTTGAAGCAGTGGATCGAGGCGGCTCGGCTCTGGGCCGTTGGGTTTGCAGAGGCCGGCGCGCCGGCGCCGGCGGGGAAGGCGAATAGGGCGGCCGACGTCTCGTCGAATCGGCCGTCTCTCGGCAGGCGACGCGCCCCTCGAGGCGGCGAAGCCGAAGAAAGGAGAGGCGATTCCATGCTCCGTGTCGTTCAGCGAGTCTGTGGGATGGTGGTGTTGGCGCTCAGCCTGTCGCTCGCGTCCGCCGCGGCCCACGCCCAGATGCGCGATTTCCGCGGACAGGTCGACGAGATCAGCGCGAAGAAGATCATCATCGACAACCGTCAGGGCGACAAAGTCACCTTCGAGAAGCTCGATTCGACCACGGTCGAAGGCGAGAAGACGAAGTGGGAAGACATCAAGAAGAAGGATTGGGTGAACGTCAACTGGAAGTTCACCGACAAGCCCCGCAAGGCCTACAAAGTGACGGTGCTGCCGCCGCAGAAGGAAGCCGGCGAAGAGGTGCAGTAGCGCCGCAGAGCCTTCGAGTCGAAGAGGGCCTCCCACCGCGAGGGAGGCCCTTCTTCGCGCGGTTTGCAGAGCAGGCCCCTTCCGATAGCCTCCTCGCATGGTCTCGAGTTCCGCGCAGCCGTTGCTGCGTCCAGACCAGTTCGAGCGCTATCGCCGCCATCTGGCGCTGCCCGAGTTCGGCGCGGAAGGGCAGGCGCGCCTGCTCGCGGGGCGCGTGCTCCTCGTCGGCGTCGGTGGGCTTGGCTGTCCCCTCGCGCAGTATCTCGCCGCCGCCGGCGTCGGCCGGCTCGGCCTCGTCGACTGCGATGTCGTCGACGCCTCGAACCTGCAGCGGCAGGTGCTGTACGCGACGGGGGACGTCGGGCGCCCGAAGGTCGAGGTCGCCCGCGAGCGGATCCGCGCGCAGAACCCCGACGTGGAGGTGGTGATCTCGGCGGAGCGCCTCAGCTCCGCCAACGCGCTCGAGCTCTTCGCCGGCTACGACGTGATCGTCGACGGCAGCGACAACTTCCCGACCCGCTACCTCGCGAACGACGCGTGCGTGCTGCTCGGAAAGCCGAACGTGCACGGCTCGGTCTTCCGCTTCGAGGGCCAGGCGACGGTCTTCGACACAAGCCGCGGGCCCTGCTACCGCTGCCTCTATCCCGAGCCGCCGCCGCCCGGCGCGACGCCGTCCTGCGCGGAGGGCGGCGTGCTTGGCGTGGTGCCGGGCCTGATCGCGCTCGTCCAGGCCACCGAGGCGCTGAAGCTCGTCGCGGGGATCGGCGAGCCCCTCGTCGGCCGGCTCCTCCAGTTCGACGCGCTCGAGATGAGCTTCCACGAGTTCCGGCTCGAGAAGGACCCGGACTGCCCGATCTGTGGCGAGCGACCGACCTTCTCCAAGCTGATCGATTACGAGGGATTCTGCGGCGTCGGTCGAGGGATCGAGCCGGCCGCGCGCGAGAAGAGCGCCGCCGAGGTCGCGGCGATGCGCGCGCGCGGCGAGCGCTTCCTCCTGCTCGACGTGCGCGAGCCGAGCGAGCGCGAACGCGCGCACATCGCGGGCGCGCGACTGCTCCCGCTCGGGCGCCTCGAGGCGGAGCTCGGCGCGCTCTCGGAGTGGAAGGATCAGCCGGTGGTGGTGCACTGCCACAGGGGGGTGCGCAGCGCGCGCGCTGCGCGCTCGCTCGCGGAGCGCGGGTTCACGGAGGTGTGGAGCATGGCCGGCGGAATCGAGGCGTGGTCGCTGACCGTCGATCCCGGCGTGCCGCGCTACTAGCGAGGAGGCGATGGCGAAGGGCGCAATCCCCAATCCGCTCGAACGGAGGCACCTGATCGAGCGCGAGCTCGCCCCCGAGGCCGCGCTCCGCGTCGCCGAGGCCTATCTCGCCGAGGACCGCGCCTGGGACGCGATCGCCTTCCTCGCCAAGGCGGGGGCGCGAGACCGGCTGGCGGCCCTGCGCGAGGAGGCGGTGCGCGCCGGCGATGCCTTCGTGGTGCGCGAGGTCTCGCGCGCGCTCGGGGACGATCCAGGGGCCGAGCGCTGGCGCGCGGTCGCCGAGGCGGCCCGCGGGGCCGGCAAGGAGCGCTTCGCCGGCGACGCGCTGCGACAGGCTGCAAGGGGGGAGGGCTAGACGCGATGACGCTTCGCGCGATCGTGGTGCGCGGGCTCGCCAAGGAGGTCGAGGAGGATCTCAACAAGTTCCTCGCCTCGCGGGCCGCCGTCGAGATCGTCCACATGGGCCAGAGCGAGTCGGGTGATCACATCACCGTCACGCTGATCGTCGAAGAGCCCGTCGCGCGCGACTGACTCCGTGTCCGCGGCATCCATCGGGATCGAGAACGCCCGCTCGCACAACCTGCGCGGCGTGAGCTGCGGGATTCCGCTGCGCCGCCTGACGGTGGTGACGGGCGTCTCCGGATCGGGAAAGTCGACGCTAGCGTTCGACACGCTCTACGCCGAGGGCCAGCGCCGCTACGTGGCCTCGCTCTCGAGCTACGCGCGCCAATTCCTCGAGCGCCTGCCCCGACCCGAGGTGGATCGGATCGGCAACCTCCCCCCCGCGATCGCAATCGAGCAGCGCAACCGCGTGACCAACGCCCGCTCCACGGTCGGCACCGCCACCGAGCTGCTCGATCACCTGCGGCTCCTGTGGGCCAAGATCGGCGAGACGCGCTGCCCGCAGTGCGATCTGCGCGTCGAGCCCGGGACGGCCGACGCCGTCGCCGGGCGCATCCTCGCGCGCTGGGAAGGCAAGCGCGTGTCGCTCGGCGTGCCCCTGCCGCGGGACCGCAAGATCTCCGCGGCCGAGCTGCACGCGAAGCTCCTGCGCGAGGGCTACGGGCGCCTGCTCGACGCGAGCGGCGCTGTCGTCGACCTCGGCGAGCACCCGCCGCGCCGCCTGGCCGCGCTGCGCGCGAGCGCGCTGGTCCTGATCGATCGAATGGCGGTCGACGGCTCGCGCGGCGAGGGCGCCGGCAGCGCGCGCGGCCGGCTCGTCGAGGCGGTGGCGAACGGGTTCGCGCGCGGCGACGGCGAGCTGATCGTGGTCGCCGAGAACGGCGAACGCGCCGCGGTTCGCGAGGGCTTCGCCTGCGACGGCTGTGGCCGGCGCTTCGCCGCGCCCGAGCCCGCGCTCTTCTCCTTCAACAGCCCGCTCGGCGCCTGTCCGACGTGCCACGGCTTCGGCCGCGTCTCGGCCCTCGACGTCGAGCGGCTGGTTCCCGACGCGGCCCGCTCGCTCGCGGCCGGCGCCATCGCGCCCTTCACGACGCCCATGGGGAAGTATCTGCAGAAGGATCTGCTCGCCGCGTGCCGGCGGCTCCGGATCCCGAAGGACACGGCCTGGCGCGACCTCGACGCCGAGATGCGTCGGCTCGTGATGGAGGGGGACGGCGGCGACTGGTACGGCGTGCGCGGCTTCTTCGAGTGGCTCGAGAGCAAGCGCTACAAGGTGCAGGCGCGCATGCTGATCGCGCGCTACCGGCGCTTCGATCCGTGCCCCGCCTGCGAGGGGCTCCGGCTTCGCCCGGAGGCGCTCGCCGTCCAGGTGGACGGACGCCACCTCGGAGCGGCGTCGCGCATGACGATCGCCGCGCTGCGCGGCTGGCTCGACGGATTGGAGCTCGCCGCGGGGGACGCCGCTCGCGCCGGACGGCTCCTCGAGGCGCTGCGCGCCCGCGCGCGCACTGCCGACGAGGTCGGCCTCGGCTACCTGGCGCTCGACCGCCAGATGCGCACGCTCTCCGGCGGCGAGGCGCAGCGCATTCAGCTCGCGAGCGCGCTCGGCGGCACGCTCACCGCCGCGCTCTACGTGCTCGACGAGCCGTCGATCGGCCTCCACGCGCGAGACGTGGCGCGGCTCCTCGCGGTGCTGCGGGCGATCCGCGACCAGGGGAACACCGTCGTCGTGGTGGAGCACGCGCCGGAGATCGTCGCGGCCGCGGACCATGTGATCGATCTCGGGCCCGGCGCCGGGCGCCTCGGCGGTTGCCTCGTGGTGGAGGGCACGCTCGAGCAGGTGCGCGCGCATCCCGAGTCGCTCACGGGCCGCGTGCTCCGCGGCGAGCTGGCGCAGCGCCCGCGGCCGCGCCGCAGGGCCTCGGGCCGGCTCCGCATCGTCGGGGCGGGCGCGCACAACCTCAAGGACATCACGGTGGACGTCCCGCTCGGCCAGCTCGTCTGCGTCACCGGAGTTTCGGGCGCGGGCAAGTCGAGCCTGGTGCGCTCGGTGCTGGTGGGCCACCTCCAGGGGGATCCGGACCGCGGGCCCTGCGAGCGCGTCGAAGGCGCGGAGGCCCTCTCCGGCGTCTCGGTGGTCGATCCGACGCCGCCGACGCGCAGCCCGCGCTCCAACCCCGCGACGGTCTCGAAGGCCTTCGAGGCGATCCGTCGCCGCTTCGCCGCGACGCGCGAGGCGCGCGCCCTCGGGCTCGCCCCTGGCTGGTTCTCCTTCAACGTGCCGGGCGGGCGCTGCGAGGCGTGCGAGGGCGCGGGTGAGCAGGTCGTCGACATGCAGTTCCTCGAGGACCTCCGGGTCCCGTGCGAGCAGTGCGACGGCCGGCGCTACCGGCCGGAGGCGCTGCGCGTGCGGGTCGCGGGCCAGAGCATCGTCGACGTCCTGGCGATGACCCTCGACGAGGCGGCGGGCTTCTTCGCTGAGGACCCTGGCGTCGTCGAGCGGCTGCGCCCCTACGTGCGCGTCGGCCTCGGCTACCTGACGCTCGGCCAACCGCTCTCGACGCTCTCGGGCGGGGAGCTGCAGCGCCTGCGCATCGCCGGCGCGCTCAGCGAGGGAGAGCCGCGCACGCTCTACGTAATGGACGAGCCGACCACCGGGCTCCATCCCGCCGACGTCGAGGTGCTGCTCGCCTGCTTGGACGAGCTCCTCGACGCGGGCGCCAGCGTGGTGCTGGTCGAGCACAACCTCGACGTGATCCGCCGCGCGGACTGGCTGATCGACCTCGGGCCCGAAGGGGGGCCGGGCGGCGGCCGCGTGGTGGCGGTGGGGACGCCGGCGGCGGTGGCGCGCGTCGCCGGCTCGTTGACCGGCGCGGCGCTGCGCGGGGAGCACGCCTGATGGGCGAGCGCGCCGTCCCGCCGGACGACATCACGCCCGAGGTCTTCTTCACGCGCTGGGTGCCCGAAGCAGTGGCGGCCGATCCCGCGCGCAGCGCGCGGCTCGGCCGCGACCCGGTGACGCTCGAGTTCGAGCTCGAGGGAGCGGGGGGAGGATTCTGGGTGCTCCAGATCGCCGACGGCGTCGTCCGCGGCTCCGAGGGCTGCGCGGAGGACGCCCATCTGCGCGTCCGCCTCGACGTCGGGACCTGGCGCGCGCTCAACCGCGGCGAGATCTCGGCCCCCGAGGCGTTCCTGCGCAGGCGGGTCCACCTCCGCGGCAACCTGCTGCTTGCGGTGAAGCTGCACCTGATCCTGGGCTGAAGCGCGCTCGCGAATCAGCCCGGCGTTCGCTCGAAGCTCGGGATTCCCGGCGGCACGTGGTGGAAGCTCTGCTTGTCGACCGTGAAGATCACCATCTGCGGGCCGCCGAACAGCTTCGGGTCGTCGAACGTCCCGGGCTTGAGCAGCACGGCGCCCGGAAGGCCGGGGGCGCGGGTCAGGATGTGCGTCCCGCAGTCCTTGCAGAACTCCCGGGTCACCGGGCTCGCGAGGTCGCTGCGCCGGAACTCCTTGGCCGACCCCTTCGTGTAGGCGAAGCCCGCCGCCGGCATCGCCATCACCACGTTCGGGTGCCCGCCCGAGATGTACTGGCACTCGCGGCAGTGGCACTGGCCCTTGAACATCGGATCGCCGTTCGCCGCGTAGCGGAGCCCGCCGCAATAGCAGCCGCCCTCGACCTTCATGCGTCTTCTCCTTCGAACGGGACACTACCCCGCGGTCAGCTTCGCCGCTTCGGGTTCGCCTTCTTGGCCTCGCGGCGGCGCGCGAAGACACGCTTGTCGTGGATGCGGCGGAGCTGGTGGTCGACCTTCTCGAGCGCCTTGTCGACGGCGAGGCCCATCTCGATGGCGCTGGCGTGCGTGTCGATGTGGACGTTTCCGCCGCTGACCCGGGCGTGGGTGACGTGGCCGGCGCCGTCGGCCGAGACGGTGAGCTCATAGCGCAAGGTCTCCGGAAACTCCGCGGCCAGCGCGTTGCAGCGCTTCTCGATGCCGCTGCGCAGCGCCTCGTCGGTCTCCAGGTCCTTGAAGCTGATCACGATCGTCACGTCCGCCATCCGCAGCGACCTCCTCATCGGTCCTTCGCTCTCGAGCCGTCGCGCTTCGAACCGGCGTTTGTCCGCCGTTGCGACGAGCACCTCCTCCCCAAGTCTAACTCGGCGTACACTGGGCCGCCGTGACGGCCTACTCGCTGCGCGAAGCGGCGCGCATCTTCGGGATCTCGCCGGCGAGGCTGCGGCAGTGGGAGCGCAGTGCCCTGGTGCGCCCGACGGCGTCCGTGGACGAGCGGCCCGCCTTCGGCTTCCGGGACCTGGTCTGCATCAAGACGATCCTGGTGCTGCTCGAGCGCGGCGTCCCGCTGCGGCGGATCCGCCGCAGCGTCGAGGCGGTGCGCGAGCGGATCCCGGAGCTCGACGAGCCGGTGGCGTCGCTGCGCGTGTGGCTCGAGGGCTCCGACCGCGTCGTACTGCGGCACGACGGCGCCCTCTACGAGCCGTCGGGCCAGATGGTGATCGACTTCGCGCTGGCGCCGGAGCGCGCCGACGACGTGGCGCTGCTCGCGCCGCGTCGCGACGGCGCGC
>Ga0335082_10004382_pt1 | contig 15374 bp, 11 predicted proteins | sample Lox_Sample_41_FD_206718 | JGI IMG/M metagenome (GOLD analysis project Ga0335082, IMG submission 206718) | Soil microbial communities from Loxahatchee National Wildlife Refuge, Florida, United States - Lox_Sample_4.1 | ecosystem: Environmental > Terrestrial > Soil > Wetlands | place: USA...
TATCAATCTTTAATCGTCCTCAATTGTCTAGGGCCTCAGCGCTCGCGGCGGTAACCATGCTTCAATCAATATTGCCGGTCCCCTGTCGGCCTCCAGGCAGGAGAAATGACTCGCTCATGCTGATGCCGTTCGGCAAGCGTTCCCCAGGTGACCGTGAATTCACCATACCGGTCATTGATCTCGTCCATGGCCTCTGCGACGAACTTCCGCTTCCGCTCATCCGCGAAGAGCGGCATCTCCACCATCCTCCGCTCCAGGCACGATACGCTCACGCCCACAAGCCTCACCGGCTGCAAGAGCCTGGTCTCGCGGAGCAGACCCAGGGCCGCCGCATAAATGTCCAGTCCATGGTTGACAGCCCGACGAAGCCGCCGCTGCTTCGAGAACGTATGGAAATCCGCGTACCGAATAATAAGGGATACTGTCCGTCCGCCGTACAGGCCTCGCCTCAGCCTGCGCCCCACCTTTTCCGCAAGCTGGAGGATATGGCGCTCAATCATGGTGATATCCGAGCAATCCTCATCGAGGGTCATGCTGTGGCCCATGGACTTCGCCTCGCCCTCTTCCTGCTGCTCCAGCGGCTCCACGGGATCATCGTCCACGCCCAGCCCCATGTTTCGGAGCCGCTCACCGATGATCCCGAACCGGGATATGAGCTTCCGGATCGGAGCACGGCCGAGCTCTCCACAGGTATGAATTCCCATGGCGGCAAGATGCCGGGTAAAATTTGGTCCGATGCCGCACAAAGCCTTCACCGGCAGATTTTCGAGCACATCACTCACGTCGTCCGGGGAGATGAGCACGAGGCCATCGGGTTTCTGCAGATCGCTCCCGAGCTTAGCAAGGAGTTTATTGGACGCGATGCCGATCGAACAGGTCAGGCCGGTCTCGTGCCAAATCCTCTCTTTTATCTGGATAGCGATCCGTACGGGATCGCCAAAGAGCGCATCGCATCCGGTCACGTCCAGGAAGGCCTCGTCGATAGAGAACAGCTCGACAAGCGGTGTGAAGGCTTTCCATATTTCAATCAGCCGCTCACAGGCATTGGAATACTTCGCCGACTGCGCGGGGACGAGGACTATCTCCGGACACTTCTGCCGCGCCTCCCAATACATCATCCCTGTCTTCACGCCGAAGGCCCGCGCCTCGTAAGACGGCGAAAGGATGACGCCCCGGTGCTCGGACCCGACCACAGCCATGGCCTTGTCCCGGAGCGCCGGGTCCGCGCGCTGCTCCACCGAAGCGAAGAAGGCGTTCATATCGATATGAAGGATTGTTTTCATGTTTTTTTATCGCAGAGCCCGCTAAAAACACAGTGAACTTTTGGAAGCTATTCGCTGCGCATAACGCCATTTTTCAAAATATTTATGTTACTGGTGATTCGCAGTCGAACCCGCATCCAGAGCTACCACTTAGTTTCTCCTCTACAATCTCCGCGGTATAACATGGATTCAAGTCTCTGCGTTCGTCAGTCTCCAGTTGAAACTCTCGGCATTGTAGCAGATCTCATACAATCCCTGTCCGTCCGTTACCGAGAAGTGGAGGATGCCCGCACTGCCTGCCCGCGTTCTCCACGTGAAGGTGACCTCCTGTATCCGGACCTGTCTTCCATTCCAGACAAACCAGACCGGCTTGATCCTTCCGCGGGAAAAAACCGCCCCCACGCTTATCGTTTCATTGATCTCGACCGCCATAGGATAATACATAGTATAGTGAACATTTGTTTACCTGTCAAGAGGTAACGGCATTGATTCCTTCCCTCGCGCCAACCTCTCAACAAATAAGAGTTTTTATGGCAGGCAATTAACAGGCAGGGATCTGTCGTATAAAGGTTGGCAACTCGGTGGACAAGCCGGACGGTCAGATCTGGCACATCATCATCTTCCGAAGCGATGATGAAGTCCATGCATTCGGCATCATCAGCACACCCAATACTCGAACGGGCCCCAACGTGTTGCATTGCGGGCTCGGCGCCTATATATCGGCAAGTGAGAATCCGGCAGCCGCTGTCTTCGTCAAATCGCTCTTCGCCTTCTATCAGGAAGACTGTGTCCACAGTAAGGACGATGTTAAGTTGTTTGGAGGCATCTCCTCCGCCATCGGCGTAGAGAAAGAACGTTAGGAGGTCATAACAGCGTCAAAGGTGAGGGAAAGAAGGGTGGTATAAAATTATCTACGAATATGACTGGCATGCGGTGACGGAACGCATAGCGGTGAAAATCGCGGGGGCCCCGCAAAGCCCCTTGAACACAGGATCGCTCAACACACCTCTGGACATCTACGAACGCCGCATCGAGTCCGGATACAAGGTATGTGATTTAAGATACAGGATAGAAGAGGTCCTTGACGCTCAATTCCGCACTAAGGCTGCATCGAGAATCATCCACTATGCATGTCCCTTGCTCCGTAGAAACTCCCCAAATTTCATATCGATTTTCATGATATGGTCGATGATCCAGTCCACGACAACCTGGTTTGTGGTCGCCGAAAGGTCATAGGTGCTGCCCTGTACGCGCGGGAGAGACGCCTGCTCCTTGAGCTCGGCAAGGGTGGCAAGGTATTTTTTATGGTCCTCCCGTTGCTGTTCTAACCCGGGATACCGGGTCTCCTGCATGTGTTTTTCTTCCTCGGAAAAATGGACCCGTGCATAGTCATCAAGGAATTTAATCGTACTGTCAATCTCTTCCTTGCACCGACGCTCTTTTATGGCAAGAACGAGATTGTTGATCCGCTTGAACAGTTCTTTATGCTGGCTGTCGATCGAAGCGACGCCGACCGATAATTTCTCCGTCCACTCCATGGTAGGTCTCCTGGGATGGTCTTGTTCTATTCGATATTAACAAGCACGACCTGATATGTCAAGGCGGGATCTGCCTGTGTACAACCGAGCTGGAATCATCCAATAAAATTTGACACCCGTCGTTAAAAAGGTTAATTTGATGATTGTGAAGACCGCCGTCGAAATATACAAGCTCCTGCCCAAGACAAACTGCGGCAAATGCGGGACTACGAGCTGTTTCGGCTTTGCCGCGAAACTGGCCACACACCAGGCCGCGCCCGACGATTGCCCCACGATGACGCAGGCAGTGCGCGAGGCCCTTCGTGAGGCGGATAGGGATCGGCACCATTCTCGCGGCACGGTCTACGAGCAGACGCTGGAATCCCTGCGACCTAAAATCCGGGCATTAGATTTTCCGAAAGTGGCAGCGCTTTCCGGAGCGATGCTCACAGGCCCGGACAGCCTGGGGATCATGTTCTTGAGCGAGAAATATACGGTCACCAAGGATAAGATTCTGGACATATCAGGCAGGGAACCGCGCCCGTGGATATCGATCCTCATCTACAACCATCTCTGCATGCCCGACCCGCCTGCCCCTTCAGGAGAGTGGGTCACTTTCAGCTCGGTTCCGGCATCTCACGCAAAGGACAAGGCATGGGCAGGCCACGTTGAAGAAGTGATTGCGAAGCATTACGCGGGAAATGTCACAGGATTAAGAACTGCCTGCGAGCGGCTGGGAGGAGTTCAGACGCAGGTAAAGGGAAATCAGGATGCGGCATATGAATTCCGGTTCTTCCCCCACTATCCCGCCTTACTCCTGTTCTATGATGCTGTTCCGGACGAGGATTTCCCCGCCCAGTGCAAGCTCCTGTTGGACCGTAACGTTCCTCATTACCTGGACATCGAATCCATCGTAGTGCTCGGGGAGGAATTCGCGGGAAGATTGACGGAAGGCTAAAGAACGAAGGCATCTTTCGCTGACGCAAAGGCTGCAAAATAATCAAAAAAAATAACCCTTGTATCTCTCTCTGAACACTGTGAGAACCATACTCCCTTGCTTATGTTCCCCTCGCTTGCCCCCCGCCCACTCTGGTTATGGCGGAGATCAACGGAGCCCGCTATGGCCTCCTATTTCCCCAGCGGCTTGAACTTTTTCCCTCCGCTTTCGACGAACTTGCTGAAGAACTCGACGTAATGCAGTCTGAGCGAGTGTATCGTGGGAGAGAACACGCCGAGGACGATATTGAGGATATGGAGCAGCGCGGCCACCGCCACTCCGATCACGATGTCCCCCATCTCGCCTGCAAGCCGGTTCGCCACAAAAGCGAGTAGGACTGACGTCAATCCTATCGCCATGATCCTGACATAGGAGATGATGTTCCCGATGCTTTTAAGGAGTTCAAGCGGGGCCAGGAGACCGCCGCTAAAAAACAGGAACGGTGTGGCTATCAGGATCACGATGATGATGGGCCTCGAAAGGACCGCGGGGAAAAGCCCGGAATAAGACGCGAACACCACGATCAGACAGAGAATGACGACGATGTTCAGAAGCTTGTAGACGGCCTCCTTCCGCACATGCTTCCTGAAGGCGGTTATGACGCCCAAAAGCAGCCCCAGGAGGATGTGTACCACTCCGGCGGAGAGCGCGAATATCATCATGGGCACCACCGACGTACGCCGCTCGATCAACAGCGGCTTAAGGCCGAAGAGCCTCGTGCCGAGGTCGCCGAACAGCTCTCCGTAGAGGAGGCCGAACAATATAGTATATAGTGATGACACAAGAAGTATTCTGGACGCATCGGCCACGTCCTTGCTCTTTGCAAACCGTTTGATGAGAATAAACGACAGAACCGCAAGGAGCACGCCGTATCCCGCATCACCGAGGATCATGCCGAAAAATATGGGAAAGAAAATGCCGATAAACGGCGTCGGGTCAAGGGACGTATACGCCGGAAGCGGAAGGAGACGGCCGAAGAGCTCGAAGGGCTTGAAATAGGGCGGGTTCGTCAGAACAGTCGGAGCGTGTTCGAGGTCCTCTTCACGTACATGCTTCTCCTCCATCACTACCTGCATGCCGAACGACACTTCCAGCTGCGCCTTCAGCCTTCCCACGTCGTCTGAGGGCATCCATCCACGGATATAAAAGCACATCTGCGTCTGGTAAACCGACGCCGTCGCGTTGAGAAGCGAGATGCGCTCATCGATCCATTCTTTCACGCGATGGTAGAGCGGCATCCAGCGCCGGCCCAGTTCCGCAAGCTCCCTGTCGATCGCTTCGATCTCCATCGACAGCTTAAGGGATTGAGCTTCCAGATACGTGATTTTCTCAGAGAGGGAAAGGTTGGCAAAGTCGAAAGGTAGACTTAGTTCCGGGACATGCTCATGGGTTAACGCCGTGCTCACGGAATCGGCGATGCTCTTGTCTATGGTGATCATCCCTGCGAGTGTGCCGTCTCCGGCCGGCACAGTGAAAAGCTTATAGTTCCCTTCTGTCAACTTCGACACCAGCGCGCGAATGGTGTCTACCGCGCTCGCGTCCTTGATGGTGAGCCCGATAATGTCGAATTGAGGTGGAGTATGGGCCTCTTTAAAAAGAGAGTCGAGGGTGCTCAGGAAATCTTCAAAGCGCCCGAACTCCGTCACTTCCTTTTTTAGGCCGGACTTTCTTTCATGGAGCGCCTTGGCGGCCTTGAGGTGCTTCTCAACTGTGTAGAGAATGGTCCCAATGATCGACTGCGGCTGGATATAGCTTGTCCTCTCTGATATCTTGGGAATATAGGTGAAGAGCTCATCGATTTTGCGGCGTAGATCATCGAGGAAAAGACGTTCAAAAAGGGTTCGCTCCCGTTCATCGTGAAGAAAGGGCCTGATAGCCTCCTCACCGGTCTCCCTTTCGATAAGCGCCGCATTCTCCGGTTCGATCTCAAGCACGTTCAGTTTTTGCAGAAGGATAAGTATATCCTGCAGCAAGCCTTTCGGTCCGACGATCTCGACCTTCGACATTCTGGCTATCATGGTCTCATCCCGGCATTAGGCTGTTCCGCCATGCACAGGGATATCCGCTAGAGGATCTCTGTTTACGCATGCACGGTTCTTTGGGATTATCTTCTGACGCACGCACCAGCCTGCGTTTGTCTGCACAGCGGCACCATGCTATCCTCGCGGAGCTCTTCTATCATAATTGTAGCAAAAATGCTGCATAATGTTCGGGAATCTTATTATGATCTCAATAAGTAAAGAACGATATCCCTACTATTTGGCGTTCTGCAGGAGCAAGGCGGAAGAATCCATATCGGTCCAGACACACTGACCTGGTTAGTACGCGGGGAGAACACGAGAATCTACGGTTAAGGCTCAGCATGACGAATGAAGGCCTTCAGAATATCAAATACACTTACTCTCGCTTCGCTGCATAAATCAGATACTCCACGTTCCCGTCCTGGCCCGTGATTGGAGAAGGGATAACGCCCTTCACCTCAAGTCCGAATCTCCTGAAGGAATCGGTGATCCTGTTCACCACAGCGGTCCTCGCTGCGTCATCGCGCACGATTCCTCCCTTGCCAACCTGCCCTTTGCCCACTTCGAACTGCGGCTTGATAAGCGCGATGATCTCTGCATCGGGCTTGAGAAATCTCAGGATACCAGGAATAACTTTTTCGAGGGATATGAACGAAACGTCAGCAACGGCGATATCAATCGGCTCGGGCAGAAGCGACGGGTCGATCTCGCGGATGTTCGTACGCTCGATCGTCACAACACGGGCGTCCCGCCGGAGTTTCCACGCCATCTGACCGTAGCCCACGTCCACGGCATAGACTTTTTTGATTCCGCACTGGAGCAGACAGTCGGTGAATCCACCGGTCGAGGCTCCCACGTCCAGGGCGACCTTGCCTTCCACGATGATCCGAAACTCTTTTATTGCCGCTTCAAGTTTGAGGCCTCCCCTGCTCACATAGGGGAGAGATTCACCGAGGAGGTGGATCTCTGCATCCTCTGGAACGAGAGCTCCTGCTTTGTCGATTTTCTGGCCGCTCACCAGAACGTGGCCGGCAATTATCATAGCCTGCGCACGTTCACGGCTTTCAGATAGTCCACGGCCCGCGAGGAGACGGTCTAGACGGAGTTTTCTTGTTTTGCTTGGTTTGTTCCCAGACATTATGCGTTTTCTCAGGATGAGGAATAGGTATCGCTGGATCCTACCCCGAAAAGCACTGTTCCACTGAGCGTGGTGTGAATGTCTTTTGCGCCTGGACCGGGAGGAAGTTCTTTCTCAACTGCAACTTTTCGCGGGTGACCCGATATCCGTTTATAGAATCTGTCAAGCTATGCATCGCTAACGTCGCTTGACCAAATTGCTACGGTCTTTACCCAGAACATTTTTAAGCTTAGTGCCCTTTACAGATCACAACAAGCTCGTTTAGACATCCATCTTCTTGAGCACCACGACTGGTGCCACGGCTTTGAGACGGGACTGCATCACGAATTCCCTTACTTTCGCATAGATGCCGTCCGCATCCAGACCGTACCGCTGCCTGAGCACATTCTGTGAGCCATGCTCGATATACGCATCGGGAAGGCCGATGCGCAATGTCTTAACGCCGGCCACAAGGGAAGCATCCAGGCACTCGAGCACGGCGCTGCCAAACCCGCCGAGGAGAGCGTGCTCCTCTACGGTCACGACCCTGCATGTTTTCTTCGCCAGAGCAAGAATGAGTTTGGCATCGAGAGGCTTCACGAACCGTGCATTCACGACCGCCGCGGCAATCCCTTCAGCCTCAAGCCGCTTCGCCGCTTCAAGTGAGGGATAGACCATGGTCCCGATTGCCACGATCGCCACATCGCTCCCATCCCGGAGCAGTTCGGCCTTGCCGATCTCCAGGTTCTTCAGTTCCTGATCCATGGGAACGCCGTAGCCGGTACCGCGCGGATAGCGCACCGCCGTTGGCCCGGGATGCTCAACAGCAGTGTTGATCATGTGCTGAAGCTCATTCTCGTCCTTGGGGGCCATCATGACCATGTTCGGCACATGGCGCAGGTACGCGATATCGAACACACCGTGATGAGTAGGCCCGTCTTCACCCACAAGTCCCGCACGGTCAAGGGCAAGCGTCACCGGGAGGTTCTGGAGGCAGAGGTCGTGCACGATCTGGTCGTAGGCGCGCTGCGTGAACGTGGAATAGATGGCGGCCACAGGGTGGAGCCCTTCCACGGCGAGCCCGCACGCGAACGTAACGCCGTGGGACTCGGCGATCCCCACATCGAAGAACCGGTCGGGGAACTGTGCGGCGAACTTGTCCAGACCCGTGCCGTCGGGCATGGCGGCGGATATGGCGACGACCCTGTCGTTGTCCATTGCCAGCCTTACCATGGTCTGCCCGAAGACTTCCGTATAGCTCAGCACCGATGATTTCTTTGCCACCTTACCCGTCTGCCGCTCAAATGGCGGCGTGCCGTGGTACTGTGACGGGTCGCATTCAGCGAACTCGCAGCCTTTCCCCTTCCTGGTAATCACATGCACGAGGACCGGCCAGGTGTAATCCTTGATGTTCTGGAAGGTTTCGAGCAGGTGGTCGATATTGTGCCCGTCTATCGGTCCGATGTACTGAAACCCAAGGTCTTCGAACAGCATGCCCGGGACCATCAGGTTTTTGATGGAATCTTCCGCCTTTTTCGCGAGGTTGAACATTGATTCGCCGACCCTGGGAATACCTTGGAGGAACTGCTTGGTTTCCTTCCGCAGCTTGGTATAAAAATTTCCGGTCATGAGCCTGCTCAAGTACGATGAAAGCGCGCCCACATTCGGGGAGATCGACATCTCGTTGTCGTTCAGGATCACCACCAGATTTTTCTTCAGGTGGCCGGCCTGGTTCATCCCTTCAAAAGCAAGCCCTGCCGATATGGAGCCGTCTCCGATCACGGCGAGCACTCGGTAGTCCTCGCCCTTGATATCCCGAGCCGCTATCATCCCCAACGCGGCCGAGATCGATGTGCTCGCATGCCCTACATCGAAATGGTCGAAGGGGCTCTCATCCCGCTTCGGGAAACCGCTGATACCCCCATGTTGGCGGAGGGTTGGGAACTGCGTGCGCCTGCCGGTGAGGATCTTGTGTGCATAGGCCTGGTGTCCCACATCCCAAACGATACGGTCATTCGGCGTATCAAAGGCATAGTGGAGCGCGATTGTCAGCTCGACGACGCCGAGGCTCGGTGCAAGATGCCCCCCGGTTCTTGAGACGACATCGATGATTTGCTCCCTGAGCTCGGACGCAAGAATTGGGAGGTCCCCCTGGGGAAGTTCCCGCAGGTCTTTGATGGAATCTATTTTGTCGAGTATCATGGCATACCTCACTGGAAATACCAAATATCAAATTCCAAATCATTTTCAAGGATCAAATGCCAATTATGCCGGATCCTTGGATTTTCGTACTCAATGTCCCCTGTTTATGATGTACTTCGCTAACTCCCTGAGCGGGTCGGCCTTCCGGTCAAAATCCTTCAGGGCGGTGATGGCCTTGTCCACGACCTCCACTGCCCTCCGCCGTGATTCTTCGAGACCGTAGAAGCTCGGGAAGGTTCTTTTGCCTTTTTTGATGTCGCTGCCCACATCTTTTCCAATCTCTTCCTGTTTGCCCGTGATGTCGAGGATGTCGTCAGCGATTTGGAACGCAAGGCCCACCATCTCTCCGTAACGAGTCAACGCCGTAAAGTGACGTTTCCCCGCCCTGGCGTAGAGTGCCCCTACCCTGACAGACGCGCGGATAAGCGCTCCGGTCTTATGCGTATGGATATACTCGAGCGTCGGGAAGTCAATGTCCTTGCCCTCGGACTCCATATCCACCACCTGTCCCCCCACCATGCCGAATACACCGGATGCGGTTGAAATCTCTTTGATGATGGCAATGAGTCTGTTCGCAGGAACAGACTCCAGCCGACGGGGATCTGATAGAACTTCGAAGGCCATGTTCAATAAGCCGTCGCCCGCAAGGATGGCAATGGCCTCGCCATATACCTTGTGACAGGTAGGTCTCCCCCGCCTGAAGTCATCGTTATCCATGGCAGGAAGATCATCATGGATTAGGGAATACGTATGGATAAGCTCCAGGGTTCCCGCGAGGGGAAGCAGGCCGGCTGACTTCGCGCCAAGCGCTTCAGCAGCAGCCATGGCTAAAATTGGCCGCACCCGCTTACCGCCTGCAAACAGGCTGTAGCGCATGGCCTCATGGACTGACGATGGGAAGGTCTTCGGCGGCGGCATGAGCTTTTCTAGCGCCTTGTCAACGCTGTCCTTTTTCCTGGAAAGATATGATGTGATGTCCATACGTTTAAGGACCTACTCCCCTTCTTGTTCTTCAAAGGGCTGCACCGTGACCGTGCCGTTCTTGTTTTTCAGCAGTATTTCCACCCTTCGTTCAGCATCTTCCAGCCGCTTATTGCAGAGACGGGAAAGCTTTATGCCTTCTTCAAACAGTTTGAGCGACTGCTCCAGGGGGAGGTCGCCTGTCTCAAGTTCTTTCACAATATCTTCAAGCCGGGCAAGCGCGGCCTCGAATTTTTTTTCCGCCATACGGTTAGCTGCTCCAAATGTTCAGGCAGGTTGGAAGAATTTAAACTAAACCTAATTATATCCGGAACATAGCGGTAAATCAAGGGAAATGCGTGAGAAACCACTCAAATCAAACCCGACATTGACCACCGCGGGAACACAGATGCACAGAAAGTGCTTAGAATAGATGGCTATACGGAAAATCTGGTTGAAGTTGCAAGCAATATAAACTCTATATTATGCTTAAATCTCGGGTAATGCGGTTGATCTATACTAGCGCTCGTTGTTTGCGCACTACAGGGACAATTCCTTTTCTATCCTAAAGAACATGAAGTGTTTGATACGCCTACAAGATTGCACAGGACGAATTGTCAATGGCATCGCAATATACTGGTTGAAAGTTATACATGACTGTTGTGGCTAACCGGCGCATGAAAGGAGGCGAAGCCGACTGAAGCGCGTCCGGTTGAGCCGCGTGTTAGGCCCGACCGAGTTAGATGTCTGGCCTGAGCTTACTCTTGCTTGACTATATCGACCGATATCTCTACCGCCGGAATCGTTCCTCTGTTCTCAAGCCAGTGTGTGGTGTTCCTATCCTCGGGCCAGCCCACTCCCGGCCCATAGTCCGTAGCGACTCCATTTCGATAGTCAGTGATCGTTCCTTGAAGTATATAGACGGTGCCTGGTCTGTCTTTATGGTCGTGAATCGGGCCGAAGACGCCTCCAGGCTCGATAGTCACCATACGCATTCGAAGTTGGCGCCCTGCCATGCCCTCGATCTCAGGACCAAGGTCAACTGTTGCAAGTAACTTCACCGTAACACCTTTCGTCTCAGGTGCCACCTGTTCGTTGCTCATCGTGCTCTCCTCTCTGTACTTCCAGGGCCTAACAAGATATTATCGGTACGACTTTCCGTACCATAGATAACGCAACAGGGTCAAGGTGGATGAGGCTAAGTTGCCGTATTTATTACAGACCACCAATCAACTAATATTCATTTTGAGGAATATCCAGGAAAAGAAAATAATGTTACATTTATGGAATAGTCATTTGGACGTTCTAGCCCTTATGTAGGGCATTTTGGAATAGGTTCTGGCGCGGTGTATCCAGCGCTGTTATTTAATTGCGTCTATTGATGAGACTGAAAGAATCTGGTCGATTATTACACTGTAATCAACAGCAATCTGTCTGCACAATTACTCGTAGGAGGAAGTATATTACAATTTCTAAAACTTGCAATCGTCAATTGTTTCAGCATGTAACCAACAGAAGAAAGATCAGAAATCAAACTGGCATATTAAATGAGAAATATCCTTGCATGATTGCTATCAACCACAAAATCCGAATACCCGGATAGATTAAAGACTTTTTCGACCCGGATAAAATTCGGACGAAACAACGATAAAATCATGATTGAAACCTGCTGTCAAAATCCGTGTCTGAAAATCTTTTATTTTTTTCTCTGTGCCTCCGACTTTGTGGTTGATGAAATGCTCTCTCAGTCAATATTGTTTCCAAAGCTCGAGTCCCGTTCTTGAGGAAAGGAATCCGATTTGTTTCAACGCCTCCGCATAGGGGCTTCGGGAAGCAGGCGCTCCGTTAATTGTTTCGACGCTGATCTTCTGCACCGGATTAAACTCACGACTGAGCAGATCCTTGAACAGGGTAAAGTAACCTGGAAGGAGGGTATTGTCCGGCGCTTCGAGGATTTCCAAATTCTTCCCGAGGCGTTTTGAAATCATCACCAACCTGCTCCCGTGATAGACCAGGTAAGTGGAGGGAATGCGTGGAGGTAGGCCCTGTAATGATTCGAGCGTTAGACCGCAGAGGGACGCGGTGTCGGCTGCATTGACCCAAAAAACGGCGTCTTGGGGAAGGGGGTCCTGGAGCATCCGGAAGGCCTCGTGAGAGATGAATTGGGGACCCGAAATACCCTGGAAAAAATAACCGGACAGGACCTCGCCCGAAAGTTCCATCAAACGGAGGGACCTGAAAACGGCGCGCCACTGCAGGGGTGGCAGCTCGTTCACCAGAAGCTCGCGGAACAGGATGCCATACCGCCTGAGAAGCTGCCGGATACGGTCCTTCACGAGTTCCTCTTCTCCCAGAATGTCCCGCTCTTCGACGTGCGGGTCTATTCGGCGCCAGTGCCCTTCCAACGGCCGCGAGACCTTCCAGCGGTCGAACCCGGACCGGCGGGAGGTCAATCGTTCATCCGCGGCAAATGCCTGTGCCGTGAACCGCGTCATGACACCTTTCCTGATCGTCCGGAACGTATCGCTCGTAACGCTTCCCTTCCACGCCTGTTTCCAGAGCCTTTCCGTCGCAGTAACGCTGTCCAGGTGCGAAAAATCAGCGATCTCCAGAAAGCTGTATCGGCCCCGCCTGTCGGGGATCAAATGGTCCAGTTCGGATGCCGCCCCGGAACGATCAACCTCATCGGACGGCCGGAAGAGCTCAAGGTCCTGATTGAAGGACAGACTGATGCGCCGCTCACCGCAGCCGAACCAGACAAGGTCACTGGATGCCATGAGGCCGTCAAGCCATGAGCTCCGGTAAGGTTGCAGCCGGGCAGGAAGAAGATATTCTTCCCACGCTTCCACGCGGGCAGGCCATCCAAAAAGCTGCTCCAACCGTTGCTGAAGATCCTCCATTGATTCTCCCCGGGGGGTGATACCCTGAAAGGACGCTAAAAACAAGGGAAGCTGCTGCACGGGAAGCGCTTGGAAAGAAGGCTGGCGATACCTGCGCGCCATCCGCAAAAGCATCTCAAGGTTTTCGCTGTCGCAGATCTCGATCCGCGTGCTCTCTTCGCCGAACCTGTCCATGACCAGGTCCTGTGCCTCTATAAGCGGCTCGATCGCCTCTTCAAAACGCTCCGCGGTGACACCCAGGAGATGCATAACACTTTCTTTATCCACTGGGCCGTAGAAGGTCAGCCAGTCAGAAAGAAATGCGGGAAGGTCGTACTCCTCAGGCGGCGCAACGGCCTCGGGCGTCTCACGGAGAAAGGTCCTGATGCGGCGCTTCAGTGTCTCTGCATTCTCCTCGCCTGAAACCGGCTCCATCGAGACATCATCAAGGAGCAGGCGGAAAGCAACAAGCACCTTGGGGAGCCTTTCCAGACCGCTGAGAAGCGGATGCCTGACGCCCGGCCAGGAGACCCAGGCAAGCTTTTTCCCGTTCTGCCTGAGCCACTCTAGAGCATCCGCATCGTAGTCCCTGCGAATCGCGGCAGCGAGCTCTTTCCACTCCGGCTCCGGGATGAGTACCCTTTCCTTCACCCAGTCGAGCAGCTCAAGCGCAGAGCCCGGCGGATATCCAGGGGCCGTACGCTTCAGCTTTTCGTCAAGGACTCGCATCAGTTCCGTTGGAATTTTCGGACGCAGGTGTGAGGAGAACAAGAGCTCCTTGATCAGGTCGGGTCGGAGAGCCGATTCCCTGGCAAGGAGCGGCGTATCGTCCTCATACATGTTCTTGTTCGTCTGTTTCCAGACAAGATGGCCGGCAAACGGCGAGGCGGAGCGGGTGACGGTTTCGGTTACATGGATGATCCGATTTCGGACCTCTTCGAGGACCGATTTCAGGTTTTTGAGATCGAACTCATCCTCAAGGCATGTTCGCCACGTTTCGAGGAGGAGCGGAAAGTCCTCATAGCGCCGCACGGCTTCAAGAAGTTCCTTGGACCGGAGACGGATGAGCCAGAGGGGCATTCTGCGCTTGAAGCTCGATTTCGGAAGCAGGAGTGCCCGCTCCGCATTCTCCCGGAAGCGGGCGCCGAAGAACCCGGTCTTCTCCAACCTCCTGCGGAGCAATGTCTCGACGTTCTCCGGCTTGACAAGAGATAAGATGTCCTGAGACCGGAACTCGTGAGGAAGCATGAGAAAAACAGCGTTATCATCCTCGATGACCTGGAGCGGTTTACGCTCTTTTTCTTCCCATGCCTCGGCCAATGCCAGCGCGAAAGGCCGGTTTACCTTGCCCCCCCAGACCGTGTGCAGGATCGCCTGCTTGAAGTCACCCCGGCCCATGGGATCTTCCACCTGCTCGATGAGAAGATGATGGCGGTGAGGAAGACTGCTGCCGGTGGCCTCTTTCTGCAATTTCAGGAACCCGATGAGCTCGTCGACTGCCGTCTCTTCCATAGCATGCACGTTCATCAGCTCTTGTTTGAAATCGGGAAGATCAATGCGCCTGTCCGCACGCTCAAGAAAGAGGCCAATCTTTTCGGAAAGATGAAAATCGCGATCCTGTTCTTCCGCACGCCAGAACGGGAAAATGCCGGTGGCAGAGCGCGTAGGCACCACTTCCACATCGTTATGAGTGATCTTTTCGATGCGCCAGAGCTGGGAACCGAGGGTGAAGGTCTCGCCGATCGAACGTTCCCACACGAACTCTTCGTCCAGTTCGCCGATCTTGGCATGGGTGTCCTTCAGCCGCAGATCGAAGTAGCCCCGCTCCGGGATGGTCCCGCCTGAGGTATAGATGAGATAGGCGGCCTCGCTGTGCGCCTGGATTGTGTTGTCAATGCGGTCGAGTGAGACGCGTGCTTTCAACTCCCGGAGCCGCGTGTCTGCGTACCTGCCGGCGAGCATCTCGATCACCAGGTCGAAATGTTTCCGAGGGAGAGCTCGGTACGGGTAGCTGGCTTTGAGGAACGCGTACAGGTCGTCAATGTCCCATCGTTCCATTGCGGTCATCGAGAGAATGACTTGCGCAAGCACGTCGAGGGGCTCCTCCACCTGCCGGGCCTCCTCTATATCCTGCTCCAGGACCGCCCGTGCCATCACCGCCGCGTCCACGAAATCCATGCCATGCGTCGGGAAGAGCAGGCCGCTGCTCGTCTCCCCCACGGAATGGCCGGACCGTCCGATGCGCTGGAGGGTCGAGGAAACGGCCCGCGGCGTCTGGATTAGCACAACCTGATCCAGGCTTCCAATGTCGATGCCGAGCTCGAGCGAGTTCGTGGCGACGATTGCCCTGAGCTCACCGTTCTTGAGCCTCTTCTCCACGGCAAGCCGTATCTCGCGAGACAGCGAGCCGTGATGCGCA
>Ga0335082_10004383_pt1 | contig 15374 bp, 12 predicted proteins | sample Lox_Sample_41_FD_206718 | JGI IMG/M metagenome (GOLD analysis project Ga0335082, IMG submission 206718) | Soil microbial communities from Loxahatchee National Wildlife Refuge, Florida, United States - Lox_Sample_4.1 | ecosystem: Environmental > Terrestrial > Soil > Wetlands | place: USA...
ACCGCGGCGACGTTGAAGCACGCGCTCGTGTCCGGAATGCATCTCGTGCTCGCGAACAAGAAGCCGCTGACCGCGCATCGCAAACTGTATGACGAGCTTGCCGCATTGGCCGACCAGCACGCGCGCCAGCTGCTGCACGAGACCACGGTCGGTGCCGGGCTGCCGATCATCGACACCTATTACAAGCTGGTCCAATCCGGCGACCGGGTCTTGAAGATCGAGGGCTGTCCGTCCGGCACCCTCGGCTATCTGTTCGGCGAGCTGTCGCGCGGGCGGCGGTTCTCGGAGGCGCTGCGGGGCGCGATCGCCAAGGGCTATCCGGAGCCGGATCCGCGTGAGGACCTCTCGGGCACGGACGTGGCCCGGAAGGCGCTGATCCTGGGACGACTGCTCGGGTTCCCCGGTGAGATGGAGGACATCGATATCGAATCCCTCGTACCGGCCGAGGCGCGGAAGCTGACGCGGGAAGAATTCCTGGCTCACCTCGAGGATTTCGATGCGATGTGGCAGAAGCGGGTCGAGGAAGCTCGCGCCCAGAGCGGTGTGCTGCGCTACCGCTGTACCGTGAGCCCGAAACAGATTCGGGTTGGCCTCGTCGTGGTGAATGCCAGCAGCTCGCTCGCGTCCCTGAACGGCACCGACAATCAATTCATCTTCACCACGGACCGGTATAAGACGAATCCGCTCGTGATCACGGGCCCCGGCGCCGGGCCGGCCGTAACCGCCGGAGGCATTCTGAACGATGTATTGAAGATCGCGGCCACATGACCGTGCACCCGGCGCACAGTCTCGCTGCGGGAGGCGCCGCCGGCAGCGTGCAGCGCTGCGCGCACTGCGGCCACGAAATCGGCGAGCACGAGAGCCAGCAGGCATGCGCGCGCTGCGGGGGGCTGTTCGAGCTGCACCATCCGGCGCCCGCCATCACGGGCGCCGGGTTGCGCGCGCTGCTCGACGCCCGCTCCGCGAGCCGCCGGGGAGTCTTTGCCTCCGGCGTGTGGCGGTTCCGCGAGCTCGTGCTGCCGTCCGCGGGCGACGATGCGCTGACGTATCCTGAAGGCAATACTCCCCTGCTCTCACGGCCCACCGTGACGCGGTGGGCCGGCGCCACGAGCCTGCATCTCAAGCACGAGGGGCACAACCCCACAGGATCGTTCAAGGACCGCGGGATGACCGTGGGCGTGACGCACGCGCGGCGGATCGGCGCGACGGCCGTGTCGTGCGCGTCGACGGGAAATACCGGCGCCTCGCTCGCCGCCTACGCGGCGCTCGCCGGCCTCCCGGCGATCGTGTTGACGCCCCGGGGTCAAGTCGCGCTCGGCAAGCTCACCCAGCTGCTCGCCTACGGCGCGCGGACCCTGCTCGTCAAGGGAGATTTCGACGCCTGTCTCGCGCTCGCCCGCGAGGCCAGCGAGCGGCTCGGCGTCCACCTGCTCAATTCCGTCAATCCGTTCCGCATCGAAGGGCAGAAGACCATCATTCTGGAACTGCTGCAGCAGCTGTCGTGGGAGCCGCCCGACTGGATCGTCGTCCCGGCGGGGAACCTCGGCAACACCGCGGCATTCGGGAAAGCGCTACGCGAAGCGCGCGACTGGGGACTGATTCGCCGGCTGCCGCGTCTCGCCGCCGTTCAGGCCGCCGGCGCCGCGCCGTTCGCGAAAAGCTTCGCCGAGGGATTCGCGAAACGCTACACGGTCCAGGCGCAGACGGTGGCGACGGCGATCAACATCGGCAATCCGGCGTCCTACGACCGCGCGGTCATCGCGATCCGGGAAACCGACGGGATCGTCACCGCCGTATCCGATGGCGACATTCTCGAGGCGAAAGCGGTGATCGATGCGTCCGGCGTGGGCTGCGAGCCGGCCAGCGCGGCGAGTGTCGCCGGCGCGCGCAAGCTGATTCGCGATGGCGTCATGGCCCCGGGCGACTCGATCGTCGCGGTGCTCACCGGGCACATTCTCAAGGACCCCGACGCGATCACGCGCTATCATCAGGGCCCGGAACCGTCGCCGGCGCACGCCAATCCTCCGATCGAAATCGAGCCGCGGCTCGACGAGATCGAACGGGCGCTCACCCCGAAACGACCGTAGCGTGCGCGCCCCTCAGGTCGCGTGAACATCGAACGGCCGGGCAAGATCATCGGCGTCGGCCGGAACTACGTCGCGCATGCCGCCGAGCTCGGGAACACCGTCCCCACGAAACCGCTGCTCTTCCTCAAACCGCCGTCCGCCGTAATCGGAGACGGGGACACGATCGTCCTGCCGCCCGAATCGGCGCGCGTGGAGCACGAAGGGGAGATCGGCGCCGTGCTCGGACGGCGGCTGCATCGGGCAGGCGAACCGGAAGCGGCCCACGCGATCGCCGGGATCACCTGCGTCAACGACGTGACCGCGCGCGATCTCCAGCGCTCGGACGAGCAGTGGACGCGCGCCAAGGGGTTCGACACGTTCTGCGCGATGGGACCGCGGATCGTCGCGATCCGACCCGAGACGTATGCCGAGCTCGAGGTGATCTGCCGCGTCAACGGCGACGAGCGACAGCACGGCCACGCGCGCGACATGGTGTTCAGCATTCCCATGCTCGTGTCGTACGTATCACAAGTGATGACGCTCGAGCCGGGCGATCTGATCGCGACGGGGACGCCCGCCGGAGTCGGACCCCTCGCGCCCGGCGATGTCGTGGAGGTCGAGATCCCCGGCGTAGGCGTGCTGCGCAACCCGGTGCGCAAAATGTGAAGCGCGGCCGCAACTCCCCCCCTGCCGCCTTGGCTTTTCCCCCGTCTTACCGGTCCGGCGCGAAACGTGCAATTTTGGTTGGCCCTTAATCAGCTTTCCACCTAGGGGGGCAGATGCACGCAGTCCTAAGGCGGTACCGCGTTCGGCTGGGGACGATGGAGCAGGCAGCTCGCTACACGGAAAAGTGGTTTGTACCGTTGCTGCGCCAAATTCCCGGATTCAAGAGCTGCTATCTCGTCTCGGATGGCGAAGGGGTGCTCGCTTCGCTCGGCTTCTTCGAGACGCGCGAGGCTGCCAAGGCGGCTAACGCACTCGCGACCCAATGGTTTCGTGAGGAGTGGGGCGCCTACCGCGCGCTTGCTCCCGAAGTCATGGGCGGCGAGGTCTTGACCGAGATCCAGGCTGAACGCCGTGTCACTGCGGACCGTCGCCAGACGCCCGACCGTCGCGTGAGCGCCACAATCGGCGTTTTCCCGCACGGCCGGGACATGCGCCAAGGCGCGGATCGACGCAGTGGCGTCGACCGTCGCGCCCCCGTGTTTGACCGCCGCGTGGAGCTTCGCGCCGTAAGCTGACTGCCCGCTGCAAGGAACCGCCTCCCATGTGAGCCGTATCACGTTGTAGGGGCTCAGACGACGGTATGGTGGGGGGCGGAGTAGTTCGAAGGGAGCGGGGAGTATGGGTATCAGCGAGCACGGTTGGAGCAACGACGAGGCGTGGCGCGGCGACGTCCACCTGAACGGCGAAGCCTGGAGAGGCGACGCACATCTCTCCGACTGGCCGGAAGAGGCGGCGGGACCGGAGTACTGGTTATTTAAGCAGGACAGGGACGAAGAAGAGTAACGCGACACTCGGAACGCGGAATGCGGAACTACACACTCATGTTCCGGCTTCCGCGTTCCGCTTTCCCAGTTTGCCTCGCGCTATCAACAGCTCGGCATTCAAGATCGCAGCCCCCGCCGCTCCCCGAATCGTATTGTGACTCAAGGCGACAAACCGGAAATCCAGCACGCGGTCGGGGTAGAGGCGCCCCACCGTCACGCTCATGCCGTTGCCGGCGTCTCGATCGAGCCGCGGCTGCGGGCGGTCGGGTTCCTCGCGCAGAATGAGCGGACGCTCGGGAGCGCTGTGGAGCTCGAGCTCTTGGGGCACGCCGCGGAAGCTCGCGATCGCTTCGCGCACGTCCTCGATCCGCACCTTGCGAGCCAGCTTCACGCGCGTCGCCGCGAGGTGGCCATCCTGCACATTCACCCGATGCACCTGGGCGCTGACGGGAAACGGGGCCGGCACGAATTTCCCGTCGCGCACACCGCCCAGGATCTTCTGCGTCTCCCGCTCGATTTTTTCTTCTTCGCTGGCAATGAACGGCACGACGTTATCGGTGATGTCCATCGCGGGCACCCCCGGATACCCCGCGCCCGAGATGGCCTGGAGCGTGGTCACGACCACCGCCTCGATTCCGAACTCCCGCTGGAGCGGCGCGAGCGCCAACGCGATGCCGATCGCCGAGCAGTTCGGATTTGTCACGACGTAGCCGCTGCCCTTCGAGCCGTTCAGCACGGAGATGTGATCCGGATTCACTTCAGGGACGAGCAGCGGCACGCCGGCGTCCATCCGGAACGATGAGGAATTGCTGATCACCGGATAGCCCGACTCGGCGAAGCATTGCTCCGCTTCCCGGGCGACCTCCGTCGGCAGACTCGAAAAGATCACATCGCAGTCGAGCGGCGGGCGCGGTGCGTGCACCGGCAGCCCGCGCACACCGGGCGGCATCTCGCCGGGCAGGCGCCAGGTGCAGGCGTCGGCGAACGGCTTGCCCACCGACCGATCGGAAGCGGCGAGCGCGGTGACCACGAATTGCGGATGATCGGCCAGCAACGACGCGAAGCGCTGGCCCACGGTTCCCGTCGCGCCGAGGATGCCGACTCGAATTTTCTGGCTCATACGCGCAGCTCCTCGCCCTTTCGCAGCGTCGCGAGCGCCGCGTCGATCCGGCGCACGCCTTCAGTCAAGGCCGGTTTATCCGCGCAAAACGATAATCGCAGGAAGCCTTCGCCTTCGGTCCCGAAGGTACTCCCCGGAACGGTAATCACGCCGTGCTGCAGCAGCGTCTCCGCCACCTGGCGCGAGCTGCCGTACCGAGCCGTCTCGAGCATCGTGTAAAACGCACCATCCGGCATCACGGCACGCAACCCCAGGGTTTGCCGAGCGGCCAGGAGCAGGTGGTCGCGCCGATCGCGAAATGTCGCACGCATGTCCGAGCGTGCGGCTTCGGCTTGCTCGGACCAGGCCGCGAGGCCGGCTTTTTGTGAAATCGCGCTGGCGCACGTGGTCACGTACCCGTGCAGCACGAGCGCGCTGCGCACGATGTCCGCCGGCCCCACGAGCCAACCCAGTCGCCATCCCGTCATGCTCATCGACTTCGACAGGCCGCTCACGATGATCGTATCGGGATAATGATCCGCAATCGAGGGCGGGCGCGCCGAGTCGAAGTAGAGGTCGCGATAGATCTCGTCGCTCACCACGACCGCGTTGGTGCCGGAGAGCGCGGCGGCCATCGCTTCGAGATCCTGTCTCCGTAAAGCCCGCCCGGTGGGATTGGACGGGCTGATGCACACGACCGCCTTGGTACGCGGCGACACCTGCCGCCGGAAGTCCTGGGCGTCGAACCCGAAATCCCGCGCGCCGGGAAGCCGGTAGAACACGGCGCGCCCGCCGGCCATGGCGACGATGGACGGGTACGCCACGAAGCCCGGATTCGGGAGCAGCACTTCGTCTCCCTCATCCACCAGCGTGAGCAGCGCGAGATACAGCGCCTCCTGCGACCCCGCGGTCACGATCACCCGCTCGACATCTCCTCTGTCCCGCTGCCCAGGATACAAGGAAGCGATGCGTTCCCGGAGCGCGGGCAGACCCGCGTGCGTGGTGTAACCGTTTCGCTCATTCTGGATTGCCCGCACGGCCGCGTCGCGCACCACCTGCGGTGTCGGGAGGTCGGGCTCGCCCAGCCCCAGATTGATGCTGCCCGCGGGGGCGCGGTCGAAGAAATCGCGAATCGCGCTTTTCGCGATCCCCCGTAACCGGCGTGGCGGCTCGAAGGTCACCGCAGGGCTGCTTCGAGCAGCGCGGCGGCGCTCGTTTGCGCGTCGCGGTATTTCACGATGATAGGCGTATAGAGGGATACGCCGTGCTGTTTGGCGAACGCACTGGAGCTGCCGGGCGGACGCGAGCCAGGCACGACCACCGCGCCGGCGGGAATCTCGAGCGCGCCTCCGGCGCCGCGCTGGTACACCGTCTCGCGGACGAGGTCGTAGACGGGAGTCGATCCCGTGAGGATCGTTCCCGCTCCGAGCACGGCGCGCTCGTGCACGATCGTTCCCTCGTACACGCCGCACCCGCCGCCCACGAGCACGTCATCCTCGATGATCACGGGGAGCGCGCCCACCGGCTCCAGTACTCCGCCGACCTGCGCGGCCGCCGAAAGATGGACCCGCTTCCCGATCTGGGCGCACGACCCGACGAGCGCGTGGCTGTCGATGAGCGTGCCCTCGTCCACGTACGCGCCAACGTTCACGTACATCGGCGGCATGCACACCACGCCGGGCGCGATATAGCAGCCATCCCGAATGGTCGACCCGCCAGGCACGATCCGCACATTGTCCGCGAGGCGGGTCTCCCGAATCGGGTAGGTGTCCTTGTCGAAGAATCGGAACGTCGCGTCGACCGACACGTCGGTGAGCCGGCCCATGCGAAAGCCGAGCAGGATGCCCTGTTTGACCCACGCATTGGCGCGCCATGTCCCGTCAGACGCGCGCTCGGCGGCGCGGATCGCGCCGCTCGCCAGCGCGCCGCGAAACTCCTCGAACGTGCGACGCTCGGCGTCGCCATAACTGTCACGGGGCGCGCTCGCCGCGAGCGCCTCCACGCGTTCACGCAGCGACATGCGCCGGCTGGTCCGTGACCCCGAGCTCCTTCAGGATGTCCCGCAGCCGGGCGCGCGTAGAGTCTTCGACCGGCACGAGCGGCAACCGGAGGCGCTCCTCGAGCAATCCCATCAACGCCATCGCCGCTTTCACGGGCCCGGGATTCGATTCCAGGAAGTTTGCTTCCATGAGGGGCAGTAGCCGGTAATGCAGCTCGCGCGCACTGCGCCAGTCTCCTTCGAGCGCGGCGGCGGTGAGCTGCGCCATCATTCCGGGGACCTCGTTCGAGACGACCGAAATGATCCCGTCCGCGCCCAGCGCGATGAGCGGCAGCGTGCTCGCGTCGTCGCCCGAAAGCACCCGGAAATGGGCCGGACGCGACCGAATGATCGCCATGCCCTGTCCCAGGTCGCCTGAGGCTTCCTTCACGCCGACGATGTTCTCGACCTGCTTGGCGAGCTTCAACACGGTCCCGGCCTGAATATTCGACGCCGTGCGGCCCGGGACGTTGTACAGGACGACGGGGAGCTCGGGCACCGCGGCGGCGACGGCGCTGAAGTGCGCGACGAGGCCGGCCTGAGTTGGTTTGTTGTAGTACGGCGCGACCACGAGCACGCCGTCGACGCCCGCGGCGCGCGCCGCCCGCGCCCGCTCGATGGTCACGGCCGTCGCGTTGCTGCCGACTCCGGCGATTACTCGCGCCCCCGCCCCGCCCGCCCGCGCCGCCTCGACCGTAACGCGAAACACGCGCGCCTGCTCATCGGGCGTCAGCGTCATCGCTTCGCCGGTCGTGCCGCAGGGCACCAGCAGTTTCACGCCGCCTCGGATTTGCCGTTCGACGAGCGCGTGCATGCGCGCTTCGTCGATCTTCCCGTCGGCCCCGAACGGGGTCACGAGCGCCGTCCCGCACCCCTGGAGCCAGTCCACGCGCAGCGTCATCGCGCTGCTCCTTTCCGTTGCGACGCCAGGATCTCGTCCAGCACGTCTCCAAACGCGAAAATGCCCCCGCGCCGGCCGCCCGTCGCGAGCCATTGCGCCGCGGCGATGGCGCCGTCGGCAAACCCCTCGCGCGAGCGCGCCGTGTGCACCAGAAGAATAGTGTCGCCTACCGAATCGAACCCCACCCGATGCGTGCCCGGAATGTGCCCCGCGCGGGTGCTCGTGATCGGGATCTCATGTGCCGCGCCGAGATGCTGGCGCAGCACCCGTTCGAGCTCGAGCGCCGTGCCAGACGGGGCGTCCCGCTTGCCGGCGTGATGCGCCTCTTCGATATACGCCTCGTAGCCCTCGAGGCCGCGAAACAGATCCGCGGCGCGCGCCAGGACGCGCGAAAAGAGATGCACCCCGATCGAGAAGTTCGCCCCGTACACCATGGTGCCGTGGCACTCGTCCACCACCCGGCGCACTTCGGATTCTTCGGCCTGCCAGCCGGTGGTCCCTTCCACGAGCGGCACGGCGGCGCGCGCGCACGCCCCCGCGTGCGCGGGGACGGCCGTCGCCACGGAAAAGTCGATCGCCGCGTCGTACTTCCCTTCCCGGAGACGGGCGGTCAGTGCCTCGGGTCCCAGCCCTGCCTCGCGCGCGGTGAACACGATCCCGACGTCGTGACCCTCGCTCTGGGCGCGCGCGATCGCCACCCGCCCCATGCGCCCATCGCCGAAGAACGCGAGCCTCACGAGCCCCCCCCTCCCCCTCCCCCTCCTCCTCCTCCGGTTCCCGTCGCGGCGATCGGCGCGGTCCCAGCTTCCATAGCGAGCGTGCGACCAAGCTGCGTGTAGAGCTCGATTCCCCGCTCGAGCTCGCGGTGCGCGATACGTTCGCGCGCGGTGTGGGCGTCGTGAATCGATCCCGGTCCCAGCAACAGCGGGATCCCCCAGTTGCTGAGATGGGGAATGTCGGTCGTGAATCCCACTACGCAATGCTCGAACCCCGGGACCGACTTGAGCCGGACCGCGGGCGTGTGGCTCAGGTATTCGATCCGCACCCGGCCGTCGACGGTCCGCTCCAGCAGCTCGCGAATCGGCGCGTCGTCGGTGACAAGCCGGATATGGAGATCGGCATGCGCTTCGGGCGCGATGATGTTCGCCTCCACACCGCCGCCCAGGATTCCGACATTGCAGGTCGTGTCGCCGAAATACCCATCGCGCGGCCAGGCGATTGCGCGGACGTCCCGCAACACGTCGAGCAGCGTGTGGATCGCCGAGCGGCCGCGCTCGGGATAAGCGGAGTGCCCGCTCGTGCCTTCGGCCCGGAGCGTGACGCGCAGCGAGCCCTTCGACCCGATCGCGAGACGGTTTTCGGTCGGCTCACCCACGATCACGTAGCGGCATTGCCGCGCGGCGGGAAGCGCATTGGCCGCGCGCGCGCCCAGGCTCCCCTTCTCCTCGTCGGGCACGAACAGCAGTCCGATGTCCTGGATCCCCTGAGCGCGCAGCCGTTCCGCCGCGGTCACCTGGGCCGCAATGATGCCTTTGGCGTCGCACGCACCTCGGCCGTAGAGATATCCGTCGTCTTCTGAAGAGGGGAAGAACGGAGGAACCGTATCCAGGTGCGTGCAGAACACCAGCCGGGCCGGCGCGTCGCTGTGGGCGAAGATCCCCGGCCGTCCCGGAGCGGCCTCATGGACGTCCACGTCATATCCCAGACCCTGGAGGTGAATCGCCAGCACGCCCGCCACCTCTTCCTCGTCTCCCGATACGGACGGGATATCGATCAGCCGGCGCGCGAGCTCGATGGGGTCGTTGGTCGAGCGGATCGCCCGCGCCGCCCGCCGCTCCACGGCCCCAGGTCTCCCGCTCGGCGCGAGCCCGGGGCGATCGAGCAGCGCGGCATGCAACCGGGCGACGGTCTCGCGGACCTGATCTTCGTCCACGACAAACGTGATGTTGACCCGCGATGCGCCCTGGGAAATGAGTGACACGTTGATGTCGCGAATCGTCTCGAACAGCCGGGCGGCGATGCCCGGCGTGGTGCGGAGACCTTCGCCGACCACACAGATGATGGCGCGCCGCGGCTCCACGGTGACGTCGCCCAGCGCCTCCAGATCCGTGACGACCGGCGCGAGCCCCGCGCCATCCTCCACCGTCACGGAAAGACTGACCTCGGAGGTGGTCACCACGTCGACCGGCATGCGGTGCCGGTCGAAGACTTCGAACACCGCGCGCAGGAAGCCGTAGGCGCCGAGCATCCGCGGCGAGGTGATCTGCAGAACGGTGATCCCCGTCTTGTGGGCGATCGATTTCACCGCCCCCGGCCACAACTCCGCGTGATTCGTGACCACCGTGCCCGGATCGTCCGGCGCGCGAGAGTTGACGATCCGGACCGGAATGCCGCGGGTGAGCGCGGGCTGGATCGTCCTCGGGTGCAGCACTTTCGCGCCGAAATACGCGAGCTCTGAAGCTTCGGCGTACGAGAGGCTCGGAATGGTCCGCGCGTTCTTCACGATTCGGGGGTCGGCGGTGAGCACCCCCGAGACATCGGTCCAGATCTGGATTTCCCGGGAATCGAGCGCCGACCCAACGAGCGCCGCGGTATAGTCCGAGCCGCCGCGACCGAGCGTCGTGGTCGCCCCGCTCTGGGCGCGTGCGATGAAGCCGCCGAGCACCGGCACTTCGCCGGCCTGCACGAGCGGCATGAGCTCCGCCCGCGTGCATCGCTCGCTCTCGGCGATGTCGGGGTCGGCTTTCCCGTGCGTCGCGTCCGTCACTATGCAACGGCGCGCGTCCACGACCCGCGCGGGGATCCCACCGGCTCGGAGTACCGCGGCCAGGAGCGCGGACGAGAGCCGTTCCCCAAAGGCGGCGACCTCGTCGCGAATGGCGGCGCGCTCGCTCGCCTCACGGTCGAGTCTCCCGATGAGCGCCGTAACCTCGCCGGGGGCAGCGTCGATTTCGCGCTCGATCTTCCGGAGCTCGTCGCCCGTCAGGAAGTGCCGCGCGATGGCGCGATGGCGCTCGATGTGAGCCGCGAGCCCGTCCGCCGACCCCGTGTCCACGCTCGTCAGGAGCGCGTCGGTCATGCGGCTCAGGGCCGAAACCACGACCACGGGATGCAGCGGGAGTCGCGCGGCTACGATGGCGCGCACGCGTTCGAATGCCGCCGCGTCTTCGACGGACGTGCCGCCAAACTTCAGCACAGTGCTGGAAGCTGTCACATGTCCTCTTGGTCCTGGTGGGTTCATCCCCCGGAAGCGCACCACTCGCCTTCCCGGGGTCGCCGACTACCCAACGACAATTGTGCTGCGAAAACCGCTAACGGCGGGAACACACCCGCTTTCGGCGGGACCACGAGGACAGGACACTGCGGCAGAAGGGTTGCATGTTGCAGTGACACACCTTACGAAGCTGCGCGGAGGCTGTCAAGCGCGGGTCCGTTGACACGCAAGTCGTCGCGTTGTAGCCTTTTGGCCTTGGGAGACCATATGACTCGTCGCCGCACCACAATCTGCTGTAAGGCCTGCCGCTGTACAGGCTGTGCTCGCTCCCCGTGGAGCGGTCACGATTGCGGTGCACTGTCCGGAAACGAACGGACGTAGTCTCCAGACTGAACGTGCAGCGTCGATCGGGCCCGCTTCTCGGAGCGGGCCTTTGCTTTATGCATCGGACGTGTGTGTGGGTGGACACCCAGGAGGGCGGTTGCTGACAGCAGCGCAGGTGCGCGACGCAGCGTCAGAATTGAAAGGAGCGAGCCCGGAGCGGATCCTGGGCTGGGCGCTCGAGGCGTTCCCCGGCCGCGCCGCGGTGACCGTCAGCTTTGGCGGCGGCGGGATCGTGTTGGCCCACATGCTGAGCGAGGTGGACCGACGCGTGCCCGTGCTGTTCCTCGATACCGGCTTTCATTTTCCCCAGACCCTCGCGTTCAAGAATCGCTTCGCCGAACGCTACGGGTTGAACGTGATCGATCTGCATCCGGCCACGGATCCGGGGCCGCTCTTCAAGACCGACCCCGATCGCTGCTGCCATATCCGTAAAGTCGAGCCGCTCGAGCGGGCCCTGGTCGATTACGACGGCTGGATCAGCGCGGTGCGCAGCGACCAGACCGAGCACCGCGCGGCGATCGACGTACTCGAATACCATCGCTCGGGCGACCATCCGATCGTGAAGGTCTACCCGCTCGCGGGCTGGTCGCGCGACCAGATCAGCGCGTATCTGCGCCAGCACGACGTGCCGCATCACCCCCTCATGGACCAGGGGTTCACGAGCATCGGCTGCTGGCCGTGCACACGCGCCACCCGGCCCGGGGAGCCGGAGCGCGCCGGCCGCTGGAGTGGGATGGGGAAAACGGAATGCGGCCTCCACACGTTTACGGTGAAGGCGTGAGCTACTACCCGGTGTTCCTCGTACTCCGTGGCCGGCGCGCCGTCATTGTCGGCGGCGGCGCCGTGGCCGAGCAGAAAGCGCAGGGCTTGCTCGATGCCGGTGCGCAGGTGACGGTCGTCAGCCCGGCGCTCACGTGGAAGCTCGAAGACCTTGCGGCGACCGGAGCGATCACGGTCCTGCGGCGTCCGTATCAGGTCGGCGATCTCGAAGCGGCGTTCATCGCGATTGCGGCAACGGACGATCGCGGCGTGAACGCCGCCGTCTGGGCCGAAGCAGAGCGCCGCGGCGTGCTGCTCAACGCGGTCGATGACGTGCCGCATTGCAGTTTCATCGCGCCCGCCATCCATCGCGCGGGCGATATCACGGTGGCCGTATCGTCGGGTGGGAAGAGTCCGGTGCTTGCGGTCCGACTGCGCGATCGCATTCGCTCCTTGATCGGATCGGATCAGGCGCAGTTCCTCGAGTTGCTCGGCGAGCTGCGTCCCGAAGTGACGGCGCGCATCGCCGACCCCAAGCGCCGGACGCGGCTGTGGTATCAGATCGTGGACTCCGATGCCGGCGAATACGTGCGCCGCGGTGATCTCGCCGGGGCGCGCCAGCGCATCGACGCGCTGATCGCGAGCGCGGAATCCGGCGCACCGCTCGAATCCGCTCCGCGCGGAATCGTGTACCTGGTGGGCGCCGGTCCGGGCGATCCGGACCTCATCACGGTGCGTGGTCTCGAAGCGCTCCGCCGCGCCGACGTCGTGGTCTATGACCGGCTGGTCCAGCCAGCGCTCGTGGAGCGGGCGCCGGCCTGGGCGGAGCGCGTGTTTGTCGGCAAGCGCGCGGAAGGCCACTCGGTCGAGCAGGAGAAGACGAACGACCTGCTCGTGTCGCTCGCGCGGCGCGGCAAGGTTGTGGTCCGGCTCAAGGGAGGCGATCCGTTCGTGTTCGGGCGCGGCGCCGAAGAAGCCGAAGCCCTGGAGCAGGCGGGTGTGCCGTTCCAGATCGTTCCGGGCATCACGTCGGCCATCGCCGCGCCGGGCGCGGCGGGAATTCCCGTGACCCACCGCCGCCACGCCTCCGCGTTTGCCGTGGCGGCCGGCCACGAGTGCGAGGGCGAATCGGATCTGGACTGGGGCGCGCTCGCCCGCATCCCGACGCTGGTGTTCCTCATGGGACTCCGCGGGCTGCCGACCATCGTTGCGCGGCTGTTCGAGCATGGCGCGTCTCCCGACACTCCCGCCGCGGTGATCGCGAGCGCCACGCTCCCGGAGGGACGCGCCGTGGCCGGCACGCTCGCCACCATTGTGGACCTGGCCCGGGAAGCCAATCTCGAATCGCCCGCGACGCTCGTCGTTGGAGACGTCGTCCGCGTCAGCGCACTGATCGGCTCCGGCGCATCCCTGCCGGTCCGAACCGAAGTGCTCATCGAAGCCTGAGGACGAATTCATGACCGCCATCGCCAATCCGCCGCGCGGCCCCCAGCCGATCCCCGACTACATCCTGAACGAGCTCGCCGAATACGAAGCGCACATCCACGAGTTCCGCCGGGGGGAAATCGGCGAGGTAAAGATGCAGAAGATCCGGCTGCAGTTCGGCACCTACGCCCAGCGACAGGACGGCGTGCAGATGCAGCGGATCAAGATCCCGGGCGCGATCCTCACGGCCGACCAGCTGATCTGCCTGGCCGACGCCGGCGACCGCTTCGGCTCCGGATTCGTGCACTTTACGACGCGCGAGGACGCGCAGCTCTACTACCTGAAGCTCGAGGAAGCGCCCGAGCTCATGCGGTTTCTCGCGTCGTACGGCATCACGTCGCGCGAAGCCTGCGGCAACACCGTGCGCAACATCACCGCCTGCTACCGCTCGGGGACGTCGCCCACCGAAGTGTTCGATGTCGCGCCGTACGCGCACGCCCTGTTCCGCTATCTGGTTCGCAACGACCACAATCAGGTGATGGGTCGGAAATTCAAGATCACGTTCGAGGGCTGCACCGAAGACCACTCGGCCGTCCGGTTTCACGACATCGGGTTCCTGGCGAAGAAGCGGATCGAGAACGGCAAGGAACGGCTCGGGTTCCTGCTGCACGTCGGCGGCGGGCTGGGCGGCGCGCCCATGATCTCGCACGTGTACAGCGAGTTCCTGCCGGTCGAAGAGATGTACAACTTCGCGTCGGCGATCGTGCGACTGTTCGATCGCTACGGCGAGCGGAAGTCCCGCATGAAGGCGCGGATGAAGTTCCTGGTGCACTCGATGGGATGGGACCGCTTCAAGGATGCGCTGGACCAGGAGCGGGAGCTCGTCGGCCCGGTGCCGTTCCCGGCCGAAGATCTCGAGCCCGCCCACCAGCCGATTCCGGAGCCCGGTGCCCCACGCGCGAGCCACGACCCTCGGACCGACAGGCCCGAATTCAAGCGCTGGCAGCGCGATTCCGTGCTGCCACACAAGATTCCTGGCCTGAAGGGTGTGAACGTGCGCCTGCGCCTCGGCGACATCGTGAGCGACAAACTCAGAAGCCTGGGTGAGGTGGTCCGCCGCTACTCGGGGAGCGAGGCGCGGGTTTCGGTCGATCAGAACCTGTTCCTGCCCTGGGTGCGCGAGACCGAGCTGCCCGACCTGTACGACGCGCTCTCCAGCCTCGAGCTGGCCGACACCGGTGCTGAGACCGCGGAAGACATCACCACCTGCCCGGCCGCGGACACGTGCCGCTTGGGCATTGCCTCGGCAAAGGGCCTCGGATCGGCGCTGTCCGCCGCGCTCGAGCCCGGTGGCGAGCTGGCGCAATACACCGACAGCATCCGGGACGTGAAGATCAAGATCTCCGGATGCCCCAACGGCTGCGCGCAGCATGCCATCGCCGACATCGGATTCCACAGCGCGGCCATGACGGAAAACAAACGCACCGTTCCCTCGTACCTGCTGTTCATCGGCGGCAAGCAGGGCATGGAGCGGGCGCAGATCGGCAACATCGTCGGGAAGTATCCCGCCAAAAACGGCGTGAAGCTGCTGGGCGCGCTGCTCGAGCTGTATCTGGCCGAGCGCCGGCATGGGGAGGACTTCACGGCCTGCATGACCCGTCTCGGCGAAGACCGCCTCAAAGCGACGCTGGAGCCGTTCCGCACGGTCCCCGCGTTCGACGACGATCCCCGCTTCTTCCAGGACTGGGGCCACGCGAACGAGAAGTTTGCGGTGCGCCAGGGCGTCAAGGGCGAGTGCGCCGGCACCACGATCGCGGAAAAGGTGCCGTCCCGGGAAGATGCGGAGGAGGCGCTGGCCCAAGCCGACGCCTACTGCGAGCACAAGGCCTGGGATGCGGCGATCTATGCCGCATACGACGCCGCGGCGGCGGGCGCGAGGGTTCCGCTCTATAAGAGACTGGTGGATCCGTTCACGTCGGAGCAGGTGCTCTGGGAGTT